>Ga0210064_1000521_pt1 | contig 18131 bp, 19 predicted proteins | sample Muzzi_CordC_D2_FD_185531 | JGI IMG/M metagenome (GOLD analysis project Ga0210064, IMG submission 185531) | Wetland microbial communities from San Francisco Bay, California, USA, that impact long-term carbon sequestration - Muzzi_CordC_D2 (SPAdes) | ecosystem: Environmental > Aquatic > Marine >...
CCCAGGAAGAGGCCTGCGCGACCGTGGAAAACCTGGAACTCTACGGTGTGTTCAGCATTCCGCACATCAGCCAGGTGTATATGATGTTCCGGGCCGACCTGGCAGGCGAGGACTATAAACCCGGCAGGGAAAGCCTGGATGTCAGGCTGTTCCGGGAACACGAAATCCCCTGGAATGACCTGGCATTCCCGGTGGTCAAGACCACCCTTGAACATTACTTCGCGGATGCCAGGAGCCATAGTTTTCCGGTCCATGTCGAGAATATTCATCGCCACCCGGCCAGGCAACGCTGAACTGCGAACCGACACAACAACGGGAATCCGCATGACCAGAATCACACTCATCCTGCTCACCTGTCTGGCACTCGCCGCCCAGCCAGTCAGTGCGATCACGATCAATGGAACAGAGATACCTGACACCCTGTCGCTGTCGGGCAGTAATACACCACTGGTCCTGAACGGTGCGGGAATTCGTGAGAAATTCTTCCTGGATATTTACATCGGCGCACTCTACCTGGAAAAACCCATGCATGACCCGGCCGCCATCCTGGCGGACACCGGTCGGGCAGGCATTCTGATGCACTTCACCTTCAGCGAGGTCAGCAGAGAGAAGATTATCGGGGGCTGGACGGACGGTCTGGCGGAAAACCTTTCGGCAGAACGCATGAGCGCCATCAAACCCCGACTGGATAAATTCAATACCCTGTTCCGCACTGTGGTCAAGGGGGACGTCATCCACATTGATTACCTGCCGGAAAGCGGTACACAGGTACGTATCAACGATGAGTGGCGTGGTTCAGTGGAAGGCAATGATTTTTTCCGCGACCTGCTGAAGATCTGGCTGGGGACAAAGCCGGTAAGCAAGTCACTGAAGCGCGCCATGCTCGGGCTGGAATAGCAGCGGACGCGCATCCGCATGCGCGGCGTATTTCTGGACATCGACACGGTTGACCGTGGCGACATCGACCTCGGCGGTTTGCGGGCAACCCTGCCTGAATGGATATTCAGTAACACGGCAACAGGTGGCGCAAAGGAACAGACGCTGCAGGCGGAAGTCCTTGTCAGCAACAAGGCAGCCATTGACGCGACCACTATAAACTCCATCGAGGGCCTTGAATTAATCTGCATTGCTGCCACCGGCATCAATAATGTAGATCTTGCTGCGGCGGCTGAAAAGGGGATTACGGTCTGCAATGTACGCAGCTATGCGACAGCGTCGGCCGTCGAGCATGTCTTCGGCCTGATACTTTGCCTTGCCCGCAGCCTGCCGCAATACTTGCAAGCCGTGGACCATGGCAGCTGGCAGGAAACGGACACGTTTTGCATGCTCGATTACCCCATCAGGGAACTCGCGGGACAAACGCTCGGGATTATCGGCTTTGGTGAACTTGGCCGTGCCGTTGCAGCCATGGGGCGTACGTTTGGCATGGACGTGCTTATAGCGGAACGGCGCGAAGCGGCCCTGCGGTCAGGGCGCACACCATTTCGCGAAGTCCTGTCGCGTGCCGACATACTCAGCCTTCACTGCCCGCTGACCGAACAAACGCGCAACCTGATCGGTAGCGCCGAACTGCAGCAAATGAAGCGTGATGCCATAATGATCAATATCGCTCGCGGCGGGATCGTCAATGAGAGTGACCTCTCGGATGCGCTGCTGTCCGGTGAAATCGGCGGCGCCGCTATCGATGTACTGACCTGGGAACCTCCTCGGACCGGCAACCCCCTGCTCTCCCTGTCGCTTCCGAACCTGATTATTACCCCTCACATTGCCTGGGCGAGCCGCAACGCCCGGCAGCGTCTCGTCGATGAAATCGCCGCCAACATACGTGCCTTTCTTTCCGGCGCCCCGCGCAATGTCGTCAGCAACTGAACCGGGTATGCCCGGCTGCGGTTACCATGCCTGAAACCTCCCCTGACATCAGCGGCAACCTTGATCACATTCGTGCGCGCATCCGGCGGGCAGCTGCCGCAGCAGGTCGCGACCCGGCAGAAATTCGCCTGGTTGCGGTCTCCAAATACATGCCTGTTGAATTCCTGCAGCAGGCCATACGGTCAGGGCATTATATTTTCGGCGAAAACACGCTGCAGGAAGCGGCCGCAAAACTGCGCGCGATCCAGGACCCGCGGGTTGAGTGGCACTTCATCGGACATCTGCAGTCAAACAAGGCCAGGTTCATACCCGGCAATTTCCACTGGCTGCATACGCTGGACAGCCTCAAGCTGGCCAGGAAGCTGTCTGATGCCTGGGATGGCACCCAGCCTCCATTGCAGGTCCTGCTGCAGGTCAACATCGCCCATGACCCGCGCAAATATGGTCTGGCCCCGGACTCCACGCCAGAGTTTGCGGCAGATTTGCTGCAACTGGAATTACCGGGCATTTCCCTGCGCGGCCTGATGACAATCGGACGTGAACATGCCACGCCGGTGGACCGCAGCCATGATTTCGCCGCGCTGCGGCGATTGCGGGACGGGATTGCGGCTCGGCCGGGCATGGACTGCTTCAGCGAGTTATCTATGGGCATGAGTGATGATTTTGAAATTGCGATTGCCGAAGGTGCCACGATAATCAGGATTGGCAGCTCGATCTTCGGCCCACGCCCGCAGGTATCTGCCTGAGATATACCGAAATTCCCGGCTGAACGGGGACCGGTATTCCCTCACCCAATGAATCCAGTACAATGTCGCCCCGGGGAAAGATATAAAAAGACAGGGATCTTCTGATGATCACGCTTGACGACACAACATCCATCTGGCTAATCGGTGTGCTGGGGTTTCTGCTGGGCATCCTGCTGGGCTCGATAATCACCTACCTGCTAGTTGCCAGGAACCGCAAAACCCATGAACTGCAGCTGGAATTGAACCAGCTCACCGAACGGTTCACCGAGTACCGCGACCAGGTAACACAGCATTTCATGCGGACCTCCGAACTGGTCCAGGCGATGACCCGCAGCTACCGCGATGTCTACGAGCATCTCGCTTCCGGGGCTCAGAATCTCTGCGGGGATGCCGACGAAAAATGGCAGCTGGACCACCGCCAGACAGACGAGCAACTCGCCGACGAAAGCGACCATGACCCCGACCTTGCGAGCGCTGATGACGAGGCCGATTACGACGAACTTGAGGAACTGTCGAGTATCAGGAGAGACCTCGACGAATTGCTGGGTGAGTCACCCCGCATCTCGGACCTCGATGTCCGCCACAATCTTGAGGCAAAGAAACCCCTGCAGCACTAGCCGGATGCCGTACCGTCACTCACCGTGGATGGTCGTGATTATCTGTCGCCTGTGAGCCACCTGCCGGTGCTCCCAGAGATAAACCCCCTGCCAGGTTCCGAGACAGCAAGAACCGCTGCTCACCGGCAGGGTCATATCTGAATGGGTCAGGATAGTCCGCACATGAGCCGGCATGTCATCCGGACCTTCTGCGATATGCCTGAAGACTGCATCACCATCCGGCACCAGTCGTGACATAAAGCGTTCCAGGTCGGTGCGCACGTCCGGATCGGCATTTTCACAGAGCATGAGCGAGGCGCTGGTATGCTGCAGGAAGACATGACACAGCCCGATTTGAATCCCTGAGTCCTTTACCACCTCCTGTATGGCGCGGGTTACCGGGTAACTCCCCCGGCCGTGCGTCTCCAGCCGGATCGTTTTCTGATAAACCATCAGCTTTTGCAGCTACCTTCATAGGCAGCCATGACAGATACCAGCTCGTCGAGCACAACCTGGACCTCTGCAGGCGTCAGATGTTCCAGCTGTGGCGGTGCTTCTCCGGCCTGCAGCATGTTGATGTATTCCGTAACCCTGCCGCAGCCCTCCTGGCACAACCGCTCGACACACAGATCGATGCTGCCCTGCCCTTTTGCCGTCACTGCCATATCACATGAGTTCCGATAATCCGGCCAAATAGAAAATGATGCGCCGAGCTGGTTCCTGCATGAGGGTCACAGTATCCACCACGCAACTGCTCTAGTCTGGTAACCGGTGGCAACCCGCAACAGGCCTGTGAATAACAGTGTTTTTTGCAGGCAATGGAGTGAACCGGCATGGAAAAACAGACAGTTGTCTACGCGCTCACGCTATATATTCTCACTTCGCTGCAAGGTTGTGCAACTCGCCCCCCTACCGCTGAGCCGGGGATGCCGGGCGCTGAAAACATACCGGGGGCGAATCCGGCGCTTGACCATTATACAGCCTGGGTGCCGAGAGACAGGGCGCAAACCCCATCCGTGGCAATGGCAATAACCCATATTTCAATGGGTTATGCGAAAGAGCAGGCGTCCCGAAAGCTCTGCGGGGATAACTGGCTGATGCATGAATCCATCACGGAACGGGCTGGCCCCGTCGCCGTTATCGCGCCTGAGACCATGGGCGGATACCCTGCATGGTATTACCGCGTGAGTCTGCAGCCTGGTCTGCTGGGATGCGAGCGGATCAGCTCGCCCCGGCTTTATCGGGCCATCCAGGACAATTTACCGGAATGGATCAGGCTCGAACCGGCTGTGAACATCTCGAATGGCACAGCCACGCTGTTCAGGTAATGCCTAGGCGTGATGGCTGGCGGGGCTCATTTCCGGGAGGTCACCACCGGACTCAACCAGATCTTTCACTGTCCGTTCCCCCAGCGAGTCCCTGCTGGCGGCCTCAATCTCCTCGATCACCGCATCGACAACCGGCACGGAAACGAGCTGCGATCTGCTGAGAATACGACTCTCATCTGCACTGCGGACATCCCGAATAATATCAGTCAATTGCATGGTCTCAACAGCATGCAGCGGCAGATAGACAGGAACCTCGTCATTGACGATCTCGATCAGGTAACCCGCATCAACCAGTACCTTGATCATTCTGTGGATCGGTTCACCAGGCAACCCGAGGAATTCGACAAACCGGTCCAGTGTCCAGGGTGGTAAACCATGCTTGTGGTTGTAGCCGACCAGATACATGATTTGCAGCACCATCAATTCCCGCAGCCGGTTGCTCAAGACAAACCTCACCCTGGTCCTGGTCATATACTTTGGATACTGGACAAAAAAGGCTATCTGGGACCCAACCAGCAGAATCAGCCAGCTCAGATACATCCAGATAAGCAGCAGGATCAGGATGGCAAAACTTGAGTAAATGGCAGCATACTTGGACGAGGACGCGATAAAGGCCGCAAACCCCCAGCCGGTAATTTTCCACAACACGCCTGCGATTACCCCGCCGACCAGCGCGGCAGCGAAGCGCACACGCGTGTTCGGGATAAAAATATAAATCAGCGTAAATGCCAGGCACACAAGCACGTAAGGGACAAGTTTGCTGCCGTACAGCATCAGCGTGCCGAAGGGTTCGATGGCCGCCAACCGCTGCGCAACCTCCATATTCAGGACGGTTGCAGTAAAACCCACGGCACTGAAGATCAGAACCGGACCGATCAGGATGACGCTGAGGTAGTTGCTGAAACGCTGCGACAGGGGACGCAGATGATCGATACGCCATACATAATTGAAAGCTGATTCAATCTTCTGCATCAGCGCAATAACCGTGTATATCAGGAGGGCAAAACCGACCGAGCCAAGCACCCCAACCTCGACGTTTTCAACGAAGCCGATGATTTTGCCTGTGATTTCAACGCCGTTTGGACCCAGGGGCAATAGCAGGTTGTACAACAGCGGCTCAATCCTGTTGTGCACCCCGAATCCCTTCAGCACCGAGAAGCTGACGGCCAGCAATGGCACAATCGACAACATGGTCGTATAAACCAGGCTCATTGCCCGAAGATTCAACTGGCCACCCAGCAACTCCTTGACGAGCACATACAGTACCCGCAACATGAATACGGCAAGCCTCCGTATCCCGTGCAGGTTGCGCAGGTCATCATCCCAGATAAAGGAGATGGCCTGCGACAGCTGTTTCTTTATCGTCAGCATCATGCCCCCAGCCGGTCGGGTTGTCTCTCTCAGAGCCGTTTCGGTATCAATACTTACCCGGTAACGGAGCGACTCAATCCGCTGCAGACAGACCGGCGCCGATGTCTGCGTCATGCATCATACCCGCATCACCACGCTGTTTTCAAAGCTACTGAATAATCAGAATTTTTCCTGTATACAACGGCATAATGCACAGGCTTGCCCATCTAAAGTTCGCATCCCGCAAGCCGATAGTCCGGCATGAACCAGAATCGGGACCAGGGCAGACTAATGAGCGAAGACACAGGATCCAGACAACGTTTACTGATCGTGGATGATTCCAAGGTTATTCGAGTTACCGCCCGCAAGATCCTGCGTGACCATTTTGATACGATAGAAGCTGTTGATGGGGAAAATGCCTGGGAGACGCTCAATAACGAAGGCCCGTTTGCCCTGATCGTCTCCGATCTGACCATGCCGAACCTGGACGGCTTCGGGTTGCTGGAAAGGATCAGAAATTCCCAGCACCCGGAGATCCGCGACGTCCCCGTCATTATTATTACCGGCGCAAATGATTCAGAAACAACCAAGTCACGGGCATCACAAGCCGGCGCGACCGATTTTATCGGCAAGCCATTTGATTCGGTGCACCTTCTGGCACGCACCCAGGCCCACGCAAATGCCCACGCAGTGGCGCATTCACTGCGACAGGAAACATTCACGCTGGAGGAACAGTCTACCTCCGACCCGCTAACCGGACTGCCCAACGAAATTGCCTTTATGGAGAGGGGCTATCAGCAACTGTCATATGCGATACGCCACAAGACGACCCTGTCAGTTTTTCTGATTGAGATCGACGACTACCTGGAACTGGGCAGGCAGCATGGGAAACCGGCTGCAGAAGCAGTCATCAAGTCGGTAGCGAAAACGCTGGGCACAGAGATTCGTCAGGAAGACATCGCGGCCCGCACCGGAACAGCACGTTTTGGTTTGCTGTTACCCGGCATCAACATGGCCGGCATTCGCAATCTCTCGGAACGAATCAGCAGAAGCGTCGCCACAAGCCCGATAAAACAGGGCAATGATCGCATCAATGTCACGGTCAGTGCCGGTGTGGCGGCACCCGACATTCGTCGCGACACCCGGCTTGAAGACCTCCTGTCAGAAGCGGCGGGGCACCTCTCGCTCGCCAGGACGCAGGGAGGCAACCAGGCCGTATTCGCTGACTCGGCGAATGCCGCCACCAGCACAGTGCTCCCGGCCGAGGCCATCATGGAAATGATGTCCGGGGCCGAAACGACCGAAATAGAAATAGATCTGCCCCTGACGTATGAGGCGGAGGAAAATCCGCGAGACGAACTACCTGTGATTGAGTGCAGGGAAACTGCGGATACCTCTCCCCCGCCAAGCATGTTTGCCGGACCGGTTTCCGATAATCCGGGCATTACACCGACCGGGACTTCGGCAGCAGGAAGGGATAGTACGCCTCCCGCCGCCGGACTTGCCATTCAGGAGCCGGCAACCCCGCAAGGCAGGGCCGTCTTTACTATCGATGACAGGGATACCGGGCTTGACGAAACCATCATCATAACAGCGCCTTTTGATGTACATTCGACGGCAGACCCTGAAGGCGCTGAAATAGAAGCCCGGATGAATGGAAGCGCAAATGTACAGCCCATGGAAACAGACACCTCGCATCCGTACACGACGGACCAGGTATCCGCAAAGTCTCTGAAAAACAGTTCACCCGCTGCAAGCGACCTTGAAATCATGGATGAGGCGGATGAATCACCGAAACGCAAGGGGTTTTTCATGCGTCTGCTGGGCGCCTTCTTCCGACCGTTTCGCCGACGCAAGCTATCCTAGCGTATAAGCCCGCACCTGGCAGCAGCATTTCTCCGGCGCTGCGACCGCCTGCCACCACAGCGGTGTCCATCACGCCGGCCCTCGCGATATAATAAGGTTTTCGCAAAGTGGTGCTTAGCCATCCCTGAGCCAGGAACCTTATCATGCCCTCATTTGACATCGTTTCTGAAGTCAACCTGCATGAGGTGGGCAATGCGGTTGACCAGACAAATCGTGAGGTCGGGACCCGGTTTGATTTCAAGGGCTCCGACGCAGAAGCTGTTCAGAATAAAGATAACCTGACCCTGCATGCGGAAAATGAATTCCAGTTGCGTCAGGTACTGGATATCCTGCACAAAAAAATGGCAAAACGTGGCATCGATATTGCCGCATTGAAGGAAAGTCCCGTCCAGACCAGTGGCAACCGGGCCAGCATGGCCATTACTGTACGCCAGGGCATCGATCAGGACACCGCACGCCTGCTGGTTAAAAATATCAAGGAAACCAGAATCAGGGTCCAGGCCGGCATCCAGGGCGACAAGGTTCGCGTAACAGGCAAGAAAAGAGACGATTTACAGAACATAATCAGCGTGTTGCGCGAATCCAGCTGCGATTTACCGCTGCAGTTCAACAACTTCCGCGATTGAGGTAAATCCGTGCCGGGCCCGGACCCGGCCGGCATCTCCATTGGCCGGACAGCGTAACCATCCCGCGCTGCCCGCCTGTGTGTTCAGACTTTTCCAAAAGTAGATTAGAATAGCCGATCACACATCAACAGGCCTTTCGACCATTCAAATGACTCAACCAACCCAGGCGCAACCCCACAACACGGCTGCCAGAAAAAGCAGTTACACCTATGAAGATCTGCTTGAATGCGGCCATGCCAGAATGTTTGGCGAGGGTAATGCGCAGCTGCCCCTGCCCCCGATGCTGATGTTTGACAGGATTGCGCATATCAGCAATGAAGGCGGCAAGTATGGCAAGGGGAACATCGTCGCCGAACTGGATGTTACGCCCGAATTGTGGTTTTTTTCCTGCCACTTCGAAGGTGACCCGGTGATGCCCGGCTGCCTTGGTCTGGACGCCATGTGGCAACTGGTTGGCTTTTATCTGGGCTGGGCGGGAAGTCCGGGGCGCGGCCGCGCACTGGGTGCCGGCGAGGTTAAATTCACCGGTCAGGTGACCCCCAAGAATTCTCTCATAACCTACCGCATCGACATGAAGCGCGTCATCCAGCGCAAGCTCAATATGGGGATCGCGGATGGCTGCATGCATGTCGACGGACGCGAGATCTATAATGCGAGTGGCCTGCGAGTAGGTCTGTTTACCTCAACAGAAAGCTTCTAGGAAACCCACCATGCGTCGAGTTGTCATTACCGGAATCGGTATTGTCTCAAGTATCGGAAACAACAAGGAAGAAGTGATCAGCTCCTTGCGTGAGGGGCGGTCAGGCATCGAGTATATTCCCGAGTACAAGGAGCTTGGCTTCCGCAGCCAGGTTGCCGGTACCCTCAATATCAATGCAGAGGAACTGATCGACCGCAAGCTGTACCGCTTCATGGGCGACAGTGCCGCCTATAACTACATTGCAATGAAGGAAGCCGTGGAAGACTCCGGCCTGGGTGAGGACATGGTGTCCAGTGAACGCACCGGCCTGATTGCCGGCTCCGGCGGGGCCTCCACCCAGAATGTTGCCCTGGCTGTCGACACCCTGCGCGAAAAAGGTATTCGCCGGGTCGGGCCGTACATGGTGCCACGCACCATGTCGAGCACCAATTCCGCCTGCCTGGCAACGCCATTCAAGATCCGCGGCGTGAATTACTCCATCAGTTCCGCTTGCTCCACCAGTGCCCACTGCATCGGCAACGCATCGGAACTCATACAGTTCGGCAAACAGGACATCGTCTTTGCCGGTGGCGGCGAGGAACTGCACTGGACGCTGACACTGATGTTTGATGCCATGGGTGCGCTATCGTCCAAATATAACGACACCCCGGAAACAGCCTCCCGTGCCTATGACGCCACCCGCGACGGTTTCGTGATCGCCGGCGGTGGCGGTATGGTGGTACTGGAAGAACTGGAACATGCAAGGGCGCGTGGCGCCAGGATTTATGCAGAACTGATCGGTTACGGTGCAACCTCGGACGGTTACGATATGGTGCAGCCTTCCGGGGAAGGCGCCGTGCGCTGTATGCAACAGGCCATGTCGACCGTGCAGGATCCCATCGACTATATCAACGCACACGGCACCAGCACGCCGGTTGGCGACATGCGCGAACTGGAAGCGGTGCGCGGTGTCTTTGGTGAGAACATACCCAGAATCAATTCGACCAAATCACTTTCCGGCCATTCACTGGGTGCGGCCGGGGTCCATGAGGCCATCTACTCCCTGTTGATGATGCAGGAGGATTTCCTGTGTGCCTCAGCCAACATCACCGAACTCGACCCCGCCGGCACCAATTTCCCGATTATCCGGGAGCGCATCGACAATGCCGGTGTCAACGTCATGATGTCTAACAGCTTCGGGTTTGGCGGAACCAATGCGACGCTGGTCATGAAGCGCTGGCAGGGAGAATAGGCCAGCTGCCAGGTCGTAAAAGCCGGGCAGCCCTGTTGAAACGTTACGCCGGGGCACGGGCCTCTGCTGGCGCTCATGCGTTTTGCGATAGCATGTGGCGGCAGCAGGGGGCGGGCCCGGCTGCAACGGACCTGCCGTCACAAATGCCCGGATTACTTGTAGATCCGCGGGCCGCGTGATTCGCGCCAGCGCTGGAAGGTCTCGTGATCCCGGTAACCCTCGTCGAGTACGTATTCCAGTACGTTGCGCAAACGATAAAACTGCACCACAGAATCCACGCGGATGATCTCGTCGCCGTTTGGTGCGAAGATGATCAGCGTCGGTGTATAGAACAGCCCCAGTTCGTCGGCCCAGCGCCTTGCTGTGGTGCGTTCACCGGACGGCGTCACCACAGGGGTTTCGTCCCAGAAAGACAGCTGCACGCTTTCCATCTGCTCCATCAGCGCCCTGATTTCCGGGTCGGCCAGGGGTCCTGTATGCAGCACATCGCAGGCATGGCAATTGCCCTGTTCGAAAATCACGGTCAGCGGTCTTTCCGCCGGAATGCGGCTTCTGTCAAGCATATAGGGCCCCGGGAGGAAAAAAGATTCCTCGCTGAGTTCCCCCGGCTCGAACTTCAATGGCACCCCGGCACGCGCCAGGAAGTCCCGGTATCTTTCTCTGTGGTAATGCCTGTCCGCCACATACTCGAGGGCGGCACGAAACCGATAAGGCGGGTAATAGCCACGCAGGCGCAGGACTTCCTTACCGTCGACGTCAAAGAATACGAGTGAAGGTGTGAAGTTGGTTTTTTCATGTGCCGCGTAATCGGACTCGTCATACTCATTGCCCGAGGGATCGACGACCTGGCGATTACCGTGGATATCGATACCGATGATATCGAAGTGTTCCCGCAGGTAGGCCTGGATGTCCTCCCTGGCGAGGTCCTTCTCCAGAAACTGCCGGCAATAGGCGCAGTATTTCTGTCCGAAATACACAATGAGGCCCGCCTTGCCTGCCTCCCTGGCTTCCTCGATGTCATCCGTGAGGTCAAGAAAGCTCAGCTTGAACCAGTCAGGGAAAGCCAGCGGCTCAGCCAGCGGCTGGTCATCGAACACGGGGAATTCATCCTCATCTTCAAATACGTCAGCAGGCTCAGCAGCGCAGGACATGCTGCACAGCAGCAGCAGAACCTTGGCCACAACCGCAATCCGGTTTACTGACATACTAGCCCCCCCTCCGCTAACAGGTGCCTCGCCATCCGGGCCACGGCCTCACGCCGGGCGGTAAGCGGCACAACTGCTCTCGGTCTCCCACAACGTCACGTCAGTGACCGGATACCCCTGCCCTTGAAGGTAATCGAAAATCATTCGTGCGATCGTTTCCGCCGTCGGATTCTCATCGGTAATCCTGACACGTTCGCCGGCTTCCTGCAGCAATGGCAATACCGGATCATCCCTGTGCAGCAGCAGTGTATGGTCAATTTCACGGTCGAGCCACGCCCACACCACCTGCTTGACTTCACTGAAGTCCATCACCATCCCGCGCTCATCGAGTTCATCGCTCTCCAGCGTTATCACCGCGCGGGCATTGTGCCCATGCAGGTGCTGGCACTTGCCCTGGTAGTTAAGCAGGCGGTGCCCGTAGCAGAAGGAGACGGATTTCGATACGCGGTACATTTACGTTGCTCGTTATCATATGTTTACAGAACAGACTTGACCCGGCACCTCTGTTTCCGGCTGTAACCGGAAAGCATCTTTCAACATTAGCCCGTGCCGGAGCCATTCTATGAAGCCTACCCAACAATGGCTATACATATTACAGCCAATGTTATTAGAATGTGCCCTATGTTAATGAATCTTCTGGTATTGACAAACTCCTGATGGCCGGAATGCCGACGTGGACCATCCTTGGCGGTGGTTACCAGTCTTATCTGAAAGGAGACTATACGGCGGCCTATGATGAATGGTTGCCGCTGGCGGAACTGGGAGATGCAGAAGCGCAATTCAATCTCGGGGTCCTCTACGACGAAGGTGCCGGCGTTGATCGCAACCTGACTACCGCCGCTGACTGGTACCGCAAGGCGGCAGAACAGGGGTTCATCGACGCCCAGACCAACCTTGGCATCATGTATTACCACGGACTCGGCGTCGACTCTGACCAGGAGGCCGCGGCCCACTGGTTCCGACTGGCCGCCGATCAGGGTGATGCTGACGCCAGTAAATATTTACAGCGCATTCAGGATGCGGGGTAGCGGGATGACCGGTAACGCCGCAGCATCATCCGTGGCGGGCGCAGCGGGCCACGGCCAGCAAGCTATCCCGCATCACAGGGCCGGCACCTCCCGGGGGGCTGCCGGAGCCCCACCGGCAAGGACAAACCATCCCGAGGGCCGATAATCATGGCCGAGGACACAGCGACGCAAATCGACATCCAGCTGCCGAAGATCGACTATCCCCTGCCCGGCAGCATCGACCAGCCCGCCTACACTCCGGGTGAACGCGACAGCCTCATCAAGGAAATCAAGGCCCTCCTGAGGGAGAAGGATGCCGTACTGGTGGCCCATTACTACACCGACGCGGACCTGCAGATGATCGCCGACGAGACCGGCGGCACCGTTTCGGACTCCCTGGAAATGGCCCGCTTCGGACACCAGCATCCGGCCGGAACCCTGGTAGTAGCCGGGGTACGTTTCATGGGGGAAACCGCCAAGATACTCAACCCGGAGAAGCGGGTTCTGATGCCGACCCTGGCGGCGGAGTGCTCCCTTGACCTGGGCTGCCCGCCGGAGCTTTTCATCCCGTTCTGCGATGCACACCCCGAGCGCACCGTCGTGGTCTATGCCAATACCTGCGCAGCCGTCAAGGCCCGGGCCGACTGGGTCGTCACCTCCAGCATCGCCGTTGATGTCGTCAACCATCTCAAGGAGCAGGGTGAAAAGATACTCTGGGCGCCGGACCGTTACCTTGGCAACTACGTACAGCGCTTTACCGGCGCCGACATGCTGCTGTGGCAGGCCAGTTGCATTGTGCACGAGCGTTTCAAGGCGGAGGCACTGGCAAACCTGGCGCGCCACTACCCCGACGCTGCCATTCTGGTCCATCCCGAATCGCCGGAGTCCGTCATCAGCCAGGCCGACGTGGTGGGATCAACCACGCAGTTGATCAAGGCAACACAGCAACTGCCCAACAAACGCTTCATCGTCGCCACGGACAACGGCATCTTCTACAAGATGAAGCAGGCCGCCCCCGACAGGATCTTCATGGAAGCCCCGTCTGCCGGTGAAGGCGCCACCTGTGAAAGCTGTGCCCACTGTCCGTGGATGGCCATGAACCACCTGCGCAATCTCCGCGATGTCCTGAAAACCGGCAGCAACGAGATACATGTTCCAGAAGAAACCCGCAAACTGGCGCTGCGCTCGACCCAGCGCATGATCGATTTCGTCAAGCAGAAGCGCAATGTCGACTAGGGCCGGTTAACGGATGCAGGCATCCTGGCAGGCAGGATCCGCTTCCCGGCCTCTCCAGACGAGCGGGTCTTTATGAATCACGCCGGCCGCGGAAGCCGTGCAAGATGCCTGGGCCTGCTGGCGCTGCTGCTGTCCTGGTCGATCACCGCCTGTGACAGTGATCCGGACACCGCTGGCGGCAGCACGCTCTCCGCGACGGCATTCGGGCCGGAGCAACTGGGTGTCATCGTCAACGATGCCGACCCGTCAAGCCGGCGCATCGCGGAATATTACATAAACCGGCGCCTGATACCGGCCGCCAACGTCATCCACACAAGTTTCAGTCCCGGCGACAGCGTCATGCGGCCGGAAGACTTCCGCCTCATCAAGGACGAGGTCGACAGACAGACGCCCGCGGTGGTACAGGCCTATGCCCTCACCTGGACGGTTCCCTACCGGGTGGGCTGCATGTCCATCACCACGGCATTTGCCGCGGGCTTCGACGCGGACTTCTGCGCGCTGGGCTGCAAGCCCACCCGCCCCAGCCCCTACTTCAACAGCCACAGTCGCAGGCCCCATGACGATTTTGGCTGGCGACCCGCGATGCTGCTGGCGGGCACGCAAGTGAGCGATGTCGAGGCCCTGATCGATCGGGGCATCGCGGCAGACGCCAGCAAACCGGCCGGGACCGCGTACCTGCTCAGCACCAGTGACCGGCAGAGAAACACGCGTGCCCGCTTCTATCCGGGCATCAGGCTGCTGCAATCCGATCGTTTCAGGATCGAGATCATCAAGGGCAATGAACTGCGCTACCGCGATGACGTGATGTTCTATTTCACCGGCCTCGCCAGGGTCCCCGGCATTGAAACCAACCGCTTCCTGCCCGGTGCGATTGCCGACCATCTGACCTCGGCCGGGGGGCGGTTGACTGACAGCCGCCAGATGAGCAGCCTGCGCTGGCTGGAGGCCGGAGCCACCGGGAGTTACGGCACCGTCGCAGAGCCATGCAACTTCGTGGAAAAGTTTCCCCGCCCCAACGTGGTCATCGACACCTATCTCAATGGTGAGACGCTGCTCGAGTCCTACTGGAAAAGCGTCCAGTGGCCGGGACAGGGGATTTTCATCGGGGAGCCGCTGGCGACGCCATTCCCGCCCTGACCCGTGCCGCCTTGCCGGTAATGTCACCCGCAGGGCTTCCTGCCGGGCAGACCTGCGCCTGGTCCGGTGATCCCCGCCGTTCCATGAATGCTGGCAGCCACGGCAGCGCACCGCTGCCGGGTATGGGGGTCGACAGGAAATCGCAGCAAGCCGTCCCGGAACGCGGCAGCAGATTCGCCGTGCCCGGCAATGCCGGTCCGGGTGATGCCGCGCTGGATGCCAGCCATACCCGGCAGGACCGGACGTCGCAGACACCGCCGGGCCGGACCAACTGACCACGACCGGCACGACGGCAGGCTGAACCGGGCTACATTACCTCATCACGCGACCCGGGCACGCCGTACGCCGCGACCATGGCCTCGCGGTGCGTGCTGATCTCACCGGCCAGCGCCTTTGCGATGGCCAGGTCAACCGCCCTGGCGGTTTCAATCCGCTGCAGGAATACATAGTCCGCGCCGGCGTCATAGAGTCGTGCACTGTCTCCAAGCTCGATGACATTGGCTATGATGATCGCGCCGGGGTTGATCTGCCGCACTGCCGCCACGACCTTCAGGTTCGTCGTCCCCTTCAGCACATCATCCGGGATGGTGCAAACCACCACCTTCGCCTTGTCGACCCCGGCATGCAGCAGCGTTTCGGGGCTGCACAGGTCACCGTAGCGGACGGTGGGGCCGAGGGCCGCAATCCTGGCGTGCAGGTTGACATTCAGGTCAACGACCAGCGTCCCGCTCAGCAGCTCCGGGCGGTTGCGGCCGATTTCGTGCAGCAGCGAGGATGCCACGCGGTGAAAGCCCAGCAGCGCCAGGCTGTATGACTCGTCCCCGGCGGCCTCCCGGCTGGGAGGCTCGCGGAACCCAAGGCGCCCGAGCATGCCGGCAAGCAGGTCGTGGATGGCATGCGCATGGTGAAACAGCGCGGGGGTTACCAGTGCCGTGATGACGAAGGCAAAGATAATCGCACTGTTCAGGCCGGCGCTGATATGGCCCAGGTTGACACCGATAAATCCGATCACCAGGCTGAACTCCGAGATCTGGGCAAGCCGCGTGGAAACCACCACCGCATTGCGCCGGTCCAGCCCGGTTACGTAAAGCAGCGGCAGGAACACGAGATATCTTGCCAGTACTGCAATCACCGCCAGCAACAGCGCAATCACGAGCACATTCATCCCGTCCGGCATCGGGATGCTCATCCCGAGCCCGACAAAGAACAGCGTCACGAAGAAGTCTTTCACCACGCTGACCTTGGCAATGATCTCGGTGCTGTAGGGCAGGCTGGCGATCGTGGCACCGGCGATGAGCGCACCCATTTCAGGGCCGACAGCCAGATGCAGGTTAAAGCCGAGCAGTCTTTCGGAGAGGAAATCCAGGTTAACGCCAAGCAGTACGACCAGGAAGCACCAGGAAACAGCGCCGGCAAAAATTACCTCGGGGCGTCGCGCCACCCAGCGGAATCCCACCGGAATTATGTACCTGGCAATCACTGCAGCCATCAGGGTCAGGACGGCAATGCCCGCTAGCGACAGCAGGATGGGACCGGCTTCCGGGCTGTTGAAACTGGGCTGCACCGCGAGCACCGCAATCGCCCAGAAGTCCTGGAATATCAGCAGACCCAGCGCGGTGCGGCCCGCCTCGGTATCCAGCTGGAAAGACTCCTGGAACAGCTTCACGACCAGCAACGTCGATGATGCCGCGACCACAAAACCGATATACAGGGGTGCATAACCGCCCTGCAGGAGCTCCCCGCCAGCACCGGTCTGCAGCAGCAACCAGCCCGCAGCCGCGCCAAACAGAATCGACAGCGGGTATTGCAGCAGCCCGGAAACAACCAGGATCCTGCCGCTGGCAAACAGTTTGCGAATATCGATTTCCAGCCCGATCAAATAGAGCAGCAGGATCAGGCCCAGTTCCGAAATCGTTTCGATATTTGCAGGGTCGGTGACCAGGCCGGCGCCGACCGGCCCCACGACGACACCGGCAATCAGTACCGCGGCGATTTCCGGAATTTTCAGCCGGGTGAATACAATCGCAAGGATGCCGGCCAGCACGATGCAGATGCCGATATCCTGAACCAGGGAAGGCAATGCGCCGCTCGAGGCCAGCACCTGGCCGGGCATAAGCAACAGTCCGGGCAGGGCGCGTCGCAACAGTGGTGACATTAACAGGGTCCCGCGGAATCAGAAACTACCGTAGCCGCAGACAGTATGCCAAAGCAGCGGCGACATCAAGCACACCCGCATCACTTGCACACTCCCTGTGCAAAACCCATACTCTTGCCGAAGCATGGTTACCGGGGCGTTTGAAAATGATAATAACCTTCTATGGTGTGCGCGGCTCGATCGCTTCACCGGGCTTCGCCACCGCGAGGTATGGCGGCAATACTTCCTGCGTCTTCATCGAACTGGACAATGGCCAGATACTCATCATGGATGCCGGTACCGGGATCAGGGAACTCGGCAAGCGGCTGATGGAAACGGATGACACCATCAACATCCTGCTGTCACACGGCCACTGGGACCACATCCAGGGCTACCCGTTCTTCCAGCCGATCTACCAGCCCGACAGGCAGATCCGCGTCTATACCAGTACCAGCGGCAATCACGGCCAGCTGTGCGCCCTGTTCAGCCAGATTGACGGTGCGAACTTCCCCGTCAAGGAAAGTGAACTGCCGTCGAAGTCCGAATGCATCATGCAAAATGTAGAGGACGTGCTTGCCGCAGACAACATCAACGTGCGTCGCGCACACCTGAATCACCCCGGCGGCGGCATTGCCTATCGTATCGAGGAAGACGGCGCGTCCTGTGCCTACATCACGGACAACGAACTGCTGCCGCCCGACAACCCGGCAACGACCTACGGCGAATGGGTGGACTTCTGCCAGGGCGTCGACGTCCTGATACACGACGCCCAGTACCGGGAAGCGGACATGCCGCACAAACACGGCTGGGGGCATTCACTCGTGACCCAGGTCAGACAGCTGGCAGTGGATGCCGGCGTCGGCTGCCTGGCCATGTTTCATCACGACCCGGACCGCACGGATACGGAGATAGACTTCATACAACAGGAGAATGACAGCTTCTTTCGCGGCAAGCGCGCCCCGGCCAGAAGCCTGTGCGCAGCGGAGAAGATGCTGATCAGGCTGACCCCGCAGCAGCAGGGAACCACCGTGATCGAGGTGAATTGAGCGGCAGCCGGCAGCGGCGAGTGCTGCGAGCCGTTACTCGCATGCAGAGGCGGG
>Ga0210064_1000522_pt1 | contig 18120 bp, 17 predicted proteins | sample Muzzi_CordC_D2_FD_185531 | JGI IMG/M metagenome (GOLD analysis project Ga0210064, IMG submission 185531) | Wetland microbial communities from San Francisco Bay, California, USA, that impact long-term carbon sequestration - Muzzi_CordC_D2 (SPAdes) | ecosystem: Environmental > Aquatic > Marine >...
CCGCTGTCCAGGGTCACGATCTCGGTGAGCGGGTTGCCGGCGGTATCGTGGATGGTGTCCACCGCCTGCAGCAGCTCCAGGGTGGCCTGCTGCTCCCAGATTTCCTTGTGCTCGACCAGTTTGGTGCTGGCGTAGTGTGAATTGATTAATCCTTACTTCTAACCCCAAATAGACCCCAAAACGTGGCCTGTCCCCTATTGTTCCCGGATTCAGCTCGATATAACTTAAGCGCCGATAAATTCTTTCATTTTCAAAATATCTATTATTGCTTCATTAGCAACCTCATAGTCTTTATCTAATGAAACAGCTTTTTGAAAACATTCTAACGCATCGTCATATTTCTCGATTGCTCTGTATGCAACACCTAATGTGTAGTGTGCAGTCGCATTTGCATCAACAGATTTACCTAATAATTCAATTACTTCAGAATATTCGCCTCTTTTAATCAGACACTCAGAATAAAATACTTGATCAACTGGTCGTGGCGTATGTTGATCGAATGCTTTCTTATACCAATTTTCAGCCTCTTTAAATGCACCCTTTTCGTAACATGCAAATGCCATAGTCACAAAAGCATGATACGTCTGGTCCTGGGTGGCTACTTGAATTGCTTTTTCAATAACTTCAATTGCATCATCAAATCTGTCTACCGCAGTTAAAGCGTTACCTAAGACTATCAAAACAGATAATTCATCCGGGTAATTATGAAGAATTTCTCGTGCCACTGTAATTGAACATACTGAGAATCCATCCATCCATAAATTTTTTAGTTCACTTATTTTTTCATCTTTATTCATATGATTTAAGTCCTTTAATGTTTCTCAAGATCATTCAGAAAACCATCATAGTCACCTTCAAAATCGCCTCTCTCAAATTCTCTCTGCCTTCTACGTCTCTTATTTTGTGCTTTTTTCATTGTCTTCTCTTTGGCCATTTCGTCGTCAATTAAATCTTGATCACCACTATTTACCGCATTTTTAACTTTATCTTCAGTTTTTGTTGAATCATCGATAATTTCTGGTGGTTCATTATCACTTGGACACTGATCTCCTTCTTGAGAATCATCAGTATTATAGTAAGGACCGTACGGATTCCAATCATCGGCCCCAGTTGAGTTCGGCAAAATCAATAGCGTCCATGGATTTAGAGACCTCATCACCCAATTACCTGCTGCACTTCCAGCACCAGCTGCGGCAGGCACGCTCGGGAAAAGTATTGCTGTTGTCAATCCTTTGGGATCAACAAACGAAATCGGACTATTTAAAGCATAGGTGTATGCATTAACGCCACCCACCAATCCAATCGGATCACTAGTAATGTATCTACCTGTCTCCGGATCATAATACCGGAAGTAGTTATAATGCAGCCCGGTCTCCTGATCATAATACTGCCCCGGAAGTCTCAATGTTGTTGCACACCGAGCTCTTTCCATACGCCTGGATCATCTGTCATATAAAACACGGGTTCCATTCTGCGAAGCTCTATAATATCCGTTATTCCGTTAATCGTTACTACCTTGTATCGCGGGTAGCCTTTTGGAGTTCCTTCAGGCTGACCGCCTAATTGTACCGACCGAATGCTGGGTTGCTCATCCGTTGTAACTACATGCTTGTCAATACTCAGGATATTACCTTTCTTAGATAACTTAAATATGGCTTTCCCGCCACTCGTTGTACTATGCAAGTCCATCTGCACAGTGTAGTCACTTCTGTTCGCTTCCTGCGGCATGGAATACCATTTAGGGAGGCGTGATTGCTCCGACAACTTAAAGGAAGACTCAAGGCACCCTGATAGTCCAGCAACAATAAGCATCAAAAATGATAGTTGATGTAATTTGATTGTCATTGGAAAAATCCGCTATTACATTGGTTACAGGGTTTAGTTCCGCCTAACAAGCTTGGTATCCATGAGGACGCTGTGCAACCATTCTCGTCATAGCAGACATCATGTCTTTGACAGCGGTCTAATACGCACTGATCCGCGATAGGCCCTATAGGGAATGGGAGAGTACACACGTTGTCTTGATCCTGAGGCTCTCCCCACAGGTTTCCATTTGGATCGCTGATCGCATCACCCGCGTTGTTGATATAGAGCAAACCCCAGATAATGAGACCTGCAGTTACAGGATCGATCTCTCCTGTTGGATCAGCTCTGTTGATCGGATTGTTATCCACATAACCATAAATGTGGTTCAGATACCCGAAGTTGTTTCTTCGCGGGATGTCGATCCCCGTCGTAGCTGCAACCTGACGGGCAGGGTCTGAGAAATCAAGAAGTTGGCCGCGCGGATCGGCCGTGAGGTACCTTCCTGATTCAGGATCGTAGTAGCGATAGTAGTTATAAAGAACTCGGCCATACGATGCACCCGGCTTAGCTTTTGATTTCGCCTTTTGCGATCCATCACTTAGCTTCGGATTTACCCAGACGAGCCGGGGCCTGGGCCTTTTTTCGCCTAGAGGCGGTTTTTGGCTTAGCTTTTCTTCTTCCGTGTTGAGCTTGAGTGCGGCAGACATGAGCCACATTGTAATGCAGCGGGCCGTTGATGTCCGCTCTCTTTTAGCCGCCCATGAGCCAGGGCGCGGCAGCGCCCTGGCTTGAAGCCGGTTACCCGGCTTCGATCAAGTGCCTGTAATCCCGCTTGATGAGCCGGACGTAGACCTGCCAGTCTTCACCGAGCCTATCCCAGGCTTCGACCGTGTCGCTGTACATGTCCGGCAGGTAATCCATGCGGTTGAGTACGAAGGCGGCAGCGATGCGCTCCCCTGTTGACGCACCAGTGCTGCCGGTGGCTTGCAGGCAGTTGGCCACCTCGATGATCTTCTCGATTTGCCAGGGCAAGTTATTCATGATGTGTTTCTCCTGTTGTGATTGATTGCCCTTTCCCCGCAGCATCGCGCGCAGGTGTGTCAAGGGTGGCGCGTGGTTTGCGCCATTCATTTACCCTTGATGCACCGAGCACGGTGCTACCCTGACCGGGCAAGCAAGCACGACATCCTTCACGTTGGCACGGACCCGGTTTTGGTTTTTTCTTTTGTCTTTTAGGGGGGCTGGCTTAGCAAAGCGGGACGGAAGACAGCGCGTTGTTTGCGCTGGCTGGAGCCGCTTTGCCGAGACAGCAGGTGGGCGGGCATAGGATAAAAAGCTTTTCTGCTGCGCTTTTTGCAGCAGACCTTACAGCGCGTCTTTTGCGCTGCCCAGGCCATTTAACATAGTGCAAGTTATGCGGCGAAGCGGACAGTGGGACTGTGCAGCCGACCGAGGTACGAGGGAGAGTTGCACAGGCACATTGCGCATAACTCCGCATTATGTTACTTGGCCGACCAAAGCCCCCTTGAGGGGGATGGGGGGTGATCCTGGCAGTGACAGTAAAGCCGTTGTTTGGCTTTTCTGTTGCTGACAGATAAACAGTGCCGTAACACGTGCTGTTTTTTAGCAGGTGTTACACCGACTTGTTCCACTGTCCTTAAACGAAGCCACCACACTGTCAGGCTACCACTGCACTAGCCCGGCGCGGCGCTTGCCTGGCTGGAGGCGCTTTGTATACCGGAAGACATTGCAAGCGCCGTGACGGGCGGTCCAACGGGTCAGCGTGTCCGGTAACCTTTGCATTTTCCGTCTACTCCGGTGTATCCGACAGATCGTCATCGATCTCGGCAACTAAAGCAGTGAACAGCGTGGTTTCGTTGCCATTGTTGTTATCCGTTTGCTGCTGCCGCTCCCGTGGCCGGTCGGCGGGATGTGTCAGTGTGTGGATCTCTTTCAGTTTCTTGATCGACACTTGCGTGTAGATCTCAGTCGTCGATAACTGGCTGTGCCCCAGCATCATTTGGATGTGTCGGATGTCGGCCCCGTTGTCGAGCATCAGCGTGGCCATGGTGTGGCGGAAGATGTGACAGGCACCGGGCTTGTCGATGCCGGCCTGCTCGATGTATTTTTTAACCAGATCGGTCATCCGGTTCTTGTGGAAGGCTTCACCGTATTCATGCAGGAACAGCCAGCCTTCATCGGGTTCCACGACAAGTCCCGGTCGCACTTCATCGGTGTATTTATCGATCCAGATACAAGCTCTGTTTCCGAGCGGCACCATGCGATCCTTCTTGCCTTTTCCCTCTCTTACCATCAACGTGCCGTTACGCGTGTCCACATCGTAAAGCTTCAAGTTAATGAGTTCGGATCGACGGATGCCGGTGCTGTACAGCGTTTCGATAATGGCGCGGTCACGGATGCCGATTTCCCCGTGCAACATCGTTTGATTAATAATGCGTCCGACTTCTTCATCGGTCAGGATATGCTTCGGTAATCGCCGGTGGACGCGCGGCAGTTCCATCTCGCTGGCCGGGTTGTAGAGGATGTAGTTTTCCTTCGTCAGCCATTTGAAGAAGGACTTGATCGGTGACAGGCGTTGCTGTTGAGTGGCGAAGCTGATCGGTTCACCGTTGGGCTTGCGGTAGTGATACAGGTAACGCCGGTAACGCTCCAGGATCGGGCGGGTGATGTCCTGCGGTTTGTTTAAACCCCGTTCATCGCACCAGTGGATAAAGCGTTTCAGCATGCGTTGGCGGATGTCCACGGTGCGCGGACTTAACGCCATGGCCTGCGACCATTCCAGGAAGCGATTCAAGTAAGGTGTAATGCCGTTGTGGTCGATGGGGTACGGATCGGGTTTGTTGGTCGCGGCGCGGCGTTTCTTACGGGTCATCAGTCCACTGCCTTGGCGCTGATTGCCTGCGTATGACTACGGTACGATCCATTTTTCTTGTTGGGCCGGAGCAGTGCCTTTTCGGCGTGGTCGTCTTTGATATTGTCGGAAGCCCTGTTATCATAGGCGTTCTCGCCGATTTCATCACCCTGACCAGACCCTGACTGCCCCCTGACCGGGGGCTGACCGACCCCTGACCGGCACTCGTTTTGCCCGGACTTGTTTTCGTCGTAGCGTAATTTATCCACGTCGATCAACCCCATCAGGAAGGATTCGCCCTGCTTGCCTTCGCCCTGGTACAGCAGTTCATAAACGTAAGACTGTCCCCGGCCACCGCGATGCACCAGCAGGTATTCCATTTCGGCCAGCCGTGCCAGGTGTACCTTCAAAGCGGTATCACTCCAGTGGGCGTGTTCGCGCACGTCCCGGCGGCTAAAGCGGTAATCACTCGGGTTCATGTCCAGTGCTTTGCAGTGTTCCATCACTTTGTCCGTGATCAAGCCCAGCAGCTTTCGGGTCTGCGGCGGCAGTTCATCAAGGGTGCGGCCCAGGACTTCATGGGCCAGTCGGTTGGCCGTCTCGATGTCATCAAGGGTGACTTCCACATAGCGGATCGGCTGGCCATTGTGCTCGATGGTTTTGATGGGTCGCTGATGCTGGTGCAGCAGTGCCAGGCTATCGATCAGGGTGAGATACTTTTCATGGTCGCGTCGGGTGCGGGTTTGGTCATCGACGAAGGTGAGTCCACGGGCATACGGATTCATCACCGCCAGCGGCTGCAACAGGCGTTGCGCGTTCTGGTGCAAGGTCAGGATCGATTGCTTGTCGGCTTTGGCCAGCAAGCCTTGCAAGGTGCGCTTGTCGCGCTGGATGGCATGGATGGCTTTGGTCTGTTCGCGGCCTTCATCGACGGTCAGTACCAGACAGCGGTTTAACAGTTCTTCATCGATATCAATGGCCGTGGTGGTGAGCATGATCATCACCGGACCTTTGACCTGATAGTCCTGGGTTTTGAGTTCGCCGGTGACTGGGTCTTTGCCCGTCGAGGCGATGGTCAGCTCACCTTCCGATTGCAACAGCTTCAAGGCATAGGACGCATTGCTTGCGCCTTCTTCTTCGACGATGGCCAACACCTTATGCTGCAAGTTCGCCTCGCCCATGTAGAACAGGCTCTGCCCGGTCATGGCGCTGTACTTGATGCGTTCTTCTTCCGGGATGAAGGCCAGCACCGCATCCATCAACGCGGACTTGCCCGCCGCACTGGTGGACTGGATGGTCACGGCCAGCGGGTTATCGAGTTTGCGCGAGATCACTGCCAGATAACCCACCAGCTTGTTGGTGGCCTCACCGACCACACCGCAACGGGTGAAGTCGTTCTGGATACGCGCCAGCAGATCGGGCGACTTGAGCAAGTCCAGTGCCGTCCGGGTTTGTTCGTCATCCAGCGTGACGGCTTTGTTTTTCGGGGCTTGTGCGGCCTGGATGTTGTCTGCTTGCAGGGCCTCACACTTCAACAGCAGTTTGCCCAGATCATGCTTGATCACGTCGTCTTTGACGCCGAGTTCAACGGCGGCCTGTTTGATAAACGCGCCGCGTGGACGTTGTTGGTAGAGGTCGAAGGTATCCACATGCACCGCTTCACCCGCACCATCGAAGGCCGGACATGAGACCAGCAGGTTGATCTTCATGACATCAAAGGCCAGATTTTTTTCCAGTCCCCGGATGCGATAGCGACGATTACCCAGGGCGATGATGATCTCGTTGTCTTTCACATCAGCATCGATGTCAGACTTTGGTGCTTCCGGCACCACGGTGGCGGGCAAGGGTTCTGGTTCTATGATTTCTTCTTTAGCAGCTAAAGGGATAACCGTTTCTGCTTCATTATCAGGTTCCGGCATGGTATCCGTGACCGGTGGTGTGGATTTCGGCAGGACAACCGGTACTGTTTCACCTGTCACGGATTCGGTAGTGACTGGTTTTGCTTTGCCTTTGCCCAGCCATACCGCGCTGCGGATCACCACGCCCAGGCTCTTGCTCGCCGGTGTCACTTGCACGGCGTATTCATTGACATCCATGCCTTTCGGGACATGGATGCGGTAACAGTCGATGCCTTCACCGTTGAGCTTCTTGGCAAGGGTTTCGGCGGCTTGTTCACCGGCTGGGTCACGGTCATATGCGATCAACACCCGTTCGATGTTGTGATCAGTAAACGCTTGCAGGTGGTCTTTGGTGAAGCCTTCGATGCCGTAGCTGGCGGTGACATTGCGATAGCCCGCGCACCAGAAGGTCAGCGCGTCGATCAGCGATTCACACAGGATGACTTCCTTCGACGCCTGCAACGCCTGCATATTCCAGATGCCTTGATGTGGCCCCGGCAGATACAAGTGCATCGGTGTGCCCTGGCGCAGGTTGTCGTTGATCTTGCGCCCGTAGATTTCCGTCACCTGGCCGGTCTCGCTGATCACCGGGATCACCAGCGAGCCAGTAAAGTGCTCATGCCCTGATGAACGATACAGGCCCAGCCGCTGCAACTGGCCGCGGATGGCAGCCCCTTCCTTGCGGTTCTTGGCCGGCAGGCGATAACCAAGAGTGCGATTGGCGAAGCCCAGTTTGAAGCGCTCGATGGCCTCACCGTGGGCGATGCCGCGCTTTTCCAGATAGGTCAACGCCTCGGGCGATTGCTTCAAGGTCTCGTGGTAATAATCGACGACCTGCACCAGCAGCCGCGCATCCTCGGCACTGGCTTCCAGTGTGGTCGGCAGTTTCTGCACCGTGGAGCGCTTCACGGGTCCGGCGGCTAAAGGTTGATAGTCGGCCTGCAAGAGTTCTACCGCGTGGCGGAAGCTCACCCCTTCCGCCTTCATCACCCAGTCGATCACCGACCCGCCACACTGGCACGCGCCCAGACAGTGCCAGAGGTTGTTCTTCGGGCTGATCACCAAACTGGGATCATGGTCGTCGTGGAAGGGACACAAGCCGATCAGGTCCGCGCCATGACGTTTCAGGGTAATGCCCATGCCCTCGGCCAGGCGTTGCAGGGAGACGTCCTGTTTCAGACGGTCAATCTGGTCGTCCGGGATGCGTGCCATGCTTTTGCGCCCTCCAGCAAAAATAATTAAAAATAATTTCAATCAAGCAAGTGTGCTTGATAATCTAGCGGGAGGGCTTTATGATGTCAAGCATGAACCGCGCACAATCAATCACCAACGCATGGATTTTTCCCGATAAATCCGCCAGCATTGCTCTATCGACAGCTAAAAAAGAGACTGAGGCGCTGGATATGGCGGATATTTCGGAAGGCTTTGCACAGCGGCTGCGTTCGCTACGCAAACAAAAGAACCTGTCGCAGACCGAGCTGGGCAAGCTGGCCGGGCTGCATTACACCCACATTGGCCGCTTCGAGCGCGGAGCCTCCCGGCCCAGCGGCGATACCTTGAAGCGGCTGGCCGACACCCTGGACGTCAGCAGCGATTACCTGCTGGAGGGTTCCACCGAGGAAGCGGCGAAAGCCAAATTTGAAGATCGGGAGTTGCTGCGACAGTTTCAGGAAGTGGAACACCTGCCGGAAGAGGACAAGACCGTGGTCAAGAAGCTGCTCGATGCCTTCCTGACCAAGAAGCACCTGCAATCCCTGGCCCGTTGAGGAAAGACACCATGACAACACTGACCATTGATTTACCGGACAACATCGCTAAGGAAGCCAAAGACGCCGGGCTGCTTACGCCCGAGACCCTGGCCCAACTGCTCAAGGACGCCGTGCGCCGCCAGGCGGGCCGCCGTTTGCTGGAGGCCGCCAAACGGATTCAGGCGGCGGGTATTCCACCCATGAGCGAGGAGGAGATTGTCGCCGAGGTCAAGGCGGTGCGCGCCGAGCGCCGCGCCCGTCAGGCCAACGCTGATAATGCAAGCCGTTCTTGATACCAACATCGTTGTCTCGGCACTGCTCTGGGGCGGCACACCCTTAAAGCTGTTCGAACTGGCCACCGAGGGCAAGCTCTCGCTCTACACCTCGCCCACGCTGCTGGCGGAACTGCGGGACGTGATCAACCGCGATCATCTCGTCAGCCGCCTGATACAACAGCAAAAGGATGTCGAGGACGCCATCCGCCTATATGAAGACCTGTGCATCCCGGTCACACCATTGTCCACGCCCCGCGTCGTGCCCAACGACATCGACGATGATCAGGTCATCGCCTGTGCGCTCGCCGCCGGGGCACAACTGATCGTCTCAGGCGACAGCGATCTGCTGGTGTTGCATCCCTGGAAAGGCATCCACATCCTCAACGCCGCCGAGGCGGTGAAGTTTGTAGTGAACGCGAAGACGGAATAGTAAGCCGCTAAAACACCAAGCCCCGCGAAGCGGGGCTTGGGTGGGGTGTTCGCTGCTAAATAAAGGATCACTTTCGAAGCACAAGCGCCCAGAATGTTGTTGTATATGCAGGCCCTGCCATAAGCATTGAAACAAACTCAAGCCAATAAACCTCAGACACCGCTTGAGGAAATGCGAGTTGCTGAATCGTGATTACTACAACAGCAGCGGAAAGCGCAATAATCAAACCGGCAGCCACATAAATACGCATTGAAGTTTTTTGTTTATGCAATGACAAAACATAGAGCGGCGCTGCAATAAAAATAGTTATCACCAAAGATACAACAGCAGCGACGATAGTTATTGTTCCTGCCACAAAAAGCAATACATCATGCGCATCTGCACTGCCATGACCAATCGCATTAATAAAATCAACCCGATGACCTTCTAGCATGTAAAGAGAAAATAAAAAACCAAAAAAGAATGCAATCAATACAGATACAGCCCAGCTAGAAATAAATCCAACTAACGCGCGTAATAAACTTGGTTTCATCACTGGTGCGTCATCCATAGCGATATTCAATCATTCATTAACGACAATTTGGGCACCAATGACCAGACCAGACCGGCGTTGATCCGCCAGGAGTTCCACCAAATGTCGATGGAGGCAATCCATATTTCGCAAATTCATTCCAATGGAATTGGGTCACCCCGTTAACTGTTGGCCAAGATGCTTTGTCTTGTGATTGCGCCAAATAATCTGCATAGGCATTTGCAAGATCTTTGCGAATCCGTTCCTTGATTCCTTCTTTGTCTATGCATTGCTTGCTTTCTTCTGCATGAGAATCTAAAAAGAAATCCAACCACCCATTAGCTAGATTACCCTTCCAATTATCATTATTAGCAATGTGCTGAGCAGAGCACGCATAAGCATCACCACCAGCACATGCGAGCTGATAGTATTTATTATAATTTCCGGAATCGGCCGCACTGCTTTCTTCTGGAGTGGTGTAGCAACCAACCCCTTGAACACATCTCAATCCGTATGGATCAATGCGAGATAAAGGATTCCCCCCAACATAGGCATACGTATTCACCCCACCATTCAATCCAATAGGATCACTGGTAATATACCTCCCCGTCTCCGGATCATAAGTCCTAAAGTAGTTGTAATGCAGCCCCGTCTCGGTATCGAAGTACTGACCCGGTAGTACCATAATATGGCACTAATGACAGATTACACGTTTTCCACTAATAGACTCCCAAAAGGATTTCCTCTGTATTGCGAATCGCCCATCTGCGACATAGCCCTCTATCCCAGATGGTGTCTTAACACGGTACACCTGATCATCAATCAGGTTTAGACACTCGACAATCTTTACAGGTTGATTTGGCTCCAGCCAAGCTATAGTTTTTGCTGGATCGGCTATATTGAGTGACTCCAAGTTATCGACAACTCGGACAGACTCTTCGGGCACTAGAACCATTTCTCTGCCTAAGAAGATGAAGGCGGCTACTGCAAATGACAGGACTACTATTATTATCCACTTTAACATTATATGTACACCTAGCGTGCCCATGGAGCATCGGGCAAATCACCCCGACGCAAGTTCTCAAAGAGTCCTCTTGAAGGGCCTGGATAGAAGGTTGACCCATCATAAAGAGGTGAATTCAAGAGGGCGTCTCCAATGTCTGCCGGGAACAACGGGTAGCCGATACTCTGCCCAATCATACTTAAGCAGTCTTTAAATGGCGTCCCGCAATTATCGGTGATTGCATCGTAGCCAGAGTTGCTCTTATTAAGGCATTCGGCAAATTGTGCCTCTTGATCCGGTGTTAGATTCAATACCACACCTGCGCCACTTCTGAACTGCTGTTGCCTTTGAATGTATGCATCAGCAGTTGGATAGCGAGAATCCCATCCCCTCGGTGTGAATGAGTAGTTTTTACCGTTGATGTTTCCTGACACATGCCCAAACGATGAGCCACCCAAACCATACGGCTGCCAAATTGTTATTTCAGTATAGAGCCCGAAAGGATCGACCCATCGAAGCGGATTCCCACCAACGTAAGTATATGTGTTAAGTCCACCTTCTAACCCAATGGGGTCAGCCGTAATATACCTGCCAGTGGTTGGGTCATAGGTTCGGAAGTAGTTGTAAAGAACTCGGCCATACGACGCATCCGGTTTAGCTTTCAGTTTTCCCTTTTGCGTTTCGCCAGTTAACGCCGGATTTTCCCAGACCAGCCGGGGCTTAGTTACTTTTTTGCCCAGACGCGGTTTTTTGCTTAGGTCTTCGGTTTCCGGGACGAGTTTCAGCGCAGCAGACATGTGCCATATTGTAATGCACTGCGTTGATTATGTCCGTTCTTTAGCCGCTTTTGGGGTGGCAGCGCGTATAGCGCTGACACAGGCGGGTGGGCATCCGATGGCCTTGCGGCTGAGCCGCGATTAGCGGGCGAAGACCGCAAGGCCTGGCCGTGGCCGCAGGCCACACACCGCCGGAGCCCCCAGCGGGGGCGGCGACTGGAGGGGCTGCGAAGCAGCGCTGAGTGCGCCGGAAGGCGCGGGGGGTAACAACCGGGCATTTACACATAACGCCGCGTTAGGCGAAGTGGCCGCCTTCACAAGGGCGCAGCCCGTGCGGGCATTTTGCCTAATGCCGCGTTATGTTACTTGGCCGCGTAAAAGCCCCCTTGAGGGGGATGGGGGGTGAGTCTGCTGGGTGGCATCGCCACTCAGCAATACCGTGCACTCTGGCGCAGCCAGTGTGTACACAACATCTTTCCACTGTCGTGCAACGAAGCCGCTGCAACATCCAGGACCACTGCACTAGCCCGTCACGGCGCTTGCCTGGCTGCAGGCGACGTGCGGACCGGAAGCCACTGCAAGCGCCGTGACGGGTGGTCTACGTGTCGAGGTGTCCAGTTTCGATGCAGTCCATGTAATGGCCTTTAATGAGCCGGACGTAATCCTGCCAGTCTGTACCCAACCGGTCCCAGGCCTCGACCAGGTCGCTATACGTGTCCGGTAAGTAATCCATGCGGTTCAACACGAACGCGGCCGCAATGCACTCACCGGTACTGGCGGCTGTACTGCCCGTGCGTTGCAACTGGTTGGCCACGTCGATGATCGATTCGATTTCCCAGGGTAGATTATTCATGCAATGTGTCTCCTTGTTGATACCACCCCCAGCCACCCCCGTGAGGGGGTCCTTGAACGGGCCAAGTAACATAACGCGGGATTATGCGTGCGGCTTCGCCAAGTGCCGGCACGCTGCGCGATCTAAAGCCGCCACTTCGCATAATCTGCGTTATGTGTAAATGGCCCGGGGGCAGCCTCTCCCCCAACCCCTCCCCACCGGGAAGGGGCACGGGCAGATCACGGTGTCTCGGTGGCCTTCAGTCGGTCCGCCGGATGCGTCAGCGCGTGGATCTCTTTCAGCTTCTTGATCGATACCTGCGTGTAGATCTCCGTGGTCGATAGCTGGCTGTGGCCCAGCATCATCTGGATGTGGCGGATGTCGGCCCCGTTATCCAGCATCAGTGTAGCCATCGTGTGTCGGAAGATGTGGCAAGCACCGGGCTTGTCGATACCGGCCTGTTCGATGTATTTCTTCACCAGATCAGAGAGCCGGTTCTTGTAGAAGGCCTCGCCGTATTCATGCAGGAACAGCCAGCCGTCATCGGGCTCTACGATCAAGCCAGGGCGCACCTCATCAGTGTACTTGTCGATCCAGACACACGCCCGGTTGCCCAGCGGCACCATGCGGTCCTTCTTGCCCTTGCCCTCGCGCACCATCAACGTGCCGTTGCGTGTGTCCACGTCATACAGCTTCAGGTGCATGAGTTCGGATCGGCGGATGCCGGTTGAGTACAACGTCTCGATGATGGCACGATCCCGGATACCGAGTTCACCGTGCAGCATCGTCTGGTTGATGATACGTTCCACTTCTTCATGCGTCAGGATGTATTTCGGTAAGCGTCGATGCACACGCGGCAGTTCCATTTCACTGGCCGGGTTGTACAGGATGTAGTTTTCCTTCGTCAGCCACTTGAAGAAGGCCTTGATCGGTGACAGGCGCTGCTGCTGGGTGGCGAAGCTGATCGGCTCACCGTCCGCTTTGCGGTAGTGATACAGGTAGCGGCGATAGCGCTCCAGGATCGGGCGGGTGATGTCCTGGGGTTTATCAAGGTTGCGTTCATCGCACCAGTGGATAAAGCGTTTCAGCATGCGTTGCCGGATGTCCACGGTGCGTGGACTCAAGCCCATGGCCCCCGACCATTCCAGGAAGCGGTTCAGGTACGGCGTCATGCCGTTGTGCTCGATGGGATGCGCGTCTGGTTTAGGCGCACTCGCGCGGCGTTTGCGTCGGGCCATCAGTCGGCACTCTTGGCCAGCAGCGCGGCGCTATCGCTACGGTACGATGCACCGTTACCTTTTCGCCGGAGCAGTGCCTTTTCGGCGTGGTCACTGTCCTGATCGCCGCAAGTGCTGTGATTGCAGGATTTCGTGGTGATTTCATCACCCTGACCACCCCCTGACTGACCCACGACCGGGGGCTGACCGACCCCTGACCGGTGTGCGTTTTTCCCGGACTTCTTTTCGTCATAGCGTAATTGCTCGACATCAATGAGCCCCATCAGGAAGGGTTCGCCGTGTTCCCCTTCACCCTGGTACAACAGCTCGTAGACGTAAGACTGGCCACGGCCACCACGATGCACCAGCAAGTATTCCATTTCAGCCAGCCGCGCCAGGTGCACTTTCAGGGCGGTGTCACTCCAGTTCGCGTGCTCGCGCACCTCACGGCGGCTAAAGCGGTAATCGGCTCGGTTCATCTCAAGCGCCGTGCAACGCTTGGCGACCAGCGCCACGATCAGGCGCAGCAGCTTCCGAGTCTGTGGCGGCAGTTCGTCCAACGTGCTTCCCAGCGCCTCGTGAGCCAGGTGGTTGGCCGTCTCGATGTCCTCAAGGGTGACTTCCACATAGCGGATCGGTTGACCCTGGTGGTCGATTGTTTTGATTGGTCGTTGATGCTGGTGCAGCAGTGCCAGCGCATCGATCAGCGTCAGGTACTTCTCATGATCGCGCCGGGTGCGCGTACGGTCATCGACGAAGGTCAGATGATGGGCATAGGGGTTCATCACCGCCAGCGGCTGCAACAGGCGCTGGGCATTCTGATGCAGGGACAGGATCGATTGCTTGTCTGCTTTGGCCAACAGCCCGGCCAGCGTGCGCTTGTCACGCTGGATTTTGTGGATCGCCTGGGTCTGTGCCCGACCTTCATCGATACTGAGCACGATGCAACGGTTCATGAGCTCTTCATCGATATCAATGGCCGTGGTGGTCAGCATGATCATCACCGGCCCCTTGACCTGATAGTCCTGGGTTTTGAGTTCCCCGGTCACCGGGTCTTTGCCGGTGCTGGCGATGGTCAGTTCACCTTCCGATTGCAGCAGCTTCAAGGCATAGGATGCATTACTTGCCCCTTCTTCCTCGACGATGGCCAACACCTTGTGTTGCAGGTTCGTCTCACCCATGTAGAACAGCGATTGCCCGGTCATGGCGCTGTACTTAACCCGGTCTTCCTCAGGCGTGAGGGCCAGCACGGCATCCATCAGCGCGGATTTACCCGCCGCGCTGGTGGACTGGATCGTCACCGCCAATGGGCTGTCGAGCTTGCGCGAGATCACCGCCAGATACCCCACCAGTTTGTTGATGTCTTCACCCACCACGCCACAGCGGGTGAAGTCATTGCGGATATGATCAAGCAGATCAGGCGATTTCAGAAGGTCCAGTGCAGCTTTCGTTTCCGCATCATCGAGGGTGACGGTTTTGTCTTTCGGGGCCTGCGCAGCCTGGATGTTGTCCGCTTGCAGGGCCTCATACTTCAACAGAAGTTTACCGAGGTCGGCCTTGACCACATCGTCTTTTACGCCGAGTTCGACAGCGGCCTGTTTGATAAACGCGGATCGTGGACGTTGCTGGTAGAGATCGAAGGTGTCGACATGGATCGACTCTCCCGCCCCGTCGAAGGCCGGGCGCGACACCAGTAAATTGATCTTCATCACATCATAGGCCAAGTTCTTCTCCAGCCCCCGGATGCGGTAGCGCCGATCCCCCAGGGCAATGATGATCTCGTTGTCTTTTACCTCGGCCGCGACCGTTGGCGCTGGTGCCTCCGGCACCACAGCGGCGGGTAACGGTTCCTCGTTTTCTTCTTTAGCGGCTAAAGGGATAACGGGTGCTGCTTCGGTAACAGTCTCCGGTACAGAGGGCTCCGGTTCAGGGATTGGCACGGGTGTTGATTCAGTCGTCACGGCTTCTGTCGTCACCGGTGTGGCTTTGCCCTTACCGAGCCACACCGCACTGCGGATCACCACACCCAGGCTTTTTGTGGCAGGTTTCACCTGGCAGGCGTATTCATTTGCATCCATGCCTTTCGGGACGTGGATGCGGTAACAGTCGATGCCTTCGGCGATGAGTTGTTTTGCAAGCTTGTCCGCTGCCGTCTCACCGGCAGCGTCCCGGTCGTAGGCGATCAACACGCGTTCAATATCATGTGCCTTGAAGGCCTGCAGGTGATCAGCGGTAAAACCCTCGATACCGTAGCTACACGTGACATTGCGGAAGCCTGCACACCAGAAGGTGAGCGCATCGATCAAGGATTCACACAGGATGATCTCCTTTGAGGCCTGCAGGACCTCGACATTGAACACACCCTGATGCGGTCCCGGCAGGTACAGGTGTGTCGGCGTGCCTTTGCGCAAGTCATCGCGCACCTTGCGACCATAGATTTCCAACACCTGGTCATTGTTGATCACCGGGATCACCAGCGAACCCCGGAAGTGTTCGTGACCACTGGCGCGGTACAGACCAATACGTTGCAGACGACCCCGGATCGCCGCCCCTTCCTTGCGATTCTTCTCCGGCAATCGGTACCCCAGTGTCCGGTTCGCATAACCCAGCTTGAAGCGCTCGATGGCTTCACCACTGGCGATGCCGCGCTTTTCCAGATAGGCCAGGGCCTCCGGCGATTGCTTCAGGGTCTCGTGGTAATAATCCACGACCTGTAGCAGCAGCCGGGCATCGTCGGCATCCGATTCCAGCGCGGTGGGTAGCTTGCGCACGGTGGCGCGTTTCACGGGACCGGCGGCTAACGGTTGATAGTCGGCCTGCAGCAGTTCAACGGCATGCCGGAAGCTCACACCCTCAGCCTTCATCACCCAGTCGATGACCGACCCGCCAGCCTGGCAGACACCCAGGCAATGCCACAGGTTCTTCTTCGGGCTGATCACCAGGCTGGGTTCGTGGTCATCATGGAACGGACACAGCCCGATCAGGTCCGCGCCGTGGCGCTTCAAGGTAATGCCCCGCTGCTCGGCGAGGCGTTGTAGGGATATGTCCTGTTTCAGGCGGTCGAGCTGATCATCGGGGACGCGGGCCATAAGATCCTCCTTCTGCAAAAACCTTGTCAAGACCTATAGAGTAAAAATAACTCTGTTGCAGGGTACTCTGTTATCGAGTACTGTCAAGCATCAGTCAGAAAACCGGAGGTATCATCATGGCGTCAATTCAGCAGTGGACTCTAGGCATGGCGCCCGAAGACAAAACCTACTACGAACAGTTGGGACAGCGGATTGCCCGATATCGCAAGGCGCAGGGATTCACCCAAGTGCAGCTGGCCAGCATGCTGGGTATTGCCCAGCAGACCCTGGCACATTATGAGGGCGGCCATTTAAGGGTCGCGGTGGCGATGTTGACACCCTTGGCCAATGCCTTGTCGGTATCGGTTGAGGAGCTAATCAACAAGGCACCCGCAGCTAAAAAGAAACGGGGACCCGCTTCCATCCTGCAGCGTCAGATTGAACAGATCGGTTTGATGCCCAGAACCAAACAGAAGTTTATTTCCGAGATGCTGGATGCCTTGATTAAACAGCAGCAGTCAGCGTAAGACAGCCTCTGACCAGGCAACTAAAAGACAAGCCCCGCATCGCGGGGCTTGGGTGAGGTGTTCGCCCCCGTTAACAAAGGGATGTAAAAAGTTTTGTTTTTGTCAAATTCCCAACGAAAACCCTGCTTTCATTTCTTGTACATGATCAGTTATTTCCAGAATCATTTCAAATGATGACACACTCATTCGGATAATAACGGGGACGCTATTATTTATAACGACTTCCGAATCGGTACATGTAAAATTATTTATGCATCCTTGACCTATTTTATCCTTATCATCAACATCAATTGAGACTACATTTTTTACAATCAAGTTAGAAACAACAACTGGATATTTCCAGCGCTTCATCATGAATGACTTTTTCTGATCTACCTTTTCATCAAGAATAACCGTCAGGGGGATAGTAACTACCCCCTCTGCTTTATCGAAAGTAATATCCGACAAATCAAAAATTCGATCATGAACAAAATCTAAGATTTTGTTCAATTCATTTTTATTGCCAACCTGAATTAAATTCATACTTCAACCTACCATAATCACTCGGCTAATATGGAAAGCGCATAATAAATGTTGATCCCTTCACGCCTTTCCTCCAACAAGTTAACTGAATGTGCTTTCGCCTTTCGTTAAATGGAAAACCAAAACGATGATGTGCACCATGATTTTCTATTTTGCACCTAATTGACTTACAAAAATCTGCGCCTTTTTCTATTTGCTTCTTCATCGCTTTTGCAGCAGCCATAGCAACAGCAAATGCTGCACGCGCTGGATTCAGCCCATTAACGTCAATATCATTTATTGGATTTTGATTTACGTATCCATAAGAGTGATTCAATCCAACTGTACTTACTACCGCGGCAGTGTAGTTGTATTTTTCGCCTTCAAACTCAAATGAGCCAACCCCATCCATTGGAAGCGATATTAAACCCGTATCAGCTGCCACAGTTAATGAGGGGTCGTTTGCACGGTGCAAAACGTCTAATTTATCTGCTGTAAGATACCTACCTAGTGACGGGTCGTAATACCTGAAGTAGTTGTAAAGAACTCGGCCATACGACGCATCCGGTTTAGCTTTCAGTTTTCCCTTTTGCGTTTCGCCAGTTAACGCCGGATTTTCCCAGACCAGCCGGGGCTTAGTTACTTTTTTGCCCAGA
>Ga0210064_1000523_pt1 | contig 18118 bp, 14 predicted proteins | sample Muzzi_CordC_D2_FD_185531 | JGI IMG/M metagenome (GOLD analysis project Ga0210064, IMG submission 185531) | Wetland microbial communities from San Francisco Bay, California, USA, that impact long-term carbon sequestration - Muzzi_CordC_D2 (SPAdes) | ecosystem: Environmental > Aquatic > Marine >...
GCCTGAAATCCTTCAAGGATAAGGAATTCAAAGAGTTTTTTGTCATTATGCAGCGGAACTCCCCATTCTGTGTCATGATATTTTAAAAGAAGTGGATCTCCTTTTGGCCAGGAACAGGTTTGTTTGTTGTTTTTCATTGTCCTTACTCATAAGTGTGAATGTTTTCTTGATAAAATAATTTCTTCTTGAAAATAGATTGGCGGTTAATTATATACCTGTGATATAACGCCATAAACAACTACAAATATCAAGGGTTAAATTAATACAAGATTCAGAGCTTATAGGGTAATTAGACAATGCCGATAACATCACACGTCGACAAAACAAAAAACTTGATCATATATACCCTGACCGGAGAGCTGACTTTAGATGATATTCGAAGCTAAATAAAATCGTTTTGGGAAGCTCATGATTTGACATTGAATGCATTGTGGGATGTTCGACAAGCTAAATTGACCGATCTCAAATCTTCAGACATGGAGAGTATTACAGCTTTAATTGGTCAATACACGCACCGTTTTGAAGAGCGTAAAGGAGGTAAATCAGCGGTGGTGGCATCATCTGATCTTCAGTATGGTCTCTCAAGAATTCTTGGAGCACTCTATGAAATAAAGGACTTTCCAACCTAACTCAAGATTTTTCGCATCATGGATGAGGCCTTCGAATGGCTTGATCAAGATGAATAACTTTGGCCATGGATGTAAAGAATTTAGAAAAAGCGCTAAGATCTTTTATGACCGGAGATGTTCCTGTTTCAGGTTTGGCTCATATCCTTTTCCGCCTTTATCATTCCGAGAGGATTAATTATCAGGAGCTGGCGTCAGCGGCAAATGGCAGTGTGGATGAGGCGCTTTTGGCTCTGTGGGAGTGGAAACTCGTTATCCCTGTTCGATCATCCCGGTGTTCGGAATGGGATTCCCGGATTTTGTCGGCAGAACCCGAGGAATTATATGAAATGCCCAATATTTCAAAAACACTGGTGAAAAAGGGGATAGAGACTGGAACATGGGACAGTATTTCAGCTATCCTTGATCTATTTCAGCATATGGGCGAGCCGGAATGGGAAAAAATGCCGGACCTGATTCTCTCCATTAAAAAAAATACCGTTCACAACACGATTAACGGCGCCAGGATCGGTGTTCTTTGCATCCAAAACGGATTGAAGGATAAGACAGGTGCCATGATCGCCATATTAAAAGGGGCCGGCATCATCAGTCCCAAGCTGGCAGCCATCGGCCAGATGGCAAAATCAAGATCACCTCTTTATGAATTTAACCCCAGTGTATATGCAGAACTTTAGCCTGATTTTTTCACGGGTCGGAGGCCTTCATCTGCTGTGTTATTAAAGGTTCGCAATAGTTTACTATGGCTTCACCCTTAAGTGCCTTGCATATAAAAGCCTTCGACCCGTGAAAAAATCAGGCTGAAATATTGAATTTGAAAGACCATGAGGGAAAACAATTTATTTAATGCACTTTTGATTTTTTTTTCTAAAAGCGATGCCTTTTTGCTGGCAGAACTTCTGAAGAATAACCTGTACAAAGAAACGATTCGCTACGATGAGATCGATATCAAGGAAGGTAAAAAAAAAGATTTGATACTTTTGGCTTTTGAAGAGCGGATTCTGATCCCGGTCAAATCCCGGAGCGGCCCTGCATGGGAAGATAAAATCCTCGATTTCAGAAATGAGGGGCACTATTTTATCCCGCCGGTTGTCAAGGCGATGGTAAACACGATCCGCGATACCGGGAAACCTTCTTGTGATACTGCTGTAAGGACGACTTTAGCGAATGTGACTCAGGAAGATATCGGTGGGTTTATTAAATTATTGCAGACAACCATGAAACATGCGGACAATTATACTTTTGAAGCCGGACTGCTGGAAATTTTTTTCAGAGAGGCGGCTGTGGATAATGATCTTCATGACATCATCGACATCTTTGTTATCTACGGGATCATGAGCCCTTGCCCCCAGAGATCCCTCATGACCGGCTTGTCATGGTATGAGATCAATTCAACCCTGTACTGGGACAAAACATTTCTTTTATGACCGGATGAGATAATTCATTGGTTTTGAAATCGTTCCATGGATAATGCTTTTATTCAAACCGTGTAATAACGCCTGAGGCGAGCAAGCCTCGTGGCAAGGGCTCACCCCAGGTATAATTAAATTTTTCCTGAAAGAACTCGAGGATAAGGGCTCGTAATGAATAAACCGGTTTTATCCTTTGATAAAGGTAATCGATTTATGACAATAAGTTCGTATGACAACGAATCTAGAAGGGTTTTTTCATAACGATCCCTAATCCACTCAAACAGCTTCCAACAAAAATTTAATCATACCTGGGGCTCCTATAACGCCAATTTGTTTCAAAACCCGAAACAGTAATAAAAAAGTGTCATCCATTTTGTTGGGTCGAAGCTCGCAGAGCGGGCAGGGTGATTTAGGGATCGTTAGAAAGAACAGACGCATTCCGAGATAATTCAATAGGATAAAGATATTTAATTCAAGTTGAAGCTATTGTTTTTATATTGAACTCTGCTATTTCTTTACGATCCTTTAATCACGAGTTTACACGGTTTGAAAAAAAGCATTATCCATGAAGCGATTTAACAAAGAAAAAACACCCCGGCCCCTCAGGTAATGAACGGTCATGATAGCCGTCTGTCTCCATTTCTGAGGCAGACGGCTATCTTGTTTTTGAGTGTCCCCGACTTTCACTCAATTATGGTTGATGTTTATTTCAAAAGAAATGCAACCTGAATCACGGTTTTGATCCTTTTTTGGGCTGCTGGAAAGCGCAGCTTTTTAAGTTTCTGAAGCATGCAGGTTTCAAACGTCTTGTCGTTGTTAATACCTTTATCCAGGCGAACGTCTATGACCTGGCCGGCGGGATCTACGACCAGTCTGAAAACAATTTTTCCTTTCAACTGAGATGGTTTTTTCAATGCCTGTTTGTAGCAGGTATTAAAAGAGTGCATCTGTTTTTCTAAAAGTTTCCGGATGGATGTTTCAGACAAACCTCCGGTAGCCGTAATTTTTCCCAGTTCGATAACCTTCTTATCACGGACAGCAGCATCCATTTCAGGCTCAGTGCTAAGACGATCTTCTTTTTTATGCACCATGCTTTCTTCAATAACTTGACGTTTCATTCCCAATACCGAAGGCGCAGGGGCCTGGAAAGAAAACGCTTTTCCGGCAAAAGCCATGTTTCCTCCCACTGCATAGTCGGAAACACCCTGGGGCAGGGGAAGGGCCTGTTTGACGGTGACAGCCTGACCATCCTGAACGCGGATCTGCGTATCCACAGCAACAAATGAGGTATATGCGGTCAAGAGATTGTAGGTCAGGCCAAGGTTTGTTACTTCTTTGACCCGTTCGTCCTGTTTGTTGAGTCTGTTGTAGTCGGATAACAAAGCAATTCGGTGCCGTGCCCAGAGATAGCGAAGGGCCGAGTTTGATTCCAGGACCTGTGTTTTAGAAACATCGATTTTTTTCAAAAAGCGGTGTTTGCCGGTGTAGCCCTGTAAAGAAATGGTACCGAGAGGATTGCCCTTCCATTTACCGAAAACAATAACAGGGCGGTCAGCCAGCACGTCGGGAATACTCGGCGGTTCCACGTCGTAAGCCTCGAATTTGCCGAAGTCTGCATCGATTCCGGTTAATACCGGTGATTCAATGAGTTTGCGGAATTTTCTTGCCGTTATCAGTGCCTGATCAGGTTTTGTGATGACAAAGGGTTCCCCCATTCCTATTCTGGCCATGCCTTCGATCAGATGACGGTTGACACTCGAACCGATGCCGAAAGCAAACATATTGGCATCCCCGAGATTCTTCCGCATCAGGTCAAAAACTTCTGCTTCAACGGAAACATACCCGTCAGTAGCGATGACGATGCTTCGAGAGAATCCTTCGGTTTTAGAAAGAGAGAGTGCTCTTTGAAGTGCCGGCAACAGCCGGGTACCACCACCGCCCCGCTGTTGTTCAATGGTGTTTATGGCACGGGTGATGTTTTGGGAAGTGGCCGGTAAAGATTGCTCTGCCATCAACCGGGAACCGCCGGCAAACAAGAGAACATTGAACCGGTCTGTTGGACGAAGGTTGCTGATGAGATCTTTAAGTAATTTTTTGGAAATATCCAGTGGAAAGCCGTGCATGGATCCGGATACATCAACGATGAAGATATACTCACGGGGCGGGATCTGGGTTTTCGCTATCTTTTTGGGTGGCTGCATCATGAGCAGAAAAAATTTTTCATTTTCTCCTTCATAAAGAAGAAGGCCGGTTTGAATCTTATCACCGGCAAGGCGATATTTCAAAACAAAGTCCCGGTTGCCGCCCTGGTTTTCAGTCGGATCAAGATTAATGGTGGCAAAGGAAGGACCCTTGTAATCGATGCGGGTCTTGTGTGAAGTACAGGTAATGTCTTTAATGGGAAGACCTGCTGCGATATGGACAGACATATTAAACTTATAAGTCGGCAGTTCTCCCTGACGGAGATAAGGATTGGAAGTCCATGTTTCAGCAGAGCCTGCTTCAACGGGCGACTGATCCACGAACCGTGGTCCCACAACCGTGGGATAGGCGAATTCGTACACTTTGTTAGTGGGAATCAAAAGTTCGGTATATTTGAGTTCGACTTTTATGACGTCGGAAGGCAGGATATTGGCCACATTCATCTGAAAAACATTCGGACGGTGTTGTTCCAGAAGGGATGCGCTTTTTCCGTCCTGTTTGGCTTGATTGTATTCCTGTCTTGCCTGCTCACGCTCGCGAATATTAGCTGTGATGGTCCGTTCGCCGATGGTCATTTTCATCCCGTAAACAGCGGCTTTTGTGGATGCCGGAAAGACATAGATGGCCTCTATGGGCTTTTTACCTTCGTTCTTATAGACCTGTGTGACATTGACATCGGCAATGACCCCTGAAATATGGACTTCAGCATGTGTGGATTTCAATGGGAGCCGATCTACATCCGGGTCATCACTCTTGACCAGGAAATACGGGGACAAGGTTTTGTCACCATTGTTTTCTTGCTGTGCGTATGAAACAGCAGTTGTCATCAACATAACAGCGAGAAAGACGAGGATAATACTTTTTTTCTTGGGAATCATTTTTTTTACCTCCTAGATTTTTTTGTTCTTTGGTTTCATTAGACAAGAGGACAGAAAAAAGGTTCCCAAAAAAATTTAGTGTCTATCCGTAAATGGCTATTTTGCCCAATATCTTCGTTATGCTCAAAAAATAATCCTCGGAATATCAACTATATACCTGTGGTTAATTTTTTCGAATGCCTCGATCTTGGACAAAATATCTCATTTCTGAATAGACACTATGTTGGTTTTTGACCCAAAAAGGCCTGCTTTAATGGTCAAAACTTCGAAACACGACATATTTACCCTGTTGATAGTGTAAAAAATACGTTACTTGCTCTTTGAAAAAATATAGCTCAGAATATTCGTTGTTCAAACAATACTTGGGCTACAGTCCGTTGAGCTAATCATTCGGGGTAGGTGAAATTGATCAAAAGGTCTACCGCTTCAAGACTTTGATCGGAAAGGGCAGGCGGCGGGGTTTTGAACGTACCCAAACGGGTGAGTTCTCTGCAAAAAGATGCGTAGCTTTCGGCAGGTATTTGAACCTGAATCGATTTTAATCGATCTTTTGGTTTGTTGTATTCCTTTGTCAAAATTTTACCTTTTAAAGGCAAAATAATATGATTTATCCTTAAAAGCACATCGTCGATCTGATTTTTCTGTTTAGCCTCAAATTTTCTTCCAAGGGTATCTTTATCGGTTCTTTCCTGTTCAATCGTTTTTTTATCACCTTCGGACAAAGGCATTGTTTGCATCGCAATATCAGGCGCATAAACATTTCCGATGGCGTCGGATTTGAGAATCATGGCAAGTGCTATGGGCTGACCTTTTCCAGCAGATGGCCTTGCCTTTGTCAAAACAGAAGAGGGGGGTCTATATTCCCTTTGAATGGACGGTTGAACGGATGTTTTTACCCTGGATTTTTGGGCCGACATGCGCTGTTCGCTGTCCGACAACCTTTCAGGTGTTTCTTCAGGAATAGGGGCAGAACGTTTTGTTTTTGTATCGAATTCAGGTGATAGGTGATCTGATTTTGATTTTTCGGCGAACCATTCGGATTTGGGCGCTTTTAAAGGCTGAATCTTCTGATATTCTGATTTTTGATGAAATAAAACCATAACAACAAGGATAGATGCAGTGGCTGCTGCTGCCAGTTGCAATGGAATTTTAATTTTAAAAGGAACAAACAGTTTCCTGAAGATCCGGCTGAAATCTGAACGCGGTTCCATACGCTGGTGGATTTTTTCTAAAAAATCTGCCGGAGGTTCCACCGGTTCAAGAGCGTTCAATGCTTCAACCACAGCACTCAATGAAGCAAGTGATTCTTTACAGTCTTCGCAGACTGAAATGTGTTTTTCAACCACTTGAACGGATTTTGCATCTAAAGTGCCATCGATATATTCGGATAATAGTTTCTGAATTGCGGCACAGTCCATTTTATATCCTTCCTTTAAGCTTGTTTTTCAACTCCAGTCTTCCTCTTGCGAGCCTCGATTTAACGGTACCAAGGTTCAGACCGGTGATATCTGAAATATCCTGGTAAGAAAGTCCTTGGATGTCACGCAGCACCACCACTTGGTTTTGTTCCTCGGGCAATGAATTGATGGCTTTTTGAATCCACATCATTCTCTCTTTTTTTTCAAGTGCCATTGCCGGAGTTGGAGAGCCGTTCACAATTTCGGAACAAGGGTTACCGTTTTTTGAACCATTGGAGATTTCGAGTGAAACAGTCTTTTTCTTCCATCTGTATGCAGATGATTTTATTCTGTTTTTACACGTATTGATGGCAATCCGATATAGCCAGGTGGAAAATGCCGATTCAAACCTGAATCTATTTATCGATTTGAAGGCTTTCATAAAGGTCTCCTGGGCGCAGTCATTGGCGTCCTGATAATCTCCTAAAAACCAGTAGACCAGATTGAACAATCGATCTTTGTGTTTGAGAACCAGTTCGTCAAAGGCAGCCATATCACCCGTCTGAATAGCCCGGATCAACACCGTGTCTTCGCGGGATAAAGCGCCTGGCCTTTTTATGTGATTATTCATTTAAGTTAGACAAGACTTATTCCAAAATGTTCCGATATTATTCAATCGGGGTTTCAAATTCCTGGTGAAATAAAAGTTGCTTGATCAATTTTTTCTATCATGCAAAAAATATAGATTCAACGTGAAATGATCATATCGGGTGCTTCAGATGCCGTTAATTTCGAATTCAGACTATAACCCATTTTGTTTATATTCAAATGCGCATTTCCAGACCATTTATCCCAGCATTTTTAGAAAAGTAAAGATGCAAATCATGCCGGGTAAAATCAATGATGCGGATTATCATTCAATCAGGACATTCGAAGCGTTTGACAACAGATATACGGCAACCATTCACGGTTTTTTAGATGCAAAAGATTACTGGTCTAAATGCAGTTGCAAACAATTTTTTGCCGACATCAACATCCCGTCTCTTTTAATCAACGCTCAGAACGACCTTTTTTTGGGTGAAGCCTGTTATCCTGTTGATGAAGCGAAAAAAAATCCTTATCTTTATCTTGAAATGCCGAAATCAGGCGGGCATTTGGGTTTTGTGGATTTCAAAAAAAAGGGTGAATACTGGAATGAAACGAGGATTGCAACGTTTACGGCCAGCAATTTATAATGTCCTTTCGATAAAGTCGGTTCATCGCCTTTTTTGAAATTACATATCGATGATTTTTCACTGCTGTAATCTGGTGAAAACATTTCAATGTTAATTGGTTATAAGAAAGAATTAATGTAAAACATTAACTTTTATTGATCAGATAAATCAGGGGTCGGGGTGTTTTTCTTTGTTAAATCACTCCATGGATAATGCTTTTTTAAAACCGTGTAAACTCGTGGTAAAGGATCGTAAAGAAAAAACAGAGTCCAATATATAAATTAATAACTTCGTCTGGGAGAAATACTATTTCTATTAAAGAATATTTGGGTCTGCATCTGTTCTTTCTAACGATCCCTAAACCACTCAAACAGTACACGCTTTTAAAAAAGCATTATCCATTCCGCTTCTACCCATGTGTTGCATGTGTTTCTGGGGTGCGCTTTTCCGTGAAACGACATTGGCGGAGTGGTTTCGTCATTTCAGAGACTTAGCAGCGGGGGAGACCGCGGCTCCCGCGTGCTTTTTGCGGGAGAACGCGGAGGGGGCAGGAATGCCACCGCTACTAAGTCTTTGAAATGACCAGACACGTAGACACCTAAGTGAAACGGAAGAGCACACCCGGGAACACTTACATTTGAATTTACGAGAAAAACACCCCAAGCCCTCGGATAAATAATAGGGATGAGATTATGAAAGAGAATAATGCCACAAGTATTTGTTTGATGTTTTTTTTCATCATCATTTTTTTAACGCTGCCCTTTGCAAAAGCAGAAGGAGGAACCATGAAACTCAAAAGCTCGGCATTTGAGGAAGGCGGGATGATTCCCAGCAAATATACCTGTGACGGGGACGATGTGTCACCACCTTTAAAATGGGGTTCACTTCCGGATGGCACAAAAAGCCTTGCGCTTATCTGTGATGATCCGGATGCACCCATGGGCACATGGGTGCACTGGGTATACTATGACATTCCGGCAAAGACAAAAGACCTCCCGGAAAATATATCCCCCGATGAACATCCGGCACCCGGCGGGGTTCAGGGAATCAACGATTTTCGTCGGATCGGCTACGGCGGCCCTTGTCCGCCGGGTGGAACCCACAGATATTATTTCAAATTATATGCCCTTGACACCCTTATGAACCTGTCTTCTGGAGCCACAAAAAAGCAGGTTTTAAAGGCAATGGAAAACCATATTGTCGGTCATGTGCAGTTGATGGGGAAGTATCGCCGGTAATTAAAGCTACCCGCACTCAAGCGCCAGGCGTGATAGTTCTCGGTTTGATAGCGGACATGTTTGCCGGCCGCCGGTGTTTGACTGAAAAAGTTGTCAAAATATTGACAAAAAAAGATTTCCCTTTCAATCTCAAAAATGCTCTGTTATCTAAGAATCGGTCAAACAATTATAAATATAGAATATATTAGGTTGCAGAGTGTTTTCAGTAATACCGTGGCATGATTCATGCAGTCACACGCTCCTAAGTCTGTTTCCTTCTATTCCTTATACTTATGGGGTTGCATAAAAACAAATTATCGGTTAGACAATGGAGAAAATATTGATATTCAGAGGCACGACGATGAGAAGAATTTTATACACAGTTTTAGTGTTGCTGATCATGAGCCAGGTCGGATGGTCCGATGATAAAAATGCGGCAAAAGAATTGCTGATGGTTAAAGTTGAAGCGGCACTTTCCGTATTACAGAGAAAAGATCTCGTTCAACAGGAGAAAAATAAACAGGTTGTAAAAATCGTAGAACCTATCTTTGACTATAATCTCATGGCAAAACTCACACTGGGCAGAAAGTACTGGCCCGGTCTTTCTGAAAAAAATAGGGAGAAATTTACCGATCTTTTTGTTGCACGGTTAAAGAAGTCGTATATTGATAAATTATCCCTTTACACGGATGAGAAAGTTGTCTATGACGCGCCTGTTCAAGAAGGAATAAAAATTCAAATACCGACCAGTGTGATTTCTAAAAACCACCGTATCGCCATGATGTACAAACTATACAAGTCGTCAAATGGCTGGAAAATTTATGACATTTCGATTGAAGGCGTTAGCCTCATTTCAACATATCGATCTCAGTTTTACGACATACTCAGCAAAGGCACTATTGACGATCTACTTTTGAAACTCGAAAAACCGGAAACTAAATAATCTTCTTTTAAACTATCTTTATTGGGATGCGCCTGTTTCAAAAACTCATATGAATAAATCGTCCTCTTTGCTCACACAGTTTTTCGATAAATTTATTTTAAAACGGCCCAAAGTTGTTATTTTCTGTCTGGTCGTGCTGGTTTCTTTTTTCGGTTATGCTGCAAAGGACTTTAAGCTTGACGCATCGGCGGAAACACTGGTGCTCGAGAATGATAAAGACCTTCAGTATTCACGAATTATTGATTCCCGCTATGGACTGCAGGATTATTTAGTGATGACTTATGCCCCGAAAGGGGATCTGTTCGACAATGCCACCCTTACAAAACTATCTCTCTTGTGTGATGACCTGAAAAAATTAAAAAATGTTTCGACGGTTGTTTCGATACTTGATGCCCCGCTGTTGGAAAGCCCGCCGATTCCCATCAAAGAACTGACCGGCGACCTTCCCACCATAGAATCCTCCGGGGTCGACAAAAAGCTGGCGAGGATTGAATTCAAAAACAGCCCGCTGTATCAAAATCTTCTGGTAAGCCCGGATCTCAAGACTACTGCAATACTCATCTACTTTCCAGTTGATGAAAAATATCGGGATTTGCTGAATACCCGTAACCAACTCAGGCAAAAAAATGATGAAGGATCTCTGTCGCCCAAGGAAGCTTTAGAATTCAAAAGCGTCATTGAGCAATTTAGAAACTATCGGGATCAGATGAAGAAGACCCGGCATCAGGACATTGTCTCTGTCCGTGCTATTATGGATCATTATCGTAATGACGCCGAGCTCTTTCTCGGAGGCGTCAGCATGATTGCGGACGATTTGATCAGCTTTATCAAAAATGATCTCAAAGTGTTCGGTTTCGGCGTATTGTTTTTTTTGATCATTACGTTGGGCATTATCTTTAAAAAAAAGCGCTGGATATTCTTACCCATTATCTGCTGTGCCTTTTCAGTGGTTTCCATGATGGGTCTGCTGGGACTGTTCGACTGGGAAGTCACCGTTATATCGTCAAATTTTATTTCGTTGCAGCTCATCATTACCATGGCGATCACCATTCACCTGATCGTACGTTACCGGGAACTCTACATTAAAAATCCTGAGGCTTCACAGCGTGAACTCGTCCTTGATACGGTCAGCTTAATGGGCAAGCCCTGCTTGTATGCCGCCTTGACGACCATTGCCGGGTTTGGCTCGCTGCTGCTATGCAATATTCTTCCGGTGATTACTTTTGGATGGATGATGAGTGCCGGCATTCTTGTATCCCTGGTCATGACATTTCTCCTTTTTCCTTCCATATTGGTGTTGATGAGAAAAGAAACGCCGGCAGCCGAAAGAAAACCACACTTTTCATTGACTCCCTTTTTGGCAAGATTTACCGAAGCACACGGTCTATTAATATTGATTGTAAGCGCTATCGCCCTTGTTTTAACCGCCATCGGCGTAACGAGACTTACGGTTGAAAACAGCTTTATCGATTACTTTAAACACACCACCGAGATTTATAAGGGGATGAAGACCATTGACCAAAACCTGGGTGGCACCACTCCTCTGGATGTCATCATCGATTTTAAAACACCCAAAACAACAAAACCAATCCCTGCACTTAAATCCGTTCAAAAAAAAGGCGATGAATTCGATACATTCAATGAATTTGAAAATACGGAAAAAGAAGATAAATATTGGTTTACTTTGGAAAAAATGACCCTTGTCAAGAAAATCCATGATTATCTTGACCGTTTGCCGGAAATTGGTAAAGTGCTTTCGCTGGGGACTCTTCTGAAGATGACCGAAAAGCTCAATAACAATAAGCCCCTTGATAATTTTGAACTGGCTCTGCTCTATAACGAACTCCCCGACCGCTTCAAGGGCATGGTTTTAACACCATACGTGTCCGTCGATCACAATGAGGTTCGTTTCTCAACCCGTGTCAGGGATTCAGAAAAAACATTGAAGCGAAATCATTTGATAAAAAAGATCCATAAAGATGTGGTGAGTAATTTTGGATTGAATGAAAATCAGGTCCATTTGACAGGAATGTTGGTATTATACAACAATATGTTGCAAAGCCTTTTTAAATCACAAATTCAAACCCTGGGAGTGGTTATTCTGGTCCTATTGGGCATGTTTATGATTTTGTTCAGATCCTTGAAAATCTCGCTGATTGCCATTTTCCCCAATCTGCTTTCCATCGGTGTGGTCCTCGGCGTCATGGGCTGGCTGAATATTCCCCTTGATATGATGACCATCACCATTGCTTCCATCAGTGTCGGAATTGCTGTGGATGACACCATTCACTATATTCACAGGTTTACTCATGAGATTAAAATCGATCAGAACTATATTCGGGCATTGCATCGGTGTCATGGAAGCATCGGTCACGCCATGTACTATACGTCGGTGACCATCATCATCGGTTTTTCAATCCTGGTGTTGTCCAATTTTATTCCCAGCATATATTTCGGGCTGCTGACGGGATTGGCGATGCTTATTGCCTTGATGGCTGCGCTGACGCTGTTGCCCCAACTTTTGGTTGTTTTTAAACCGTTTGGTCCTGAAGTAAAAGAAAATCCGAAGGGTGCCCAGTGATATGCTGAAAAGACAATTTTTCCATCTGCTGCCGATACTTTTGCTTTCTACGTTATTGTCTACCGGGTGTGCCCATAAACCTCTGAACTCCCAACATGAGACAGTCAACGATACTGCACTCGATCAAAATAGAACGGCAACGGTAGAAAAGACAGAAGAGATGTCTCAAACTCCGGATGTTGAAGATAATTTTGAACAAGGGCTTTTTGAAGATGAGTTTGAAACGAAGCAGTTGCAGGTGGCAGATCCTTTATATTACTGGAACAAGGGAATGTACCATTTCAATGACAAGCTATATTTCTGGCTACTCAAGCCACTGGCAAGAGGGTACACGGCGATTACTCCGGATATTTTCAGGGCCGGTGTGAGAAATTTGTTCTATAACCTGATGATGCCGATACGATTTGTCAACTGCATTCTTCAGGGAAAAGCAAATGCTGCGGCATCTGAATTTACCAGGTTTGTTATAAACACCACGGTCGGTGTTCTTGGAATAGTTGATCCGGCAAGTCAATATCCTCTACTCAATCTTGCCGATGATGAAGATCTTGGCCAGACATTCGCAAAATATGGCATCGGCAATGGATTTTTCCTTGTATGGCCGATTCTGGGACCTTCAACACTGCGTGATTTTATAGGATCGTTAGGTGACGCATATTTAAATCCACTCGTTTATGTTGACCCTTTTGAGGCGCAATTGGCTGTCAGGGGCTTTAACCTCGTCAATAAAACCTCTTTTCATATCGGTGAGTATGAGGCATTAAAAGAAGCATCCGTAGATCCTTACGTGGCAATGCGAAATTCTTATCTCCAGTTTAGAGAGAAGAAGATCAAGCAATGAAAGGTTTGAGGAATCTGGGAATTTTTTCTATAAACACTATATATCGGCCTCCGGTTCCGGCCCTTAGGGGAGAGCGGAATGGATCAAATTTTATGTAGCCCTCTTTTTTAATGGAAATGTAAGTCTTTTGATGAGCAGTAAGACACTTTTAAATATGTTTATAGGTCGACGCCGTTTTTTAAAAATCTCCGTCCAAGCGGCGTTATGCAGCGCATTCCCGGTATCGGCCCTAGCTTCAATTGATCGTTTGTCTGCGCCAAAGCGAAATTTGTTTTTGTTCAACACGCATACCGGAGAAAAACTTGATGTGTGTTATTATGCCCGAGGTCTGTATCAGTCCGAAGCGTTAGAAGAAATCAACAATATTTTCCGTGATTATCGTACAGGGGAAATCAGGCCCATCCGAAAAGAACTTTTGAATCTGTTGCATTCTATCTCCAAGAAACTTGACCGGCCGACCCGGTTTCATATTATTTCCGGATACCGTTCTCCCGAAACAAACGCCGAGTTGCGAAAGAAAAGCAAATACGTCGCCAAGAATAGTTTGCACATCCAAGGTGAAGCTGTCGATATCCGAATTCCAGATTACGATACGAGATGGTTGCGAAAGGTCTGTGTGACGTTAAACGCCGGAGGGGTAGGGTATTACCGGAAATCCGATTTTGTTCATGTGGATGTCGGTCCTGTTCGGCACTGGCAAATTTAAATTAACTACTCTAAGCATCGGGACGTTGCTCTTTCAGAGCACGGTCTAACGGCTTGTCACGGTCATAAATATCATGGCGAAAATTCAGTTTACCGGTTTCGTCCACCTATGCCGTCCAGTATTGCAAATGAACCATAACGGGTCTTTTGAGCCCGACAACTTAAGGTGCACCGCTTTCAATAGCTTCCATTAATCTTTCCCGTGTCCAACTCAAATCATCCTGCAGGGAGATCAGCCCCTTTCTAGAACAACCCAAAGTCTGGTCCTATGGGCCAGGATTCTTAACATTCAAGGCGCGGCTGCTATGCGCCTGTTTTTTCTAACGATCCCTAAGCCACTCAGACAGCATCCGATTTATAAAAAGATCATCCATTCCGCTCTCCGAGGCGTAGGCTCTCCGAGCCGAAGGCTAATATTCAAGGATTTAGGACAAAAACTCCCCGACCCCTCAACTAATTAAAATATTTTGTCATTTCTAATTTTTCAGGATTGTCTGTGAAAGATTCAGGTATAAAACAGACCGGCGCTTTCGTTAAGTAAATGTTTACATATATTTTAAGATATTTACTTCATAATTTTGAACATTTAGCCAGAGATTCGCACTGTTGATCGTTTGTGGTTGTTATATAACTATATGATATTAATTGTTTTATAAATTTGAAACTGTTTTTTGCATGGTTTTTGCAAGAAGAAAATTAATATGTCGCCATGATAATATTAAAAAGAAAATAAATACGGTCATAGAAAAGGCCCACGGCGGCTGCCGGGCCAAGCAAACATGATCATTACAAAACAACGGCACAGGATTTAAGGAATGAATAAAAACAACCTAAAGGAAATTAGAGAATCCCTTATGATAAGCAAGGCCGAGCTTTCCAGAAATGCCAACCTTTCACCCCTCACCATCACGCGGATAGAGCGAGGCGAGCCATGCCGGATGGAAACAAAAAGAAAAATTGTTTTAGCTTTGGGGTTGAAAATTTCAGAAAAGGACAAGATTTTTGGCAAGAATATGTCGGTGTCTCTTAATGATGGTGGGAATAGGCGTTCAGGCATTGATCGACGTGAATTTTCATATGCGATTCACACGCCTGAATACAGATCTGGAAGCGAACGGAGAACAAATTCCCTAAAAAACTAAAAAATATGAGCGATGTAAAGATATGACAATAGACTATTATACGCTCAACCCCCATTTCTTCCTCTTTTATTATCTCCGTCAACCCTAAGATTTAAAGTTTTAGGTGTTCACAGGGAAGCAAATCCCGTCAACACTTACTTAAAGTTTGACTAAAGCCCGATTCCTTTGATAGTCATCATAGTATCCATAGACAAGACAATCTCGAACCTGTCTCAAAAACAATCTAAGTGCCCATGGCGGCGTTGCGAAACGGTTCAAAATGCTCACATACTCCGTGTATGCTCCGCTTTTTCACCGTTTTGCGCTCCCGATGCTCGGGATTTCACAAAGCTCAACTTGCTTTTGGACCCTAATCTTATTTTTGAGATAGGTTCTCGTAAAAAAGTCGCTTTTGGAGCGTTTTTCAAGACCGTCAAAATTAATGCATTAAAGCACCCAGGAGAATATTTTGGATACCCATATCACGCATAACATAGAAACGACGGAACATTATACCGGGCCACACAAATTTGAAATGGAGGCTTGGATAAGTTGCGCGCCATTCGAGAGATTATTGGATATAAAAATCGTCGAGGCCTCAGACGGACGAGCGACCTTGACCATGCCTTTTCTTATTGATTTTGCTCAAGGTGGCGGTCTCATGCATGGCGGTGCGCTAGTGAGTTTGGCTGATACTGCCGTCGTCATGGCCATCAAGAGTATTATAGCACCCAAGACTCATTTTGCTACGATTTCTTTGGAGACGAAATTTCTCTATCCCGTTAAACAGGGAGTCGTTACTGCTATGGCAAGGGTTACGAATCAAAGCGGAAAAATATTACAGGGCTTTGCAACTGTTTACAACGAAGAGAATAGGGCAGTGCTTGAATTTTCATCGACCTTTAAAATGGCAAAAGATAAAAGAATCAGAGACATCGCCTTTCAAGATGATGTTGATTCTAATCGCGATTAAGGGATGGAGAATTTTATCCTGTCGCTGCATAAATACAAAGATGGAATACATCAAACAATGAACTTGAGATCGATAGTGATACAGATCCTGTGCATGGCACAGTTTTGTCTTGCAGGGATTGCATCAGCCGGCCAAATCGATGACGTTCGTGCCAATGTATATGCTTGGCGTAATTCTTGGGAGAACCGAGATATAAGCGGTTACATGTCTTTCTATAGTCCGGACTTTCGATCGGAAGGGATTGATTACAAGAGGTGGATTCAAAAAAAGACCAAGCTTTTTAAAACCACGAATGATATCCAGGTGGAGATAATCGGTCTTGGAGTTTTTATAGAAGCAGAATATGCCACCGCAACTTTCGTTCAGCGGTATCACGATTCGAAGTTTTCTGATGTTGGGGAAAAAACGCTGACCATGGTCAACTTAAACGGCAAATGGAAAATCGTCTCGGAAGCTTGGAAACCACTGGCAATGTCTTCCCTGCCCATGGAAAAAAGGACGCAGCGGTTAAATTCGAAGGAATCGGGTTCGGTATCTCCTCCAGCTGGTAAAACCGGACAGAGTCATGAGATTAAAGCCATTTTGAAAAATAATATTATTATTAAAAGTATCAAATTTGAACTTAAGAAGGATCGAGACAATGTGTTTATTGCTTCAAACACGTTTTTTGTTCCCGAGGTTCTGACGCTTGAAGGGGATGATCCAAGGATTGTTATTGATATTAAGCCTGTTTCTTCTTGGAGCGGACGTTCTACAACCTTGGTCGAAGGAAATCTGGTCAGGCAGATCCGAACACATCTACACCCTGACACTAAGAAATTGCGGATTGTATTGGACCTTAATCCTTCGGAGAATTACTTCATAAATCAAATCTATTACGAAAAAAAGAATATTTACTGCATTGAAGTCAGATAAACCTTCAAGCCACCTTCCAGTTTTCATTCCCAAAAAACAACGGAAGTTCGGCGGCGCATACCGGACCTACCTTGATATGCCGTCCACTTTGCTCGGTTAGATCGTCCTGAATCGTTGATGCATAACCGGGGAGAAAAAGGGTTGACTCAGGAGCGATTTGATCTGCATTCTCACGGCTGATTTCCTGCATTACCCGTTCGGCGGTCATAACCTTATAGACAATTGCCATGTCTACAGTATGTCCGTCCGTATTCACTACCAGATACCAGAACGGACTCAATGTGGTAGAAAGCACCGCAGTGAGAACTTCACCGGTGATCTTTGAGTTGCCGGACACCAGAATCGGTGAATCCTTTCCTGGCTGGTTGATGGGAAAAAGACCCGTTGGGCCGGGGCTGGGGAGCTGCAAAACTTCCACTTCGGGCAGGATTTCGTCCGGTTTGACTGCCCAGAGCAGAGAGAAAAAACGCATCCTTGCCATCTTGCAATGTGAGGGTTTAAGTTTCCCGGAGCGAAGTTTTTCCAAAAACTCTTCCCGGCTGTGAAACCCACAGGCTCTGCAGTCATTGGAAGAGATATATGATTCGACATTTATTTTTTTCTCATAAAGATCTGCCCGAAGCATTACATCCTCCTGCTTTGTTTTTAAACCTTTTTGGTCATCGTATAGTTCTAAATGAAGGATAGGGGTGTTTTTATTTGTTAACTCGCTCCATGAACAATATTTTTTTACAAACCGTGTAAACTCGTGGTCAAAGGATCGTAGAGAAAGAACATATTCCAATATAAAAAACAATGGGTTCGTCTTGAATCAAACACGTCCTTACTATTGAAATATTTCGGTATGCGGCCGTTCTTTCTAACGATCCCTAAACCACTCAGACAGTACACGCTTTTTTAAAAAAACATTATCCATTCCGCTCTTCCCTCTGCCCTTGAAGCTTGTGGGTTGGAAGCGGATCCGGAGGTTAATATATAAGTGTTTATAATAAAAGCTCCCCGATCTCTGATCTAATTTACTTATTAGCAAGAAGACGGTCGATCTCGATGGTTAAGGTTTTCAGAACTTCTCCAGCTTTTCCCGGGATGATATAAT
>Ga0210064_1000524_pt1 | contig 18109 bp, 12 predicted proteins | sample Muzzi_CordC_D2_FD_185531 | JGI IMG/M metagenome (GOLD analysis project Ga0210064, IMG submission 185531) | Wetland microbial communities from San Francisco Bay, California, USA, that impact long-term carbon sequestration - Muzzi_CordC_D2 (SPAdes) | ecosystem: Environmental > Aquatic > Marine >...
AGAGAAACGGCCCCATTCCATGCTCGCATTGACGGCAGTCGGCGCAATCGCCGGCCTCACCATCGTTCTGGCGTCGCTTCTGGTTTTCGCGAACCGGAAGCTCTACGTCGAGGAGGACCCGCGCATCGATATCGTCGAGGACATGCTCCCGCTGGCGAACTGCGGCGCCTGCGGCGTACCCGGCTGCCGCCAGTTCGCCGAGGCGCTGGTGCGGGGCGAAGTGTTGCCGGGGAAGTGCACGGTCAGCAACGACGCGGGGCGAGCGCGCATCGCGAGCTTCCTGGGCGTCGATGTCGGCGCGGAGGAGAAACGGGTCGCGCGGGTGGCCTGTCAGGGCGGTGCGAACGTGACGCGCAATCGCGCCCATTACGACGGCCTGATGACTTGCCGCGCCGCGGCTCAGGTCGCCGGCGGGGGCAAGGGCTGCAGCTTCGGCTGCCTCGGTCTCGACGACTGTTGCGAAGTCTGCGACTTCGATGCGATCCACATGAACGAGCAGTCCCTGCCCGTGGTCGACGAAGACAAGTGCACCGCCTGCGGAGACTGCGTCGTGGCTTGCCCCAAGGACCTCATTTCACTGCATCCGGCCAGCCACCGGCTCTTCGTCGCGTGCCGATCGCTGGAGGAGGGAGACGAGCTTCTCGAAGACTGCGAAGTCGCCTGCACGGCCTGCGGCCGCTGCGCGATGGATGCGCCCGGACTGATCAGCATGCAGGACGGGCTTCCGGTCATCGACTACACCGGCGATCACGCTACACGTGTTCCGATCGAGCGCTGCCCCACCGGCGCGATCGTCTGGATCGACCCGGTGACCGGTGCGAAGCGGGGCGCCGCCGCCCGGAAGATCATCCGCAAGAAGGCACTGGGCGATGCCCCGACCTAATGGGAATTCCATCTGGAGCCGATTCCAGATATCGGGTTCGCTCGGCCGACGGGCGAACGGATAGGAGATCAATATGTCGATTCTGGCTCTCGGCCGGAAGGCGCTGGAGAAGCGAAGAGCGCAAAACGAGGAATTCAAATTCCCGGGTGTTCGCGCTGCAATGGACGGCAGCACGGCCGTCATCATGTGCGAGCGGGAGTCGAGCGACGCCGCCGGCGCCTATCCCATCACGCCGTCGACCCAGATGGGCGAGTTCTGGGCGGAAGCGGCAGCCTCCGGACACCTCAACATCTCGGGACGCCCGCTGATCTTCATCGAGCCCGAGGGCGAGCACGCAGCCGCCGCCGTGACCGCGGGCATGGCCATGACGGGCCTGCGCGCCGCCAACTTCTCGTCGGGCCAGGGCATCGCCTACATGCACGAGTCCCTCTACGCCGCCGTCGGAAAGCGGTTGACCTACGTGCTCAACATCGGCGCCCGGGCGATGACCAAGGCGAACCTGAACGTTCACGCCGGGCACGACGACTACCACTGCATCGACGACACGGGCTTCTTCCAGCTCTTCGCCAAGGACGCCCAGTCGGCGGCGGACCTCAACATCATCGCCCACCGCATCGCGGAGCTCGCTCTCACTCCCGGCGTCATCGCCCAGGACGGCTTCCTGACCACCCACCTGATCGAATCGCTGCTATTGCCCGAGCGCGAACTGATCGCCGAGTACCTGGGCCGGCCCGACGACACGATCGAAACTCCCACTCCGGCGCAGCGAATCATCTACGGCGACGAGCGGCGACGGATTCCGCTGCTGTGGGACGTCGACAATCCGGTGATGGCGGGTCTCGTCCAGAACCAGGACGCCTACATGCAGAGCGTCGCGGCTCAACGACCGTTCTTCTTCGACCACATCGCCGAGTTGAGCGACCGCGCATTCCGCGAGTTCTACGACCTCACCGGCCGAGCCTACGAGCGCGTGATGTCGTACCGCGCGGACGACGCCGACTACCTGATCGTCGGCCAGGGCAGCGTGATCCCCAGCGCCGAGGCCGTCGCCGACTACCTGCGCGAAACCCGCGGCATCAAGGTCGGCGTGGTCGACTTTGCCATGTTCCGGCCGTTCCCGGGCGAGCTGATCGGACGGATCGCCCAGGGCAAGAAGGGTGTCACGGTGTTGGAACGGCTCGACCAACCGCTGGCGTCCGACCTGCCGCTGATGCGGGAGATCCGCGCCACCCTCGCGAAGTGCCTCGAGAACGGCCGGGAACCCGCAAACCCCAGCCACCCCGAACTCCCGACCTACCGCAAGCTCAGCGACGCTCCCGCACTCTATTCGGGATCGTTCGGCATGGGGAGTCGCGACCTCCAACCCGAGGGCATCGTCGGCGCGGTCGAGAACATGCTTCCCGACGGCAAGCACAAGCGGATGTTCTACCTCTCCGTCGACTTCCTGGTCGACGAGCCGATCACTCCCAAGCAGGAGATGTACCAGCAGACGATCGAGGAGTCCTATCCGGAAGTCCGGGAACTCGCCGTGCACGGCTCCGAGAATCCGAACCTGATGCCCGCAGAAAGCATGACGGTTCGCTTCCACTCCATCGGAGGCTGGGGCGCCATCACCACCGGCAAGAATCTGGCGATGACCCTTTTCGACCTTCTCGGTTATCACATCAAGGCGAACCCGAAGTACGGCTCGGAGAAGAAGGGCCAACCGACGACCTACTACCTCTCGGCGGCCCCGGAACCGATCCGGATGAACAGCGAGTACTTCTACGTCGACGTCGTGCTGTCGCCCGACCCCAACGTCTTCCACCACACCAACGCACTGGCGGGCTTGAAGGAAGGCGGCGTCTTCATCATCCAGAGCGACAAGCCCTCGCCGGAAGCGGTGTGGCAGGACATTCCCGCCCTCTTCCAGAGGATCATCCTCGACAAGAAGATCAAGGTCTTCTACCTGAACGCGTTCCGAATCGCGCGGGACGAGGCCACCGACCCCGAGCTGCAGCTGCGCATGCAGGGAATCGCATTCCAGGGCGCGTTCTTCGCGGCCTCTCCCGTGATGGAAAAGGCCGGATTCGACGAAGCGCGACTGCTCGAGGCGATCCGCAGCCAGATCGAGGAGAAGTTCGGAGCGAAGGGCGCGCGGGTGGTCGAGGACAACGTCCGCGTCGTCAAACGCGGCTTCGACGAGATCTGCGAGGTGACACCGGGAGCGATCAGCGAGGCCGGAGCCCGACCCAAGGCGGCCGGCAGCGAGCCCGCGATTCCGGTGATGGTCAAGCCCCTGCCCCAGAGCAAGGCTCCGACGACCGACATCCATCGCTTCTGGGAACAGACCGGCAGCTTCTACGCACGCGGCATGGGCAACGACTGCATCAGTGACCCGTTCATCGGCCTGGGAGTCATGCCGGCGTCGACTTCGCTGTTCCGCGACATGACCGGAATCCGCTTCGAGCACCCGGAGTGGATCGCCGAGAACTGCACGGGCTGCGCCAAGTGCTACACGGCCTGCCCCGACACCGCGATTCCGGGCCTCGTGAACGAGGTGAGCGAGGTCTTCGACACGGTGGTCCGACGTCTGCGCAAGCACGGCCACACGGTCGAACACCTGCCCAAGGCGACGCGATTGATGGAGCGACAGCTGCGCGCCCTGCTGAATGCAGCCGGGGAAAGCGCCTCGGTCGGTGAAGCCATCGAGTCCGCGATCGCATGGGCGATCGAGAACAGCGGGCTCACGGGCGACGACGCACAGGCGCTGGAGAAGGAATTTGCGCTCTTCAGCGAGGAGCTGGACGGATTCGCGTTCGCGCTGTCGCGTCCGTTCTACACGCTTCCCGAGAAGCAGCAGCCGGGCGGCGGCGGCCTGCTCTCGATCACGGTCAATCCCTACACCTGCAAGGGCTGCATGGAGTGCGTGGAGGTGTGCGCCGACGATGCCCTGCGACCGCAGCAACAGACGGACGAGTCCGTCCAGAAGCTGCGCGATCATTGGGATTTCTGGCTCGATCTGCCCACCACGCCGCAGAAGTACATCCGCATCGACAATCTGGAGGAGGGCATCGGCGCGCTGGAGTCGATCCTGCTGGACAAGAGCAACTACCTGTCGTTCGCCAGCGGCGACGGCGCCTGCCTCGGCTGCGCCGAGAAGACCGTGATCCACCTGTTCACCGCCACGACCGAGGCGCTGATGCAGCCCCGCATCGCGAAGCACCTGGCCCACATCCGAGAGCTGATCGCGCGGCTCGAGAAGCACATCCAGCTCGAGCTGGTCGGCGAGATCAACGTCGGCGACTCCGCCAGCATGACCCGCGTCGTCGACGAGCTCGGAGACGGCGACATCACGCTGGCCGGGATCGCCGAGCGCATGGAGAGCATGAGCGGCGGCCAGCCGATCGATCAGGACTGGCTGCGCCGGATGATGGGGCTGGTGGCGAAGCTGAAGGCACTCGAATGGAAGTACCAGGAAGGAACGACCGGCCGCGGGCGCGCCTCGCTCGGCATGATCAACGCGACCGGCTGCACGTCGGTCTGGGGAAGCAGCTACCCGTTCAATCCCTACCCCTTCCCGTGGGCCAACCACCTGTTCCAGGACTCGCCCTCGATGGCAATGGGCGTCTTCGAAGGCCACATGGCCAAGATGGCCGAGGGCTTCACGGCGATTCGTACCGCCGAATTGGAGCTCGCCGACAAGTACGACCCGAGCGAACACGACGAGTTCTTCGACTACTTCAACTGGCAGCAGTTCAGCGACGAGGAGTGGGAGCTGTGTCCGCCGGTCGTCGCCGTCGGCGGCGACGGAGCGATGTACGACATCGGCTTCCAGAACCTGTCCCGCTTGATGGCTTCGGGGAAGCCCATCAAGGTGCTGGTGGTCGACACCCAGGTGTACTCGAACACCGGCGGTCAGGCCTGTACCTCGGGCTTCTTCGGCCAGATCTCGGACATGGCCCAGTACGGCAAGGCGTCCCAGGGCAAGCAGGAGAAGCGCAAGGAGATCGGCCTGATCGGCATGGCCCACCGCACGACCTACGTGCTGCAGAGCAGCATCGCCCACCCGAACCACATGATCGAGGGCTTCATCCAGGGCCTGAAGGCGCGCCGACCCGCGCTCTTCAACCTCTATACGTCGTGCCAGCCCGAGCACGGCATCGGCGACGACATGAGTGCGCATCAAGCCAAGCTGGCGGTCGAGTCCCGCGCCTACCCGCTGTTCCGCTACGACCCCGATGCGGGCAAGACGCCGGAGGAGTGCTTCGACCTCGACGGCAACCCGGCCCCCGATCTGGACTGGCCGACCTACAAGCTCGCGTACGAAGACGGCGGCATCCGCAAGGAGATGGAGGTCCCGATGACGTTCGCGGACTTCGCGATCACCGAAGGCCGCTTCCGCAAGCACTTCCGCGTGGCACCGGTGGACGCCTGGAACGAGAACATGGTGCCGCTGGCCGAGTTCCTCGATTTCGACGAGGACGACCGCGAGGACAAGTTCCCCTACGTGTGGTCGGTGAACAACAAGGGGCAGCTCAGTCGACTGCTCGTCGCCAAGCCCATCGTCGAATCCTGCGAGGACCGTCGCGACTTCTGGACCATGCTCCGGTCGCTCGCGGGCGCGGACAAGCCGTCTCGCGAGGAGATTGCCGAGGAGGTGCGCGGGCAGATCGCGGGCACGCTCGCGACGAGCCTGATGAAGCTGGCCTCCGGCGCCGACGGCGGCCTGGCTGCGCTGGCGGATGCGGGGCCGCTGACTGCGCCGATCGGCGCATCCAGCGGCGCAGCACCCGCCGCCGGCGGCGATTACATGGCGCCCTGGATCGACACGGACCAGTGTACGGCCTGCGACGAGTGCATCAACATCAATCCGCAGATCTTCGCCTACAACGAGAACAAGAAGGCCGTCATCGTGAATCCGACCGCGGGGCCCTACAAGGACCTCGTGAGGTCGGCGGAACGATGCACGGCGCGGATCATTCATCCCGGTCTGCCGGCAAACCGAAGTGCGAAGGACAGCGACAAGTGGATCAAGCGCGGCGAGAAATACAACTAGTGGGCCGGTCCGAGTTGCGGCGGCCGACACCGCAGGGCGCCGGTTGCGTTGCGGCCGGTGCGCGAGCCGGGGCCGACGTCGAGTCGGATCGATGACCCTGCTCGGGCTGAAGACCTTCCGGCACGGCATTCACCCGCCGCAGTCGAAGGAAGCGACGAGCGGACTGGCGACGCGACAGTTCCCGTTTGCGCCGCTGCTCACCATCCCGCTGGCCCAGCACCTCGGCAAACCGTCCGTTGCGCTCGTGCGCGAGGGCCAGGAGGTCGTGCGGGGACAGCGGATCGCGCGCGCCGACGGCTTCGTCTCGGTGGCGATGCACGCACCGGCCTCGGGTGTCGTGCGCCGGATCGGTCTGATTCCGAGCACCACCGGCCGGATGGTCCCGGGGGTCTTCCTGGAGCCCTTTCCCGGCTCGACGCAGGAGGTGATGGACGGCACGCCCTGCCCGCCCGACACCTCGACGCCCGACGAGATCGTCACCGCGATCCAGGACGCCGGACTCGTCGGACTGGGAGGCGCTGCCTTCCCGACCCACGTGAAGTTGAAGATTCCCGAAGGCAAGTCGGTCGACACGGTGATCATCAATGGAGCCGAATGCGAGCCCTACCTGACCACCGACCACCGGGTGATGCTCGAGCAGCGCGAAGACATCTTTACCGGCATCCGCTACCTGCTGAAGCTGACCGGCGCCGAGCGGGTCATCATCGGAGTCGAAGCCAACAAGCCCGACGCGGTCGCACACCTCGGCGCCGGCCTCCCCGACGATCTGCCGATCGAAGTCAAGACGCTCACGGCCAAGTACCCGCAGGGCGCCGAGAAGATGATGATCACCGCGCTGCTCGGCCGCGAAGTGCCTTCGGGCAAACTGCCCCTCGACGCGCGCGCGCTGTGCGTCAACGTGGCCACGACCGCCGAGATCGGCCGCCTGCTGCCCCACGGCCGCGGAGTACAGGAACGGATCATCACCATCACGGGTCCCGCGGTCGAGCACAAGGGCAATTACCGCATCCCGATCGGAACCCCGCTGCGCTTCCTTCTCGAGCACGTCGGAGTCGATGCCGACATCAGCCGGGTCTTCCTGGGCGGGCCGATGATGGGACACGCGGCATCCAGCCTCGACATTCCCGTCACCAAGGGAACGTCGGGAGTCGTCGCCTTCGGCAGCAGCGAGACCGAGCGCACGCACCAGAAGGTCTACCCGTGCATCCGCTGCGCCTACTGCGTCGATGCGTGCCCGATCTTTCTCAATCCCTCCGAGCTCGGCCTGCTGGCACAGAGCCAGCAGTACGAGCGCATGGCGGAGGAATTCAATCTCATGGACTGCTTCGAATGCGGCTGTTGCTCGTTCGTCTGTCCTTCCCACATCCCGCTGGTGCAGCAGTTCCGCTTCGCCAAGGCCGCCGTTCGCAAGGCGGGGGCCGCCTGATGGCATCGCTCGTCAAGACCCTCGAGATCCGCACGTCGCCGCACATCCTCTCCGGCTACAGCGTGGACACCATCATGTTCAACGTCGTGCTCGCGCTGCTGCCGACCACGGCGTTCGCGGTCTACGCCTTCGGAGCCGCGGCGTTGCTGACGCTCGGCACCGCCGTGGCCTCGTGCCTGCTGGCCGAGTACGCGGCCTGCCGCTTGGCGGGCAGGGCCTCGACGCTCGGAGACTGGTCGGCGGCGATCACCGGCCTGCTGTACGGGCTGACGCTGCCGCCCGGACTTCCGCTCTGGATGGTCGCCGTCGGCGGCATCGTCGGGGTGACGCTGGCCAAGTCGCTCTTCGGAGGACTCGGATTCAACGTCTTCAACCCCGCGCTGGTCGGCCGGGCCTTCCTCCAGGCGGCCTTTCCCGTAGCGATGACGAGCTGGGTTGCGGGCTTCGCCGAGGATCGCTTCGCCGTGCTGCCCGGGTCGACGCTGACCCTGCCGTTCAGCACGCCGATCTACGATGCGGTCTCCGGCGCCACGCCGCTCTCGCTGTGGAAGTTCGATCGCGAGCTCGCCGGAGTCGGCGACCTCGCGATGGGCTTCGTCAGCGGCTCGGTGGGCGAGACATCGGGCCTGCTGATCCTGCTGGGCGGCGCCTACCTCATCGCCCGCAACATGATGAATTGGCGGATCCCGGCCGGTGTCTTCGCGTCGGTCGCGGCGTTGAGCGGAGCGCTGCACCTCTCCGATCCGCAGAGCTACGCCTCGCCCACCTTCATGCTGTTTTCCGGGGGGCTGATGCTCGGCGCAGTCTTCATGGCGACGGACATGGTCGCCTCGCCCATGACGTCGCTCGGTTGCTTCGTCTACGGCGGCCTGATCGGCCTGCTCACGGTGGTGATCCGCGTCTGGGGCGCGATGCCCGAAGGCGTGATGTACGCGATACTGCTCGCCAATGCGGTCTCGCCCCACATCGACCGCCTGATCCGACCCACCGTCTACGGGACGAGTGGCGGCGGGGGGTCGCCGTGACGCAGGAACAGCCGTTCGCGGCGCCGCCTTCGGCGAAGACGTGGCAGATGTACCGAGCGCTGGTCGGGGTGGGCCTGCTGGGCGGCCTCCTGATCGTCACGGTCTTCGAGTTCACGCGACCGGTGATCGAACGGAACCACGCCGAGGCGCTGCAGCAGGCGATCTTCCAGGTGCTGCCCGCCGCACGATCGACCCACTCGTTCCGGCTGGACGAAGCGGGGGGATTCACGCGCGCGACCGCTGCGGAAAGCGACGAGCCGGTGGTCTACGCCTGCTACGACGACACGGGCGGCCTGGTCGGCTTCGCCGTGCAGGCGAACGGCATGGGCTATCAGGATACGATCCGACTGCTCTACGGCTACTCCGCCGGCGAAGACGCGATCACCGGCATCCGGGTGCTCGAGAGCCGCGAGACGCCCGGGCTGGGAGACAAGATCGAGACCGACGCCGGCTTTCTCGCGAACTTCGAGCGGCTCGACGTTTCGCTCGCGAGCGACCTGTCGCGCCTCGCGAACCTGATCGAATTCGTGAAGCCGGGCAACAAGCAGCACCCGTGGCAGATCGACGGAATCACCGGCGCCACGATCTCTTCCACGGCGGTCAGCAACATCCTGAGGACGAGCTCGGCCCGGTGGGTTCCGCTGATCAAGCAGCACCTCGACGATTTCGCGGAGGCGAAGTAGCGAATGGCCATGGATCCTTCTCTCGACGTCGCGAGCAGCACCGACGAGTTCATCAAGGGGCTGTGGCGCGAGAACCCGGTATTCGTGCAGGTGCTCGGCATGTGCCCGGTGCTGGCCGTTTCGAATACCGCGCGCAACGCGCTCGCCATGGGACTCGCCACGCTCTTCGTACTGGTGATGTCGAACGCCGCGATCTCGTCGCTTCGCAACTGGATCCCCAAGCAGGTTCGAATCGCGACGTTCATCCTGATCATCGCGACCTTCGTGACGGTGGTGGACTTCGCGATCCAGGCGATCAGCCTCGACCTCCACAAGGCCCTGGGCGCGTTCATCTCGCTGATCGTCGTCAACTGCCTGATCCTCGGGCGCGCCGAAGCCTTCGCCTCGAAGAACTCCGTCGGCCGCTCGGTCATGGACGGTCTGGGCATGGGCCTGGGCTTCACGTTCGGATTGTCCTGCCTCGGCGCGGTGCGCGAGATCCTCGGAAGCGGCTCGCTCTTCGGCGTGCAGCTGTTTCACGACGACTTCCAGATCTGGGTGGTCATGATCCTGCCCAGCGGCGGCTTCTTCACATTGGCCGCCTGGCTGCTCGTCTTCAACGCCTACTCGGAACGCAAGGCCCGGCTGCAGCCCGGCGACGACGGGGGGATGCAATGACCGGCGATCCGCTGTGGTCGATCTTCGTGAACGCCTGCCTGATCAACAACTTCGTGCTGGCCTACTTCCTCGGCATCTGCCCGTTCCTCGGCGTCTCGGGCAAGCTCGCCACCGCATCGCGGATGGGCGGGGCCGTGATCTTCGTGATGCTGGTCAGCTCGATCTGCGCCTACGGAATCAACCAGGGGCTGACGGCCATCGGCGCCCCGTACCTGCGGTTGATCTCCTTCATCGCCGTGATCGCTTCGACGGTGCAGCTGGTCGAGATGTTCATCAAGAAGGTGAGCCCGGCCCTCTTCCGAACCCTGGGGATCTTCCTGCCGCTCATCACCACCAACTGCGCCATCCTCGGCCTCGCGCTGTTCCAGACCAACAAGGGCTTCGGCTTCGTCGAATGCATCGTCTACGCGCTGGGCGCCGGCACCGGATTCACGCTGGCGCTGATGCTGATCGCCGGGCTCCGCGAAAAGCTCGAGCTCGCCTCGGTTCCGAGCATGGTCCGCGGCACCGCGCTGAGCCTGATGCTCGCGGGAATCCTGTCGATCGCGTTCATGGGCTTCGCCGGATTGGGGGGCTGAGCCGATGCTGACGTCCTACGCCATCGGGCTCACCGTCATCGCCACGGTCTGCGTGGCGTGGCTCGCGGTGCAGCTGGCCTGGCGGCGGGTGTTCCCGGATGTTTCGGGCGATCCCGATGCGCTGGCCGGGCGACTGGGCTGCCACGGCTGCAATTGCACCAATGTCTGCGAGAAGCGCGCGTCGGAAACGGCCGACACGAGCGAGGAGGAACCGGCATGAAGGCAGCAACGATGCGCCTGGACGACTACGACACCAACGCCCGCTTCGAAGCCACGGTCGTGAGCAGCACGCGCATCACGTCCGCGGACTCCGACGAAGAGGTGCGCGAGCTGGTGCTCGACGTGGACCGACCCGATTTCTCCTACCAGGTCGGCCAGAGCGTAGGCGTCGTCGCCCCCGCCGGCGGGCAGATGGGACAACAACACCACTTCCGCCTCTACAGCGTGGCCGACCTGCCGCAACGCGGCGAATCGGGCAAACCCCGAATCAAGATCTGCGTCCGCCGCTGCTTCTATCTCGACGATTACAGCGGCGAACGTTACAAGGGCATCGCCTCCAACTTCCTGTGCGATCTCTCGCCGGGCAGCTCCCTCACCCTCTCGGGGCCCTTCGGAATCCCGTTCGAGGTGCCCGAAGAGCTCGACGCCAACATCATCCTGATCGGCAGCGGCACCGGGATCGCGCCGTTCCGGGCCTTCGTCAAGCACATCTTCGCGAACGTGCCGGAGTGGCGGGGCCGGATCTGGCTCTTCTACGGCGCCCGCAGCGGCCTCGAGCTGCTCTACATGAATGACGAGCGGGACGACTTCAGCCAGTATTACGACCGCGAGACCTTCGAAGCCTTCCAGGCTCTCAGCCGACGCCCCGCCTGGGGCGACCCGATCGACTGGGGCAGCACCATCATCGAACGCGGCGAAGAACTCTGGGACATGCTGTCCGACGCCAAGACCTACGTCTACGTCGCCGGACTGGAGGCCATGCACACCGAGCTCGACGCCATCTTCGAGAACCTCGCCGGCTCCGAGGCGAAGTGGGAGCAGCGCAAGACGGAGCTGCAGGAGAGTGGGCGCTGGGTCGAACTCATCTACTGAGTCGTGTTGCGTAGATTGCGCCCGACACACCACCTTTCGCCGGATCGCCTGGGAGCTCGGCGTTCACGCCGCCACGATCCAACACCGGTCGAACGCCGCGGCCGACACTGCCTGCGGATCCGGCAGCAGCTGCGACCGAAAAGGGTTCCGGCGGAGGCGCCCGGGTTCGATCGACGCAGGCGCGATCTTCGCGATTCGACCGTCGGGCTACGCGGCGACCGGTTCGGGCCCGATCCATCCATGGATCCGCGCCTCGCGATTTGGCTGGACAGATCGGGATCTCTCCATCTAGGGTGACACGTTTCTGACGCAGGAACGCCACCCCTCGACAGGAGAACCCCATGACGACTTCCAAGCGATCGACTCCCTCCAGGCTCCGCGCCACGCGAACCCTCCTCGCCGCCATGGCACTCGCCTGCCTGTGGAGCCCCCCCACTCACGCAGCGAACACCGACAACGGCACCAACAACGTCGTCGGGGGGGACAACAATGTCATCAACGGCAACAACAACGCGGTCGTCGGCCGCGACCACACCGTCGACGCGTCCAGCAGCGTCACCGCCGGTTTCAATCACGTGGTCGAGGGAAACGGGAACGTCACGACGGGTTTCGAGAACGAAGTTCTCGGCAACTCCAACGAGAACGTCGTGGGCGGCAATGGCAACGAACTGAGCGATGCGGAGCGGAATCTCGTCGGCGGCCTGGGCAACGACGTCATCGACAGTGACGCGAACACCGTGAACGGAACCGGCAACGCGGTCACCAACTACAGCGCCAACAACGACGTATCGGGCAACGACAACATACTCGACATGGCGGCCAACAACAGCGTGGCCGGACGCGGAAACACGCTGACCGGCGTCACGCGGAACATCGTCGCGGGCGACGGCAACACCGTCGAGAACGGCAGCGACACCAACGCCGTATTCGGCTCGTTCCACAACATCACGCTCAGCGACAACAATCTCGTGACGGGCTACGACCACACGATCTCGAACTCCGGCCAGAACTTCGTGACGGGAGAACGGCACAACCTGACGGATGCGGAGGCCAGCACGGTCATGGGCGCCCGCAACACGGTGACGGGAGAAGACAACTTCGTGGCGGGAACCGACAACACGGTGAACGCGTCACGCGCCACGGTGATCGGGCACGGGGCATCGGCGACCGCCGACGGCGCGGTCGCGATCGGAAACGGTTCGGTCGCGAGCGAGTCCGACACCATCTCGGTGGGAAGCCCAGGCGGTGAGCACCGCATCACGAATCTGGCCCCGGGTGTCGCGGGGACGGATGCGGTCAACGTCGACCAGCTCGACCGGGTCCGGAGCAACCTGAACTCGATGGAGTCCGATCTCGAGCGCGGCATCGCCGCCGCGGTCGCACTCGTCGAACTCGCACCGTCGGCGCCGGGAAAGACCACGGTGAATCTGGGCTGGGGCTACTACAAGGGCAAGAGCGCCGTCGGCCTGACGGTCGTCCACCGCCTCAAGGCGTTCGACAGCGTGATGTTGAACGCGGGGGCTTCCTACGGCATCCACGGCGACCCGATCGCACGCGCCGGCGGGAGCTTCGAGTTCTAGCCGAGTGCTGAAAAAGGTCGGTTCGGTTTCATCCGCGCGAGCTCGGGGGGTGCCTGCCGCTCCCTGATCGGCTGACGGTCGCGGCAGGCACCCCCCGAGTTCGCGCTGCTTCGAGCCACGACGGATCAGAAGCGGATGTAGGTTCGGAGGCCTCCCACCACGACGGTATCCACGTCGTCGAGCTCCATGCCCGATCCGAGCTTCTTCTGCAATCCCGTTTGGATGACCTGGAGGTCGAGGCTCACGCTCAGCCAGCCCGTCAGCGCAACGTTGTAATACATCTCGACCGCATCCTCGTGCTGGAGGCCGAGAGCCAGGTTCTTCCGGAGGAACGGAACCAGGTTGTCACTGAACTGCGCACGTGCCCAGGCCACGCCGAAGCTGTCTTTCGGCCGCCCCGGCACCACGCCATTGCCCCCGATCCCGAGCACATAGCTGTACTTGATGGGATTGGCGTCGCCATCGGACACACCGAATTGGAAGAAGAGACCGATTCCGGCCTCCGGCTTGCCTTCCGGCTGCCAGACGTACTGGTCGAAGGAGTAGAAGAACGCCCAGCTGTCGTCCTCGCGATTCGCGGGCTCGGTCGGAATCAGCAACTCCGGATAGAACCGCTCGAGGATCCGCGTCAGGATCGGGCCGGGGTCCGAGAGCGCGGGGAAGCGCTGTTCCAGCAGAGTGTTCGCGATGTTGGAGGGATCCTGGATGAGCGACAGCCGATTGGCGCTGCTCCAGGTGCCGCCGACGGTCTGGTGGCCCAGGAGCCCGAACGGCTCGATCTTCGCCTGGAGGCTGCCGACGACCGTCACGCCGTCATCGAAGATCTCGCCGAGATCGTCGCGGTTGGGCGTTCCGCGCGGGTCGAGCGCCATGGCCGAGAAGATGATGTCTTTCCACGGCAGCACGACGATTCCGCCGCCGTACGCCGAGATCGGCACCAGGGCGAAGACCATCGGAATCGTCAGCCCGGTGTTCCAGAACTGGTCGCGGTAGTTGCCGCTGAACTCGCCGTGGAGTCCGTCCAGGGCGTAGATCTTGCCCAGGAACATGCCGAACTTCGGGCTCAAGAACTGCGTGAACGTCGCGTGCATCAGCGCCGTGTCGTCCTCGTTCGGCACCGGAACCAGCGCCGCAGTGTTGATCGGCATCAGCGCACCCGCATCGGCGATCACGCTCTTCCCGAAGCCCGTCTGACCGGAGACCTTGAAGAAGCCGCCCGGCCACAGGCCGAGCTTGCCGGTGTCCACGTTGAGCGTGTACTCGGCGTTGCCCCAGATTCCCTCGTCGTTGTGAAGTCCACCGTTCCAGATGTCCTGTGGGGTCAGCAGCAGATCCAGATCGAGCACCACGCCCTTCTCGCCGAGCGTATCCCGCAAGCCGCCCCAGCTTCCGGTGAGACGGGGGCGCGACCAGAGATCGCCGCCCCAGGTGGGCGGGACTTCGACCGGCTGGGCGATCGCGGCGCCCGCCCCGGCGAGCAGGACCGCAAGCATCGCTGCCGAAAATCCCGCGGTCACGATCGCCCTCGATACTCCCCGACTCCTTCCTTCGCTCATCTGATTCCTCCCGTCGCCGTTTCGGTCGTCGTCAACCCGCCGTGCAACCGCAGGATCCGGCGGACCTCTTCCATGGTCCGTGGATTACCCTGGCAGGAGTGCGGGGAGTCTACCACCAGCTCGGACTCGACACCGTCGATGTGCGCGCTCGTGTACTCGACGACGCCGTCGTCGCCCTCCTCCTTTGGCCCCGGGCCATCGACCGCAATGATCGAGTGTGCGTGAATCGATTCCGCGATCGGAATCTGCTGGAGGCCTTTGATGAACGGGTGCAACGGCGACATGTTGTCCACTGCGGTCGGCATGAAGGGACTCTTTGCGGCGTCGAGGTTGCGGGCGATGTCTGCGGACAGGCGCGTGAGCTGCCCCGGGAAATGGGTGAGCCGCCGCATCAGGTTCTTGACCACGCGGTTGGCGGCCAGGAAGCTGCCGCGATGCGGCGTCGCGATGAAGACCACACGCGAGACCTCGGGCAGCGGCTCGACGAACAACGCGCGCTTCAGCAAGGCCCGGTTGTCGTCGGTGAGCCGCAGCTCCTCGAGCGGCTTGCGGCTGACTGCGTTCCAGAGTCGATCGCCGGTGTCGATGCTCTGCATCCGCACCAGCAAGCCTCCCTGGCTGTGCCCGATCAGCACCATCCGGCGCAAGGCCGCGTCCCGCCCGTCGGGATCCAGATGCTCCACCGCGGCACCGAGCGCTTCGCGCAGCCGCAACGCGGATATCGCGATCGGATTGTCGGAATCGTACTGGAAGAACCAGAACTGGTAGCGTCTGCGCAGCTCGGCATCGGCCTGGAGTCGGTTGTAGAGCTCCGCCCAGCGAACGATGCTCGAGGCGGTGCCGTGCACGAAGACGACCGGGATCTGTCCGGGGCGATACGGCGTCGTGGACACCAGCGGAGGTCGCTCGGCCATGATCCCGGTGAGTTGGCCCAAGAACCCGACCAGCTCGACCTGCAGGATCGGCATGCCGGTAAAGGTCAGCGCCAGCGCGGCGGTCGGCTCGCTCTCGAGCGGAACGGAAGCACCGCCGATCGTGACCGAATCGTCGTCCCACGCCAGGTGCAGCTCCAGCGTCGCGTGGAGCGGTCGCTCGTCGACGAGCGACCGCCGCGCGTCCGCGACGCGCAGCAGCGCCGTGAGCGGCACCCGCAATCTCGGCGCCACCATGTCGAAGCCGGAGTCGCCTGCCACGGGCCGCGCCAACGCCGCCAGAGGCGCGCCGACGCCCGGTTGCCGGTACCGCATCGCCAGGCCACGCACCTCGAACTCGGCGGACGAAACCAGGTCGTGGAGCTCCCGGTTCCCCGCGCGCAGCTCGCCGGGGTCGAAGGCGATGTCGATCGGTCCGAAGGGCAGCGCGAAGTGTCCCCCGCGCGGCACCACCTCGCTTCCGTCTTCCGAGCCGAAGGCCGCGGTCAGAGCCCAGTTGTACAAGTCCGCGGCATCGCGAACGCGGGGGTCGAACGGGCCGGGAAGCGCCGCATCGGGATCCTCGGGGAAGAGGAAGGCGTAGGCGTAGACCGCCGCCGCCAGCTGATGTTCTCGCGCGCCGGCATCCTCACCGTGCAGATACGACGCCTCGGCCAGCGCGTACAGCAGCGAAGGCTCGCCGTCGCCGGCGACCATTCTCCGATGCAGCTCGGCGATCGCAGCTTCCGGGTCGGCGTCGTAGGCATCGAGCAGGCCGCGTTCGAGCAGCACGTCGCGCGTCGCCCAACTCAGCTCGCCGGTCGTCACTGCGCTGCGCGATAGATCGCGTTGTGCATCGTTTCGATCGGTGCGGATCGCCCGCACGGGAGAGACGCAGGCATCGAGCGTCGAGCTCGCGATGATCAGCGCGATGATCGCGGCGAGCCTTCGGAGATCGATGCGCCGGGTTCCAGGAGTCACGATTCGGAATCTTCCGTCATGCCGGGCAGCCCGGCGCGAATCCGGACGGAGAAGCGCGGATCGTCACCGGCTGCCCGTGCGCGTTCGTTGACGTGGCTGCGCTCCCGCAGCTCGGCGAACGGCAGCGACCGGTCGATGGCGCCGATGTCGTAGGCCAGCTCGTCCATGTAGCCGTTCAGCAGCAGCTTCCAGCTCCACCAGTCCCGCTGCTGGAGCGGGGCGGCCAGGTTCTGGATCGATGTCGTGCAGTTCTGGGTCAGTGCGTTGTACCACTGCGGCCGTTCGTACAGACGATTGACGGCTTCGAGATAGGCGAGCAGCAGCTGCCGGGCGCCTTCCGGGGGGACGTCCAACCGGTAGAGGTAGACATCCTCGTCGCGATAGTTCGTGCGGAGCCGCACGACGTCGCGTTCGTCCGCGAGGATGTAGATCAGCTCGTACTGCCGGAAGAAACCCTTCAGCGCGGAGTAACTCTCGTCGCGCTCCTTGCGTGTTTCGATCGAAACGGCGAGGTATTCGTCCCCCTCGAAGCCCCAGCTCATGATCGTATGCGCGATCGCGGGCGACCCCCAGTAGATCAGGAACAGGTCGAGCGAACGCAGCCGCGACAGATCGAGCTCGCGGTCCTCGAATCGCGCGGTGTAGTCGGTCTCGCTGCGGTAGTCGGCATTGCGCACGTTGTGCAGCGTCACGCGGTCGCCGCGAATTTCGGCGTAGGGGAGCTTGGCGACATCAGCTTGCCAGTCGCGATCGTGGGATGGCTGTAGCGAGAGCCACGCGACGAGCACCACGAAGAATTCGACCGCGATCAGCGCAGGAGCTCGCAGCAGTGGGCGTTCCCCGAACAGCGCCGCGAGTACCGAGAGCGGCAGCAACGAGGCGAGCCCGATGCGCAGCCAGGCGGGCTCGAGCGGCGACAGGTAGACGGCGAGAGTCGTCCAGGCGAGCAGGCCGACGCAGAGAAGGCCGACCGCTGACCGTGCAAACCAGGAAGCGAGAAGGCGGAGCACCGCTTGGAATCCTCAGTACCCGGGCGCTGCAGCGCCCCTCGATTCACGCCATCGGAGCAGCAGACACATGTACCACCTATTCCGTCTGACTTGCGCGAACCGGATCCGGGATCCCTTCATGTTTCACAACGACCGAACCGGTGTCAATGAACGTTGTGCCGCAATCGACCCGGTGTCGTCGGACGTGAATCCCCTGCCGGCAGGTCGGCAGGGGGGCTCGGACGGCCGATCGCCTTCTTCGCCGACGAGACCGGCGGCGTGGGCATCGACCTCGCCACGCCGGTGGTCGAGACGATCCGGCATCAGATGAAGTACATCAGCGGATCCTCCGCGGCGCGTTCGACCTCGGCGCGAGTGGCGGCGCCGCAGAGCTGCTCGAGGGTAATGTCGTCGAGCGCGCCGCCGAAGCGGTCGGCGAGCACCGTCCAGAGGAAGTCGGGTCGGAAGCCCGGCCGGGCTTCCGAATCGGTGAGCTGCATCGCGAGCGCGTCGGCGAGCGGGCCCTGCACGGCTTCGACGACTTCGCGCAGCGTGATCCGCGCAGCCGAGCGCGAGAGGGTGTAGCCGCCGCCCGGGCCGCGCTTGCTCGTCACCAGGCCCGCGCGGCGCAGGCGTTGGAAGATCTGTTCGAGATAGCGGCTCGGGATCGCCTGGCGCTCGCTGATCACGCGGATCTGGATCGGCTCGCC
>Ga0210064_1000525_pt1 | contig 18107 bp, 12 predicted proteins | sample Muzzi_CordC_D2_FD_185531 | JGI IMG/M metagenome (GOLD analysis project Ga0210064, IMG submission 185531) | Wetland microbial communities from San Francisco Bay, California, USA, that impact long-term carbon sequestration - Muzzi_CordC_D2 (SPAdes) | ecosystem: Environmental > Aquatic > Marine >...
TCCCTGGTTTCTGTGCCAGATCGAGGAACTGGTCACGCTGGAGCGGGTCGTCCGGGAACAGGGTCTGGCCGCGCTGGACGCCGAGCGTCTGCGGCAACTGAAACGCAAGGGTTTCTCGGATGCCCGGCTGGCGGCGCTGGCCGGAACCAGTGAGGACGAACTGCGCCGGCGGCGTCATGATTTCAATATTCATCCCGTGTTCAAACGGGTCGATACCTGCGCGGCCGAGTTTGCCACTGCGACGGCCTACCTTTATTCCACCTATGAGGAGGAATGCGAGGCGTTGCCCACCGCGCGCGACAAGATCATCGTGCTGGGTGGCGGCCCGAATCGCATCGGGCAGGGCATCGAGTTTGACTATTGCTGTGTGCATGCTGCACAGGCCTGCCGGGAAGAAGGCTTCGAGACCATCATGGTGAACTGTAATCCGGAGACGGTATCCACCGACTACGATACTTCGGACCGCCTGTATTTCGAATCTCTGACCCTGGAAGACGTGCTGGAAATCATTCGGGTGGAACAGCCGAAGGGCGTCATCGTGCAATACGGCGGCCAGACGCCGCTGAAACTGTCGCGTGGACTGGAAGCCAATGGCGCCCCGGTGATCGGCACCTCGGCGGATGCGATCGACCATGCGGAGGACCGGGAACGCTTCCAGCAGATGATCGAACGGCTGGGGCTTCTGCAGCCGCCCAACCGTACTGCATCCACGTCCGAACAGGCCCTGCTGCTGGCCCGGGAAATCGGTTATCCGCTGGTGGTACGGCCTTCCTATGTGCTTGGAGGACGTGCCATGGAGATTGTATACAGTGAAGCGGACCTGGAACGATACATGCGGGAAGCGGTCAGCGTGTCCAATGATTCGCCGGTGTTGCTGGACCGGTTCCTGAGCGATGCAGTGGAAGTGGATGTGGATGCCATCAGTGACGGCGTGGATGTCCTCATCGGTGGTATTATGGAACATATTGAACAGGCGGGTGTGCATTCGGGCGATTCTGCCTGTTCGCTGCCGCCCTACACCCTCAGCGAGGAAATACAGCGGCGCCTGTCCGACCAGATGGCCCGCATGGCGAGGGAGCTGGATGTAAAGGGCCTGATGAATGCCCAGTTCGCCGTCAAGGGCAACGACATCTATGTTATCGAGGTCAACCCGCGCGCCTCCCGCACCGTGCCGTTCGTCTCCAAGGCCACCTCCCGGCCACTGGCAAAAATTGCCGCGCGCGTAATGACCGGAATCAGCCTGAGGCAGCAGGGCCTGACTACCCCGTATATCCCGAAGTTTTTCTCGGTGAAGGAAGCGGTGTTTCCCTTTATCAAGTTCCAGGGCGTGGATCCGCTGCTCGGACCGGAAATGAAATCCACCGGTGAGGTCATGGGGGTCGGGCGCACCTTCGGCGAGGCATTTGCCAAGGCGCAACTGGGCGCGGGAAATGCCGTGCCGCTCAGCGGTACGGCCTTCATCAGCGTGCGTGATGCGGACAAGGATGGTGCGGTAGATCTGGCGCGGGATCTGGCGGAGCGCGACTACCGCCTGGTCGCCACGCGGGGTACCGCCGCTGCCATCACGGCGAGTGGTATACCGTGCGGCGTGGTCAACAAGGTCGGGGAGGGACGCCCGCATATAGTGGACATGATCAAGAATGGAAAAATTGACCTGATTGTGAATACCACGGAAGGGAAACAGGCCATCGCTGATTCCTATGCCATTCGCAGAGCCATCCTGCACCACAAGGTGTCCTACAGCACGACCCTGGCCGGCGCACGGGCGACCTGCATGGCGCTGGAATACCTGGGCACCAGTACGGTCAACAGTTTGCAGGCGTTACACCAGGAGCAGATAGTATGACGAAAGTTCCCATTACCCGTAAGGGTGCTGAAAAATTGCGGGAAGAGCTGACACGGCTCAAGACCGCCGACCGACCCCGGATCATTCAGGCCATTGCGGAAGCGCGTGCCCACGGTGATCTCAAGGAAAATGCGGAATATCATGCCGCGCGCGAGGAGCAGAGCTTTGTCGAGGGTCGCATAAAGGAAATCGAAGGTAAACTGAGCCACGCCCATATCGTAGATGTCACTACCCTGAGTCCCAATGGCAAGGTGGTCTTTGGCTGTACCGTCGAGATGATCGATGAAGAAACCGCAGAGACCATCGTCTACCAGATCGTCGGGGAGGACGAAGCCGATATCAAGACCGGGATGATTTCAGTCAACTCTCCGATCGCCCGCGCCCTGATTGCCAGAATGGAGGGTGATGTCGTGGTTGTCCGGGTGCCGGGTGGTGAGCGCAGCCTGGAGATTGTCGAGGTCAGGTACGTCTAGACCTGCACGGAATGCCGTGAATTCCGGACTGGTGCGCGTGGCGGTTATCCCCGGAAAGTGCTCCCTGCGCTCTTTTTCCTGCCGCTGTGTCGTGTCTCATCCACGTTGATCTGCCGCTATGTCCTCACTGTATCCCGCTCTGGAACGTATACTCCTGACACTCTGGGTCGGTGGCCTGTGGGTGTCCGGCTTTATCGTCGCCCCCCTTCTGTTTGCATTGCTGGAAGAGCGCGCCCTGGCGGGTACCCTGGCCGGTACCCTGTTTTCTGTGATGAGTTATCTCGGGCTGTGCTGTGCCAGTGCACTGTTGGCAATCCAGTGGCTGCGGTACCAGCCGCATCGCTTCACCGGCTGGCGGCCGGTCACGCTGGCAACCATGCTGCTGTTGGTCCTGACCGGTGAATTTGTACTGGCACCGATGATCGCGCAGTTGCGGGCCGCGGGGTTGACGGAGAGCACCCGCTTCGGGCAACTGCACGGTCTGGCAAGTGTGTTGTTTGTCATCAACTGTGTGCTTGGCATGATCCTCGTGGCCCGGAAACCTGAAATCCCGTAGCGACGGTGCAGGTGCCCTGGCGGAGTGGGGGCCACCAGAAGTAACCGGGGTACCCGCTGTGGGCCGATCGTTTATTCCTCCCGCTTCCTGTAAAGCAGTGCAATATTACCGATTGCCTGTATGAGCATCGCATTGCAGTGTTCGCAGATAGCGCCGATGCATTGCCGGCGTGCATCGCGGTCTGCGCTGTTGATGCGGATCTTCATCAGTTCATGGTGTGCCAGTGACAGGTCGATTTCCCGGAGGATTGCGCCGCTTACCCCGGCATTGCCAATGGTAACGACCGGTTTGAGTTTGTGACCAAGCGTACGGAACTCCCGCTTCTGTTTTTCTGTCAGTGGCATAATCGGTAGTCAGGGTTTAGTGTCAGGGCGCCTATTATAGTAAGGTTGTTTACTGTAAACACACCACGGCCCGGGGAATATGGCCAGAAGCAAGAGTAGTCACCGCTGGCTCAAATCGCATTTCGATGACGAATACGTCAAACGGGCACAGCGCGAAGGTTGCCGTTCCCGGGCGCTGTACAAACTCGATGAGATCCAGCGCAAGGATCACCTCCTGAAGCCCGGGATGACCATTGTGGATCTGGGTGCGGCCCCGGGAGGGTGGTCCCAGCTTGCCGTACGACTGCTTCGCGGCAAGGGCCGGATTATTGCAATCGATGTTCTTCCCATGGTGCCGTTGCCGGGTGTGGAGTTCCTGCAGGGGGATTTCAGGGAAAATGAAGTCCTTGATTTGCTGACAGAAAAAATCGGGGGGACCGCTATAGACCTTGTAATGTCCGATATGGCCCCCAATATCACTGGTATTGAGGCCGTGGACCAGCCGCACAGCATGTATCTGGCCGAGCTGGCAGTGGATTTTGCGGATAATGCCCTGCGGAAAAGCGGGGATTTATTGTTCAAGGCCTTTCAGGGCGAGGGTTTCGACGCATTGATCAGGACGCTGCGGTTGCGGTATCGGCAGGTAAAAATAAGTAAACCCAGGGCTTCCCGCCCTAGAAGCCGCGAGGTGTATGTCCTGGCACGGCACTATAATCCAGCGAATATGTCATAATGTCTTCAAGTATCATTTACTAGCCGTCGACACACCCAGGTAGTAGATGAGTACGGCAAATATCACAAGAGGTAGCCGGTTTGAATGATCTCGCAAAAAATCTGATTCTGTGGGTGGTGATTGCCATCGTACTGATGTCGGTCTTCAACAACTTCGGGCCGTCATCGAAGAGCAGTACCCAGACGGTCACCTATTCCGATTTCATCACCGAGGTTCAACAGGGTAATGTGCAGCAGGTGGAAATCGAGGATCACACCGTGCATGGCAAACGCTCGGACGGCAGTCACTTCGTTACCCAGACACCGCCCGAAGACCCCAAGATGCTGGATGACCTTCTGAACAACAATGTCGAGGTAAACGTCAAGTCGCCCAATCAGCAGTCACTGCTGATGCAGATTTTCATTTCGTGGTTCCCGATGTTGCTGCTGATCGGTGTGTGGATCTTTTTCATGCGCCAGATGCAAGGCGGTGCCGGAGGGCGCGGTGCCATGTCTTTTGGCAAGAGCCGTGCGCGCATGCTGGGCGAGGATCAGGTCAAGATCACATTCGCCGATGTGGCCGGCGTGGAGGAGGCCAAGGAGGAGGTCGGGGAACTGGTGGAGTTCCTGCGTGACCCGGGCAAGTTCCAGCGTCTGGGTGGCAAGATTCCCCGCGGTGTGTTGATGGTCGGCTCCCCGGGTACCGGCAAGACCCTGCTGGCCAAGGCAATCGCCGGTGAGGCCCGGGTTCCATTCTTCACCATTTCGGGTTCGGATTTTGTCGAGATGTTCGTCGGCGTGGGCGCTTCCCGGGTGCGCGATATGTTCGAGCAGGCCAAGAAGCATGCCCCCTGCATCATTTTCATCGACGAGATCGATGCCGTTGGTCGTCACCGCGGAGCCGGACTGGGTGGTGGTCACGATGAACGCGAGCAGACACTCAATCAGTTGCTGGTAGAGATGGATGGCTTCGAGGGCAACGAAGGCGTGATCGTCATCGCGGCGACCAACCGGCCGGACGTCCTCGACCCGGCGTTGCTGCGCCCGGGCCGTTTCGACCGCCAGGTGGTGGTACCGCTGCCGGATGTGCGTGGCCGGGAACAGATTCTCAAGGTGCATATGCGCAAGGTGCCGATTGCGGACAGTGTCAAGGCCAGCATCATCGCCCGCGGCACCCCGGGTTTTTCCGGTGCCGATCTGGCCAATCTGGTCAATGAGGCCGCATTGTTCGCCGCTCGTGCCAACAAGCGCCTGGTGGATATGGATGACCTGGAAAAAGCGAAAGACAAGATCATGATGGGCGCCGAACGCAAGTCCATGGTGATGTCCGAGGAAGAGAAAAAGCTCACTGCCTATCACGAGGCGGGCCATGCTATCGTCGGTCGTTCCATGCCCTCGCATGATCCCGTGTACAAGGTTTCGATCATTCCGCGCGGGCGGGCACTGGGTGTCACCATGTTCCTGCCCGAAAGCGACCGCTACAGTTACAGCAAGGAGCACCTGGAAAGCCAGATCTGCAGTCTTTTCGGGGGCCGTATCGCCGAAGAACTGGTCTTCGGTCCGGAGAAGGTCACTACCGGGGCATCCAACGATATCCACCGGACCACCGAACTGGCGCGCAACATGGTGACCAAATGGGGTTTGTCGGAAAAACTGGGGCCACTGACCTACAGCGACGAGGAAGGGGAAGTGTTTCTGGGCCATTCCGTCGCGCAACACAAGCCGGTGTCGGATGAAACGGCGCATGATATCGACCAGGAGATACGCTCGATCATCAATCGCGCCTATGCCCGCGCCGAGGAGATTCTGCGGACCAATATGGACAAGCTGCATAATATGGCGGAAGCGCTGATGAAGTACGAAACCATCGACAGCGACCAGATCGACGACATCATGGACGGAAAGTCACCGCGACCGCCCAAGGACTGGAGTGATACCGAGCCGACCGCCGGATCGGGCGATTCGGCCGATACCGGCAGCGGTGGCAAAAAGCCGGACGCCAAGATCGGCGGTCCGGCAGGGCAACATTAGCCGGGTTCCCTGCGTTGCGGAATGTTTCCGTCGCTGATGCAAATCCAGCGACAGGGCCCTGCAAAGTGCTCGATTGTGCGGGCAAGCCGCTGGATCTGGCACAGCCCAGGATCATGGGCGTACTGAATGTCACCCCCGATTCCTTTTCGGACGGGGGTGATTTTTTTTCTGCAGAACGGGCGATCGCGCGGGCGCAACAGCTGGTGGCGGAAGGTGCCGCTGTCATCGATGTGGGCGGTGAATCCACCCGGCCGGGAGCCCGGGCGGTTTCGCTCGCGGAAGAGTTGCACCGCGTTATCCCGGTGATCGAGGCACTGGCTCAAACTATCCCGGTACCGGTCTCGATCGATACCCGGAAACCGGAAGTGATGCAGGCCGCGGTTGCAGCCGGTGCCGGCCTGATCAATGATGTCAACGCATTGCAGGCTGACGGGGCACTGGAGGTGGCCGCAACTCTGGACGTTCCGGTTTGCCTGATGCATATGCAGGGAGTGCCGGAGACCATGCAGGACCATCCGGGATACACGGATGTCGTCGCTGAAGTAACCGGTTTTCTGACGGCACGTGCGGAGGCCTGTGTCGCGGCCGGGGTATCACGCGAGCGGATACTGCTTGATCCGGGGTTCGGTTTTGGCAAAACAGTGGCCCATAATCTGCAGTTGCTGCAACAACTCGGGCAACTGGTGGCAACCGGCTACCCGGTGCTGGTCGGACTGTCGCGCAAATCACTCATCGGTAAGGTACTGGGCCTGCCGGTCGATAAGCGGAAGAGTCCCGGAATCGCGCTGGCCGTGCTGGCGGTATGGCAGGGCGCAGTACTGGTACGCTGTCATGATGTGCGGGAAACCCGTGAGGCGATCCAGATGTGCCAGGCCGTGAAGACCGCCTGAAGCCGTCCCCGACAAAGACGGCGTGCCGTGCGCAACCAGGACATGGATTGCAGCCTTTACCCGACACACCAGTACGGCGGCAGGTCACGGTATAACGATAAGAGAACAGGAAATCACAATGGCCAGAAAATATTTTGGAACCGATGGCATTCGCGGTCGGGTCGGGGAATACCCGGTAAATGCGGAATTCATGCTCAAGCTCGGATGGGCAGCCGGTCGGGTGCTGGGGTCGACCGGCGGCAACCTGGTCATCATCGGCAAGGATACGCGGATCTCCGGTTACATGTTCGAAGCGGTTCTGGAAGCCGGTTTGTCAGCGGCCGGTATCAACAGCCGCTTGCTTGGCCCCATGCCGACGCCCGCCATTGCCTACCTCACGCGTACCCTGCATGCCTGCGCCGGTATCGTCATCAGCGCGTCGCACAATGCCTATGCCGATAATGGCATCAAGTTTTTTTCGGGTGCCGGCGCCAAACTGCCGGATGAGGTGGAGATTGCCATCGAGGCAGAGCTGGAAAAACCCATGGTGACCGTCGAATCTGCCAGACTGGGCAAGGCGGAACGCGTGGCCGATGCAGAAGGACGCTATATCGAGTTTTGCAAGAGTACCATCCCGCTCAGCCTGTCATTGCAGGGGCTGAAACTCGTGGTCGACTGCGCCAACGGAGCTACCTACAAGGTCGCACCCAGCGTGTTCGATGAACTGGGCGCTGAAGTCATTGCCATCGGGACCGAGCCTGACGGACTCAACATCAACCGGAATTGCGGTTCCACCCAACCCGGGCGTTTGCAGAAAAGTGTGTGCAAGCACCGGGCGGATGCCGGCATTGCACTCGATGGCGACGGTGACCGTATCATCATGGTGGACAGCCAGGGGGAACTGGTGGACGGTGATGAGCTGTTGTTTATTATTGCACTCTCCCGCCAGAAACAGGGCCGGCTGAATGGTTGTGTGGTAGGGACATTGATGAGCAACCTGGGGCTGGAGCATGCCCTGCTGTCACACGACATCCCCTTTGAACGTGCCCGCGTCGGTGACCGCTATGTGCTGGAGATGCTGCGGGAAAAAGACAGTGTGCTGGGTGGTGAATCATCCGGGCACATCATCTGCCTCGACCGGACCACAACGGGTGACGGCATTGTCTCGGCACTGCAGGTACTGGCTACCATGGTACAAAGCGGCAAGTCACTTCATGAACTCAAGTCCGGAATGAAGAAATACCCGCAACACATGATCAATGTTCCGCTTACCCGGGAGGTGAACCTGGATACCACGCCTGCAGTACAGTCGGCGCTCAGGGCCGTGGAGCAGACACTGGCCGGCAAGGGCCGTGTCCTGCTGCGTCCCTCCGGCACCGAACCGGTCGTGCGGGTCATGGTGGAAGGGGAAGATGAAAAACAGGTAATCGAGGCCGCCGATCATCTGGCATCGGCCGTTGCCGAAGCGCTTTGAACCGCAACCTGCCGCAGCAAACCGGCTTTCAGGGGTAGATCCCGGCAACCAGGAATCGGGTGGGGCAGGGTGCTTTCCTGTTCGGTTTCATTTCAGCCATCGCTGCCGGTGTGCTATTGAATGATTGCTTCGTTGTGAACCTGTTCCGGAGTAGCCCGGGCGCAGGCCTTCCGGACCGGAACCCGGATTAATCCACCTTCCTCCCCGTTGGCTTCCTGGCAAGGTTGCCTGCAGCGCCAGAGGCGCCTGCTTCCGTTGCGCCACTGACGGTATTCCGCAGTCGTCCTTCCATCCGCGGGTTCCCGGCAGGTCTGGAACTTATGCAAGGTCTGTTAAAGGCAATCATTCCGGTTTGCATCCTGTCGCCACCTCGGTTGTCGCAACGGTATTCAGGTATGCATCCAGGTGTCTGAAAAGATTCAATTCTGTATTTCCGGTTATGCAGATAGTGCCCGCATGCGTAACCTTGATTTGCAAAAATGGGAAATATATCCCAAAATAGCGGCACCGCTGTGATAGGATCTGGCACACTGGTTACAGCAGGTCATCCTTATCAGGGAGTAAACAGGAATATTTTCAGAGGGCAAAACTATGGGCATATGTACCCGACATCCTGGCACCACCCCGGCTTTCCACTATTTGTATGCGGGCAGTATCGCACTGCTGCTGCTTGCTGCAACCTGTGACGCCATGGCAGCTGTTACGATCGATGTTGCAAAATGGCGGGCGGGGAAGCACAAACTGGTTGTAAAGGGTACCGGTGTAAAGGGTGAAACCGTCACCGTACTGAATGCGCTGGATGCGTCCCAGGTCCTGGGCAGCAAGACCGTGCGGAAACAAGGCTGGATTGTGTCAACCCGGCGCCCGGATCCCGTGCCCTGTACAGTCAGTGTCATACAGTCCAACGGCGAGACCGCAGGCCCGGTTGACGTGCAGAACCGGCCGGCGGATTGCGCACCGGTAGCGCCACAATCCGGAAATACCCCGCCGGTATGTGAAATCGTTTCGCCGGCAGGAGATCTCAGCATCACTGCAGGTGAGCAGGTCAACTACACCGGAAGCGTGACGGATGCCGACGGTAATCTCGCTGCCATCAGCTGGTTATTCGACGGTGGCGATCCCGCTGCCTCCGCTGCGCAGCAACCGGGTAATGTGACCTACGCCACGCCCGGCACCTACACGACCACCCTGGATGCCACGGATTCGGTTGCGGCCGGCTGCCTCCGGCAGACTCGCACCGTTACAGTCGAGGACCTGCCGCCACCCCCGGGCGGTGATCTCGTCACGGCACCGGTCGTACAGCAATTATTCGCCGGGAACCAGGATTACAAAGTGCTCGCGGCCAATGATCTCGGTATGCATTGCGCAGACCTGGATGACCAGATCTTCAGCATCCTGCCGCCCTTTAATGTAGTGCATGCCCAGGTGATCCGGATGGGTGCCGGGCCGACCCTGGTGACCACGAACAGTCACCCCGACATGTCCGTGGTCTACTCGGCGGCGGCGAATCCGGACGATCCGGTTCTCGATCCTGCCAACCCCGTCCTGCCCCCAATTCTGAATCCGCCGGCGGCTCTGCTGGCAGGGACCGAACGCGCCGCCATCTCCATCAATTCCACCAGTGGCAATGACGTGATTGCCGGCCTGTTCAAGGGGAATTTCTGGGATGAAAATCCCGCCAGCGGCCATCCGCTGGGATTCGATGCCTATGACAATATCTTCTTCGGCCTGCTGAGCCCGGCAGCCGTGATCCCCGATACCGGCCTGCCGGTGCCCGACTCGCTACTGCTTCCCGGCTGTCTGGGCGATCCGGCCACCTGTATCTTCGGGCAGCAGGAGATGCCCGGGATTGCCTCCCCGTATGTTGACAACCAGCCCAGGCCCTTTGATCGCTTCGATAACGATTTCAACTTTTTCTCCAGTGCCCTTCCTGCACCGCTCGGCAGCGTGGTGGAAGGCGTCAACTGGTGGGCGGCGGACGGTATACCGATGCTGCCGGTTGACGATGCCGGTCGGGTGAACGCCTATCCGTTGATGCGTGTCCAGGCTCGGAACGCTGCGACGGTGGTGGCTTCCACCGATGTCGTGCTGCCGGTCGCTGCCGAGGCGGATTGCCAGAACTGTCATGTGGAACCGGTGGATTGCGCCGATCCGGACCTGCCGCCCCTGATCCAGAGCGATCGCTGTCTCGGTGCCGCGACCAGCGGCTTCGAGGTGAAGACCCTCGATGATGCGCCGCCCGGGGAGACGACCGAGCAGCAACTGCTGAATACGGCCAAGATCAACATCCTGCGTCTGCATGATGTCAGGCATGGCAGCAGCTATCCGGCGGGACCCGACGGCTGGGGCGATGGTAGCGGCTGCGATGCCGGTGCCAATCCGGCTGACGTCGCCCTGTGGAATGACAACTGCCTGGCCAATCGCACGCCACTGCAGTGCTCGCAATGCCATTACTCGCCGGCCGTGGATCTGGCACAACTTGGACCGACAGATGATCCGGGCAACCAGGTCTTCCAGGCGAGCGTGAACCGTACCATGTCCTCGGTCATGCACGGGCACCACGGCGAGTTGCGCTTGGCAGGTGCGCCGCTGTTCCCGGAAATGCCGTCACCGGCGGGCCGCAACCCGGCCACGGCCAGCGACATACTGGAACAGACCTGTTACCAGTGCCATCCGGGCAAACGCACCCAGTGTCTGCGCGGGGCCATGTTTTCGGGGGGCGTGGTCTGCCAGGATTGCCATGGCGAGATGGCGGATGTCGGTCTGGATTTCACCAGCGGCGGCAGCCGGGTCCCCTGGGCTAGTGAACCGGCCTGCCAGTCCTGCCATACCGGTGATGCCGCCAACCCCGACCATCCGGCCGGCGCGGTCGTGGCCGCCGACGGCATCCGTCTGCTGCAGGCCTATACCACGGATGCCAATGCACCGATCCAGCGGCCCAACTCCCGTTTCGCGGAGAACGAAAGCCTGTATCGCCTGAGTGGCAACCAGGTGACGGCGCTGGATACCCAGGGCCACAAGGGCATCATGTGCGAGGGTTGTCACGGCAGTACCCACGCAATCTGGCCGATCGCCAACCCGTTTGCCAACGACAATGTGGCGGCGCAGCAGTTGCAGGGTCACAGCGGTACCCTGATCGAGTGTGATACCTGCCACACCGGCAATCTGGGCAACACCCTGGGCGGCCCGCACGGCATGCACCCGGTCGGAAATACCGGTTTTGCACGCGGTGGGCACCATGATCTTGCCGAACACAATACGGGCGCCTGTGCTGCCTGTCACGGCCCGCAGGGGCAGGGCACCGTGCTGTCCACGGCCGCCGTCGCACGTACCATCAGCTGGACCGATGACGGCCGTACCCGCAGCGTCGACATCGCCGCCGGCGACCAGGTGGACTGCGGCCTGTGTCACGGCAATCCCTTCCAGGGGGGTGGTGGCGACGACTAAGGCCCGCGGCCAGGGGAAGGTTTGCATCCCCCGTCGCTATCAACCCGTGCGACGGGTGGGCAGCCGGCTCACCCGTCGCCTTCTGTGCGGCCCTGCCTGACCGTCCAGCACGACTGCCTGCCGTATTCCCGGACGCCCTTTCGTGGCGTCTGATCATTGTGTCCTGCATGTTCGGTGCCTGTTCCGGAGTAGCCCGGGTGCAGAAGCCCGGTCCGGAACTACGGGAAATCCATCGTCCTCTCCGGATTTTGCCTGGCCCGGTATATTTCCGGGTGCCATTTGCCTGCAGGTTATGGAATCCCGGTTATCATCCCTCCACCATGCCAATGAAAACCCGGATTATCCTTGTCACCTGTGTCCTGCTGGCGGGTCTTCTGCCGGCACTGCGTACGGTTCTGGCGGCGGAATCGCCGGTCACCGTGGAGGGTGTCACGGAGGAGATCCGGGATAATATCCTTGCCTTTCTCTCGATCGGTGACGAGCCCTGCGATGCGCCCGACTGGCGTTTGCGGGGCCGCCTGGAAAAGTCGGAGAAGGAAATCCGCCTGGCCTTGCAGGGCTTCGGATTTTATGAACCCGTAATTACGCAGCAGTTCACCGCCGCCACCGGTAACGGCTGCTGGCAGGCGCTGTTCAGGGTGGAACCCGGTGCGCCCGTCATCCTGCGGACCATCGAGATCACACTGCAAGGAGATGCCCGGGACGATGCCGCGTTTCATAAGGTGCTGCGCGAATCCGGCATCGAGGCTGGTCAGCCTCTGCACCAGGGTCGCTATACAGCGCTCAAGAGCGCGCTCACCTCCCTGGCGGCGAACCGGGGCTACATCGAGGGCCGCTTCACCCGCCATGAACTGCGGGTCGAGCCGGCCGCCGGTTACGCGGATATCTATCTGAATTTCGTCTCCGGGCCGCGGTATCGCTTCGGTGCGACCCAAATGGAACAAGATACCATCGATGACGCGCTGCTGGTTCGCTACCTCGCCTACCGGGAGGGCGAACCCTACGACCGGAAAAAACTGACCGATACCTCGCGGGACCTGACCGGTAGCGGCTATTTCGGCCAGGTGCTGGTGCAGCCACTGCTCGATGAGGCCGCGGGCGGCCGGATCCCCGTCAAGATCAGCCTGACGCCCGGCAAGCGTCATCGCTACAGTTCCAGTATCGGGTTTGCGACCGACACCGGTCCGCGGGTCGGGCTGGGATACCAGAACCGGCGCGTCAATCGGCGCGGACACCAGATTAGCAATAAGCTGTCGCTTTCCCGGGTGCTGTCGGAACTGACGTTTGGTTACAGTATCCCGCTGGAAAAACCCGCAACCGACCGGCTCGGATTCGATGCGGGCTACAAATACGAGGACACGGATACCGTGCGCTCGAAAACCTATGCGGTGGCCGTGAAGAAATCCCACCAGCGCGAGAATGGTTGGCTGGAAGAGCCGTCGCTGACCTTCGGGCATGAAGACTTCAAGGTTGGGGGTGAGGATAATCGTTCGCTGTTGCTGATGCCGGGTATCAGCTGGACAAAGGTTGTCGCCGATGACCGGCTCTACCCGCGCAAGGGCTGGCGCCTGGATTTCACCACCCGCGGGGGCTTGCAGCAGGTGCTTTCCGATGTCAGCTTCCTGCAAGTGATCGGTAACGCCAAGGGCATCCTCGCGCTTTCCGAAGACTGGCGGGTGATTTCCCGGATGAATGCGGGGACGACCGCCATGAACGAGTTCGACCAACTGCCGGCCTCGGTGCGCTTTTTTGCCGGCGGTGACCGCAGCGTGCGCGGCTATGCCTACAAGTCCCTCGGGCCGGAAGACGACGACGGGGATGTGGTGGGCGGAAAAAACCTGCTGGTCGGCAGTTTGGAGCTGGAGCGTCGTATCAATTCAAAGTGGGGCGTGGCCGCGTTCGTCGATTCCGGAAATGCTTTCGATCGTTTTCACGTCGACCCGAAGACCGGCATCGGGTTGGGGATACGCTGGCGTTCGCCGGTGGGGCCGATACGGCTGGATCTGGCTCATCCACTGGACAAGCACGGGGATCTCGTACGGGTCCACTTTGTCATGGGGCCGGAGTTGTGAGATGACCCTGACGGGACGCATCCTCTGGTATCCGGTCGCCACCCTGCTGGTGCTCGTAACACTCTGCATAACCCTGCTGGGCGGTCTGGCTGCAACGGAGTCCGGTAGCCGCTGGTTACTGCTCCAGGTCCTGCAGCAGGTGCCCGGCGAACTCGCCATCGAGCGGATCGAGGGTACGCTGTTGTCCGGACTGACGCTGGCGGGGATCCGCTATACGCTGGACCAGGATCGGCTGCACGTCGGGCATATTGAAGTGCGCTGGCAGCCCGCCGGTTTGATGTCCGCCAGGCTGCAGGTGGTGGATTTGCGAATCCGGGATGCGCGCTACCACACGCCCGCGAGCGAAGACGATACCCCCTTCTCGCTGCCCGATCGCATACCGCTGCCCCTGGCGGTTACGCTGGAGGCGGGCCGCATCGACGGGTTGCTGGTCGTGATCGGCGACCGGCGGCTGCACTTCGACGAGATCGAGGTGGCCGCCCGGGCCGGTCCGATTGCGGGTCTGCGACTGGGGCGGCTCCACGTCCGTGCGCAGGAGCATGTGCTGGATGCATCCGGCAAGGCCGCCCTGCAGCGGCCGTATTCCTATCACGCGGAAGTGCACTGGAGCAGCGAACTGCCGGATGGCGCGCCGGCGAAGGGGCAGGGGAGGCTGGATGGCGATGTCCGGCTGGTGAATCTGGCCCACCAGCTCACGGTACCCGTGCTCCTGGAGACGCACGGCACGCTGCGCCTGGCTGACGGCATCCCCATGGTAGCCCTCGCCGGCAGCTGGCAGGCGTTGCAGTGGCCCCTGACCGGCGCCGCCGCCTATAGCAGCCAGCAGGGCGAGTATGAGCTGCAGGGCACGCCGGACGCCTATCGGTTCACCCTCGCCGGTGATCTCGCCGGTAGCGGCCTGCCCGCGTTGCAGGTCCAGTCACGCGGCAGCGGCAACCGGCAGCAGCTGCAGCTGGAACCATTGACGGTTGTCGCCCTGGACGGCCGGCTTGACGCTACCGGGATGGCGGCCTGGTTGCCGGAACCTGCGCTGGAACTGCAGGTGCATGCCAGTGATCTGAATCCCGGGGTGCAGTGGCCCGAATGGACGGGGCGGCTGGCGCTCGATACCCGGCTCCACGCCCGGGTCATGGAGGAACTGGTGCTGCTCTCGCTGGAGGACATCAACCTGCGCGGGCAGTTGCGCAGTTATCCGCTGGAGGCCCGGGGGGACTTTAGGCTCGCCAATGACCGGTTCTCGACGACGGATCTGCGGATCCGTTCCGGCGCCAATCGCATCACGCTGTCGGGGGCACTGGATCACCGGACCGGGCTCGATTTTCGCATCATGGCACCCGACCTGGCCGCACTCTGGCCGGGACTCGGGGGACGGCTGGATGCCAATGGCCGGCTGCAGGGCACAATGGAGCAGCCTGCAGGGAGCGTGCGGCTCACCGCGGGTGGACTCGCGTACCGGGACTATGTGGCGGACACCGTGACCGCGACGGTCAAAATCGACACGCTGCGACCGGAGGAATCCACCGCGGTCCTGCAGGCGGCGGGGGTACGCCTCGCGGAGGTTCCGGTCGCCGCACTGTCCCTGCACGCCCGCGGCTGGAAGGAACGCCAGCGGCTGGCGCTCGAAGTGGCGGCCGAACCGGGCAGTGCGAAGCTGGAACTGCGCGGTAGTTACCGGGATGAGGCCTGGCAGGGCGAACTCGCGCTTGCCACGCTCGAGTTACGCGCACGGGGCGAATGGCGGCTGCGCCAACCGGTGCCCGTCCGTGCCACTGCCACGACGCTGGATCCGCTGAGCGGCTGCTGGGTCTCCGGGCAGGCCGAGGCCTGTGTGCAGGGTGACTGGAATGCGCACACCGGCTGGCGGGCAGCAGCGCAGCTGGATGCCTTACCCCTGAGCTTGCTGGAGACATACTGGAGTGCGCCGGTTGCAGTGCAGGGGTTGCTGGCTGCCGATCTGGTCGCCTCCGGTACGACGCAGGGAATGGAGGCCCGCCTGGCGGCGCGTGCCGACGCGGGCGACATCACGGTGACTGCGCCACACCAGCCAGCGTATCAGAGCCGGTACCGCGATGCCCGCCTGACAGCCACCTATGCGGGTGATGCGGCCCACCTTGCGATCACCGCCGGGTTCGATGAGGGAACGCTGCAGGGTACGTTCGAACTGTCCGGACTCACCGGCGGTGTGCCCGCCATCGAGGGTGTGGCGGAAGCGGACCTCCCGGACATCCGCTTTATCGATGGGCTGCTTCCCGACATCGAGGTAACCGGCGGAGCCGTGCAGATACAGGCCCGGGTTGGCGGTCGAGTCGATGCCCCGCGGATCACCGGTACCGCCGTCCTGGAAGACGGTAGCGCGCATCTGCCCGGACCCGGATTGACCCTGGAGGACATCCGCCTGCGCGCCGAGGGCCGGGACACCCGGATCGCGCTGAGTGGTGCGCTGCGTTCCGGCACCGGCCAGCTCACGCTTGCCGGCGATCTCGAACTGGATCCCGGCGCTTCCTGGCCCTTCGCTCTCACCCTGCAGGGGCAGGACATCCGCGTCATACAATGGCCGGATATCGAAGTCACCGCCAGCCCGGACCTGGCCGTGCGCGGCAATCTGGAGCTAATCGATATTACCGGCCGGGTACTGATCCCCCGGGCCAGCATCAAGGTCAGGGAACTGCCCGCCACGGTGGTGAAGGTCTCCGCGGACCAGGTGATTGTCGGCGACCGGCAGGCACCGGTCCAGGAGGAACCGTTCCTCATCCCCGTGAAGGTGAATGTGGTGGCGACCCTCGGCGAGGAGGTCCATTTCGAGGGCCTGGGACTTGTCACGGGGCTCCGCGGAGAGGTCAATATCCGCAGTCTGCAGAGCGCGGTGCTGGTCGGGAACGGCATGTTGGTATCCAAACAGGGTCGCTACGAAGGGTATGGCCAGAAACTCACCATCGAGCAGGGCCGCCTGCTGTTCGCCGGACCGCTGGACAATCCCGCCCTGGATATCCGGGCCACGCGTACTGTGGGTCAGGTGATTGCCGGCATCGAACTGACCGGCACCCTCGAGGCCCCCGAGACCCGCCTGTTTTCCGATCCGGCCATGCCGGATGCCGAGATCCTGTCTTACATCGTTACCGGAAAACCGCTGAATGCCTCTTCCAGCGGTACGGATTCCCAGGCGCTGGCGGCCGCGGCGACTTCGCTGGGTGCCAACAGCCCGGTTGCCCAGGAGATCAGCCGCACGCTGGGTATCGATGTCGGTACAAAATCGGGTGCGACCGATGAGGAAACCGCGGTAACGGTTGGCAAGCAAATCACGCCACAGCTGTACGTCGACTATCTCTATGGTTTGTTTACCGAGGTGGCAACCCTGCAGTTCATCTACCAGTTGTCGGAACATTTCAGCCTGACCGGGGAGTCCGGGGCGGAGCAGGCGATCGATCTGCGCTACACCCTCGACCGGGACTGAGCGGCCCGGGCCTTGCCCCCGCGGTCGCTGCGGCGCATGATTCCCCGGTCCGGGTGTTTTAACCCGGCCTTATTACTGCGAGGGAGAACCATGTATAAAAAGACGCTGGTGATCATGTTGGCGGGATTGCTGTCCACGGGCTGCGCTGGCCCCTATACGGTCGAGGAGGAAAATGTCCAGGACGGGATGGTGGTGGGCAGTGAGACGGTCGAAATGGATGACGGCCAGGAGCAGGTGCTGGACCGGGAGGGTTATATTCCCGACAGCCCGTACCAGGATGCGCTCGAGAATGATGTCAACCTGGGGCCGAATGCACCGGGTTATATTCCGCCGTTGCAGGAATAAGTGGCAGCCGCCAGGTCGATACGCTGGAAAATGGTCACCCAACGATAGTATATCCATCATGGTGAAATCGGCAGGCAGACCATAAAATATGCAGCTAACAGATTATCCTGGTGTCGAATCTCCGTCTTCCCCGGCAGTTTCCTGTTGGTCAAGCTTGGTTGCAGTCTCGATGGCACGTGTCAGTTCCGCCTGCCGGGACGATTCCTGAAGGGAGCGTAGGTGGTTTTCGGCCGCGATGATGGCCATTTCCAGTTCTCCATCGGTGGGTTTCATCGGATTACGGAATCAATCTGCCTCGAACAAGATTACGATCGAATACCTTGATCTGCCGGGTGTGTTTGAGATCTCACCGGCAGGTTGTACCATGCCTGCATTCACGGTAGAGGAGTCACCTGCCATCTCAATCCAGACTGCTTTCAGGCGCTTTTTGTGCAGGAGTCGTTACCAGGCCATACCCTGAAAGCAAAAATCACCTGATTATCTCTGAAACTCAGCTGTCAGGCGAAGGC
>Ga0210064_1000526_pt1 | contig 18075 bp, 16 predicted proteins | sample Muzzi_CordC_D2_FD_185531 | JGI IMG/M metagenome (GOLD analysis project Ga0210064, IMG submission 185531) | Wetland microbial communities from San Francisco Bay, California, USA, that impact long-term carbon sequestration - Muzzi_CordC_D2 (SPAdes) | ecosystem: Environmental > Aquatic > Marine >...
ATCCCCATAGCCAGAAGGCTGTCTCCCGCGGTTTCCTCCCTCAAGGCTTGTCAGACGCCTGCCCGCTGAGTGTATGGGCTGGCTGACAGGACTGCGGCTGGGGGCAGGCATCTTACAACCCTAAATAAACGGACCTCTGAAGGGGGAATTTGGTCGGCAGTAATCGCCACCCTAAACGGACATTCTTAGAAGTCCTTAGAGGCTATTTCTATCTAATGCATTTACGTACATTAAAATTCTAGTCCTATTGATATGTCAACTGAGCTCATTTCTCTTTTATGGTATTGTCGTGGTCAGATGTTTGACCGTAGTCTGTTTTAGCTGAAAAAAATACAAATTTAAGGGGCAGGGAAATGGATAGGTACGTAATAAGAAATACCGTTACGTTTATCTTATTTTCACTGTACATAGCCATGTCCGGATGTGGTGGTGGCGATGGCGGCTCATCTGTAACTCCTCCCCCAGCTCCAACCACTTTTACAATAACTGGAAATGTCTTAGCGACTGCTGGAACAGTAGCTGATGGCGATGTGAATGACCCTGCCGCCCCCTTTAGTCCCAATGACACTTTCTCAACACCTCAGGATATACCCAATCCTGTCAATGTCGGTGGTTACGTTAATCAACCAGGCAGTGGGGCGCCTGGTCGTTCTCAAGTCGCTGGAGACGCAACTGACCTCTACAGGGTCTCGGTTGTCGCAGGCCAGCAGATTACCCTCATCATCGGTGATTCTACGACGAATGATCTTGACCTATTTTTGGGCGACACTGCTGGCAACCTCATAGACAGTTCACAAGGCGTTGGCAATACAGAAACCATCATAGCATCGGTTACAGGCACTTATCTTATCGAGGTCTTCGCCGCCTCAGGGGCATCGAGTTACGTTCTGACAGTCGGCCAAGGCACGCTTGCCAGCGCTGCGAATACGCTAAGTGTATTGGATGATTACGTACCTGGCGATGTAATCGTGCGATTTAGTGATGTTAATGGCGTGAATTCTAGCAACATTACCAGCCTGGCTTCAAAAGAAAATGATGTTGGTCTGACAGCAAAAGCAGGAGCTCTCGACAGGGAAGTATTGCTTAGTCTCGGTGATGCTGAGCAAACATCTAATGCAGTGCAGAAGCTTGATATAAGTCCTTCAGTACAACACCAATCTATACTGTTGCAGGGTGCAAATATTGATCCAAAGAAAATTGAAACGATCAAGATGATCAAAGCATTACGACAGCGCCCTGACATAAAGCACGCAGACCCAAACTATATTGTTCAGTCTTTATTGCTACCGAGTGATCAGTACTATTCTCTACAGTGGCACTTCCCAATGATCAACCTTCCCCAAGCGTGGAATATTACAGTGGGGAGTAATAATGTCATTGTCGCCGTGGTAGATACAGGTGTAATTCTGTCGCACCCGGACCTGCAAGGACAACTAATACAGGGCTATGATTTTATACAATCTACATCAATCTCTGGAGATGGGGATGGCATTGATAACAACCCAGATGACCCAGGTGATCTGAATAATAATGGTTCTTCTACATTTCATGGTACGCATGTCGCAGGAACGATTGGCGCTGCTACCAACAATGTGACCGGTGTTTCCGGCGTTACTTGGTTGACGTCAATCATGCCTCTGCGCGCTCTTGGATTCCTTGGGGGAACTTTATACGACATCTCTCAGGCGGTACGGTATGCTGCAGGTCTTGCTAATGACTCTGGAACGCTGCCGGCGCAAAGAGCCGATGTGATTAATTTGAGTCTCGGAGGCGGAAGCTTCTCCCAAGCAGCTCAGGATTTATTTACCGTGGTGAGGAATCAAGATGTCATTGTCATAGCAGCCGCAGGCAATGAAAATACCAACGTTCCCTCCTACCCGGCGTCTTATAATGGAGTGGTATCAGTTAGCGCTGTGGGCATAACCAGGAACAAAGCTTCGTATTCAAATTTTGGGGCTACTGTTGATGTGGCCGCCCCGGGAGGGGATAGTACGCCAGATGTTAATGGTGATGGGTATCCGGATGGAGTTTTAAGCACTTTAGGTGATGATTCTTCTGGCAGTATTCAGTTAGCCTATGGTTTCTATAACGGGACATCAATGGCGGCCCCGCATGTCGCAGGTGTCGCTGCCTTGATGAAGGCAGTAAATCCTGGATTGACTCCTGCAGCATTTGACACGTTACTATCCAGCGGACAACTGACAGTGGATCTGGGACCTGCAGGTCGTGATGATATCTATGGATACGGATTGATTGATGCCTATAAAGCAGTGGTAGCTGCTGGTGGTGCGCCACTGACACCGGATTTGGTCGCCAACCCTTTATCACTAAACTTTGGATCCGTTGACACATCCTTGTCTTTGAACCTTGTGAATGGTGGTGGTGGTGTACTAACTGTGAATATGCCGACAGATAGCGCCTCATGGTTAACCGTAATGGAGAGCAATGTTGACATTAATAAGAATGGTATCTACACCGTTACTGTCAATCGGAATGGCTTGGGATCAGGGACCTATACAACAACGATAACAATCACATCTTCTGCTAATACCATTACTGTACCTGTGATCATGCAAGTCAGTAGTGCGGCAACATCAGGCGATGCAGGTTACCAATATATTTTGCTAATTGATCCTCGAACAGGGGATCCGATTTATCAGGTCGAAACAAGCGCGGCTAATGGACGTTATCCCTATAGTTTTACTAATGTGCCAAGTGGTACCTATCTAATTGTCTCAGGTAGTGATAGTAATAATGATTTATATATCTGTGATGCAGGAGAGTCATGCGGTGCGTACCTCACTATTGACCAGCCATCAGAAGTCTACATAAGTGCCAATCAAACATTGAGTGATTTCTCAACGGGCTATAATGCTGGTTTCTCTGCATTTTCGAGTGGAGCTAACGGCGACGCTGGACATGGCTACAGAAGGCTGGATGAAAACAATGCTACACGCAAACTACAGAGGTAAGAGCTGGTTATGGATAGGTATTTTGGCCTTATTGTCTGCATGCAGGTCAAATGGTGCTCCAGAAATTCCATCCACAACCGTTGAAGCCACTCTACTAACACAGAGTAGTCAATGCTGGAATAATAGTGTTGATCCATCTGTAGTATGGATAACTAACAGTGACTCGTATGAGTCTGTATACAATCAGACAAGAAAACATCTACTGGGCGATACGAGTACCGCTCCGAGCGTAGATTTTTCCCGCTTGAGTGTGTTTGCTGTTTACATGGGCAGGAAACCAACTACTGGTTACCATGTGAGCATGGCTTCTAGGGCTGCAGCGGTCGGGGAGCATAACGAGTTGATTTTGTTAGTTTCGTGGATCGAGCCTCCAGGAGATGCATTATTGGCCCAGGTTATAACTAGTCCGTGCATCTTAGTGTCCATACCAAAAGGTAATTATTCGACGATTCAGGTTGTTGATGAAGGCGGTAGAGTTCGCGCCTTAAGAGAGTTAGGATCGGACGCAATAACTCAATGAAATCCCTAAGAATAAAGCTCTGAACGTCCATATTTATCTGGCAAACGAAGTACCGCAGCAATATTGGAACGGCAACTTCTGCGGCATTTTCACCGTTCGCAATACTCCCGGGAATGTCACTTTCTGGCCGAAAGTGTGAGTACAGACTGCCGGATGTGAACGGCAAGTTATGCGCATTCCCGCCGTTCGTCTCTCTACCGGGAACGTCGTGTTTTAGGCTGGTTCCGATCATTACGTGAGATAAAGATTCCCGCCACACGGCCGGAGCCATCTCCCCTCATAAATAAGCTGGTACATGGAGTTGTAATGCTCGGTCAGCATGATTCTGACATCCTCAATCGGGATGTAGCTGACACACTCGCTTCCATGCCCCTTAGCTTCTCGAGGACCGTCATTCTTCTTACCCAGAAGATGTTTGCCCGCTGTTCCGTGATTTCGTTTGTGGACATGCTTTCTCCTGTGGCGGTCGCCTGCAGTATTCAATAATTTAGGGGATTTCCCTATATGTGCACTGCTTGCATGTTGCTAGGATTAAACCTCATGAATTAATGCAAGGGGACGCAGCATGTTAATCCTCACAAGAAAGGTTGGTGAAACCCTGATGATCGGTGATGAAATCACGTTGACTGTTCTCGGAGTCAACGGAAATCAGGTGCGCATTGGTGTGGATGCTCCCAAAGAGGTGGGTGTATACCGTGAAGAAATTTATGCGCGCATCAAGTCAGAGGAACAGCAAAAAAGCGGAACGTATATCCGATAAAAACCCCCCGCCACACGGGCGGGACTTCCCAGTTATCAAGCAGCGGTCATTTTGTATAACGCTTTCCAGAATGCCCGGTATGCCATACCTAAGATGATTCAGGACCTGAGTCCTCCACCTGATTACCAAGGGAACCTCTGATTGATTCGGGATTGCGACGACTGCAGGAGAAGGTGAGACCGGGAACCGGTCTCACCTTCTCCTGCCATCCCGCGGCACTCGTACCTCCCTGTACGTCGCGCTCGCAATGACGAGGATTTCGTAATTAATCAGATGGTTTCCCTAGATCAATGCCAGGCAGGCCGGGCAGTTTTTCCAGTGCCCCTAACGCCACCGACCATACCTCCCTCCTGGCATCAGCAGGTATCTCTGTCAGGCCAGGGTCCGCATCGTATTGACCGTCTGCAGCGCAACCGTTCAGATGTCTGACTACCGTGTCAATCATGTGGATGGCCGCGGACAAAGCTCGCAAGGTGTTTGACTTCCTCAGTCATTGCCTTGTTAACGTCACGACGCCGGGGTTGCTCGTAATTCCCTGGCTGTCCATCAGCAAGCATTGTGTAAGTTCGTCTAACTGCTTGTCTCGAGACGCCATTGCAACTCTTCATGCGTACTATTGCAATGCCAGCCAGCCATGTTACACGCTTGCGCAAATATCAGGCTCTGTGAATTGGACGGTCCACGTTCAGACAGGCGGGTGGCTGTTACCGTACTGCCTCACGGTTGATTGATCACCTCGCCCTGCTGCGTCCCGACTGTTTGTTGTCCTGCCAGATCAACAACCCATCACTCCCCCGCCTGGCGGGGTCAATACTGCGCGTTGGAGCGCAGTAGCGGTCAGTCACGTCCGGACCCCACGGATTTCATCAGCCGGTCGGATATCAACTCCCTGGGCCTTTGCCAGACGTGATATCGCAAGAATCTTTCAGCTCGGACAACACGACAACTCCCGCGATCAGCAGCAATGAGGCTAATGGGAAAACGTTACTCATGAAGGACTCGGGAGATAAAAACCATTGAGTCCAGTTGGCATCCACGGCCGCACTGACAACACCCAACAGCACCAGCGCAAATAACAACAGATTTGCTCTCAACAACCAACAACATTTACTTTTTTTAGCCACGACGCTGCACCTGTATCCGTTAACGTTCAGCACTTCCCTGGTTGACCCTGTTCGGTTTCCGTCCGGTAACTGAACATCGTTCGTTGATGCAACCCTGAAAGTAAGATGCTACTAGTATATAAGTATGTCAACATATATTAATGTGGCAAAGTGTCGCACAGCCATAAACCCGACGCGTGAGACAACAAGCGTTAACCTCGCAATCAGTTCGCACCCGGTCTTCTAAAGTCCCCGACAGGGGGGGCCTAAACTCCCGCCTTCAGCCCGGATTTCTCACCGGGCGGCGCCGGGATGTCACATTCTGTTAAGGAACTGCTGATTAGTTCATGTATCTCGGCATTGCGAGCGCGACTTACAGGGAGGTACGAGTGCCGCGGGAGGGCAGGAGAAGGTGAGACCGGGAACCAGTCTCACCTTCTCCCTGCAGTCGTCGCAATGACGAATTAATCAGATGGTTCCATATAAGGAGTTGGGGTAAAGACAAACAATCAGAAAACAGACTGTTTTCAGTGGATGCCTGTCCCGGTAAAAAAACCGGGGCAGGCAATGGATGCGATTACTGGTGGAAAGGTTGCAAGCGCGACAGCCATACTCGTTGGGATTGCAGCTAACAACCCTAACTGGTTCTTTAATCGCGCTGTCTTTGGAAGGTAAGACCCATACCGGTCAACTGCTCCCCATGTTTCGTGAAGACCAGTGTTCCATTCGGCCCCTCGATGATAACGTCGTCCTGACTGACGTCGTAGTCACCGGCGAACTTCATACCCAATACCGCAAAGATCACGCGCTTTTCGTCACGAAACTCGAGCATCGAGGTATTGCTGGTGTCTACGAACGTGTAACCGGCGATATCGGGATCGCCGCCCGCATCAATGGCCTTCTCTCGTTGCGTTGCCTTCCTTTGCGCAAGCACCTCGCTGATGGCATCACGCCGCTGGCTGGCGGCATCGACATAGGCGGTTCGCATGTCCTGCTCGATTTCACGCATCGATTGCGCCATCTCCAGGTGCTTCTCCGCTGCACGCAAGCCATAACCACTTTCGGGCAGCGCTGCCAGTTCCTGCTTGAATCCGGGCAAGGCACCACGCGCAATGGCTGTGATCCTGTCGACAGCAGCGTTGTTGTAGCGGTCGGCTACCGGTTTGCTGGCATACGGGACGACCGACCTGGCCAGACTATTCGTGTAGTCCCTGATCCCGCTCAGTCCCTCCCGGGTCCCAGGGAAAGTGTCAAGCTTGGCAATACCTGACTCCAGCAGTGCATCACCAATTGCCCGCTGGCGCGCCCTGGCATAATCGCGCACCTCATTGACCTGTTTTGCATTGACGATGGCCTTTTCGGTGTTTGCGACGATGATGTCGACCCGCTGAATACCTTCCAGACTTTCCGGTGACTGGTCAATCAACTGTTTGGCGCGATCCAGGATCGTCTGTTGAATCGCCAACCGCTTGTCGACTATAGCCGCACCGAGTACCTCGCGGTCTTCAGACGTCAGGGCCGCACCCAGTTCCTCCTGCAGCGACGGTAATTTGCGTGACAGTACCTGCAGGCTGTTCAGGCTGGCGTCGAGTTCCTCGATCTCGGCTGTGTTCCGGGTGATAACCACCGCGTGCAACGCCTGGTAGCGGGCATCCAGCTGCGGTGCCACCCGCGGATCCCGGGTGTCGGTCTCGAGATTGCGCAGGGCCTGCAGTAACTTGCGACCGGGTTGCAGACCGACCCGGCCGTAGGTTGTGCCGTAGGATTCGGGATCGTTGAAATCGACGGTGCGCAGCATACCCAGCGCCCGCAGCAGCTCGGGTGTATCAGGCAGGGCAAGCAACTCGGTCATTGCCTCGTCGAGTTCTGCCTGCCGGCGCGCCGCCAGGCGCTCTGCTGCCTCCGTCCGGACTGGCCGCGTTCGCGATTTCGCGGTTTGTGAATTATCTTTTGACCCGGCAGGCGCCCGGACCGCCATACGCTCGGCCTGAACGAGGATACCCTTGAGACTGCCGGTAATATAGTTGCGCGCAGCGGCCAGGGCCTTCTGTGCATCATAGCGTTTGGCCCTGGTGGCCGCCTTCATACAGTCATTGATGTGGGCGCCGGCCACCCGTGTATCCTCGACCGTCCAGTCCAGGGCGGCAGCACCGAACAACGCGGCAAAGTCCCCGTCCTCAAACGCCCGCGGCAGCCAACTGCGGCTGCCCGCCAGGGGTTCCCAGCGGTTATTCTTATCGATGGTTAAGACCCATTGTTCGAGTGCCGCACAGTCCGGCTGATTGATGGTCGCACCTGCCGGCGCTGAAAGCAGCACCGCAACGAGCAGCAAGAGGCTGGCAAGCAGGTCATGGCGACGTTCGACATGATAGGTCATGGCACTCCTCCGACAGGTCTTGGGTCCAGGATCAGCAGTTTTCCCCACACTGCCGGCTTAAGGGTACCACCGCCGCAACAGCGATTAGAAGGGTGCCAGCATCACGACTCGGTTATGTCGAATATATACGGTGGAGTGACGTTTCCTGTGTGCATCGCGAAGCATGAACGAATGATCGCAAGAGTTTGTAGTTGTCAACAACAGGGCTTTCAGGCGCAGGCGTTTCGGTACTGGTGCAGACCCATCGGTCTCGTCACCCGGCCCCGGCGCCAGCATTGCCCAACAAATACTTGATGGCCTGCACCTGTTTTTGCAGCAGCAGACTGTTATCGGGCAGCGTTATGTCTCCGGTCAGTATGGCCACTGTAATCAGACTGTCAGCCAGGGTGAAAGCTGCTGAACCATCCGTACCAAAGCAGCTGTCGGGCGGGCAGTAATCGGTACTGATGATTTCACCTGCTTCTTGCCAGTGGTTTGTATTGGTTAGCTTTTTCAACCAGGGCCTGTTGCGCTCCGTGGCCCGTGGCCCCCGGCAGCGATTTGCGGTAAATTTCGCCTCACTGTCATAGCCCGGCAACCCGGTAGCGATTAAACTAGCGCCCATGATCGAGGCCCTGAAAGACGCCATCCACCAGCAGCGGCTGTCGCTGGCGGAACTGTTGTGGGCGCCAATGGAAAAGCTCGCGGAACAGTGTACCACCATCTGGGGACAGCGCGAGGCACTGGACAGCCTTCTGTCTGAAAATTTCCGCAAGGTGCCGCACTGCCTGTTTCTGTATGTACTGGACAAGAACGGAGTTCAGATAAGCGACAATATCAGCGCCAGCGGGCTGCTGCCTGAACATTATGGCCGCGACCGCTCGCAGCGTCCCTACATGCGCGAGGCCGTACCATCGTGGGGTTTCCTGCTGTCCGATGCCTACCTCAGCCGGCGTGCCAGCCGGCCGTCGCTGACAGCCCTGCAGATGGTGCGCCATAACGACGAGATGCTGGGCTACCTGGCGGCCGACTTCGACCTGCGCGACCTGCCAGTGACCGCGGAACTCTACGAGGAATCCGGTGACTGGCGCCAGATCAAGGGCGACCCCGCCATCCGCGGCACGGTGTTTCAGCAGTGCCGGGTCGAAAGTCCGATGGACCGGAACATGGACACGGCCTGCGCCATCATGGAGGAACTGCTAAGCGACCGCGGCATGTTCCAGACCGTGATCCATTTCTCCAGCAGCCGCGCCACCATCTGGCTGATGGAAGATCCATACCGCTACCGCATCCTCGACCATGAGGCACTCAGCGATCCGGACGTCTGCCTGCTGTACCCGCTCTGCCCCTACCCTGACGATGCACTCATCCCGCGCAAGTCGATCCACAAGATCCTTAGCTACATGCGTACCCTGCGTACGGCGGATGAGACGCTCTACCTGCGCGCGGCCTCGATCAATATCTTCAACGGAATGATCAGCCTGACCTTTTCCTGCGACGGTACACACTACATGTCCTGGCGTGATTTTCTCGACAAGGACACATCGTTCTGGCAGGGCTGCGCTGCATAAGTGCAACCTGCACACCAACCCGGAAACCCGCTGCGGAGGGCCGCTGCCTGCGGCATTCCTGTTCTACACTTGGTTGAGGAGACACTGCCGAGTTCACGCCAAATAAAAGGAGGAAAACATGACGAATCCAACGGCCAACCACGGCTGGACACGCCTGTCCTGCGGCTGCGACCTGGAGTTGCGACATGGCATACCGGTCAGGCTCAGCAGCGCGGGTGGAGCACCGGACATACCGGCCGCAACCCTGTCCGAAGAAGTCGCGACACATAGCGGGCTGCGTGTCAGCCTGGGAGAATGGCTGCCCGGCGAAGAGGCCGGTGAGGTGCAGGCAAAAGTCCTGGTAAACAGCGAACAATTTACCGAAGTGCTGAACCGGCTGGCCCTGTCCGCTGCGGTGATGTTCTATGACCGTTACCACAAACCTGTCGACACAGGCGACGTCGACTGGGATACACTGGAGTATGCCAACGACTTCAGGCGTGCGCTTGACTACTGCGGGCTGGACTGGGACGACGTCGACCGGGACACCTGCAAGGCGGAGTACCTGAGAACCATGCACAGCGAAACCAGCCGGCTCGCCGAGACCACGGAATTACCCCTGGTGGAACCGGAAACCGATTAGTCCGGATTCCCGCTGGCTGCCAGACAGGCCAGCAGCCGTGACACGGTACGGCTTGCGTAGTCATGGGCCGGCGGCGTCTTGCTGGCACGCGGCCCGGCCACGTTGAGGCGCTGCACCGCATGACGCAGAACGAAATCACGGGCCCGCTGTGCGGCATGCGCGGGATTTATGTCCAGGGCGTCGATGAGCAGCAGCGGCCTGCCCAGTGCCTCACAGCAGGCAGCGGTCAACGCCGAGCCTCCCTCGAGTTCGCCGAAATACAGGATCAGGGTGGCGTCGCTGTCCTCCACATTGCGGCGCGTGCGCTCGGCATAGCCGCCCTGCGGCAATGGCACCAGCCCGTAGCGCGCATCAATGATGCCATCCTCGGCCATGCGGTCGGCCGGACACCAGCCGCCACAGGGGGCGCCTGCCTGCAGTGCCGCATCCAGCGCCCCGCGGTCGACCCCGGTCTGCCCTCCCGAAACGATACTGAACATGCGGACCAGGAGCCTGTCGGACTCAGGATGATTCTACTGCGGCGGTGGGAGAGCGGCCCAAATCGCCCCGATTTCTCGTTTCGCTGGGTCCACTATGCGCCTCGAAAGCGTGATAATTTGTTCTCACTCTCCCCTCCGCCTCGCTACGAACCTCTAGCTCCGGCACGCTCCTAGCGACGGAAAAACAGGTTAACCAGAATACTCAGCACGATGCTCACAATCAGCATTGAGGTGATTGGAAAATAGAAGCTGCCGTTGTCACGCTCGATGCGGATATCCCCGGGCAGGTGACCGAACCAGCCCAGCAGGCCGGGCGCCCAGAGCAGGATGGCCCCGACCAGCGCCGTTACCATGCCCAGGATCAGCAGTATCTTTCCAGGCGCCATCGGGATCGATTCAGTACCGGCAACGACAACCGGTGACCGGCACCAGCTCAGGCATGGTTGCATCCGGCTCGCCGCTCGGTCAGAGCGCTTCCGGGTGCACGGAAACCGGCATCACGGTATTCCATCCTGTCACCGGCGTGTCGCAGTGCTGCACTGTCCTCTGGCGGCCGACTATCCGTCCAGGAAGGGATAATCGATATAACCGTGTTCATTGCCGCCATAATAGGTCTCAGGGTCCGGGGTGTTGAGTTCTGCGCCGCGCCTGAAGCGCTCCACCAGGTCCGGGTTGGCGATATAGAGGACACCGAATGAAACCATGTCGGCGGCATCCGCGGCAATGGCCTGCTGCGCCCGCGCCAGGTCGTAGCGGCAATTCGCCATATAGACGCCCTTGAAGGTCGCGCGGATGCGGCTATAGTCGAGATTTTTCTCACCTGACACCATGTCGCCCTCGACGACGTGCAGGTAGGCAAGCCCGAATCCGCTCATCAGTCCGGCAACGGACATAAATGTCTCCTGCGCCTGGCTGTCACGCATGTCGTTGAAAGCGTTTTCCGGTGAAATCCGCACGCCGACCCGGTCCGCCCCGACTGCCTCGCACACCGCCTGCAGGACCTCGCGCAGGAACCGGCTGCGATTCTCCAGGCTGCCGCCGTATTCGTCCGTGCGCTGATTGCTGCCGTCACGCAGAAACTGGTCGATGAGGTAGCCGTTGGCCGCATGCACTTCCACACCGTCGAAGCCGGCCTGCAGCGCATTGCGGGCTACCGTGGCGTACTGCGACACGGTAGCCTGGATTTCATCCTGCTCCAGTGCCCGGGGGGTCACGAAGGGCTGCATACCGGTAACGGTAACGGCTTCTCCCTCGGGCCGGATGGCCGAGGGTGCGACCGGGACGGCACCACCCGGTTGCAGGTCGGGATGGGAGATGCGTCCGACGTGCCAGAGCTGCTGGAAGATGTGGCCGCCTGCAGCATGCACGGCCTGGGTGACCACCTCCCAGCCGGCAATCTGGGCCTCGCTGTAGATTCCCGGTGTACCCGGGTAACCCACCCCCTGTGGCGAGATGGGCGAGGCCTCCGTGATAATCAGCCCGGCAGTGGCGCGCTGGCGATAGTAGGTTGCATGCATGGGCAGTGGCACATCACCGGCGCCGGCACGATTGCGCGTCAGCGGTGCCATTACGATGCGATTCGGCAGCTGCAACCTGCCGAGGTTGATTGGAGAAAAAACATCGATACCCATCTCCACGCCACCTCCGTCGCCCGTTTATATGACCTGCAGTCGCTTGCTGCGGGTGATTATCGCTGAAATCCCCAGGCTATGGAAACCGGTGACGCCGTCGGGTAATCCGGGGCGGGTGGTGCACTCTCGGTAACAGCGGATACCGGGAAACGGCATCGGCCGGTGAGTGGTGGATTAACGGATGGAAATGCCGGCGGCTGCTTGCCGCCGCCTTCTTGCAGCGCGACCGGAAGCCCTGCGCGCCTACTGCCGGCGACTGTTGTGCTGCAGCGTCTCCGCCAGTGCGTTCAACTGATTGGCAAGTTCGGAGAAGGCATCATGCCTGCGCAGGCTGATGCGGTGCGTGAAACGGCCTTCCTGCAGCGCCTTGACGTGACGCAGCATGGGGATGACGGGACCGATCAGGCGATGGGTGTAGATAACCGTCACCACGATCATCAGCAGCACGTATCCCGACAGCAACAGCAGCGCCAGTTCCTTGAATTCCTGCGTTTGCCTGGCAAGGATTCGCTGTACATACTCGGACTGGGTGGTGCTCTGCAACAGCGTGATATAGGTCTGTTCGAAATACAGATTACCGAACAGTACAGCCAGCAACACGAAGGTAAAGGACAACAGGAGTACATACAGTGGCAGGCGCAGCTGGATTCCGGGTTTGAGGAGGGCGTTTCTGGCTTTGCGGCGCTCGTCGAGGCCCAAAGACCTCAGGACTGACTCGAAATACTGTAACACTGCGGTTATCTCCCGGAATAGGATGCCGTTTTGTCCGGCAACCAGGCCGGCAGGCATGGACAAATATGCAACAAGGATATCGTTCGGACTGTAAATAGCTTTAGAATGCATGGCCAAGCGACAGGCCAGACTCTGCCACCGGCAAAGAGATTCCGATGACACCCACAGAGATATACCGCATCCTGAGCACCGATGTGATCGGCCAGGAAGATGCACTGCGCGACATGTCAGTCGCTATCTACAAGCACCTCATCGAGCATGCCGTCGGCAACGTGATGATGATAGGCAATTCCGGCACTGGCAAGACCACCATCATGAAGGCCACAGAGCGGTTCTTCGCGCAGGCCAAGGGCTACGAGAAATACGCCACGATCATCCGTATCAACGCGAACCTGGTGGCCGACCTGGCGAGCCGCGGCGCACAGACCAACGTGGTGATGGACCGGTTGGCGCAGCAGGCTGCAAGACTGCTCGGCGAGCAGGCGGACCTGGAGACGATGCGCGACTACGTGGCCCACGGCATCGTCTGCATCGATGAGGTGGACAAGATACGTGCCATGGTTGGCGGCGAGCCCAACGTCAAGGGAATCGTTGCCCAGGACAGCCTGCTGACCCTGATGGAAAACGAGCATGTGCAGGTCGAACTGCCCTGCTTCGAGGCTGGCAGGTGGCAGACCCGGACGACCCCGATCAACACCGAGCATGTCCTGTTCGTTGCCGGCGGCGCCTTCGAGGAACTGTATGACCAGGTGTATCACCGCGTCACAGAGAATGCAGGCGCGGACAAGTTCTGGAAGCTGGTGCCGCGCAGTGACGGCAGCATGGAGCGGCGCTTCGTGTTCAACCTGCGCACCTTCCTGACCCAGGAAGACATTTTCCGCTACGGCATGACACCGCAGTTCCTGTCGCGGTTCGACAGCACCATCATGCTGCGCGACTTCAGCGCACCCGACCTGGTCCGGATATTCCGGGATATCCCCGGCGCCATCTGGCCCATCGCGGTCGACTATTTCCGTCATGCGGGCATCACCCTGACCATTACCGACGAAGCGATTGCGCTGATCGCAGACAAGGCCGTCGTGAAGAACCGCCTTGGCGCCAGGGCGCTGCGGGAAGTCTTCAGCACAATCATGCGGCGCCTCGAGTTCGACCCGCAGTCCACCGGGCTGGTTCAGGAGCACAACGGGGCGCAGGTCATCGAAATCACCAGTGACATGGTCGAGGCCGCCTGACCATGCACGCCGCCGGCGTCCCACTCACAGCAACCGGATGACACTGATACCATGAAAGATCCTGTAGACAAGCGCAGCACCCGCTGGACCGAGGAGATCGAGATCGCTGCGGGCGATCTGGTTGCCACCGTGAAAAAACTGGTCGCGGAAGGCAATATCAGGCGCCTGATTATCAAGAACGCCGAGGGCCAGAGCCTGCTGGAAATTCCCCTGACCGCGGGCGTGGTGATCGGCGGGACGCTGGCGCTGCTGGCACCGGTGCTGGCCGCGCTCGGTGCTCTGGCCGCACTGCTGAGCAAGGTGAAGATCGTGATCGTCAGGGACCGCGAGGACTGACGCCAGCGGCCGGACCATGCCGGCGTGCTTGCAGGTGCGGCCAGAATTCACCACCCTTGACCCGGCGCAGCTGCCTGCCGGAGGCGGTAACATGCACAATTCAGCCCTGTCGGTAACTGACAGAACCAGGGCGGACCCCGCCGTTGACTATGTTCTTGAGCGGCTGGCAGCCTTTGACACCCGGCTGCTGGAATGGATACGCATCTACCCCATGACCGCCAATCAGCACGAACCACTGCTCAGTGGCGACTGCCCGCCAGCCACCCTGAGCAACTGCTGGCTACCGCGGGAGCGGTATGCCGGACCCGAATTGCCACAGCGCCGGCACATGTACCGCATCAAGGTGAACATCTGGCTGGACGGCGACTACCCCGCCACCGAACGTGGCTGGGGCCGCGTACCCGCCCGGCTGCTGCAGCAGCGCAATCCCGCCAAAGGCATGACCACCCGGGGCGTGTGCGAATGGCGCTACCCCGACAGGCTGTGCGCAACCGTGCATGCACTGGCGCGTGCGATTTTCGAATTTCTGGCCGACACGCGGCAGGTCGACCAGAACCCGAGCAAGAGCAATGCCACGGCCTGGGGCCATAAATGGTCTATTGCCTGGCTGAAGGAGAACGGGCAGGCAGCCACGGCGGCCGCCCTGTCCGCTCAGCTGGTAGAGTGGACCCTGATTCAAAGCAAGTTCATGTAACCGGTACAGGCGAATGGGTTCGCCGCACGTTACCCGGCACCCCCACCAACAGCCCGCCCGGGATGGCGCTGCACTGAAGGTGATTGCCAGTCCGCTATCCGGGACTCATTCACACAGCCGTTCCACAATCTTCACCATCGCCAGCATATCCAGCGTGCACTCGCCTGAAAGTCCTGACGCAGCGCTTCCCGATCAGTGGCATTCAGCCGGGCATCGATAGAGGCACATGCAGCCACAAGCGATTCCCGCATTACAGGCCGGCAAGTACCAGACTCCTTGCGGTCGTCATACAACCCTGTAAATAGTATGGACTGCACATGTGTATTTTCCCCTCTTTCAGAGTAACATGCGCACATATCGATTTTAGAATGATTCCAGTAAGAGAGGTTAATGATGCAACTACCTGAACGCGACGGTGACGGTTACCTGGTCGATCCTGATGAATGGACCCCGGAGGTCGCCCATGCCATGGCCGCGGCAGATGGTATAGAGCTGGACGACGTCAAGTGGGAGCAGATCCTGAAAGCCCGCGAATACTATGAAGATCAGGCGGTCGTTCCACCAATTCGCAAGTTCTCCAAGCACATCGGCGCGGACCAGAAGGAAATGTTCAAACTCTGGATGACGGGCCCGATGAAGCCCATCACCAAGTACGGCGGCCTGCCGAAACCCACCGGCTGCGTCTGAGCACATTCAGCCGTTTATCCCCCGCATGGCCGACACGGACGTCAGCCATGCCGCGATACAACCCCGGCCACGACTTGCCCAGGGAACCCTGTGTACGTCGTCATTGCGACGACTGCAAGGAGAAGGTGAGACCGGGAACCGGTCGAGAGACTGGCCTGGGCCATGCAGGAGGTAGATAATGCAGGAGCAATTATCGCGGAGCGAAGTGACGAAGCGATCTCCAACTGATTGATCACGGGTCAGAAGATTTCTTCGCTGGTCGCTCCCGGCCTCCATGCCTCCCGCGACACGCGTACCTCCCTGTACATCGTGCTCGCAATAACGAGTTACACGGATCAATCTATGACTCCCTAAATAATGCCCTGCTCGCGCAGGATCGCATCGACGCGCGCATGGTGCGCTGCCTCCCATTCATCCAGAGTCTGCGCGGCATCGGCGGCGGCACGTGCCCGGGCAGCCGCCAGGACTGTCGCCAGGTCCTGAGCAGGGACGACCACGATGCCCTCCTCGTCGGCCACGACCATATCACCCGGGGACACGGACACGCCGCCACAGCGCACCGTGCCGTTCAGCACCCCCGGCACGGATTTTCCGCCGGGGATAGGGCTGACACCGCGCGCGAATACCGGGAAGCACTCCGCGCGCACTTCGGCAAGATCGCGTATCACACCGTCGACAACAAAGCCGGCAATGCCGCGCCGCTGTGCGACCGCGCAGACGTTGCCGCCGGCCACCGCGTAGTCGGTATCGCCCGCCTCCACCACGATGACCGAACCGGGTGCGGCACGGTAGATGGCGGCGTGCAGCATCAGATTGTCACCGGGCGCGCAGCGCACCGGGTAGGCAGGCCCGGCGATGCGCGGCAGCGGCAGCCACAGTGGCCGGATAATGAAGTCCATGACATGCCGCTTGTCGAGCACATCGGCGAGCGTGGTGGGTGAAAGTGCCACATAGGCGCTGGCGTCTGGCATGAATCCTCCCTCTGGTTTTGAAAAATGCAACCCGTCGAACAGAAACCCTGCGGCTCACATCAGCCCGCCGGGAACGCACTGCACCTGCTCCTCCCGGCGAAAAAAGGCAACCGCGTTTTCACAGCTGATTTTACGTGCAATCGCGGCCGGCAACTGCTGCAGCCAGCCGCGATGGAATTCCCAGAAGCGTCCCAGTTGCTGCCAGCCCGTGTCGGGCTCATCCCACTGATCCATCCGGTCAACCGGCCACACCGGGTCCGAACCGAGCATGAAGCGTCCGGGATAACGCAGCAGCAGCGCACGCCAGTCGGGCAGCAGCCGGCCATCCGGTTCGGTGACGGGGTTGTTCACGAAGCGCCAGGGATCACGTGCGGCGAGCCCTGCCCACACATTGCCGCAGGCATCAAGAACCTGTGCAACCTGCGCCGGTGACAGGATCGAGCCGGCATGCGCCCAGAGAATACGGGTATCGGGATAGCGCCTGCACAGCTCCAGCAGCATGGCCGGACGGGAAAACTCGGTGTGCAGCATGATTGGCACGTCGTACTCGCCGGCCAGCCGCATCAGTGCCTGCAGTACTGCTGCCTTTTCCAGCCGGGGGGCGAAACCGCCGATCAGGTGCAGTTCCCCGATGCCGTGATAGGCACCTGATTCCAGCGCCGCCCGCGCGCGGGGCACGACCCCGGCGTCACGGGCCCAGCGCTGCCAGTCACCCCCGTTCCGGTAGGGACTGAAAATCGGTACGATCTTCTGCGGCTCCAGCCGTGCCAGCTCCAGCGCCAGTTCCGCGGGCGTCCCGATCACCACTCCCATGGCGATATTTTCCCGCGCAAGTATCTCGACGGCATCCGCCGCAGATGTTACGTCCTGCTGGCTCCACTTGTAGTGCAAGTGCATATCCGCCACCGGCTCCTGCGCGTACAGATCCACCGCAAACACGGCAAACAACCCCAGCAGGGACTGCAAAACTCCGGGCATTCCTGTCTCACTCATCAACCCTGCCTCTGCTGCGCCACATCCCCGATGGCGCCCGACGCGGCATGATTACAGCTTCACCCCGTGCACGACCAGGTGCCGGTCTGTGATCACGTCAACCGACAACTCGTGCAAGCCCGCGGCCTCGAGCTGCACCGCGATCTCACCGGGCTCGAATGCCGCACACAGGGAATGATAAAAGTCCCGGCGCAGCACCTCGGGCTCACCGGCCGCGTAGCGGTCGACCAGACGCCGCGCCCCGGATTTGTGCTGCGGGCGATACAGGTCCGCGATGAAGATATGCGTACCCCTGCCCGCGTGCCGGTTGACAGTCTCCCACAGAACCGCCGGGTTATGCAGGTGATGCAGCAGGCTGTTGCTGATAATTGCGGCATACGCCAGCCCGGGTATGGGCGCACCGGGCAGCAATCCCT
>Ga0210064_1000527_pt1 | contig 18058 bp, 18 predicted proteins | sample Muzzi_CordC_D2_FD_185531 | JGI IMG/M metagenome (GOLD analysis project Ga0210064, IMG submission 185531) | Wetland microbial communities from San Francisco Bay, California, USA, that impact long-term carbon sequestration - Muzzi_CordC_D2 (SPAdes) | ecosystem: Environmental > Aquatic > Marine >...
AACCGTCCTGACCTTGATGCCGAGTCTCCTGCTGACTCCCCTGACCTTCCTGACGATCCTGTAGCGGGAGCCGGACTCAATCATTTTCGCAGCCGCGGAATTCAAGGGTATATTTCTTGTTAGCAGTTCCGACGATCCCATGTGGCGCCATCCCATCGTCAATACCGAAACCACGTAGTTTTGATACGACGGGGAAAAATTCAGGACATGTCGGTAGCCACGCCCCTGCAGATCACTTATGGCATAGCCGGTAAGTTCCTGGAAGAGACCGCGATCCCTGTGTTTCGGCTCGATCAGCGTATCGGCAGCGCATGGCAGTATAAATTTATCGGTATAGTCTCCTGCTTCCCAGCATGTGCCGAACATCGCCCGCATGCCCACAACCCGACCTCCAGTAAGGGCAAGATAGATAAGCGGCACGGGCATATAGGGGTTACACAGGTATTTCCAGTTCAGGTAGGCCACGTTGAGTTCTCTGGATGAACCCCAGATAAGCCTCTGCAAGTCGCAGACCTGCTCCCCGAGATCCGGAGTGTATTGTTGCAACGAATAGCCGCTCATGGATTAGCTGCTGCGTCCTGCAGTGTCTAACGCAGCACAAGCCTGAAGTAAGCAGGGAAATCCTGCTCCTGACCAAGGTCGTTTTCAAAAATCACCCGATCACCGGAATGGTTTGTTTCGCGGAAATGATTGAACTTGTACGTCATATACATCATGCGATTACGTTCGTTCGGAATCATTTCAGCCAGCAATCGTACGCCCGCCTCCCGCGCCCGGTTGCGTATGTGGTTAATGAATCCCCCTCCTGCACCCCGGCCCGCAACCCGGCATGACATCAGCAACAACCGTATCCACCATTCCTGCTCGCCGGTCTCGATCAGGGCAAGGCCGATCGTGCCATAGTTACCATACCGGTCCTCCAGACCCGCCACCCACAGGTGGTGACGATCAGAACGACGGAACTCATCCAGTTCGTGGAAGGAATACGTATAACCGGTGGTATTTAACTGGCTGGTGCGTTCCGTAAGCTCCTCGGCCCGTTTGAGATCCTCCTCCCTGGCAGGGGAAATGGTCAGTGTCATGTCCAGCGACGCAAGAAACTCGTCGCGGGCACCGTCGAAGCGCTCCTCCGCCTCCTTGCGCTGGATGTCCGCCCGGTACATGTGGCGCCGGCGCCGGGAGTCAGCGGTGATAAAGCGTGGCATCATCTCCTGCATGTCGATGACCCGGCCGAGGTCGGCCGCGTCGATGCAGTGCACACCGGGGTGCGCATAGGCCACCTCGTCTCTCTCGAACGCCTGATCGTCAATGAATGCCAGCGAGTCGATGCCTATATTCAATGCCTCTGCGATCGCCTCAACCGAGGCCGATTTGGGCCCCCAGTTTATCTGTGGATAGATAAAGTATTCCTGCAGTCCCAGCAGCTCCAGCCTGGTCATGGCCTGGTTATAGTCATTACGGGAAGCTATCGACTGCAGAATTCCGCGCTCGTCCAGCGTGCGGATCACCTTTATCACGCCTTCACGCAGCGTGATAGTGGCGTCCTCCAGCAAAATGCCGTTCCACAGTGTATTATCCAGATCCCATACCAGACATTTCACCTTGCCGGCGGTTCTGTCTTTATTCAAGCTCGCCCCCTTACTCATACGGCTTATGAACCTGCCTTGAGTGTCTCCGTGTGCGCCGGGCGGCTGGCTGCTACGTGCTCCTGGCAGGCGTGCCTGGAAATAATCAACTGCTGTACCTGGTTGCTCCCCTCGATGATTTCAAGGATTTTCGCATCGCGTAAATAGCGCGCCACCGGGTAGCGATCGGAGCAGCCGTTTGCACCGTGTATCTGCACCGCGTCCAGCGCGGCCTTTACTGCTGCACGGGACGTGAAATACTTGGCGATCGATGTTTCCATGATCGTGGACGTGGCGCCGCGTTGCCTGAGGCAGGCGGCGTGGTGGCACATCAGCCTGGCCGCCCTGGCATGCACGACCATCTCGGCGATCATTTCCTGGATCAGCTGATGATCTTTGATGTAAACACCGAACTGCTTGCGTTGACCGATGTATTCCAGACAGGCATTGACGCAGCCCTGCAACAGTCCAAGTGCGCCCCAGCCGATGCAGTAGCGGCCATGATCGAGCGCGGTGCCGGCAACATGTGAGAACCCGAAACCGATGCCGCCTATCATGTTGCCCGCCGCTATCCGGCAGGCATCCAGCTTCAACTCCGCCAGCATCGCCGAGCGAAATCCGAGCAGGCCAGTGATGGCCTCGATATCGAGTCCTGCCGCATGTCTTTCGAGCAGAAAAGCCGCCGGCTTTCCATCCACGTGTGCAAAGATCAGGAATATGTCGGCTACCTGACCGAACGAAATCCAGCGTTTGCTACCGTTGAGAATGTAGTCACTGCCATCCGCTATGGCCTCGGTTCGGGTGTTGCCGGCATCACTGCCGACCTCCGGTTCCGTCAATCCGAATGCGGCGATGCGATCGCCACTCGCAAGCAATGGCAGCCATTTTTTGCGCTGCCCGTCATTACCCCACCTGAGAAGAGTCTGGATGACCATGCTGTGCACCGTCAGAAGTGACAACAGGGAGGCACTGCCGCGGCCGATTTCCTCGCATAGCATTCCCCATGTCAGGGCGTCCATGGTTTTCGCGCCGAATTCCGCGGGCGCCATGGCTCCCAGATAGCCGCGCTGGCCCAGGGTGCGAATCAACGCATCGGGCATCTGCTCTTTACGGTCGAACTCGTCAGCAACCGGTGCTACGCGTTCATCGACGAAGGCCCTGAACTCCGCCCGGGCCGCTTGTTGCAACTTGTTCAGTTCGATATCCACAGCCTTCCCCTCACGCAGAGGTCCCCGACTTTTTCTGAATGAAGCCCGTAATCGCGTTCAAGGACTTGAAATTTTCAAAGTCCAGGTCTTCGTTGGCCACCTGAATACCAAACCCGTTCTCCACAAACAGCACCAGTTGCATGGCAAACAGGGAGTTAACCAGGCCCGAGGCAAACAGATTCTCTTCAGGGTCGACATCGACGTCACTGATATATTGCCCGAGGAACGCACGAACCTGTTGCATGATGCTTTCGGCATCCATATCAATCCGCCCCTTTATAGCTATAAAAACCCTGTCCGCTTTTTCGACCAAGCAATCCGGCATCGACCATCTTCCTTAGCAAAGGGCAAGGTCGGTACTTGTTGTCGTTGAAGCTTTCATACAGAGCCTCGACCGAGTACAAGATGGTATCAAGACCAATCAAATCCGCCGTCTCCAACGGCCCCATCTTATGAGCAAAACATTTTTTGAAGATCTGGTCTACCTGTGCAGCAGTCGCTACCTGCTCCTGAAGCAGGTAGATCGCCTCATTGACGGCCAGCATTAACACACGATTGGAGACGAAACCCGGAGAGTCATTGACCAGCACGCAGTCCATACCCATCCTGGCCAGCAGGTTTTCGGCGATATGTAGCGTCTGTTCGCTGGTGTGATATCCCCTGATCATTTCAATCGTTGGTTTCATCGATACCGGGTTCATGAAATGAAGACCGACTACCCGGTCGGGGCGTTCGGTCAGAGCGCCTACCCGGGTGATGGAGAAGCACGAGGTATCAACCGCGTAGACGGTCTCTTCCGGGCATACGGCATCGAGTTGCGGATAGACGGCCTGTTTCGCATCCCACTTCTCCGTGACGTTCTCGATGACAAAGAAGGCATTTTCGAGAGGTGTGTAGTCACTGGTGAACTGGATGCGGCCGACAATGTCATCCGGGTCGTTTACCCTGCTCTTGTCACTGGCCTGGAATGCCTGGAAGCGCACATTGTTTCTTATCGCATTCCGGGCATGTTCCAGAATCTCCTCGTTGAGATCGATCAGCACTACGTGAAAATCATGCTGGGTCAGGACCTGTGCCACCCCGGTTCCCATTATTCCCGCGCCGATTACGCCCACCTTTTTATCGCTCATTATTTCCTCTCATCGGATGTTCCGGCAGCGTACTGTTTTCACCCGTCGAATTATTTACGGTCAGGCGTACCTGTTCTTAAGGGAGCTTTTCTGCCAGCTGCTGCTCCAGTCCAGCCTGCCGAACACTGGTTGTGTACACACCCCGGGTAATCGCGCGAGGTCTCTCGACTGCCCGCCGATCCGGAAGGGTGTTGTTCCTTCCCCCGCAGATCCTGTTCCTGCCGTGGATACAAGGAATTATTTCGCAGTTGCCGATCGCTCCTGCAACCAGCTTTTCGGCCGGATTGCATTCACCTCGAGCCACTCGCGCGGAACTTTCCAGTTGCCCTATGTCTTCTCGATGAGCTCTATGGCATTCCCGTCCGGATCCCGGCAGAACAGGGCACGGCGACCGGATCGACTGCGTGTGCAGGGTACACCGGCGGCTTCCAGTACGGCCGCAACCCTGTCCAGATCAGTTACGTCCAGAGCAAAATGCCGGTCACGCCCGCCGTGTTCCGGCAGCTGTACTCCACGCAGCGGGTCGGGCAGCTCCAGCAGGTGAATCTGGGCGGCACCGACACGCAACCAGGCACCGGGAACGTTCATGGCGGGCCGCGAGTCGTCGATCGCCAGTCCCAGCAAACCCTGATAGAACCGCAGTGCACGCCCGGTATCACTGACCAGCAGACTGACATGATTGATCGCCGTGATATCAGCCATTTTCATCACCGGCATGTATACGCGCCGCCATGTAGGCCGCCGTCACGATCATGAAGCCACCCAGCCATTCCCTGTAAAGCACCACCTCATCTGTCAATAACAACGAAGATACCGCGCCAATCACCAGTTCGAACAGCAGGATGACGGCCGAGCGGTGTACCGGCATGCGGGTTACGCCATAGAGCACGCTCAGGGTCATGACCAGAAAGCCGCACAGGCCCAGTGCCACCGCGGCAAACCATACACTGCTGCTCACTACCGGGAAACCGGTATTACTCAAAACGATCCACACCGCGGCAACCGCAACGACGCCCACCCAGCTGGCGGTTGACTTCAGCAGCACACTGATATTTTGCGCCCGGCGCACGAAGACATTACTCAGCGCAAAGGCAAACCCGGACGACACGGCCAGCCAGTCTGCATTATCGCGCGGCCAGGGAATACCGACAGTCTCGTTCCACAGCATGATAATCGCACCCGTCACCGCGATGGCGAATACCAGCATGGATTTGGTATCCAGGCGCTCACCGAGCATCAGCCAGCCAAGGCAAACCGCCCAGAACGGCGACAGGTAGAACAGCAGCAGCACCCGCACGATATGGCCATCCAGCACAGCGAGGATAAACGCAACATTACACCAGCCCGCGGACAGCCCCATCAGCAGCAGGGCAAGCTTGTTCGCGGCCAGCGACTCGCGCTCGCGGACCAGCACCCAGAAAAATACACACAGGATCGCGGCATAACTGACCAGCGCACTCCAAAGGCCCGTCAGGCCCTGTACCTCGAGCAGTCTCAACGGGTACCAGACAATACCCCACAAGGTTGCCGAGAACAGCAGACTCAGCACAGGCAGCAGGCGATTACCCTGTTTGGACGTACTCATGGCTTCCCTTATACTTTCACCACACTCAGTGAAGGCAGGACAGTTCTGCTGAGCGCATAAAAGACAAACATTGTAGCCACGAAATCCACGGAAGAACACGCAAGAATAAGCGCATTACTGGAAATATTATTCGTGTACTTCCGTGGATTCCGTGGCCATTAAATAATAACCGGCAGCGACCCGTCACTCTCATCAAGATAACGAATGAATCCGAATCTATCACAACTGCAACCCTACCCGTTCGAACGACTGGCAAAACTCTTTGAGGGTGTCACAGTGCCCGCCGCGCTGGCGCCGATATCCCTGTCGATCGGCGAGCCGCAGCACGCAACACCGGGTTTTATCACAGAGGAAGTGATTACCCATTTGCACGGCCTGTCGCATTATCCGCTTACCCGCGGCATAGCGGAACTGCGTGGCGCCATCGCCGACTGGCTGGTCGAGCGATTTGCCTTGCCGGAAAACTCGCTGGACCCGGAGCAGCAGGTATTGCCGGTGAATGGCACACGCGAGGCGCTGTTCGCTTTTGCGCAATGCATCGTCAACCCTGCCAGCGATGCCCTGGTGCTGATGCCGAACCCCTTCTACCAGATTTATGAAGGTGCAGCGCTGCTCGCGGGCGCCACACCCTGGTTCATGAACACGACGAAGGAAACCGGGCTGCTTCCCGATTTTGCTGCCGTGCCCGAGGCCGTCTGGAAACGCTGCCAGCTGGTCTACATCTGCACCCCGGGCAACCCGACGGGGGCCGTTATGCCGATAACGGCACTGCAGCAGTTAATCGAGCTGGCAGACCGCCATGACTTCGTTATTGCCTCGGACGAGTGCTATTCGGAGATTTACCGGGAGGGTGCGACGCCGCCCGCGGGGCTGTTACAGGCCGCTGCAGAACTTGGCCGTACTGACTATCGTCGCTGCGTGGTGTTTCACAGTCTCTCGAAACGCTCGAATGCACCCGGCCTGCGCTCAGGCTTTGTTGCCGGCGATGCGGCCATCATGAAAGACTTCCTGCGCTACCGCACCTACCATGGCTGTGCCATGCCACCGGCCACCCAGGCAGCGAGTATCAGGGCGTGGCGGGACGAAGTGCATGTCGCCGCAAACCGTGCCTTGTATACAGAGAAATTCGATGCCGTTCTGGAGTTACTCGCGCCGCTGCTGGACGTGCACTTGCCGGATGCCGGGTTCTACCTGTGGGCACGGACACCGGTTGCTGATACCGACTTTGCCAGGGACCTTCGTGCCCGGCAAAACGTCATTGTCCTGCCGGGCAGCTTCCTTTCACGCACGGCCGGCGGTATCAATCCCGGCGAGGATTATGTGCGCATGGCACTGGTAGCACCGCTCGAGGACTGCCTCGAGGCGGCAGCGCGCATTAAGGCATATATTGTCAGCCTCCAGGCGGTTATTATGCCCCCTGGCATGACCTGATTTTTACTGTACCCGGAGACAAGTCCACATGAGTGACATGCAATCTACAATAGAAGCCGCCTTTGAACGCCGCGCAGATATCACCCCGCGCAGTGTCGACACCCATGTCAAGGAGGCCACGCTGGAAGCCATTAACATGCTCGACCGCGGTGAAGTCCGGGTCGCCGAGAAGAAGGACGGCAAGTGGGTAGTCAACGACTGGCTGAAAAAGGCCGTCCTGCTCTCCTTCCGCATCGAGGATAACGCCTTCATCAAGGGGGACTTCACCAATTACTACGACAAGGTGCCTTCCAAGTACGCCGACACCAACTCGCGTGAATTTCGTGAAGGGGGCGTCAGGGTGGTACCACCGGCAACCGCACGCAAGGGTGCCTTTATTGCATCCGGTGTGGTGTTGATGCCCTCCTACGTCAACATCGGCGCCTACGTCGACAGCGGCACCATGGTCGACACCTGGGCGACTGTCGGGTCCTGTGCACAGATCGGCAAGAACGTGCATCTCTCGGGCGGTGTTGGCATTGGCGGCGTCCTCGAACCGGTGCAGGCCAGTCCCACCATCATCGAAGACAATTGCTTTATCGGTGCGCGTTCGGAGGTCGTTGAAGGCGTCATCGTTGAACAGGGCTCGGTAATCTCCATGGGCGTGTACATCGGCCAGAGTACCCGCATCTACGATCGCAGCAGCGGCGAAATCATGTACGGCCGCGTGCCGGCCGGCTCCGTGGTGGTTTCGGGCAACCTGCCTTCCAGTGACGGCAGCTACAGCCTGTACTGCGCCGTGATCGTAAAACGCGTTGATGAAAAGACACGCTCAAAGGTGGGAATCAACGAACTGTTGCGCGACATTTAGGACAGCCGTGCTGCCATGACCATCCTCTATGGCATCAGGAACTGCGACACCGTCAGAAAGGCGCGTCGCTGGCTGCAGGAAAACGACGTCGACTACCATTTTCATGATCTGCGTGAGGACGGTCTCAGCAAGGCCATGCTGGGCACATGGATGCAGACCCTTGACTGGGAGTCGCTGCTGAATCGTCGCGGCACGACCTGGCGGCAGTTACCCGCAGCGGTGCGTGAACATGTCGACCGCAAGGCCGCAGCAAGCCTTATGCTGGAGCAGCCAGCGATCATCAAGCGTCCACTACTCGACCACAACGACCAGCTGCACCTCGGATTCAGTGCCGAGCGTTACGCGGCCATTTTCCACACACCACAGCCATCATGAACCCGACGCTTGAGCTCTCCCGGGCACTGATCGAAAGACCCTCCGTGACCCCGGATGACCAGGGCTGCCAGCAATTACTGGCCGCACGACTGGAACCACTCGGCTTTGTAATCGAGCATCTGCGTTTCGGCGACGTCGACAATCTGTGGGCACGTCGCGGCAACCGCAAGCCGCTGTTTGTTTTTGCCGGACATACCGATGTCGTCCCTCCCGGACCGCTCGATGAATGGGTCAGCCCTCCGTTTCATGCGTCCCTCAGGGACGGCTGTTTATACGGGCGTGGCGCCGCCGACATGAAGGGCAGCATTGCCGCCATGGTCACGGCCTGTGAACGCTTCATTGCCGATCATGCCGATCACAAGGGTTCGATCGCCTTTCTGATCACCAGCGACGAGGAAGGCCCGTCGGTGGACGGCACCGTGAAGGTCATCGAGGTGCTGAAATCACGCCATGAGCAGATCGACTGGTGCCTGGTCGGTGAACCCTCGTGCAGAGAGCAGACCGGCGATACCATCAAGAACGGACGCCGCGGTTCCCTGAATGGCATTCTTGAAATCAGGGGCAAGCAGGGTCATGTCGCCTACCCGCAGCTGGCAGACAACCCCATTCACCGGGCCGCACCGGCACTGGCTGAACTGGTCAGTATCGAATGGGATGCCGGCAATGAATGCTTCCCGCCGACCACGTTCCAGGTATCGAATATCACGGCAGGCAGCGGGACCGAGAATGTCATTCCCGGCCTGGTGAAGATCATGTTTAACCTGCGTTTCTCGACTGCATCTACAGTCGAATCCATCCGTTCACGGATCGATGAGATCCTGACCCGCCATGGCCTGGACTACAAAATCAGCTGGAAACTCTCCGGGGCACCCTTTTTGACCCCGGCCGGTGAACTGGTGGACGCCGCGCGCGCCGCCATCAAGTCGACCACCGGTATCGATACCCTGCTGTCAACCAGTGGCGGCACCTCGGACGGACGTTTCATTGCACCCACAGGCGCCCAGGTTGTCGAACTGGGACCGGTGAATGCTACAATCCACCAGATAAATGAATGTGTTAATGCTGTGGAACTTGATAAACTCACTGTTATCTACGAGAAAATATTGCAGCAGCTATTAACCTGAAGCAGTAAATTCATAACTCTCACCAGGAATAATAACAATGGAAACCCAGCAACGCTCTCATGAAATAATGTCACTGCTGCGCAATGCCTGTTTGATCAGCACGCTGCTGCTGGTCACGGCCTGCTCCACGGGCAAGCTGGTGGTCCGTGGCTCGCAAAGCATCATGGACAGCGGCATCGAAGCCATGAACAGCGAACCGGACCTGCAACTCGCCCGGGCCGCCATGCCGGCCAACCTGAAGTTAATGGAAGGCATGCTGCTGGAAGACCCCGGCAACATAGAATTACTGCTGTATACCGCACAGGGATTTTACGGCTACAGCTACGGCTTCATCGAAACAGAAGACAAGGCACGTGCCAGCGATCTTTACCGTCGCTGCTATGGTTACGCACAACAGGCAATGTCACTGCGTGGATTCACTGTCGACCCGGAAACAGCTGCGCCGGACACGCTGCGTGCCGCGGTCGCCGGCGCCGGCAAGGAGGATGTCCCGGTACTCTTCTGGAGCGCTTCATGCCTGGGGAAATGGGTCGACATGAACCGCGACAATATTTCCGGTATAGCCGGCCTCAGCAACGTCGCCATCCTCATGCAGCGCGTCATCGAGCTGGATGAGACTTATTATTATGCTGCCGCCCACCTGTTCTTCGGTGTCTATTACGGTGGCCGCGCGCCCATGCTGGGCGGTGACTTTGCCCTTGCCGAACAACATTTCGAGCGTGCTGCTGAAATCAATGACAACAAGCTGCTGCTGGTCGACCTGCTGCACGCGGAGTTTCTCGACCGCCAGCAACTCGACCAGGCCGCGTTTCACCAGCGGCTGGTCGGTATCCTGGAGGCACCCGACGACCTGTATCCGCAGATGGCGCTGATCAACGGCATCAGTAAGTACAAGGCGGCCTTGCTGCTGGAAAGCGAGGCTGACTGGTTTTGAATACGACAGACAGATTCCTCCCTGGCAAACTGCTCGGCGTTCTGTTGCTGTGCACGCTCACCCTGACGAGCGCGCCACTGCAGGCGAAAAAGATTTATACCCTCAAGTTCGCCACACTGGCACCGGCGGGTACCACCTGGGTCAACATGTTGCAGGACTGGGCGGACGAGGTCAGGAGGGAAAGCCAGGGGCGGCTGTTGTTCAAGATCTATCCCGGCGGCGTCCAGGGCGACGAGCCGGATGTACTGAAGAAGATACGCTTCGGGCAGTTACAGGGTGGCGCCTTCACCGGCTATGGTATCGGACATATCTATTCGCCGACGCGCGTACTAGAGCTGCCGTTCCTGTTCGACAATATCGAGGAAATTGACTACGTCCGCAAACAGTTCATGCCCGACATTGAACAGGGTTACCGTGATAACGGCTATGAACTGCTTGGCTGGATGGAAGTCGGCTTGATCTACTTCTTTTCAAAGGAACCGATTCAATCGCTCGATGACTTGCAGAATCGACGCATCTGGAACTGGCAGGGCGATCCGATGGGTCAGGCCTTCTTCGACGCCAGCGGACTGTCACCGGTGCCGCTGTCCATCATCGATGTCTATACCAGCCTGTCGACCGGGTTGATTGACACCGTGTATGCACCCCCGCTCGGTGCAATTGCCATGCAGTGGTTCACCAAGACCCGCTACATCACCGACATCCCGATGGCCAACGGTATCGGCTCGCTGATCGTCTCGCGGCGTTTTTTCCAGGACCTGCCCCAGGACCTGCAGAAGATCCTGAAAAGGACCGGTGAGGTAACCGGCGAGCGACTTATCAGCGCAACCCGCCGTGACAACATCGAAGGCCTGGAGATACTCCAGCAGCGGGGCATGCTGATGGTGGAGGGCTCCGAGGACCTGGAAAGCGGCGAGGTGGAAAATATTCGTATTCGCGCCGGTGAGATCCTGATGGAAAACGGCTACATACCGAAAAGCGTCATCGACAAGGTCAATACCTGGCTTCGGGACTATCGAAACGGGAAAGCGAAAGACCCCATCAATGCTGCCGAGTGAACCGCACTGGGTAACCGGCTTCCGTCACGCGCTGATGCGCATGGAATCCTTCATGGCAGGCGCCTCCCTGCTGCTGTTACTGTCACTGGTCTTCGGGCAGGTGCTGGCACGTAATTTCTTTGCCTCCGGCATCCCCCACGCTGATATCCTGTCACGCTACATGGTGCTGTATGTTGCCTTCTTTGGCGCGGCACTCGCGGTTGAACAGCACAAGCACATCCGTATCGATCTGGTGGCCGCCTTTCTCGACACTCGCCGTATCAGGAAGTTGCGGGCGCCCCTGTATCTCATTTCAGCGGGACTCTGCACCATCATGACCTGGGCGGCGATGCGATTCTGGTACGATGACTGGCAGTATGTTGCCGAACACGAACGCTGGTCCTCGATACTCGCGCTGATTACCCCCTTCGGTTTTTCGCTGTTGTCACTGCACTTCCTGCTTGGCGGCCTGTTCAGACAACCCCCGGATCACGTCAACGATTCATGACATTTGCACTGATCGCATTGCTGGTGCTGCTGGCCCTGCTCGGCCTGCCGTTGTTCGTGGCGCTGGCCGGCGGCAGCTTGCTGGCCACCTACACTGCGGGGCTGGACCCGGCGCTGCTGGCGGTTGAACTCAACCGGCTGGCGTCCTCCCCCTATCTGGCCGCCATCCCGCTGTTTACCTTCGCCGGCGTGGTGCTCGCCGCAGGCGGCGCACCGCACCGCATGATCCAGCTGTTTAATGCCACTGTCGGCTGGCTGCCCGGCGGCATGGCCGGTGTCGCCATTGCCTCGTGCGCCTTTTTCACGGCCTTCTCCGGCGCATCGGGCGTCACGATTCTTGCCCTGGGAGGGCTGATGTTCCCCATGCTGCTGCATGCCGGATACAAGGAGCGTTTTACGCTTGGCCTGCTGACGACGTCCGGTTCGCTGGGACTGTTGTTCGCGCCCAGTCTTGCCATCCTGCTGTACGGAATCGTTGCCGGGGTCAGCATTGACGAGATGTTCCTGGCCGGCATTGTTCCGGGCGTGTTGCTCATGGTATTGCTTGGCCTTTACGCCATGTATATGGGCCGCAAGGCGGCCGTGCCCCAGCACCGGTTTACATTTGACTTGCTGGGCAAGGCCCTGCGTGAAGGTATCTGGGACTTACTGCTGCCTGTCGGCATACTCGTTGGCATCTTCGGCGGTTACGTCACCATCAGCGAGGCGTCCGCCTGCACCGCTGTCTATGTACTGGTCCTGGAAAGCATCATCCACCGCGAGATTCACCTGATAAAACAACTGCCGGGACTACTCAGTGATACCGCCGTCCTGGTTGGCAGTATCCTCATCATACTGAGTGTCGCCATGGGGCTGACCAACCTGCTGATCGACGCACAGATACCCATGAAGATACTCGGCTGGATGAGCACCAATGTCGATTCGCAACTGAAGTTCCTGCTGTTGCTGAACGCATTCCTGCTGGTCGTTGGCTGCATGATGGATATCTTCTCGGCCATCGTGGTGGTGGTGCCGCTGATCCTGCCCATTGCCGAGAGCTATGGTATACATCCTGTACACCTGGGTATTATTTTCCTGGCCAACCTCGAGATCGGCTACAGTACACCGCCCGTCGGCATCAACCTGTTCATCGCCAGCCAGCGTTTCGGTCGCCCGATACTCTCACTGTTTCGTGCCGCCATCCCGTTCCTGGTACTGATGATCGGCTGGCTGGCACTGGTGACCTACATTCCGTTTTTCTCGTTGTGGTGGCAGCCCTAGCTGGCCAGCCATTCTTACCGGGACCGCTGATACGGCATGCGACGGGCAAGGCACCTCACGACTGCAACCTGCGGACTGCTGCTGGTCTGTGTCGCAATACTATCGGGTTGTACCGACAGCACACCGCAACTGCCACCCTTACAGGAAAATACGGTCATCCTGGCCTTTGGTGACAGCCTCACCTTTGGGACCGGCGCCAGTGAAAACCAGAGCTACCCGGCCGTGCTGTCGCAACTGACGGGGCGCACCGTGATCAACGCGGGTATCCCGGGTGAAGTATCCGCACAGGGCCGTGAGCGCCTGCCCGCACTGCTGGACCGCTACCGCCCGCAACTGCTGTTGCTCTGCCACGGGGGTAATGACCTGTTACGCCGCATCAATACAACGATCACGCAGGCTAATATCGAGGCCATGGTCGACGCAGCCATACAGCGCAACATCCCTGTACTGCTGATAGGTGTGCCGAAACCGGGTTTGCTGTTTCTGGACACCGCAGAAATTTACAGCGAGATTGCCGAGAAATACAAGCTTGTCTATGAAGGCGAGATTCTACCGGACGTGGAATCTGACAGTGCGCTGAAGTCCGACCAGATTCATCCCAATGCCGACGGCTACCAGCGCATCGCCGCGGCTATCTACCAATTGATGACAAAAAGTGGTGCCCTGCCCTGAGCCCGGTTCATAAAGCCAAAAATATTTTTTGCCACGGAATCCACGGAAGAACACGGAAAAATAAAAAGCATTACCAGGGATAATCCGGGAAACTCCTGATCTATACCATTCTGATGTAATTCTTGATCCAGAATAATCAACAGCCTGGATCCCGGCTTTTGCCAGGGTGACGGCTTATGCAGTTACACTGAACATATTTCCGTGTTCTTCCGTGGCTATTAAAAATACTATCGCTCAGCGGCGTTTGGCGACCGCGACATTATTCCGCAGATACACGGGCACGGCCTGTTCCGGTGGAACCCTGATACCCTGCTGGAACGCATGCACCCCCAGCCGCGCCACATCAGCGGCACGCGGTTCCAGATCCGGCATCAGCCGGACGACCTGTTCACCCAGACGGTGCAGCAATTGCTTGCCATAAGCGCCCCAGCCACCGCCCACACCAACCCAGTCGCCTGGCCCCGCATTCGGCACACTGTCCGGCGTACAGACGCACTCGCCGCCCTGCAAGACCACGCGACCATCCCCGGTCCCTGTATAGCAACCCCAGTAGACCTCGTCCTTGCGCGCATCCATGGCGGCTATCACCTGCGGCAATTTCGATTCGCGCATCCCTCCCAGCGCCAGAGCAGCCAGTGTCGAGACCGGGACCACCGGCAGCCTGGCGGCAAAGGCGATTCCCTGCACCATACTGGCTGCAATACGCACACCGGTAAAGGAACCGGGGCCGCGGCCAAAGGCAATGGCATCCAGTTGCTGCACTGTCAGCCCCGCCTCCACTAGCAGCGATTCAATCATGGGCAACATCAGCGCCGCATGTTGACGCGGCGCCAGTGCATAACGCTCCAGTATTTCACCTTCCACTGACAGCGCGGCTGAACAGGCGGGTGTCGAGGTTTCTATCGCAAGCAGGATGGATGACATGTGCGAGACGATGATTGCGTGTTCAGACAACGGGTTCAGTGAGCGCGGGACTGGCAGCTGCAAAGAAGGCATGCACCTGTTGACTGTCAGCGGTGCTGGGCATTTGCGGCAGACTCTTCAGGAACACGCGGCCATAGGACTTGCTGCGCAGGCGCGGGTCGCACAATACCAGTACCCCGCGGTCATGGCGGTCACGAATCAGCCGTCCAACGCCCTGCTTCAGATTGATTACCGCCTGCGGGAGTTGATAGGCCATAAAGGGATTGACGCCCTGCTGCCGCAAGGCCTCGATACGTGCCTGCAGGATTGGATCGCCGGGTGAACTGAACGGCAGCTTGTCGATGATGACACAGGAGAGTGCCTCACCACGTACGTCAACACCTTCCCAGAAGCTGCCGGTTCCCAGCAACACGGCATTGCCCAGTTCCCTGAAACGTTCGAGTAATTCCCGCCGTGGCGCGGTCCCCTGCACCAGCAGCGGGTAGTCCAGCGTATCGGCAAGTTGTGCGGCCGCTGCCTGCAACGCCGAGTGGCTGGTAAACAGGACAAATGCCCGGCCGGCGCTTGCCTGCAGCACATCACGCGTACAGGCAACCACGGCATCGACATAAAAGCGGTCGTTCGGTTCAGGCATATTGCCCGGCAGGTAGAGCAAGGCGTTGCTGCGGTAATCAAACGGACTGTCCAGTTTCAGTTGCCGGGCATCCTCGAGACCCAGTTGACCGGCGAAGTGTTCGAAGCTGTCACCTACGGCCAGGGTGGCCGAGGTGAACACCCAGGCACTGGACAGATTGTCCAGGCAATTCCTGAAGACAGGTGCAACATCCAGCGGCGTCAGATTGAGGCGAAACGAGGTACGAAATGTCTCGAACCAGTGGATGTATTCGCCACTCGCATGCTTCATCAGCAACGACAGACGGTCCTTCAGCAGCACGGCGCGCGCACGGCAGCTCTCCAGGCCCTTGCCACGCTCCGCGGCAACCACCAGCCAGTCCGTCAACTGCTGCAGACAGGCGGACAACTGCTGCAGGACCTCCTGCAGTGCCGGGTCGGCCGAAACTTCCGACCAGGCCGCACGCCGGTCCTGGCCGAGCACCAGCCGCAGCTGGTGGGTCACTGTCTCGAGCCGGTCCGCGGCCTCCGGCAGGTCCTGCATGTCGCCGGCTTCGCGGACATGCTCCAGCCGCGTATCGCGTACCAGGTCACGTAACTGCTGACTGCCCAGCGTGGTGCCGAAAAACACCGAGGCAACCTCGGGCAACTGGTGCGCCTCATCAATAATGAAGGCATCCGCGCCGGGTAACAACTCACCAAAACCCTCTTCCTTCAATACCATGTCAGCAAACAACAGGTGATGATTGATCACGACGATATCTGCTTCCAGCGCCTGACGCCTGGCCTTCACCACAAAACAGTCCTGGAAGTATTCACACTCCTGCCCGAGGCAATTCTCGACCGTGGAGGTAACCCGCGGCCAGATTGCAGAATCCTCAGGAACGCTGCCCAGCTCGGCGATGTCACCGCTCGCAGTGCGCGCTGACCAGGCACGTATGTCCTCCAGCTCGTGTAACTGCCTGCCGGACAACCGGCGGCCCTCACCGGCGGCAATCCCCAGTCGATGCCAGCACAGGTAGTTCGCACGCCCCTTGAGCAGTGCAGAGCGTACCGGCGCCTGCAGTGCGGCACGAACAACCGGCAAATCCTTTGCAAACAGCTGATCCTGAAGATGGCGCGTGCCGGTAGAGATGATAATTTTCTTTCCCGATTGCAGCGCCGGCATCAGGTAGGCAAAGGTTTTCCCGGTACCGGTGCCCGCTTCAACGATCAGGATTGCATTGGCCGCGAGGGTGTCGGCGGTTGCCTCTGCCATCAACTGCTGTTCCTTGCGTCGCGAAAACCCGGGCACACTGCCAGCCAGCGGCCCGGCATTTCCCAGCAGATCGGTGATTACGGACACGGATACGCTGCCGCGGGTCAGCGAGCACCCAGTTCCCGTGCACGTTGTTCAGCGGCGGCAGCTCCCGAACGGTCGTTCAGCTGCCGTCTCGCCTGTGCAATCAGCAACCAGTTGCGCGATTGCTGGGCATGATTGCCAGCGGCAAGACTGTTTGACTTGTTGGCCAGCTGCTCCGCCTGTGCGGGCTCACCCTGTGAAAGTCGTAGCGTCGCCAGGTGATACCAGAGGACGGGATTGCGAGGATCGATACGGATAGCGCGTTCCAGCGAGGCGGCCGCAGACTCCAGGTCCCCGGCATTGGCCTGCTGCTCGGCCTGCTGCAGCAAGGCGATGACAGCAGGCACTTGCCTGTGAGCAGTGACCGCGCTCGCCGGGGCAGGTGCATACCCGGGCGCTTGAGGTTCCTGAGGCGGCTGTTGAGCCGACAGTGGCTGACCCTGCTCGACAACCGGTGTCGGATGTTGTTGTGACGGTGCCGTACTGCAGCCATGGACCAGTATCAGGACCAGAACAGCCACTGGTATACGATGGAAAGTGGATAACTTCATTGAAATAACTCCTTGAACCAGTCAACCGGGTCGGGCAGTGCCTGGTTGGTATTCACGCAGGATGCATACTGCACTGGTTCGCTGCCGGCAATAAAGGGCAATTGTACGGCATCCGGGCAGCTGCTATCCGCCAGCAACCCGGACGCCGGCTCGATCCATTGATAGTCGATGCCCTCAACGGCGGGTTGTACCCAGCCGCTGTTATTGAATTGTGTAAACAGGTCACGCCAGACACGCAACGCACCCGTGGAACCGGTCAGCCCGGTGGACTTGTTGTCATCACGACCGACCCACACCACACCGAGGCGATCACCGGTAAATCCTGCAAACCAGCTATCACGCAGATCGTCGGTGGTACCGGTTTTGCCGGCAACATCCACGAGTTCAGGCAAGGACTGGTAGATACTGCGCGCGGTACCCTCGCGCACCACGAAGCGCATGGCGGTGTTGATCAGATAATCCGGCGCCGGATCAATGGCAGACTGCACACTGAGGGGATAACGCTGCAACGGAGTCTTGTCGGCAGCGAGTACGGCGTTGATAGCGCGCAAGGGGGTGCGAAACCCGCCGCTGGCAAACGTCTGGTACAGGTAGGTCACTTGCAGGGGTGTCATCTCGACCGCACCCAGCACCAGCGAGGGATAGGGATTCAGTTTCTGCTCCACACCCAGCCGCCGCAGTGTTTTGATTATGGATTCAATGCCCAGTTCCAGGCCAAGACGCGCAGTGCTGACATTATAGGAATGTGCCAGCGCACGGTACAATGGTACCCGGCCATGATTCTTTTTGTCATAATTTCCGGGTTCCCATACCACCCCGTTTCGCGCCGTGAACGTCAAGGGGCTGTCATCCAGCAGGGTCGCCAGCGTGTAGCGCTTCGGTTGCTCCAGT
>Ga0210064_1000535_pt1 | contig 17927 bp, 17 predicted proteins | sample Muzzi_CordC_D2_FD_185531 | JGI IMG/M metagenome (GOLD analysis project Ga0210064, IMG submission 185531) | Wetland microbial communities from San Francisco Bay, California, USA, that impact long-term carbon sequestration - Muzzi_CordC_D2 (SPAdes) | ecosystem: Environmental > Aquatic > Marine >...
GGGCGAAAACAGCTCACGGAATTCATCACCGCGCCCTGGCCGATTTACCGGGATGATCCCCACTGGGTGCCGCCCCTCCTGTTCGAGCAGCGGCAGCGCCTGACCCGAAAAAACCCGTTTTTCGAACATGCCCGCTGGCAGGCATGGAACGCCCGCGACGCCGGCCGTATTGTCGGCCGCATCAGCGCCCAGATCGACCGGCTATATCTGGAACAACACCGGGAACAGACGGGGTATTTCGGCATGCTGGAAGCCGGGGATGATCCGGTGCTGTTTGCCGATTTGCTGCTAACCGCTGAAAACTGGCTGCGGGATCAGGGTATGCAGCGGATCCGCGGGCCTTTCAACCTGTCGATTAACGAAGAATGCGGATTGCTGGTAGACGGCTTTGATACACCACCCTGCATTATGATGGGGCACGCGCGCCCCTATTACGCACCCCATATCGAGGCAGCCGGCTACACCAGGGCGAAAGACTTGCTTGCCTACCGGATCCGGTTGGATTTCGAGGCACCGCGGGTAATGCAGCGGCTGGTAACCAGGGAAGCGGGCCAGGTTCGGCTGCGCTGCCTGCAACGCAAACAGCTGGAACAGGAACTGGAAATACTGCGCGATATCTTCAACGATGCCTGGTCCGGAAACTGGGGATTTGTTCCGTTTACGGAAGCCGAATTCGCCGATATCGGGGAACTGCTGGCCCTGCTGGTGGATGATGATTTCGTGCAGATTGCGGAGATTGACGGACATCCGGTCGCGATGATCGTCACCCTGCCCAACCTCAACGAGGCTATCCGCGACCTGAATGGCCGCCTGCTGCCATTCGGCTGGCTCAAGCTGCTGTGGCGTCTCAAGGTGCGCTACCCGGGCAGCGGACGGGCTCCATTGATGGGTGTACGCAAGCAATATCATCACACGCGGCTGGGCGCGGCACTGACCTTCCTGCTGGTCGACGCGGTCCGCGGCCCACTTTTCCGGCGCGGCATCGAAATTGTCGAGCTCTCCTGGATTCTCGAGGATAATGCCGGCATGCGCAGCATCATCGAGACCTGCGGTGGTATCGCCTACAAGCGCTACCGCATCTATGAAAAAACCCTGCAAGCAAGCCATGCCGGATGACACTCGGCAACCGGCGTTTACCGCCGTGGTACTGGCGGGCGATCGCGGGCATCGGGACCCGCTGGTGGAACAATCCCGGGTTGGCTGCAAGGCCATGATCGAGATTGACGGTACCCCGATGGTGTTGCGGGTATTGCGGGCACTGGCGGCGGCGCAATGGGTCGGTGCCCGCCTGCTTTCCGGTCCCGCGCGTGACCAGCTTGCAGGCAATACCGAAATCGACGCACTCATCCGCACGGCCGCCATCGACTGGTGCGCACCCCGGTCCACTCCGAGCACCAGCGCCTTCCAGGCAATGCAACAGATACCGGACACTTCACCGGTGCTGGTAACGACCGCCGACCACCCGCTGCTCAGCGCAAAAATCATCGACGACTTCTGCGCCCAAAGCATGGCCCGCGGCGTTGACGTCGCCGTGGGCCTGGCGCCTTACGACCTGGTCAGACAGGTCTTTCCGGACATGAAAAAAACCGTGCTGCATTTCCGGGACGGGGATTATTGTGGCAGTAACCTGTTTGCCTTTTTAACGTCCCGGGGCCGCCGCATGGCCGACTACTGGCGGCGAGTGGAGAACCAGCGCAAGAGCCCGCTGAAGATTATCCGCCTGCTGGGTTGGAGTGCCGTTATCCGCTACCTGCTGGGCAGGCTGACGCTGGAGAACGCACTGGCCGTACTGTCACGACGACTGGATCTGCGTCTTGGCGCGGTGATCCTGCCCTACCCGGAGGCCGCGGTCGATATCGACTCGATCGCCGACCATGACATCGTGGAGAAAAAACTGGCGCAGCCCTGACTGAACAGCCGGCCAGATCGTCGAAACCTGTCGGAGCACCGCCCTCCGGCGCGATTATATGGTCTGTTATCGCGGTCAGATGACCGTTTATGCACGGCACGGGGCTCCTACAGGTTCGGGGGTACCCCCTCCTGCAGCGGCCGGCGGGAAACCTGCAGACTGGTTTCCTGTTGGCCGGTAAACGCCTCCTGCTCGAGTGAATATCGGCGGGTGGCAATATCCAGCTTCCAGCCGGTCGCCGCCGGCTGCACCCGGTACAGGTAATACTGGGCAATGCGACCGTTCTTGTGACCCATGGCGGAGGCGGAGGGAATACCATACACCGGTACATGGGTACCCGGAATCTCGATCCGGCTTTGCTCCGCCCGGTGCCGGTGGCCGTGCAGCACCAGTTCCGCGCCGCGACCGGCAATCACCCGGCACAGTTGTGCGGCATCCGTCAGCCGCTTGCGCCACTTTTCCTCGCCCGGCACCGGTGGATGATGCAGCAGTACCACACGGAACAAGCCCTGCCGGCCGGTTTGTTCCAGCAGAGTATCCAGCCGTTCCAGCTGGTCGCGACCAAGACTGCCGGTAGCAAAAAACGGCGCCGAGGGCCGGGCGCTCGACAGCCCGATAAAGGCCACTGGCCCGCGGATGCGCAGGCTCGGAAAAATATTGTCGGCAGGGTCTTTCCCTCTGTCGACTGTCATGCCGTCCGACATCATCCAGGGTTGCCAGTGCGCGAAACCGTCCTCCCAGGGAAGCCGCACATAGGCATCATGATTGCCGGGAATGACCGTGACATCGCGCGGACTGCCCAGTGATTCCAGCCAGAGTCGTGCCTGCAGGAACTCGTCCGGCAGGCCAATATGGGTGAGATCGCCCGTGACCACGAGGTGCTCCGGGCAGGTCTGCTGCAGATCCTGCTGCAGGGCCTCCAGGATCTCGCCGCGATGCTCGGCACGGCGCCGCTGGCGCCAGGACAGATAACCGAGCAAGCGCTTGTTTATGAGGTCACGCCAGCTGACTCCCAGCAGGGAGGTGAGGTGTGGATCAGAAAGCTGCGCGAAAGTCAGGGTTTCTTTCATTCACTCAACATCGGCGGGGCGGTACACTTCGACTCGAGATTCATCATGGAACCTACTGCACCTACAGCGCCGCATGCCGGTACTCCACCCGGGAAAGACCGGGTAACCGTAGGGCTGATCAGTAACCCCAACAGCGGGCGCAACCGGAGGCAACTCGGTGCTATCGAGCGCATTGTCTCAGATTGCCCCCGGATTCACCATCTGGTGACCCGTACGGCCGGGGAAATCCCCGCCGCACTTGCCGAACTGGCCGGCAAACCGGTCGAGGTGCTCGCCATCAATGGCGGTGACGGCAGTGTGGTGCAGATACTGACCCACCTGCTGGAGCAGCGACCGTTCGATCCCCTGCCACGGGTGGTGTTATTGCCCGGCGGCACCACCAACATGACGGCGGGTGATGTGGGCCTGCGCGGCAATCTGCGCCGGGCCGTGACCCGCTTGTGCCGCTGGACACAGGGCCGGCAGTCCGGCCACCACGTGCTGCAGCGACCGGTCTTGCGGGTTCAGCCCGGCGGTGGACAGGCCGTGCTCTGTGGCATGTTCTTTGGCGCCGGCGCAATTATCCAGGGTATCGAATACTGCCGGGCCAGAGTGCATTCCAGGGGCTTGAGCAACGAAATCGCTCCGGTCCTTGCCATGGCCAGGACCATCTGGGGAATCCTGCGGCGGGATCCACGTTTCGTGAGCCCGGTCTCCATTGCCACCACCCTGGATAGCCGGCCGGCGGGCCCTGCAAGGGATGAACTCCTGCTGCTCGTCAGCACGCTGGAACGCCTGTTTCTCGGAATGCACCCCTACTGGGGCAAGGGGCCGCAACCCCTGCACGTCAGCATGGTCCGCTACGACGCACACCGGTTTCTGCGCGCCCTGCCCGGACTATTACGCGGCAGGCCGAACCGCCACACCACGGAGGCCGCGGGGTACCGGAGCTACAATGTGGAACAGATCCGCCTGACCCTGGATGGAACCTGGACACTCGATGGCGAGATCTACACAGCCGATCCAGCAGCGGGTCCCGTAACTATCGGTAATGCAGGCAATGTCACTTTCCTGCGGCTCTAACAAGCATGGACACACTGCCAACAGACAATTTCCTCAGTATCCACCCTGCCCCGCCGGATTCGCCGGCACTGCATGCGCTGGTGGAAGCCTTGCGGCAACGTCACGGTGCAGCACTGAACGCGATCCTGTTTTACGGCTCCTGCCTGCGCAGCGGTGACCTGTATGACGGCCTGGTGGACCTGTACCTGATCGTCGACAACTACCGCGCTTGCTACCCGGACAGAACCCGGGCGCTGGCCAACTGGCTGCTGCCACCCAATGTCTTCTATACCGAAATCCCGCAGGCCGGGCGCACGCTGCGCGCCAAGTATGCCGTACTGTCCACTTCTGATTTGCTTCACGGCACCTCGCGGCGCTGGTTCCATTCCTACCTGTGGGGCCGCTTCACCCAGCCCACGGCCGTGGCATGGTACCGGGACGAGGAGGCGCGGCAACAGCTGAACAACGCCCTGGCGGGTGCCGTGCACACCTTTCTGGAACGCGTCCTGCCGGTACTGCCCGCAACCGGCCGGGTACGCGATCTCTGGCAGCAGGGACTGCAATTGAGCTACGCGGCGGAACTGCGCACCGAAAAACCGGGGCGTTCCGGAGAACTGACCGATGCCGCCCTCGATTACTATTGCACGGCCACCCGGATGGCCGCCGCGTCATTGCGCTATCCACTGAACATCGGGGATGACGGCACGGAGGCGGTCTATCATGCCCGGATACCCGCCACCCGCCGCAGCTTGGGCCGTATCGGCTGGCCACTCAGGCGGATCCAGGGCAAGCTGTTATCGGTAATGCGGCTGCTGAAGGCCCTGTTTACCTTCGACAGTGGACTGGATTACCTGGCCTGGAAGCTGGAGCGCCATTCCGGACAGCACATCGAGATTCCTGACCGGGTACGGCGCTATCCGCTGATTTTTATCTGGGGCCTTTTCTGGCGACTGTACCGGCGTGGTATATTTCGTTAACGTGTACGCCAGGAATTATCGATGGGCCTGAAAGAAAGACTTCGCAAGACCCGCCGCAGAATCATCATGAAAGCCGGAAAGTCCCTGCTGACGATCACGAGCCGGGTGATCGCCCGCCAGTCATTGATCGGCGACAAGCCGGTATTCGACAAGTCCGTGTTTCCCTGGATCGCGGACTTTGAAACCCATTGGGAACAGTGCCGCAGGGAGCTGGAAAATATCCTGCAGACCCGCGATGAACTGCCCACGTTTCATGAACTCTCCCCGGACCAGTATCGCATTTCCACGGGCGATAACTGGAAGACCTTCGGGTTTTACGTTTTCGGTGACCGCTTCGACCCCAACTGCCGACGGTGTCCGGAGACCGCCCGGCTGCTGGACAGGGTACCGCATATCCGCAATGCCTGGTTCTCCATCCTGGCACCGCACTACCGGATTCCGGCGCACCGGGGACCGACCAACGGCATCGTGCGCATCCACCTGGGCCTGATCGTGCCGCAGGACAGTGCCAACTGCCGGATCCGGGTCGACGACGAGATCTTCGGCTGGGAGGAAGGCAAGTGCGTGGTCTTCGATGATTACTACGAACACGAAGTCTGGAATGATACCGACGAACAGCGGGTCGTGCTGTTCTTCGATGTCGACCGCCCCCTGCGTCCGTTCGGCAGGCTGGTCAACCGGCTGCTGCTTGCCGCCATCAAGCGCAGCCCCTACGTGCAGGATGCCCGTAACAACCTGCTGGACTGGGAACGCCGCTACCGGGAGGCGGAAAAATCCCGGCAGCAGGCCGCCTGAGTCTATTCCTAAATCATCACGGCATATGCAATCATCTGTATATGCACCGCATTATCAACCCTATTGAGGCAGGATCTTGGAAATTCTCGGCATCTCCGCGTACTACCATGACAGTGCGGCTGCACTGATCAGGGACGGCGGGATTGTCGCCGCCTGCCAGGAGGAACGCTTTTCGCGCAAGAAGCATGACGCGCGCTTTCCGGCCCATGCCATCACCGCCTGCCTGGAGCAGGGCGGTATCGGCATCACCGACCTGGATCAGGTGGTGTTTTACGACAAGCCGCTGGTGAAGTTCGAGCGGCTGCTGGAGACCTATCTCAGCTACGCCCCGCAAGGCTTCCGTTCCTTTGTGGCCGCCATGCCGGTGTGGCTGAAGGAAAAGCTGTACCTCAAGACCACCCTGAAAAAGGAGCTGGCGGCACAGGCAGGATGCAAGGTAAGTGAACTGCCGCCCCTGTTGTTTGCCGAACACCACCAGTCCCATGCCGCCTCGGCCTTTTACCCGAGCCCCTTCGAAAAGGCCGCCGTCCTGTGCCTGGACGGCGTCGGTGAATGGGCCACCACGACCGCCTGGCGGGGTGAAGGCAACCGGCTGACGCCCCTGTGGGAGCTTGACTTCCCGCATTCCCTGGGCATGCTCTATTCCGCCTTTACCTACTACACCGGGTTCAAGGTCAATTCCGGCGAGTACAAGCTGATGGGGCTCGCACCCTATGGCGAACCGAAATATGTGGATCTGATCCTGGACAAGCTGCTGGACCTGAAGGCCGATGGCACCTTCCACCTGAATATGGATTACTTCAACTATGCAACCGGGCTCACCATGACCAACAACCGGTTTGCCGGGCTGTTCGGCGCTCCGGCACGGACGCCCGAGACAAAGATTTCGCAGCAAGAGATGGACATCGCCCGTTCCATCCAGGAGGTAACGGAAGAAGTGGTATTGCGCCTGGCGCGCACGGTGCATGCCGAGCTGCAGATGGACTACCTGTGCCTCGCCGGCGGTGTGGCCCTGAACTGCGTGGCAAACGGACGCATCCTGCGTGAAGGTCCGTTCCGGGACATCTGGATCCAGCCGGCCGCGGGCGATGCGGGCGGTGCCCTGGGGGCGGCACTGGTTGCCTGGCATGAGTATCAGGGGCAACCACGCCAGGTGAACCGGCATGATGCCATGGCCGGTGCCTACCTGGGTCCATGCTATGACAATACCGCGGTTGGCGAGGAACTGGGCCGGCTGGGAGCCGTTCATACCTCACTGGATGACGCGGCGCTGTTCGAAAAGCTTGCCGCGGTGCTGGAGGACGAGAAAGTCGTGGGCTGGTTTTCCGGGCGCATGGAATTCGGCCCCCGCTCCCTCGGCGGTCGCTCGATTATCGGCGACCCGCGCAGCGCGAAAATGCAGTCGGTCATGAACCTGAAGATCAAGTACCGGGAATCCTTCCGGCCGTTTGCCCCCGCGGTGCTGGCCGAGGATGTTGCGGAATATTTCACCCTCGACAGGCCCAGCCCCTACATGCTGATCGTCGCGCCCGTCCGGGAGGAATTGCGGGTGCCCATGACGGCGGAACAGGAACGCCTGTTCGGAATCGAAAAACTGAATCTGAAACGCTCGGAGATTCCGGCCATTACCCACGTCGACTACTCGGCCCGGGTACAAACGGTGCACCGGGGAACCAACCCGCGCTTCCATGCCCTGCTGTCCCGTTTCAAGGAGCAGACCGGTTGTTCGGTGCTGGTGAATACCTCGTTTAATGTGCGGGGTGAACCGATCGTATGCACCCCGGAGGATGCCTATCGCTGTTTCATGCGCACCGAAATGGACTACCTGGTGATTGAAAACCACTTGCTGGCCAAGGAGGATCAACCCGCATGGGAAAAAGATGATTCCTGGCAGGACGAATTCGAACTGGACTAGCGGACATGTCACCGACCCACCCGATCGACAGAAAAGAACTGCGCAACTTCGGCCTGGTATTCGGGGCCGGGCTGATCGTTATTTTCGGGCTGTTGTTTCCGTGGCTGGCGGACCGGTCCTGGCCGGCCTGGCCCTGGATTACCGCCGCGGTCCTTGCCGCCCTGGGACTGCTGTGTCCGACGGTGCTGAAACCACTGCAGGTAACCTGGCTTAAAATCGGTCACGTACTGGGCTGGATCAACACCCGGATCATCCTGGGCGTGGTATTCTTTACCATCTTCCTGCCAGCCAGCCTGCTGCTGCGATTGCTCGGCAAGGATCCCATGCACAGGAAACTGGATCCCTCAACCGCAAGCTACCGGATAGCGAGCAAATCATCACCGAGAGAACAAATGGAGAGACCCTTCTGATGCTGGACTTGATCAAGGACCTGTGGGCATTCATGCGAGTGCGCAAAAAATTCTGGCTGGCGCCCATCATCATTGTGCTGCTGTTGCTGGGCGCACTGATCGTACTCACGCAGGGCTCGGCGGTAGCGCCATTCATCTATACGCTGTTCTGAACCTTTCCGGGGAAACCTGCCGCCTGCCTTGACGCACGCCCCGCCCGGCGGGCCCGGACAAGCATGGTTCGCTGCCAATAGCGGTTTCCCGTGGCCGGGGGGTTGCGACTGCGCAACCTGCCAATCACCACCCCCGCCGGCCGTTCATTGACGATGCGACAGGCCACACCCTATAGTGTCTGCCATCACTTACCGGTAATACAACTTACCCATGCATCTGCTCTTCACCCTGCTGAAAATGTATCCGTGGCGAACGGCTTTTGCGTTGCTGGCCATACTGCTTGCCGGCATCGCGGATGGCGTGAGTATCAGCGCGCTCCTGCCGCTGCTGAACATCGCCACCCGGAAAACAGTCGATCAGGACACCGTGCAACTCGACACCTCCCACGCTACCAGCGGTATCGAGGAATTCATCATCAATGCACTGGCGGGTGTCGGGCTCGAGGCCACACTCGGTGTCCTGCTGGCAGTCATCGTGGCAGGTGTGGTAGTCAAGAGCGTGTTACTGCTCATCTCCGAAATGCACGTCGGCTATTCCGCGGCCCAAATCACGACCGACCTGCGGCTGTCTCTGCTGCGGACCGTGCTGGCGACCCGCTGGGACTACTTTCTGCACCAACCGATCGGCAAGCTCGCCAATTCCATGGCCCTCGAGGCCAAGCGTTCATCCCAGTCCTATGTCTTCGGCATCACCATGCTGGCCTTCCTGGTCCAGTCCATTGTCTACGCCGCGATTGCGCTGTTGATGTCCTGGAAGGCAACCCTGGCGGTCTTCGGCATCGGTATCGTGATACTCATCACCTCGCACCGCCTGGTAAGGATGTCCAAGCGCGCCGGCAAGCGCCAGACCCTGTTATCCAAGTCATTGCTCATCCGGCTGACGGATACCCTGCAGTCGGTAAAATCCCTCAAGACCATGGCACGCGAGGATCTGGCAAGTTCGGTATTGATGACGGAGACGTCGAAACTGAATCGTACATTGCAGCGCCAGGTCCTGAGCCAGGCGGTACTCGGCCTGATTCAGGCGCCCCTGTTCGCGGTCGTTATCGCCGGCGGAATCTATATAGCACTCGAGCACTGGGGTATGCAGTTCGCGACCGTCATGGTACTGGTAGTACTGCTCGGCAGGGTTCTCAACCAGCTTGGCAAGATACAGAAGACCTACCAGAAGATGATCACGCAGGAAAGTGCCTTCTGGTCGATCCAGCACACCATCGAGGATGCCGACAAGGCCCGGGAGATCACCACGGGGACCCGGGAACCGCAGCTCGAGACGGGCATCCGTTTTGCGGGGGTTTCCTTCGCCTACGGTGACAAGATAATACTGCGGGATGCTTCATTGACCGTCCCGACAAAATCGCTGACCACGATTATCGGTCCATCCGGAACCGGCAAGACCACATTAATCGACCTGGTGACCGGCCTCTACCAGCCGGATGCGGGCAGTGTGTATCTCGACGATATTCCCCTGCCGGAAATCAACCTGAAGCTGTGGCGGCAGAAAATCGGCTATGTACCGCAGGAGCAGATCCTGCTGCACGACAGCATTCTGACCAATGTAACGTTTGGCGACCCCCAGCTGACCGAGGGGGATGCGGAACATGCCCTGAAGGCCGCCGGTGCCTGGGAATTTGTCAGCACACTCCCCGAAGGCATGCAGAGCAGCGTGGGGGAGCGCGGCGCCAAACTCTCCGGCGGTCAGCGGCAGCGAATCATTATTGCCCGGGCGCTGGCGCACCGGCCGGAGGTCCTGATTCTGGATGAACCAACCAGTGCACTGGACCCGGAGAACGAGGAAAAAATCAGCCAGACCCTGCGCCAGCTGCGCAACGACTATACGCTTCTCGTCATTACCCACCAGAGCGCCCTTGCCGAGGTTGCTGACAGGACCTACCGCCTGGAGGACGGGCAATTGACCCTCGCCGGCGGGGAATCAGTGCAGGACCGGTTTTCGGTTGACCCGGATGGATACTGTCAGGGCGACGCTACGGTGAAGTGACAAATAGCCTGCCGGGCGGGGCCGGTTTGCGCAGCTGCCGGCAGACATTGGTTCAAGGCATGGGCCGGGCAGCTCCCGGTTGCCCCGCAAGGACTACTGCGCCAGCGAATCAGGCCTCGTACTCGTACCCGAAGAGTTCGATATCTCTCCGGTACAGCTTGTAGACGAGATCCCGGGTCTTGTTACTGTAGTATTCCTGATACGACTTGCGCTGGCTCTGGTTCACGTGCGGCAACCCGGCCGGGATGCCGGTTTTTTCACAGACTGTGGAAAAGTCCTGCTGCAGATTCTCGAAACGCATCAGGAAATCCACCGCCAGTTGTTCTCCTTCCGTAACGAATACCGACTGGGTTCCTTTTTTGGTGTTCTTGATGAGATCCCTGAACTCGCCCTCATCGAAGGTGCTATTGCCCTTGTGGGGTGACAGATAGAGGGATACCAGCCGATCCCACGGGTTTCTCACGCAGGCGAACTTGTAATACTGGTCCCACGGCCCGAGCTGCCGTTCATCCCATTGGGAGTGGATCTCGGGGAGCGTCGCGTGTTTCCTCAAATCCATATACGGATTGCTGATCCCGAAGCGGTGTATTCCCTCGCGGGTCTCGTTGTAGGCCTGCTGTTTTTCATTGACGACGATTTCATCGTCAACATAATCCCGGAGTGCAAGCCGGATGGCATTGCCACCCGTCTTGGGAATATGAATAAACAGGAACTTTCTGTCTGTGGATATCATGGGGTCAGGTATCGCGAACCGGTTTCATGAAGGGATCTCCTCTCCCAGTACCAGCCGCTCGAGTAACGGGAGTGACGGGCCGGAGAGGTGCCGGAACGGCGGGGTAGCATCATACTTGGTCGACAGCTTGAGTGCACCCGGCCGCAGGTAAAGCAGCACCCCCAGCAACCGTTCCTGCGCGGTCGAGGTGCTGCGCCCCCCGTAGTGGAAACAGCGCGAGGTATCGGCAATGTAGACTGTCCCCGGGTCACCTACCAGCGCCAGGGTCCCGGGTTCACGTTTCAGGTGGGTGCGTATAAGACTGTCTTCCAGGTACAGACCGTTGGTGTTGTACGGGTCGTCGCTGGTATTCCTGATGTTGGCAAACTTGTAATTGCTTTTCTCGCGGACTTCGGCCGAGTCCTGCGGGTTCATGATGACGATCGGGCCACAGGTCTCGGTCACCGGCAGACAATGGATAAACACCTTGACTATCCGGTTGTCCGCCCAGTCCAGATGGCTCAGCAGGGTTCGGGCACGGTCGGACAACGCGGGTATGTCTTCTTCACTGACGGCAAAAGAGTTGGGGTTATACCAGAAATTCGCGGTCGAAAGGACCGGCACATAGCCCAGATAGGCCGAAACCATTGCGATCAGGCGTGGATCAAGTGCAAACCTGAAAATAGGGCTGTGCAGAATCTGCGGATCCTCATAGAACTGTGTCTTGAGGATCTTGTATTTCTTCCTCATCTTGGCGGCCGTGGTTTTCGCAACCTTGCCGCGTACCTGCCGTGCCAGATCCAGTCCCTGTTGAACGACTGCCCCGGTCTCCGGAAAATCGGACGCCGCAAGCTTCAGGTAACCGGCATGCTCGTCGATCAGCAGGTCGGGATGCTGTTCCTGCACCAGCCGTTTGCGCAGGCTGGCGTTCAGTACATCATTTGCATGGCGTTCGTCGACGGCTTTCCGCCGCACTTCGTAATTGCCGTCGATGATGTCCTGGAGAACATCAGCTCCGGTTGACATGCAGTTTCTTCCCTGTTGAGAACCAGTTAGAAGTCAATTCGGGCCCGGTTACAGATTATATGGCAAGTTGGAAACCGGTAAGTATACCAGCTGGACTGGGCCAGGGCGACGCGCTACCCGGCTGGTAACTTGCCCGTATCCCGGGCTGGCCGGCAAATAACTTTCAGTAATTGAGCCACGTCTTCATTGTGAACCGGTTCCAATGCGCCCGGACACCCGTATCACAACCGCCCTGCGCGCCGGCGGCCCGTGTTGACGGCTTCAAGGTCAACACCCTATAGTACCCGCCGTTATACACCGCCAGATTTCTCACCCATGCGCTTACTCCTGACCCTGCTGAAGGCTTATCCGTGGCGGACGGCCTTCGCCCTGCTGGCAATACTGCTCGGCGGGATAGCGGACGGGGTAAGCATCACCGCACTCCTGCCATTGCTCAATATCGTCATCCGCAAGACGCCGGCAGAGGCAGGAATACCCGCTGATTCATCCGGAATCGGCAGCGGCATCGAGGAATTCTTCCTGGATGCGCTGGCCTTCATGGGGCTTGAAGCGACCCTCGGCACCCTGCTGGCAGTGGTGGTAACCGGCGTGCTCATCAAAAGCACGCTGCTGCTTGTGGCCAACACCCACGTTGGCTATTCTGCAGCACACATTGCAACGGACCTGCGACTTACCCTGCTGCGCACGGTGCTGGCATCGCGCTGGGAATACTTCCTGCACCAGCCCATCGGAAAGCTCACCAATTCGATGGCAAACGAGGCAAAACGCTCCTCTTCGTCCTATATCTACGGCATTACCATGCTGGCATTCGTTATCCAGTCGGTCGTATATTCGGTGATCGCACTGGCCATGTCCTGGAAGGCGACCCTCACCATTTTTGTGATCGGGCTGGTTATCTTCTCCATCTCGCACCTCTTCGTCAGGATGTCCAAGCGTGCCGGGAAGCGCCAGACAATCGTCTCCAAGTCCTTGATTTCCCTGCTTTCAGACACGTTACAGTCTGTCAAGCCGCTGAAGGCCATGGCACGCGAGGAACTGGCGGATTCCGTATTGAGCACAGAAACGTCCAAGCTGAACCGGGTAATGCATCGCCAGGTCCTGAGCCAGGCGCTCCTCGATGCCGTGCAGGCACCGCTGTTTGCCATCGTCATTGCCGTCGGAATCTACCTGGCACTGGACCGCTGGGACATGCAGTTCGCGGCGGTGATGGTGCTGGTGGTGCTACTCAGCCGGGTTCTCAACCAGCTGGGCAAGGTCCAGAAGACCTACCAGAAGATGGTCACACAGGAAAGCGCCTTCTGGTCCCTGCGACGTACTATCAAGGAGGCCAACAAGGCCCGGGAGTTCACCACCGGTACGCGGCCACCGAAACTTGAAACGGGCATCCGCCTCGAGCAGGTGAGCTTCGGCTACGGCGACAAACAGGTTTTACGGGACATCACCCTGCAGATCCCGACAAAATCCCTGACCACCATAATCGGACCATCCGGAACCGGCAAGACCACGTTGATCGATCTGGTGATCGGCCTGTACCAGCCGGATACCGGCACGGTGTGCCTGGATGATGTTCCGTTGACACAGGTTGATATGAAGCAATGGCGACAGATGCTCGGCTATGTCCCCCAGGAACATATCCTGCTGCACGACAGCATCCTGACCAATGTCACTTTTGGCGATCCACAGCTTACCGCCGCCGATGCGGAGCAGGCTCTAAAGGCTGCGGGTGCCTGGGATTTCGTCAGCGCCCTCCCGGAAGGCATGCAGAACAGTGTCGGGGAACGTGGTACCAAGCTCTCCGGAGGGCAGCGCCAGCGTATCATGATTGCCAGGGCGCTGGCACACCGGCCGGAGGTACTGATCCTGGATGAACCGACCAGCGCACTCGATCCGGAAAGCGAGGCCACCATCAGCAATACGCTGCGGAAACTACGGGAAAACTACACGATTCTTGTCATCTCCCACCAGATCGCCCTGGCGGACCTGGCAAACCAGACCTATCTGCTGGAAGAAGGCCGGCTGGTCCCCGGCGCCGGAACACCGGATGCAGAACCGGTTGCCGGCAGCGCTGCAGTGACGTGAGCATGCGCGGCTTGCGGCGGCTACCCACCCATCCGGCGAGTCACCTTGCGAACCCGGCCGAATGCGGTTCTGCAGCAACCGTGACGTCCGCTCCGGTTGCTGTCAGGTTCCGCGATGCCCGGCAAAATATGCTATCCTGCCGCCGTTGATGGGTGCCACGGCAGCAGAAGGTTTTCCGCATGTATTTCAATTACGATAATCTTGTATTCAGGTACGAGCCGTTTCCGATAGGACTCGCCAAACCGCTCATGGAGCCGGACCTGTACAGGGAATTCCTGGACAACTACCCGCCACAGGAGCATTTCAAGTACCTCGCCAAACTCGGTCACAAGTACTCGCTTTCCGAACATTTCGATCCGAAGGCATTCAAGGCATATCTGCGCAGCAATCCGCTCTGGCATGACTTCAACCGGTGGATCAAGAGCCGTGACTTTGTCAGGGGGGTCCTCAAGGCGCTTTCCGAACACTCCCTGGACATAGGCCTCAATCCGGATATGTCGGTACTCCAGCAATTCCGCAAGCGCCTGACACATTCCGGGCGGCTCAACTGTAGCGCGGCACGCCTGATATCCAGGTTTGAGTTTTCCATGCTGCCCGCCGACGGCGGCAACATAATGCCGCACACCGATTCCCCATCCAAGGTCATCACCCTGGTCGTATCGATGGTTGACGAAGGGGAGTGGGATCCCGCATTCGGTGGTGGCACCGACCTCAACCAGGCCAAAGATGTTCGCAAGAATTTCAACCAGACCAATGAACAGGGACGGTTTGAAGACATGGATGTGATCGATACCTTTGAATTCACTCCGAATCAGGCGGTGATCTTCGTCAGGACCTTCAACTCCTGGCACTCCGTCAGACCCATGACCGGCAACGGATCTCCGGCAATGCGCAAGACGCTGACAATCAACATCGAGGCCTTCGCCTGATCGTTTCCGCGTAACGCTGGTTGCCACAATCGACGATGCGCTTTCATAACCCCCCCGGGAGAAGTCCGGGGCAGGCGGGAATTCCCCGTTGACCTCACATACCTTGCCGTTCTTGACGGGTATCAACGACCCACCCGGGGTCCTCTGATAAAATTTCAATAAACCGGAAAATCATATTGAAGGAGGAGATCATGACCAACTTCAGTAGCCTGAACCGGGGCCGCCCAGGCAGGGCACTGGCTGTATTCCTGGCACTGCTATGGAGTGCGGCGGCCTTTCAGGGCGGCACCCAGAAGCCACCGCACCCTGGCAAGCGGCGTGCGGGTGGAATGTTTCGCCCACGCATGTCGTTTTTGTCTGGCGATCGCTTTCCTGAATGATTCTTCGGGAAGATTCAGTGCGGTAGCGGCCCTGGCGATGCCACCGAAGTACTTGCTGGAACGCTTCAGCACCTTGTTGATTCTTCTGTCATCCTTCAAAACTATTGGGGCCTGCAGGTCGTAATGCTCGATATCGCGGCCCTGCGCGAGTTGTTCAAGATACTCGCGTGAATACTTGGAAATCAGGCCGGTCGCTTCTATATCCCGCGTCACGTGCAGCAGGCGCAACAGCAGTTCATCCAGTTCCGCGGCCTTGTTGATATTCGGAAACGGTGTCTCCGGGACCGCAACACCCAGAAAGCTGCACAACGGTTCCCAACCTGCCTGGGTCGTTACATTCAACACCAGGAGATCATCCGGCCGGTCCCTGAAATAGGTCTGGACCCGGTCTACATGGGCATGATAAGCCTGCCGGAAGGTCTCGCTATCAAACACAGTCGTGCCGTACAACAGCGTCAGCAGGCGCTCCCGTTCCTCGCTGCGCGCTCGCTGCACGTCTTTCTTGCGGCCCATGTCGCGCTCGATGGATTTAAGCCAGCCGTCGACATCCCGGACGGTAAGGATGAATTTACTGCCGGGAAATCCGGCATCGAGGTCCGCATACAGGGCGGCACTGACACCGGGCAGGGCGGCATCGAAATCGGTAATGCCTTTCCAGTCGAGTGGTAACCGTATCGTTCGATAACCGAGTATCCGTAATGACTCTTTTACGCTCGTAGTGCCGGTTTTCCCCAAACCAACACAAAATACTTTCTGACGCGTCATATATCGCTCCCGGTCAGGCGTGTCGTGCCGGACGAAAGACCGGACGTCTGGGTCTTGACAAGGCCTGCAACTATACAGCAATCGAGGGCAGCGAAAATCCCCTCAGCGCCTGTTTCTGATGCACGCCATGCTGATCTTCGTATCATAATCCGGAGCTTACAGGGCATTCAACAGGCAACCTTGATGTGTGGCATCATCGGATTTGTGCAGCACACAACGCACCCGCAGGTGCTCCCCGGGCTGTCTGCCAGGATTGCGCCCCGGCCGTTCCGTAACCTGCAATGCAGCTTCGCATTGCATTACACAGCTGCCGATTGTCGCTGGTCCGGTAACCGGGAAACTGCTCCGCACGCCATGTCCGGCTGGAAACGTATCGGTAACAAACAGGAAAATCGCGCGCGTGACCGGACATACGGTACATCCCGGCTACTGCTGCCGGAATGCTCCGCCAGTTATACCAATCCGGAGTATCTTGTCATACAATCCGGTCATGCAAACATAAACATCGTTGACGCGCAGCACCGGGGTGCGGGTGTTAGACCGTTGGTGATGATGCAGCGACTCGACTGTATTCGTAAATCTTTCGGGTGATATCCTCGCCAGGATCGACCAGGCAAGCATATCTGTTGACCTGGATGTCCACGTCCCGATACATGACATCCTTATGGCTGAATATGCCTGGACCCTGCCGGAACGGATGCTTGTCGGCCGGAACGGGGGCAAGCGTATGCTCCGCGAGATCAGGGACAGGTATGTCCCGCCCGTGCCTGTTGTCAGTACCGGGCACGGCATCAGCCCGCTTGTCAAGGATTGGTTGCGCGGGCCATTACCTAACCGGGCGGTAGACCTGCAGGATCCCGCCACACCGGGTAACAGAATTACTTTCAATCCACAGGAAGTGCAGCAAATCTGGTGCCAGCACCTCGCGGGCTGGCGTAATCACAGCAATCTGCTGTGGGCACTGTTGATATTTCACTCCTGACTGGTAGCAGTCAGGTAATTTTTCCAGCACCGGCTCAAACCGGAAGACAAACCACGGCGACTGCGACAAGACCCGACTACACATGATTTCCCTGGAAAAACGCTTTCTCTTTATTCACATACCCAAAACCGGCGGCAATGCAGTCCAACTGGCCCTCAGGAAGTATGCCGACGACAAGCTTACCTTCAACAAAAGGCAGCAGGCATATAACGAACACAAGCAGGAGATCCATCGTTTCGGAATACGCAACCCGTACATGGATATCGAAAAACATTCAACCATTGCAGAAATCCATGCAAAATGGGATGAACGGGCACTGGGACCCTGGTCGGGGTATTTGAAATTCACCTGTGTAAGAAACCCCTGGGACCGGCTCGTTTCCCTGTATTTCTCACCGCACAGGGAAAAATCCGCCGCCAGAAAAACCAGATTCCGGGACCGGCTCGCACAATTCAGATTTTGGCCGCGCGGCAACGTTGCCGAGTTCAATAAAATAAATTTTCGGGAATTTGTCCGCAATAAAGCCGCCGAACAGGAGCAAGCCTCCTATGCACTGGAAGATGACAGTATTTCGGTGAACTATCTTATGCGGTTCGAGGACCTGGAGCAGGACTTTTCCAGGGTGTGCGCAATGATCGGCATCGAAGCCAGGCTGCCGCATGCGAACCAGAGTCAGCGTGAACCCTACCAGTATTATTACGACAACAAGACCAGGGATATCGTTCGCAAGCTCTGTCAGCGTGATATCGAGCTGTTTGAATACGAATTCGAGCCTGTCAACTGAAG
>Ga0210064_1000538_pt1 | contig 17881 bp, 14 predicted proteins | sample Muzzi_CordC_D2_FD_185531 | JGI IMG/M metagenome (GOLD analysis project Ga0210064, IMG submission 185531) | Wetland microbial communities from San Francisco Bay, California, USA, that impact long-term carbon sequestration - Muzzi_CordC_D2 (SPAdes) | ecosystem: Environmental > Aquatic > Marine >...
CGTGGGCTTCCCGCTCCTGGGCCCAGCCCTCGTGGACGGAGCGCAGCCGGGTGATCGGGAGTTCTTCGAGCCGTTCGAGCAGGCGGTCGTCGGCGGGACGGTCGAGCACGCTGTCGAGTTCGCGTTTCGCGTCGCCGCGCAGGCGCCGCGCGTTCGCGCCGACGGCATCGGCGGTGCGCCGACTCGCGGCGTGGGCCGCGACCGCGGACTCGGCGGCGCGAATCTCCGCGCTGGCGTTCAGCACCCGCAGGGCCGCTTCGTCGAGTTCGAGCGCGTCGCGCTCGAGGCGGGCGCCCGGGGCTTCGAGCTCCTGCGCGAGCTTGCGCGCATCGCGCTCGACGATCTCGGGGTCGGCCAGCGGGAACTCGTCGCCGAGGCCGCTGAGATCGATGGCTTCGCCGTGCGCGCGTTCGCGCTGCCGCAATTCGAAGAGGTCGCGAAGGTACGGCGCGTCGCGGTCGATTCGTTCGAGGCGCTCCTTCTCGCTCTTGTCGGCGGCGATTCGCCGTTCGAGCTCGCTGCGCTCCCGTAGCGCGTCGCGCAGCTCGGCTTCCTCGCTCGCGGCGGCTCGTGCGCGTTTGTGCGCTTCGGTCAGCTGCTCTTCGAGGCTGCGGATCCGCGTCTGGCCCCGCTTGTGAGGACGCCACAGTGCGAAGAGGTCGTCGCGCAGACCGGCGCGTACGGCGCCGATCGGGCGCAGGCCGAGGGATTGCGATTCGGGCAGCAGCAGGTCGTCGACGTGGCTCTGTTCGCTGGCTGCGAGCGCGGCGAGCTGCTCGGTCTCGATCGCATAGACGGAGCGGTAAAGCGCGCGCGGGAGGCCTTCCGTGGCTGCGAGCGCGAGATTGCCCATGCGTCGACCTTCGAACTCCGAGCCGATCGGCGCGCTGCGCGACTTGCCGTTGGCGAGCAGGACGCGCTCGATTCGCAGCTCCGAGCCGTCGTCGAGCGAGTAGTCGGCTTCGAGGTGGAGGTCGCCCTTCCCTTCGCCCCAGATCGCGAGCGGGTGCTTCTCGCGCGTTGCGGGCTCGAAGCCGTAGAGGATCGTCTCGATCGCACTGCGAAAGCTCGACTTGCCACTCTCGTTGGGGCCGTAGATCAGCACGATCCCGGCTGCGAGCTCGAACGCGCGCTCGCGGTGCGGGCCGAAGAGCTTCGCGTCGAGCCGGCGGATTCTCATGCACCTCGCTCCGCCACGCTGCGGTGGATCAACTCCTCGTCGAGGCCGTCGAGCAGCTCGGCGAGATGGGCCGTGCGCGCTTCGGGATCGTCGAAGTGCACCAGGAGTTCGGGGGGAGCGAGTGCGCCCAGCAGCTTCGCGTCGTGCCGGGCGGCGGCGATCAGCTCCAATGCGGTCGCGACGACCGTCGGCGCTTCGCGCAGCACCTCGCGGTCGAATGGAAGCGTCAGGCCGTCGATTCGGAGCTGGACTTCGATCGCACCGGTCCGGTCGGCGAGGGCGCGCTCGAAGTCGCCGCGCGCCTCGGCGCTGCGAAGTCGCCGCGCGAGCGGCGACGGACCGCGCAACGAACAGCGCAACGCGAACGCGTCGTCGGCCCCCGCGCGCGCGGCGGCGATGCGATCGACGAGCTGGTCGAGCAAGACGGTCGCGCTGTCGCTCTGCGGCAGGTCGCTGAATTCGAACCGCTCCCAGCGTACGGGGGCGAACGGAACGAATTCCGGTTCGGCGGGCGCGCCGGCGACCGCTTCGACGACGTAGCCGCCCTTCGCGCCGGTTTCACGCGGATTGCGGCCCTGGAGGTTTCCGGCGTAGAAGACCGGCTGCCCGGCGACCGCGCGCCCGCGAACGTGGACGTGTCCGAGCGCCCAATAGCTGTAGCCGAGGCGCTCGTAGTCGGCCGCGGTCGAGGGGGCGTAGCGGTCGTGTGCTTCGGCGGCGCGCGCACCCTCGACCTGGGTGTGGAGCAGCCCGACCACGGGCAGGGGACTCTCGTGCCGTTTGAATTCGGCGGCGAGGTTGCGCTCCTCGGCGGCGGCCGGATGGCCGGCTCCGATCACGACCGCGACCGGCGTCCCGTCGCGGTCGAAAACCTCGACGGCCCGGGGAGTCGGGGAGCGGAACAGCCGCACGCGACGGCGCCAGTCGTCGGGGGCCGGATCCGCCGCGCCGTCGAGAGTGATACCGAGGTGTGGGGCGCGATATTTCGCGCCACCCGGGTCGTGGTTGCCGCAGCACGCGAGGAACCACACGCCCGCGTCGGCGAGGCGCCGCAGCTGGTCGCGAAGCCAGATCTCGGTCTTGATCGACAGCTCGGTGTCGTCGTAGAGATCGCCCGCCGCCAGCACGGCGTGCAGCCGCTGGTCGATCGCGAAGTCGACCGCGCGCTCGAAGGCTTCGAAGGTCGCCGCTCGCAGGCGATCGCGCGTTTCGGGCAGGCCCCCGAAAGCGGTGTCGAGGTGCAAGTCCGCGAGGTGGAGAAAGCGGAAGGCCATGGCGGCCGTAGGTTACCCCAGCCCCTCTCGGCAACGACGCGTGGCGACGGCGGGTCGCAGCGCGGCTCGGTTCAGTAGCCGTCCCAGTCGCGGGCGCTCGCGTAGGCGGACCAGACGCTGAGGGCATGGATCAGGAAGCCCGGCACCAGGATCAACGAGTAGCCGGCCGCAGTCGCGAGGAACCAGACCGCGCCTGCGAACAAGCGACCGCAGTAGACCTGGCCGAGTCCCGGCATCAGGACCGATAGCACCGCGGCGATGCCGGGGTGCGGTGCGTTGCGGTCGCTCATTTCGTCATCGTAGTAGCGGGGCATTCGGGGAACCTCCTCGGGGCGAATTCTCGGACCTCTTTGCTGAAGCAAGCTTCGTACCAGGCCGAAACGAGCCCCGGCAACTTCTCGATCGTAGCGATTTCAATGTGCCCCGAAGATTGTTGGTGGTGGCGCCAACCTGCTGAATCCTATTGGAAATCCAACGAGTTGGAAGAAGAACGCGGAATTCCGCAGCACACCTGCGGTTCTTCTCGATCGACCAACAATCTTCAGGGCACAACGAGCAGGATAGAACTTTGGTGCAGTTCGGAAACTGCACCCGCAGCGCCGAAGCTGCGGAAATCCCCATGGGGACAAACGCGGCGGTACGGCCGAGTGCTTGACCCGACGGCCTCCGGAGGCTATCCACAAGCGTCCCGAAGCACGAAGAACCCCTACGATCCGAGGAATTCCCATGGCGCGTCGCTGCGATCTAACCGGAAAGAAGGCTCAGTTCGGTCACAACGTCGCTCACTCGAATCTGAAGACGAACCGGCGGTTCTCGCCCAATCTCCAGAAGGTCTCGCTCCAGAGCGATGCGCTCGGCCGCCTCGTGCGACTGCGGATTTCGACTCGCGCGTTGCGCTCGGTGCAGCACAACGGCGGGCTCGATCGCTACCTGATGAAGATGGCGGACGCGAAGCTGGCCGAGCCCGCTCTGCGGATCAAGCGCTTGGTGCGCAAGGCGCTCGCCGGCACACCCAAGAGCGCGTCCTCGAACTGATCTCCGACGCTGCTCGCGCTCCGGCGGAGCGGCAGCGTACGACCGAAACGAAATGGGCCGCCCGCGAATCCGCGGGCGGCCCGTCGAACTTTACGCCACCGGTGGCGGCCTACTTCGAGCCGTAGCGGCGGCGGAAGCGATCGATCTTCCCGTCGGAGTCGAGCTCGCGCATCTTGCCCGTCCAGAACGGATGGCTATGGGACGAGATTTCGAGCTTGATGACGGGGATTTCCTCGCCGTCGACTTCGCGCGTCTCCTTGGAGGTCAGCGTCGAGCGGGAGATCCACTCGTCGCCGGTCGCGGTATCGATGTAGAGGACCTTGTGATAGTCGGGGTGGATGTCGGGCTTCACGGCGATTCCGTCCTCACCAGCTCGACTTGCGCATTCCGGGCAGCTGGCCCTTGAGCGCAAGCTCGCGCAGCGCGATGCGCGAGACCTGGAACTTGCGGTAGTAGCCCCGCGAGCGCCCCGAGACCTTGCAGCGGCGGTTGAGCCGCGTCGGGCAGGAGTTGCGCGGCAGCTTGGCGAACTGCTGCTGGATCTCCATCTTCTCTTCGAAGGAGACGTTCGCGTCGTTCAGTCGCTTGCGCAGTGCGGCACGCTTCTCGGCGTGTTTCGCGATCAGTTTTTCGCGGCGCTGGTCGCGCAGCACCTGGGAAAGCTTGGCCATCCTGCGTTTGCTCCTGTCGGGGAATCGAGAGGCCGGACATTAGATCCGCCCCCGCTTCGACGCAAGTCGCGTCCACGGAATCGAAAATCCTCCGATCCCCGTGGGGGTAAAGCCCGTCGCGCGGTGCTTTGTGCTAATTCCAGTGCCTTTCCGGCAGACCGCTAAAAAAGGTTCGCATGGGCACCGAAAAGCCGCGATTCCGCTCGATCGACCCGAGTCAGCTCCCCAAGCATTTCGACGCACCCGAAGCCGAGCAGCGCTGGGACCGCTTCTGGGAGGAGCGCGAAACCTTTGCCTGGGATCCGCAGCGGCCGCGCGACGAGAGCTTCGTGATCGACACGCCGCCGCCGACGGTTTCGGGCTCGCTTCACATCGGGCACGTCTTCTCCTACACCCATACCGACGTGCTCGCGCGCTACAAGCGCATGAACGGGCTGAACGTCTTCTACCCGATGGGCTGGGACGACAACGGCCTGCCCACCGAGCGCCGGGTCCAGAATTACTTCCACGTGCGCTGCGATCCCAACGCGCCCTTCGAAGACGTGCTCGAAATCGAGCCCGCCTCCGCGAAGCAGCGGAAATCGCCGCCGCGCCTGGTCTCGCGCCCGAATTTCATCGAGCTGTGCGAACGCGTGACCGTCGAGGACGAGAAGGCCTTCGAGGAGCTCTTCCGCCGTCTCGGGCTGTCGATCGATTGGCGACAGCAGTACGCGACGATCGACCGTCACTGCCGGCTGATCTCACAGCGCAGCTTCCGCGACCTCTACGAGCGAGGTCACCTCTACAACCGCGACGCGCCGACCGCCTGGGACGTGGATTTCCAGACCGCGGTCGCCCAGGCGGAGATGGAGGAGCGCAGCCGGCCCGGCGCGTTCCATCACATCGAATTCGCGGTCGAGGGCGGAGCGGACCGCTTCGTGATCGCGACTACGCGTCCGGAGCTGCTCCCCGCGTGCGTCGGCGTGACCGCGCATCCCGACGATCCGCGCTACAAGGGTCTGTTCGGAAAGCGGGCCGTCACGCCGCTGTTCCGCGTGCCGGTGCCGATCTTCCCGAGCGAACTCGCCGATCCCGAAAAGGGCACCGGCATCCTGATGGTCTGCACCTTCGGCGACCAGACCGACGTCCAATGGTGGCGGGAGCAGGGCCTCGCGTTGCGCCAGCTGATCGGACGCAACGGAACGCTGATGCCCGTGACCTTCGGAAGCGACGCCTTCCCGAGCGCGGATGCGGACGCGGCCAACCGCTATTACGCGGAGATCGCGGGCAAGGGCGTCAGCCAGGCGCGCAACGCGATCGTCGGGTTGTTGCGCGACCCGGACGGCGCCGCGGCGGGTGGGGGCGCGCCGCTCCAGTCCGAGCCGGAGGCGATCGAGCACAACGTCAAGTTCTACGAAAAGGGCGACCGCCCGCTCGAGCTCGTTCCGACGCGTCAGTGGTTCGTGCGCCTGCTCGACAAGCAGGCGCAGCTGCTTGCGAAGGGCGAGCAGGTCCAGTGGCATCCGAAGTTCATGCACAGTCGTTATCGAGACTGGACCGAGGGCCTGAACGCAGACTGGTGCATCAGCCGCCAGCGCTACTTCGGGGTTCCGATTCCGGTGTGGTATCGGCTCGACGAGAACGGCGACCCGGATTACGACGCGGTGCTGGTGGCGGAGCCCGAACGGATGCCGGTCGACCCCACGACCGACGCTCCGACGGGCTTCGACGAGAGCCGGCGCGACCAGCCCGGCGGCTTCATGGGCGAGTCCGACATCTTCGATACCTGGTTCACGAGCTCCCTCACCCCGCAGATCGGGTCGCACTGGTCGCTCGACGCCGAGCGCCATCGGCGACTCTTCCCGGCGGACATCCGCCCGCAGAGCCACGAGATCATTCGGACCTGGGCGTTCTACACCATCGCCAAGGCGATGCTCCACGAGGACGAGATCCCGTGGAGGCACGTGGTGATCTCGGGCTGGGTGCTCGATCCCGACCGCAAGAAGATGTCGAAGAGCCAGGGCAACGTACTGACGCCGATGCCGCTGATCGAGAAGTTCACCGCGGACGGTGCGCGTTATTGGTCGGCGAGTGCGCGCCTCGGAACCGATACCGCGGCCGACGAGAAGGTGTTCAAGGTCGGCAAGCGGCTCGCGACGAAGCTCTTCAACGCGGGAAAGTTCGTGCTCGGTCAGGAGGCCTTCGTGCATCCGGTGCAGGCCGAACTCGATCGCGCGTTCGTGGCGAAGCTGCGGCGGCTGATCGAACGCGCGACCGCGTCGTTCGAGGACTTCAATCACGCGCAGGCCCTCGCCGAAACCGAGACCTTCTTCTGGACCCACTTCACCGACACCTACCTCGAGCTCGCGAAGACGCGCGCGCGCGGCGAGGCGGGCGACGGCGAGGCCGAGCAGGGCTCGGCGGTGGCTTCGCTGCGGCTCGGGCTCGATGTCCTGCTGCGGCTGTTCGCGCCCTTCCTTCCCTATATCAGTGAAGAGATCTGGTCGTGGGCGTTCGCCGCCGAAAAGGGCGAAGCCAGCATCCACCGTGCGGCCTGGCCGAGCACGGCGGAACTCGACGCCATCGACGTCCCTGCGAACGAAGCGAGCTTCGACGTCGCGGTTGCGTGCTGGAACGCGATCAACAAGGCGAAGGCCGACAACGAGGTGTCGATGGGGCGTGAAGTCGAGGCGCTCGAGATTGCCGCGAATGCCGCGACACTCGCCGGGCTCGAGCCCGTGCTCGGCGACGTGCTGGCGGCGACGCGTTGCCGCGCACACACTCTCGTGGCCGATGCTTCGGTCGAGGCCGGCAGCTTCGCGGTGCGCGACGTGCGGTTCGCTCCGAAGCCCGACTGAGGACGTCGGCACGAGCAAGCGAAGCCGCGCGCGCTCACTCGCGTCGCGGCGGTTCGTCGACGCCGACGCGGTTTCTCCGCGTCAGTCGCGCGCTCTTCGGATCAGCGCTTCCTGCGCGACCGAGGCGACGCGGGTGCCGTCCCGGTAGAAGAGACCGCCCAGGCACAGGCCGCGCGCCGCGTGCGCGACGGGACTCTCGGCCGCATACAGGAGCCAATCGTCCATCCGAACGGGGCGGTGGATCCACATGGCGTGATCGAGGCTCGCGGCCATGCGCTTGTTCCACGGGATGTCGTGCGGGCGCGCCGCCGTTCCGAGCAGGGTGCGGTCACTCGCGTAGACGAGCATGGCGGTGTGGATCAGCGGGTCGTCGGGCAGGGAACCGCGCACGCGCAGCCAGTTGCGCTGGCGCGCTTCGGGGCTGCTGTCGGGCAGATCGCACATCCGGACCTCGACCGCGGTGTCGAAGCGCCGGCCGCCAGGGTCGCCCATGTACTGGGCGCGAATGTCCTCCCAGTCGGGCAGGCCATCCGGCGGGGGCGCGGCGGGCATCTGGTCTTGATGCGAGATGCCGTCTTCGGGCTTCGCGAAGCTCGCCGACAGATTGAAGATCGCCTCGCCGCCCTGGTGGGCCTTCACGCGCCGCGTGGTGAAGCTGCGGCCGTCGCGAATGCGGTCGACGACGAAACGGATCGGCAGTCCGTGCCGTCCGGGGCGCAGGAAGTAGGCGTGCAGCGAGTGCAGCGCGCGGTCCTCGCCGACCGTCATGCCCGCGGCCATCACGGACTGCGCCGCCACGAGCCCGCCGAACAGGCGCCCGTCGCCCTCGCCCGGGTCGGCGAGGAAGAGGTCGCGGTCGAGCGGCTCGAGGGCGAGCTGTTCTTCGATCAGGCGATGCAGACTCGAGACGTCGTCGTTCACGGGGGGCATGATCCCGGTTTCCAACCAGATCGCTAGACGCGTGGGGTCGGAAAGATCGAAGGCCGCCGCGGACCCGGAATCGAGGAGCGGGACCCCACTCCCGAGGAGACCGCCTTCGCGCGCCGCCCCGCCTCCCGGATCGAGGTGCATCGGAGGCGCCTGCCCGCGCCGCCCCGACGAGACCGACGGCGGAAGTGCGGCGCGCGAAGGCGGCCGTTCTCCGGCTTGCGGGAACGGATCTTCAGCTTTAACATCGTTAGCTATTTTGTACGGTGTTCAACCATCGTACCCGCTCCGCGAGAAGCTCGATGGACAGCCAACCCGCTGAAACATCTTCGAAAATCCGCCGCCATCGGCAGCGGGCCACGGTTCGGCGGCGGATCCTCGCCGCCACCGAGGAGCTGCTCTTGAGCGAAGGCTACGAGGGGTTTTCGATGCGCCGACTCGCAGACCGCTGTGGTTATACGACCCCGACGATCTATCACCACTTCGGCGACAAAGCCGGCCTGATCGACACCTTGCTCGAGCAGCGCTTTCGCGAGATGGCCGAGCGGATCGATCGCGTGCCCGAATTCGAGGATCCGGCGGAGCAGCTGCGCGCGCAGCTGCTGGCGTTCGTGGAGTTCGGTCTCGAGAATCCGACCCACTACAGCCTGCTGATGGGGCCGCGGCCCAGCGACGTGCCGCCGCCGGAGACCACCGAGCAATCGCGCAAGCGAATCGAGTCGACGTTGTCGCGGCTCGCGGACTCGCAGCGGCTGCGAATCGACGACATCGAAGAGGCGATCCAGTGCATCTGGGTGATGCTGCACGGTTTGATTTCGACTCGCATCAGCTATCCGGATCATCCGTGGACGGATTCCCAAATCGAGCAGTCGATCCAGATCCTGCTGAGCGGTCTACTGAAGCAAGCGGACCCGGTTGCTGCCGATCGGGCTCGCGGAATCGGGGGTGAGTCGTGATCCGGCGAAGCGCGAGTATCGTGCTGGCATTCATCTGGCTGGCGGGCTGCGGGGGTGACGGGGCCGAATCATCGGACGAGAAGTTCACTCCGGTGACGATCGAACCGGTGCGGACCGTCGACCTCGAAGAGCGGATCGAAGTGCCCGGCCAGTTGATCGCGAAGGACCGCGCGGAGATCGCGGCCGAGGTGGCAGGTCGGATCACCGGCATCACGCTCGACGAGGGCACCGCCGCGGAAGCAGGCGACGAAGTGCTCACGATCGATCCCGAGCGCCGGACACTCGAGCGCGACCGCGCACGTGCCGGAGTCGAGCAGGCCCGCGCGCAGATGCTCGAGGAGGAACGGGAATTTGCGCGCGTCGCACAGCTCCGCGGCCAGAAGGTCGCGTCGCAGACCAGGCTCGACGAAGCCGAAACCAGGCGGACGCTCGCGAAGTCGCGCCTGCGCGCCGCGGAAGCCGAGCTCGGCGTTGCCGAACGGGCGCTCAGAGACGCGACGGTGCGCGCGCCGTTCGCGGGAATGATCGCCCGGCGGTTCGTGAGCCGGGGCGAGTACGTGAGCCCCGGCCAGAAGCTGTTCGAGCTCGTCTCGCTGCATCCGATCGAGATCGAATTCCGGCTCACGGAAACGGATTCGGGTCGGGTCGCACCCGATCAGCGGGTCGCGTTGCGCGTGGCGCCGTATCCCGACACCGTCTTCGAGGGGCGCGTCACGGTGATCGCTCCGGTCATCGACGAACACAGCCGCACGCTGCGCGTGAAGGCCCAGGTCGACAACAGCGACGGTCGCCTCCGCCCGGGCCTGTTCGCGCGGGTCGACCTCGGTGTTGCGAAACGCAGCGGCGTCAAGATGGTCCCGCAAGCGGCAGTGCTGCAACGTGCGGATGGAGCCGTGGTGTTTCGCGCGACCGACGACGGCCGGGTCGAACGCGTCGTGGTCGAGACGGGATTGTTCGACGACGACACGGTCGAGATCGTCAGCGGAATCGAGGCCGGCGATCGTATCGTGGTCCGCGGGCACTTCCGTCTCACGGACGGCCAACCCGTGTCGTTTCGCACGCCCTCGGGCGAGGCCGTCGACCCCGCAACGCCCGATGTCGCGGGGAGTCCGCGTTGAGCTCGTTCGACATCTTCATCAAGCGGCCGGTCTTCACGCTGATGATGACCTTGTCGCTGATCGTGTTCGGAGTGCTGGGGTACGCCCAGCTCGGAGTCGACCAGTTCCCCGACATGAAATTTCCGGTCGTGACCGTGACGGCGTTGCTCGAGGGCGCGAGCCCGGAAGTGGTGGAGCAGGATGTCACCGACATCCTCGAAGAACACATCAACACGATCGCGGGCGTGCGCACCCTGTCGAGCAAGAGCATCAACGGCGCATCGCTGATCAAGGTCGAGTTCGAGCTGGGAACCGATGTCGACATCGCCGCTCAGGACGTGCGCGACAAGGTCGCACGGGCTCGCTTCGAGCTGCCGCAGGATGTCGAGCCGCCGGTCGTGGACAAGGAGGATTTCGGCGACCGGCCGGTGCTGTGGTTCCCGGTGAACTCGAACCGCCCGCTCGTCGAAGTCAGCGAGTGGGTGCGCAATTACATGAAGCCGCGCCTCGAGACGATTCCCGGAGTCGCCTCGGCGGAGCTCTTCGGCAATCAGGATCGCGCCATCCGGATCTGGCTCGATGGCGAAGCCATGCGCGCGCGCGGCCTGGCCGCGGGCGACGTGCTGATGGCGATCGGGCGCGAGCACGTCGAGGTTCCGGGTGGCCGCGTCGAAGGCCGGACGCTCGAGTATTCGGTCAAGACCGACGCCGAGTTCCGGTCGGTGGCCGAGCTCGAGTCGCTCGTCGTCGCCTGGATCGGCGGCGCGCCCGTCCGGCTGGGCGATGTCGCCCGCGTCGAGGACGGCGCGGCGGATCCCGGCACCCTGGCGCAGTTCGACGGCATCCCGACGGTCGCGGTCGGGATTCGCAAACAGTCCGGCGCGAACACCGTCGCGGTCGTGGACGAGGTGTTCCGCCGTCTCGACGAGCTCCGCACGCAGCTGCCCAGCGGCTATTCGTTGAAGGAGAATTCGGGGGCTGCGGATTTTTCGCGCCCGATTCGGGAATCCGTCGACGAGACGATCTTCGCGCTGGTCTTCGGAGCGGTGCTCGCGGTGCTGACGGTACTGGTGTTCCTCCGCCGCGCGCGGCCGACGATGATCGTCGGCGCTGCGATTCCGATCTCGCTGATCACGACCTTCGGAATGATGTGGCTGTTCGGTTTCACGCTCAACACGATGACGTTGCTCGCGCTCGCTCTCGCAGTGGGGGTGGTGATCGACGACGCGATCGTCGTGCTCGAGAACATCGAGCGACATCGCGCGGAGGGCGAAGCGCCGTTCGTGGCCGCATCGAAGGGAACCGGCGAGATCGCGTTCGCCGCGACCGCAGCCACGGTGTCGATCGCGGTGGTGTTCCTGCCGGTGATCTTCGTCGAGGGGATCGTCGGAAGCTTCCTGTCGCAGTTCGGTGCCACGGTTGCGAGCGCGGTGATGGTCTCGCTCTTCGTGGCGCTGACGCTCACCCCGATGCTCGCCGCGCGCATGCCGGAACCGAAGGAGCGCGCTCACGGAGGTTTCTATCACCGCCTGGAGACGTCGCTTGGCTGGATCGAACGACGCTACGGCCAATTGCTCGATTGGTGTCTCGGGCACCGCGCGATCACGCTCGGGACCGCGCTAGCGAGCTTCGTTTTGTCGCTCGGCGTCGGCTCGCAGCTCGGCGCCGAGTTCTTTCCGCCGGCCGACAACGGCTTGTTCTTCATGCGCTTCGAGACGGCGGCGGGCACCCCGCTCGAGACGACGCGCGAATACCTGTTGCGAAACGAGGAATGGATCCTCGCGCAGCCCGAGCTCGCAGGCGCGTTCTCGGGCGTCGGCACGTCGGGAGGCAACAGTGCGCCGGTCTCCAACGAGGGCATGATCTTCGGGATCCTGAAGAGCAAGCGTGACCGCGAGCGGACGACGCAGGAGTTGATCCCCGCCGCGCGCGCGGCGTTGCAGGCGATTCCCGGGCAGGATGTGCAGATCTACGATCTGTCGAGCATGAGCGGCGGCGGAACGGGTTCGTTCACGTTCGAGATCCGCGGAAATCGCTCGCTCGACGAGCTCGACCGCCTGTCGGACAACTTCATGGCGCGGATGCGCGAGGCCGGTGGTTTCGTCGATATCACCAAGTCGTTGAAGCTGGGGCTGCCCGAGGTGCGGGTGACGCCCGACCGCGACAAGGCCGCCGCGATGGGCGTCGATGCGCGCACGCTGGCGACGACGATCCAGGCGATGATCGGCGGCATCGACGTCGCGACGTACAAGGAAGCCGGGAAGCGCTACGACATCCGCGTGCGCCTGGAGGCGGACGCACGGGACGAACCCTCCGCGATCGAACGCCTCTACGTTCGCAACTCTCGCGGCGAGGTCATCGAGCTCGGCAATCTCGTCGATGTCACGACGGGCGCCTCGCCGTCCGCCATCACGCGCACCGACCGACAGCGCAGCGTCGCGATCGCGTCCAATCTCGACGGAATATCGCTCGACGAAGCCATCGACGTGGTCGCTTCGATTTCCAAGGAGATGCTGCCCGAAGGCGTCACGCTCAGCTTGTCCGCGGATGCCGAGGCCTTCATGGAGAGCATCTCCCAGTTCGGCCTGGCGATCGGCCTCGCAGTGCTGGTGATCTACATGGTGCTGGCGGCGCAGTTCGAGAGCCTGGTCCATCCGCTCACGGTGATGCTCGCCCTTCCGCTCGCGATGGTGGGCGCGCTCGGCGCACTGTTCGTTGCGGGGATGACGCTGAACTTGTTCAGCCTGATCGGGATCATCCTTCTGATGGGTCTGGTCACGAAGAACTCGATCCTGCTGGTCGACTACGCCAATCAATTGCGGGACGCCGGGGCGGCGAAGCTCGAGGCGATGCGGACTGCAGCCCCGATCCGGATGCGCCCGGTGCTCATGACCGCTCTGTCGATGATCTTCGGCGTGCTGCCCGCGGCGATCGGCGTCGGCCCGGGCGAAGAAACCCGTGCGCCGATGGCCGTCGCGGTCGCGGCGGGGATGTTCTCGTCGACCCTGCTGACGTTGATCGTGGTGCCGGTGTTCTACATCGTGCTCGACGATGCGGTCGAGAAGCTCAAGGCCATGCTCCATCGGAAGCGGCGACCGGCTCACGCCTGAGCGGCGGCCCGCCCGGACGCGGGCGGTACCGGCGCGGCGGCGATCCACCGGGGAATGCGGGCTAGCATCACAGCATGCCGTTCGCACGCGTCGTTCCGGTCTCCCTGCTGGTGATTCTCGCGGCGGTCTCGGGCTGCCAGCGCGCGGCGGATTCGCGCCCGAACATCGTGCTGATCGTGCTCGACACCGTGCGGGCGGATCGCGTGACGTGCCGCTCGGACAATCGCGCGCCGACGCCCCGGATCGATGCGCTGTGCGAGCGAGGCAGCTATTTCGAACGGGTCTCGTCGTCCTCGAGCTGGACGCTGCCCGCGCACGCGTCGCTCTTCACCGGCCTGTACCCGATCCGGCACGCTGCGACGCAGGAGCACACGCTGCTCGACGAACGCTCTCCGACGCTCGCGGAGTTGCTCGGCGAGAGCGGCTATCGGACCTTCGGAGTCTCGGCGAATCCGCTGGTGAGCATCGCGAGCGGCCTCGCGCGAGGTTTCGACTCGTTCGAAGAGACCTGGCGCGCGTCGGCGAGGTCCGATTCATTGCTGCCGGATCGGCACCCGAATCTGCTCGCGGTCGACCAGCTGCTCGAGTACCGCGACAGCGAGCGCCCCTTCTTCCTGTTCGTGAACTTCATCGAGGCGCACGGCCCGAACCAGCCGCCCGAGCCCTACCGCTCGGCGGCGGCGGGCAGGCGAATCGATCCGCGCGAAGTCGCCGCGGCGAGCGAGCACGACGCGGCGACGTACTATCTCGATCCGTCGTCCATTACCGAGCAGGATTTCGAGCTGCTCGGGACCCTCTACGACGGCGAGATCGCCCAGCTCGATGCTCTGGTCGGCGCGCTGCTCGATCGCCTCGAAGCCGCCGGTGTGCTCGACGACAGCGTGCTGATCCTCACCTCGGATCACGGCGAGAACTTCGGCGAGCACGGGCACTTCCGGCACATCTTCAGCCTCTACCACGACACCGTTCGCGTGCCGCTGGTGGTGGTGCTGCCCGACGGAGCGCACGCGGGCGAGCGGCGCAGCGATCCGGTCGCGCTGGTGGATCTGTTCGCGACGATCCTCGCGGCAGGGGGCGTGGCGCTTCCCGCAGCGGATTCCGATGCGCGCGACCTGTTCGCGGCGCGGCCCTCGACCGACGCCGAACGGTCCATCATCGCCGAATACTACTTCCCCCTCCAGGCGATGAGCCTGTTCGCAGCGGACGAAGCGGCGGCGAGCGACGGACCGCTGCGCCGCTACTTGCGGCGTTTGCGCTCGATCGAATCGGACGGTCTGCGATGGATCTGGTCTTCGGACGGCGCGCACGAGCTGTACGATCTCGCCGCCGATCCGTCCGAGACCCGGAATCTCGCCGGCGATCCGCGTTTCGCCGCGCGCGAGCGCGAGCTCCGCGCCCGACTCGAGAGCTTCGTCGCCGAAGCAGGGGGTCCGCGTCCGCTTCCGGCAGCCGGCTCGCCCTCCGGCGAGCCTCGTGGAGCGTTCGAGGGTCTCGATTCCGAATCCGCCGAGCTGTTGCGCGAGCTCGGCTATCTGCCGCGCTGAACCGTCATTCGGCGGATTCCGACGGAACCGCGGCGACCGGCGGCAGCTTGCCGCCCGCGCCGAGTGGTGCGCCGATCCGGATGCCGCGCAGCGTGGTGCGCGACGGAGAGTAGTCTTCTCCCGCCGCCGGCTGGTTCTCGATCTCGATCACCACCGAGCCGTCGGCCGCGATCGACGTCACCGAATTCGAGACGAGACGTGTGCTCGTCGTTCGTGGGATGAAGGCGAAGGCCGGGTCGATTCCCGGAACCGTCGAGATCACGAGCTGGGTTTCCGCGGTACCGCGCAGCTCGCGGCCGTCGATCCTGCCGGATCCCTTGCCGATGACCTCCGCGGGCATGGCGCCCGAGGCGCTTTCGAATGCCGTCGCGAGCTGGAACGTCGCGGTGTACTCGTTGCCGTTCTCCGCGAGGATCACCGTTCCGGAGATGTCGCGCTTGCTGCCGGTACTGGTTTCGATCGTGGTCCCCGAGACCTCGTACTGGCCTGCGATCGGCACGGCGTCCGCTTCACTGATCGCGGTGTCGTGAGCGCCGTCGCAGGCGGTTGCGATTACGAGTGCGAGGCCGAGGTGGGAAAGCTGGAAACGGAATTCCATGACGGAGTCCTCCCTGGCCGGTTCCGCCTTTCAGTGTACCGAGACTTTCGGGAACCGGGGCGAGGAATCCGTCACAAGGGAGGGGGAAACCACGCGTCGGCGCGGCCCGAGGATTCTGCCGGGCGGGGGAGGGCCGCCGGATACCGCGGGGCGCCGGATCGGCGCTGCTGCGGCGATCCGAAACGGGCCGCCGTCGTCCTACGACAGCGTGCCGCCGTCGATGCGGATGTACTCGCCGTTGATGTGGGCGCCATCCTCGGAGGCGAGCATGGCGATCACGCCCGCGACGGTCTCGGGTCCGCGCGGCTTGTCGAGCGGCATCGCGCGGTGGATCAGCGTCAGGTCGACACCCTCGGGCATCGCGAGCCCGCCGGTCATGGGCGTCTTGATCGAGCCGGGGCAGACCGCATTGGCGCGGACACCCTGTCGGCCGTATTCGATCGCGAGTGCGCGCGTGAATGCGAGCACGCCGCCCTTCGAAGCCGCATAGGCGGTGCCCCAGGGCAATCCGGCGAGCGCGGCAGTCGAAGACGCGTTCACGATGTTGCCGCCGGTTGCGAGCAGGTGCGGAAGCGCGGCCTGACACATCAGCATCGTGCCGGTGAGGTTGATCGACAGCACGCGGTTCCAGTCCTCGAGCGCCATCTCGTGGAAGTTGTCCATGCGCAGGAATCCGGCGATGTTGCACAGCGCATCGAGCTTGCCGTAGTGCGAAAGCGCGTCGGCGACCGTCGCAGCGACCTCGTCGGGACGGCTCACGTCGCACGCGCGGGAAATCGCGTGTCCGCCGCGCTCTTCGGCGCCCTTCGCGGTCGCCTGGGCGGCCTCGGCCTGCAGGTCGGCACAGATCACGGACGCGCCTTCCTCCGCCACTCGGAGTGCGGTGGCGCGCCCGATTCCCGAGGCGGCGCCCGTGACCAGCACGACCTTGTCTTCGAAACGTCGCATCGATTCCTGCTCCTTGGGATCACACGCCGGTCGAACGGCGCTTGGGGGCCTCGATTCTAGGCGATTTCGACGGGCGCGGGCCAATGCTAAGAGCGGCGCCGGTCCTTCGCGATCTGTGCCATCCGGCCGAACAGCTCGGCAATCGGCGTCTCGCCGGGGTCGCCCGAGAACTCGCGGTAGAGAGTCGCGACGTTCACCGCAATTCGCTCGGCGTCGACCCAGGCGTCGTAGTCGTCGAGTGCGATGTCGCGCGCGGCCTCGAAGGCGTCCATCCCCGCTTCGAAGCGGCTGCGCGCCTCGGCCGTGATGTAGCTCAAGTATTCGCGCATCGCGGCGGCTCCGCGTTTGTCGGTGATCGGACCGTGCCCGGGAACGACCGTTTCGACGTCCATGGCTTCGATGCGACGGCAGGCATCGATCCAGTTGCCGACCGGGCCCGCCCAGATGATCGGGTGTCCGTCGACGAACAGGATGTCTCCCGTGAAGACGGTGCGGTTGCCCGGTACGAAGACGAGTACGTCGCCTGCGGTGTGCGCCGGCCCGACCCCGATCAGCTCGACGCGTTTGTCGCCGACCTGCCGGGTGAGATCGCTCTCGAAGGTGGTGGTGGGCAGCGTCTTCGTGATGCCCTCGAACTCGAACGGGCCGAAGCACTGCAGGAAGAATTCACCCAGATCGCCGAGCTCGGGTGCCGCCCGCTTGAACTGCACCATCGTCTCCGGGGTCTCTCGCGCCATCTCGTCGGCGGCTGCCGTCGAGGCGATGATCTCGGCGCCCGCGACCAGCTCGTTGCCGTTGCAGTGGTCGCCGTTCGAATGCGTGTTGACGAGGGTGTCGATCCGTTCGCAAGCGGCGGGTTCGGCGTCCCGCATGGATGCGAGCATCTCGCGCGTCCGCGGCAGGTCGAACAGGGTGTCGACGAGCAATGCTTCGTCGCCGTCGACGACGAGGCCGGCGTTGCTCCAGCCCCAGCTTCCGTTCGGCTGGAGGTAGGCATAACAGTGGTCGCCGATGTCGTGAAGTCCCTTCTCGAACGGCCAGCGGGAGGATTGGTTCGGTGCGGTCATGGGGCCGCCTCCGGTATGCGGTCGGGTCCGCGCGGCTGGTTGACGAAGATGGGAGACGACCAGGCTCGCTCCTGTACCGGCGCGGGGCATCCCGCCAGCGAGTTTTCGTCGTCGCTCCAGCACAGTGTCGTCCCGATCGCGTTGCCCTCGGCATCGAACTGCGTGCTCAGGGGCGCGCCGTTCAACGCGGTGGTCGGTTCCTGGAGCGCCCGCACGTAGTAGAGCGCGTCGCGCCCGGAGGTCGCGTACTCGGGGTCCTCGAATTCGACCGAGCAGCCGCTCGGACCGGCGTCGCACGGGAACCTGCGCCACGGGTCTTCGATGAGCGGCGCGACGGCTTCGCCGCGATCCTGCTGAGGTCGGATGCGGATGACCTCGATCGCATCGATCGCGATGCGTTCGTCGCTCGGGTGGTAGCATTCGTTTCGGCACAGCCGCTGCAGGCGCTCGGTCCGCAACCCCCGCTGGCTCCACTCCGGGCAGCCGGGTTGCTGTCGGTAGGCGCCGACCGCTCGTACTTCGAAGCGCGGGTTCGCCGCGAGCTCGACCTCGGCCCCCATCGGCGCAGGCCCACTCGAGGCGTTGGCGAGATCGAACCACAGCAGGATCCTCGGGCCGCTGGTTCCGTAGACTTCCC
>Ga0210064_1000540_pt1 | contig 17847 bp, 18 predicted proteins | sample Muzzi_CordC_D2_FD_185531 | JGI IMG/M metagenome (GOLD analysis project Ga0210064, IMG submission 185531) | Wetland microbial communities from San Francisco Bay, California, USA, that impact long-term carbon sequestration - Muzzi_CordC_D2 (SPAdes) | ecosystem: Environmental > Aquatic > Marine >...
GACCCCGGAAGCCTTCGAATCGACCGACTCGTGACCTCTCAACCCCACGTCGCGGTCGAAGCCTCCGCGCGCACCAACGGCGAATGTTGCCGCGACCCCGCACCCCGGCTCCAGGTGCTCGAGGGAGAAGTCATCGACGACGCCTTCACGAGCAAGCTCTCCAGGAGCTTCGGCGGGCCGCTCGGATGTTCCCACCTCCTCACGCTCTTCTTCACGATCGCGGCTGCGATCCCGCGAGCCGTCGGGCGAGAGGCGGAGATCTGCCTCGAACACCGGGAATCGCGAGCACCCGGGGAACGCCTCTTCTGGCGCAGCATCTTCATCGACGGCTACGAAATCGACGACGGCGGGGTCGAACTCTCGGTTCAGCTCGCCGACGTCCACAGCCACCCCCATCACGCCGTACGATCCCCCCTCGACCGGCTCGACCGTCAAGAGGAGGCCCGGGTGATCGCCCGAGTCGAACCGCCTGGGTTCCAGGTGGTGCAGCTGCGCGCGGCCCGACGCACGCGACACATGCCCGACCTCGCCGATGCCGTATGGGTGGACTGCAGGGAGGTCGTCGCTCCGCTGATCGGCTTTCCCGTGGTTCCCGGGCTCTCGCGGCGCGTACGAGAACTCTTGCAGCGCGACGAAGCCAATGCGCTCGTCCGCGATGCGCTGCTCCAGCTCGCCCCCGGCCACATCCAGGTCCTGGCCGCGATCACCGAGCGTTGGTTCGCCCCGGGCCGCTCGGCGGGGCGGCCGGACGTCGAAACGAACGACGACGAGCCCGAAGCCGGCGGGCCCCCGGTGGGCGCCATCGGGGGAATGATCGACTCCTGCTACATGTGGCGAGCCGACAGCCCGTTGATCGCCGAACGCGAACGCGTGATGCGATCGCGGCTCGAACGCGAGGCCGACGGAGGCGACTGAAGCCGGCGGCGTGGCCGCCTAATCGCGGCTCATGAAGATCCGCAGCACGTACCAGAACATCAGCGCGACCGAAGCGAACAGCTGGAGAGCGCCTGCGACGTAGCGATCCTCGGGGTAGTGGTGCAGCACGTTCGAGGTGTCGTACAGGATCGCTCCGCCCGCGAAGGCCACCATCGCCACCGAGAACCAGGTGCCGAGCTGGAACCCGAACAGGACGCCGCCCACGATCGCGACCAGGGCGACTACGAAGCCCCAGCGCAACATGCCCCCCAGGAACGAGAAATCTTTCCGCGTCGTGAATGCGACCGCGGTGAGCCCCGCAAAGCCGAGCAGCGTGACGATGGCGGCGCTCTGGATCGCGCCCGGCGCCATCGTGTCCGCCATGTAGAGCATCGGAACGAACAGGATCGCGTAGGCGACGACGGTCGCAGCCAGGCCCGCATACTGTGCACCGATCGACGGCGACGTGTGGGCGGCGCGGGTCGCAAACCAGCTCACGAGCATGAATCCGCCGAGGATCAGCAGCCACGACGTACTCATCATCGCCGTGGCGATCGGTTCCGCCAATCCCGAACCGAACAACCAGACCTCGATCAGCGTGAAGGCGACGATCGCACCCATGAGGTGGTTGTAGGTACGGGTGATGAAGGTCGCGCGTGTGTCGACACCCCGCTGGCTGACCGGTACGTAGTCGTGCGGAAGCTCGAATTGGGAACTCATCGGACCATCTCCTGGTTCGGATCGGGTTCGTGGGCCAGCTCGAAGCGACCGGGTTCGCGCGGCACCACATTGTACATGGTGGTTTCGTCGAACATCATGCGCGGCGTCCAGCCCGCGGGCATCTGCGAATAGCGCAGCATCTCTCGCGACATCGCGCCGGTCGCGTCGATCACCCATGGATCCTGCGGGTCTTCGAACCACACGCTCACCATGTGATTCGCGCCATCGCTGTCGCGCCGAACGATCAGGCGATAGACCTCGCCTTCCCGAAAGCCGGACTCGCGCAGCAGGCCGTAGGCGATCAGGTCGAGGCCGTCGCAGTCGTCGCCGTTGTTCTCGAAGAACTCGCGCAGCGTCGGCCAGTGATCGCCCGCGAGCGTCGTTTCGGGGTCCGGCTTGTAGTGCATCCGCGCCTGCCGCTGGGACCATTCGGTGAACTCGCGCGCGAGGCGCCGCTTGTGGCGATTCAGCACGCTCTCGAACTTCAGCCGCAACAGGCCGAACGGAAACTCCGCCGGGTCGAGATCCGCCTCGGCCGCCGCAGCCGTGATCTCCCGCACCGGTGGGTCGAGCCGCTGCCGCTGCTGCCAGTCCACGATCTTTGAATAGAAGGGATCGTCGGACGCCGGCGGAGCGAAGAATTCGACACGGAGGTCTCCTGGCGGCGACGCACAGCCGAACGTTCCGCAGCAGAAAAGCGCGAGTGTGAAGATCGTCGTGATTCGAATCATCAGGCTGATTCTAGCCGCTCCCGAAAACACCGCCGGGACGAGCCTTTCGGCCCGCCCCGACGGTCTTCATAGCAACCGACTCGCTCCGCGTGCCGGCTCGTTGTGATACTCGCGCCTTCGGCATCCAGGCGGAGCTGGACACGCCGGCGACGGAGGCGCCCGCGATGTCTTCGAGGCGGTCGAGTTTCGAAACCGCGCCCTCGGAAATCAGCGTCGTCGCGCCGAGGTCGCCGTGGCCGAAGCTCTCTATCGAGAAGCCTTGTCGTCGGCCTTCGTGACCGCGCCACCCCTCGCCCCGATCGAGCCCGGTGCCCGCGCCGATCGGCGCGCTCCGGAGTGAATGTACTCCGGCGGTGCCAACGTCACGGGCTCTTCCGCCGCCGCCGGAGCGGCCGGCGGCGGAACCACGATGTCCTCGCCGCCGACGTCGTCGGCCACTGCCGAGAACGCTACGAAAGTCATGGCGATACTCATCGCTGCAATTCGTCGAATCATCACAAATCTCCTTTTGGCTTCCCCTACCGAGCCTGTGTTCCCCACCCCCCTACGGGGAGGACAGGGCGAACGTATCAGGCCCGCACCATTGTGCGCAAGACGTTCGAAACAGAAGGAGAATCCGAGATGGATCGGGCTCAGGAACGCCGCGACCAGCTGAGTTCGAAGCCGGCGCTGCGCGTCGCGAGGTCGGGCCCGACGAGCCGAACGCTGCCGTCGACCCCCGCGACGTCGAAGAAGCCGGCGAAGGTCTCCGCCGACCCGTAGAGGTAGTTCGGGCTGGAGGAGATCACCAGCGGGATCTCGAGCAGGTCCAGCCGGACCCGACCCTCCCGGGACTCGGACACCACCATTTCGCCCGTGTCGCGGTAGATGAGGCCCCAGATCTTGGGCGCCCATCCGATCACCTTTTCGAGCGAGCGCCCGAAGACCACGAACGCGCCGTCGAGAACCGGCTTCAGGATCGGGCGATCGAAGCTCTGGCGAAGGTTCTCGCGCAAGGCGGCCCGCGCGCGGGCCGCGCCCGCCACCGCGAAGAAGCACTCGGTCAATTCGACGTCGAGATCGACCGACACCAGGCTGATCGCCGACGCGGACTCGATCGCGTCACGAGTTTCGGGCTTGAGTCGTGCGCGAACCTCACGGCCCAGCGCCGCATCCATGCCGTCGATGGACTCCAGCGAGGACTGGATGAAACCCGCCAGCATGCGGGGCGATGCGCTCATCCCCCACTCCCCTGTTCGCGTCTGGGGACGCCCATGGCTGGCGTTTCGGCACGCGCCGCGCGCAGCTTGATCCCAATTTTCGGCTTCTATGGCGAGGAGTTAGGATTCGGCCTGCCGCTTGCTGAGCGCACAGCGGGCGCGCGCGGCCGTGCTGCAGCGGCACGAGTCGTCGACGCCGCCACACGAACCACGGAGTCGTCGCCCCGAGAACAGCACCCCGATTGCCATCGCGAACATCGCCAATCCGACCACGACGAGAGCTGCGAGGAACGTCTCCATCCTGGGATTCTCCGTTGGTATTCGACTCGAAATGCCGGTCAGTGCGCCTGCGGCTCCGCGTCCCGTGTCGCACCGGCGCCCGCTCGCACTGCTTCGAAGGCGCGGCTCGCGCGAGCGCTGAACGAGCCGTCCGTCTCGCGGACGATGAACAGCGCGGCCAGACCTTCGCGCTCGGCGAGAGAATAGCCCGCTTCGGGGCCGAGCACATTCAATGCGGTCGCCAACGCGTCGGCATGGACGGCGTCGCGGTGAAGCACGCTCACCGAAGCCAGCGAATGCTCGATCGGACGCCCGGTCCGGGGATCGATCGTGTGCGAATAGCGCCGTCCACCGCTCTCGTAGAAATTGCGGTAGTCGCCCGACGTCGCGAGCGAGACGTCCCGGAGTTCCAGCACCTCGAAGGCGTCCCGAGCACCCGCATCGGGCATCTCGACCGCGACTCGCCAGGCGGCGCCATCGAATCGCCGTCCTTGCGCTCGAACCTCGCCGCCGACCTCGACCAGGTGGTCGAGATGACCGAGCTGCACGAGCGCTTCCGAAACCCGATCGACCGCATATCCCTTCGCAATCGCCGAAAGATCGCAGACGACGTCGCCGCGGGACTTCCGCAGCGCTCCGTCGCGCACCTCGACGAAGCGATACCCCACTCGCCGACGCAGCTGCTCGAGCTCCTCGGGTGGGGGTGGAGCCGGAATGCGATCGGTCGCACCGAATCCCCAGGCTGCCACGATCGGGCCGACCGTGACGTCGAAAGCCCCCCCCGAGAGCTCCGAGACTTCGGCCGCGATCCGGAATACCGTCAGAACCCCACTCGATACCGGGAAGGGCTCGGTCGAGGCGTGTGCGTTGAAACGGGACAACTCCGAACTCGGTCGCCAGGTCGACATCGCCTCATCGACAGCCCGCAGTTCGGATTCGATCGCGCGCATGACTTCGGCGCGCGCGGCCGCGTCCAAATCGCCCGTAGCCAGCTTGACCGACCAGCTGGTGCCCATGCTCTCGCCGGTGAACTCCGCCGGTTCGGGCGGGAGCGGTGCGCACGCGAGCCGGTGGAACGAAACCGCGAGAAGCAGCAACAACACCAGCGGCAGCAGGATCCGCGCCCGCCCGCTGAGCGCGATGCCCGGTCGCTGCGGCGGATCAACCGCCGAAGTCATCGAAGAGGACGTTCTCCGGCTCGACTCCCAGGTCGGTCAGCATCTGGATCACCGCGTCGTTCATCATCGGCGGGCCGCAGATGTAGTACTCGCAGTCTTCGGGCGCCGGGTGATCCTTCAGGTAGTTGTCGTACAACACCTGGTGGATGAAGCCGGTCAGCCCGGTCCAATTGTCTTCCTCGAGCGGCTCGGACAGAGCCAGGTGCCATTCGAAGTTCTCGTTCTCCGCAGCGATCGCGTCGAAATCGTCGATGTAGAACGCTTCACGCAGACTGCGCGCACCGTACCAGAAACTCACCTTGCGGGTGGTGTGGAGCCGGCGGAACTGGTCGAAGATATGCGAGCGCATCGGCGCCATGCCGGCGCCTCCGCCGATGAAGATCATCTCGTTGTCGGTGGGCCGCGCGAAGAATTCGCCGAACGGCCCCGCGATCGTGACCTTGTCGCCGGGCTTCAGGCCGAAGATGTACGACGACATCACGCCGGGCGGCACATCGGGCGTCCGCGGCGGGGGGGACGCGATCCGCACGTTCAGCATGATGATGCCCTTCTCGTCCGGATAGTTCGCCATCGAGTAGGCCCGCTCGACGCCCTCCTCCACCTTCGAGACGTAGCGCCACTGGTTGAACTTGTCCCAGTCGCCGCGGTACTCGTCTTCGATATCGAAGTCCTTGTAGTGGACCTCGTGCGGTGGGCACGAGATCTGGATGTAGCCGCCCGCCCGGAACGGAACCTCTTCGCCGGCGGGGAGATCGAGAACCAGCTCCTTGATGAAGGTTGCCACTCCCCTGTTCGAGCGAACGGTGCATTCCCATTTCTTGACGTTGAAGACCTCGGGCGGAATCTCGATCTTCATGTCCTGCTTGACCTTCACCTGGCAGGCGAGACGGCAACCTTCGCGAGCCTCGCCGCGCGTGACGTGCCCGGTCTCGGTCGGGAGCATCGCCCCACCGCCTTCGACGACATTGACCTTGCAGACCCCGCAACTGCCCTTGCCGCCACAAGCCGACGGGATGAAGAGCTTGTTCGCCGCCAGCGTATTCAGCAGCGTGCCGCCGCTCTGGGTCGTCAGCGTATGGTCGGGGTCGTCGTTGATGACGATCTTCACGTCGCCGCTCGAAACCAGCCGGTCGCGCGCGAACATCAACACCAGTACCAGTGCCAGGATCACTACCGTGAAACCGATCACGCCAAACAGAATCGTTTCCATGCCGGATCTACTCTCTAGTTATCTGACGACCGCGTGCGGTTCAGAGTTGGATTCCCGAGAACGCCATGAATCCCAGCGACATCAACCCAACCACGATGAACGCGACGCCGAGACCACGCAGGGGCTCGGGAACATTGCTGTACTTGAGCTTCTCGCGGATCGCTGCGAGCGCGACGATCGCGAGCGCCCAGCCGATGCCCGAGCCGAGGCCGAAGACCGTCGCCTCGCCGAGCGTGTAGTCGCGCTCGACCATGAACAACGACGCTCCCAGAATCGCGCAGTTCACCGCGATCAGCGGCAGGAATACGCCCAGTGCGTTGTAGAGCTGCGGGACGTAGCGGTCGAGCGTCATCTCGACGATCTGCACCGAGGCCGCGATCGTTCCGATCAGGGTCAGAAAGGTGAGGAACGACAGATCGACATCGGGCAGGCCCGCCCACGCGAGCGAGCCCGGTGCGAGCACTCTGTCGTTCAGCAGCTGATTCAGCGGGGTCGTGACCGTGAGAACGAAGGTGACCGCCAGCCCGAGCCCCAGCGCGGTTTCGACCTTCTTCGAGCATGCCAAAAAGGAGCACATGCCCAGGAAGAAGGCCAGGGCCATGTTCTCAACGAAGATTGACTTCGTGGCCAGACTCAAATAGTGCTCCAACACTGAAGTCTTCCTCCACTTGTTCGGGTTTGTAGCTGCGCACGACCCAGATGAAGCCGCCGATCAGGAAGAACGCGGCCGGTGCCAGCAGCATCAGACCGTTGGGGACGTACCAACCGCCTTCGTTCACGGGCTGCAGGATCGTGAGGCCGAAGATCTTGCCCGATCCGAAGAGCTCGCGGATGAACGCCACCGCCATCAGCACCAGCGCGTAGCCGAGACCGTTGCCGATGCCGTCGATGAAGGCGAGCTTCGGTGGGTTCTGCATGGCATAGGCCTCGGCGCGCCCCATCACGATGCAGTTGGTGATGATCAGTCCCACGAAGACCGACAGCTGCTTGCTGATGTCGTAGATGAAGGCCTTGAGGATCTGATCCGTGATGATCACCAGCGAGGCGATGATGGTGAGCTGCACGATGATCCGGATGCTCGCCGGGATGTAGTTGCGCAGCGCGCTCACGGCCAGGTTCGACAGGGCCGTCACCGAGATCACCGCCCCACTCATCACCAGCGCGGTCGACAGCTTCGTCGTCACGGCCAGCGCCGAGCAGATCCCGAGCACCTGCAAGCCGATGGGATTGTTGTCGATGACCGGATCCAGGAACGCCTCTCGTGCTTTGCTCATCATGCCCCCCGTTCGCTGCGCAGCTGTGCGAGATACGGCGCGAAACCGTCGTCACCGAGCCAGAACGCCAGCAGGTTCGTGACGCCGCGGCTCGTCAGAGTGGCGCCCGAGAGCCCGTCCACGTGATAGGGATCCTTCTTCGGCGGGCCTGCGCTGCCCTTCTTCACGGCGATGGCCGGCCGCCAGTTCTCGTCGAAGGCCAACCGGCCCTTCCACAACGCCTTCCAGCGCGGATTGTCGACCTCGCCACCGAGGCCCGGTGTTTCGCCGTGCTGGTAGAAGGTGATGCCGCTGATGGTCCGGCCGTCGGGCTCGAGGGCTAGAAAGCCGTAGAGCGTCGACCACAGGCCCTTGCCCTCGATCGGCAGGATGACCGAATGCAGCGCGCCATCCTCGATCACCTCGAAGATCTGCGCGTTGTTCGGAATGCGGACCACCTTGGCCGCGTTGGGCGGCGCGGGTCGACTCGTCGCAGGATCCGCAGCGGCCTTCCTCTGGTCGAACGTCGCCGCATCGACCCCCTCGGCCGGATCGCCCGTCGCGAGATCGATGATCTTCGGCCGGATGTTCTTGTCGAAGCGGCGCCGAATCTCCTCGGCCGGCAGCGACTCGCTCTCGCCCATCAAGCCGGCGACGACGAGGACCTTCTTCTGGATGTCGAGTGCCTTGTTCGCTTCCTGGCGATCCTTCAGGAGGACCGCCGAGCTCGCCACGAAGATGGAGCAGAACACGCAGACCGCTGCCGCGAACATGATGACGTAGCGGGCACTATGCTGCATTGCGGGCCAGCCTCCGGTTGATGTTGCCCTGCACGACGAAATGATCGATCAGCGGTGCGAACATGTTCATGAACAGGATCGCGAGCATCATGCCCTCCGGATAGGCGGGGTTCACCACGCGTATCAGTACGACGAGGGCGCCGATTCCGAACCCGTACCAGAAGCGGCCGACATTGGTGAATGCCGAGCTGACCGGATCGGTGGCCATGAAGACCGCGCCGAACGCCCACCCCCCGAGCACCATGTGCCAGTAGAACGGCACGGCGAACATCGGATTCGACGCCGAGCCGGTCCAGTTCAAGACGTTCGCCAGCACGACCGTGCCGCTGACGATTCCGACGATGGTCTGCCAGGCCGCGACTCGGGTGATCAGCAGGATCGCGAGCCCGAGCAGGCAACAGAATGCGGAGGTCTCCCCCATCGAGCCGGGGATCCAGCCGTAGAAGGCATTGCTAAAGCTGGCGTGGTCGAGCACACCCGGAGTCCCGGCCGCCTGCGCGAGCCAGGTCGCGCCGGAGAATCCGTCGACGGCCTCGAAATTCGCCGCGATCCACGGCGCATCGCCGCTCATGAAGGCCGGGTACGCGAAGAACAGGAATACGCGAGCCGTGAGCGCGGGGTTGAGGAAGTTCATCCCGGTGCCGCCGAAGACTTCCTTGGCGAAGATCAGGCCGAATGCCATGCCGAGGGCGACCTGCCACAGCGGGATCGTCGCCGGAAGCGTCAACGGCAACAGCATGCCCGTGACGAGGAAGCCCTCGTTCACGTCATGCCCGCGGATGATCGCACCGCCGACTTCGACGAGTGAGCCGACCGCAAAGACGACGACCAGGACCGGCAGATAATAGAGAGCGCCGTGGATGATGCAGTAGAACGGGTTGGTCGCATCGAAGCCGAGGCCGAGCAGCTGATAGAGCCACATCTGCCAATCGTCGAGCGGTACGGCGCCATGATCGATGGCGTACTGCGCCTGATACCCGGTGTTGTAGATCGCGAACAGGATGCAGGGCACCAGCGCGATCACGACCGTGATCATCATGCGCTTCAAGTCGAGCCCGTCGCGCACGTGCGAGGCGGTCTTGGTGACGTCGCCGGGCGTGAACATCGCTGTGTCTTGCGCTTCCCAGAGCGGGTGGAGCTTTTCGAGCTTGCCACCCTTTTCAAAAAGCGGCGCGACACGGTCGTGCAAGTCGCGGAGGAACTTCATCAGCCTTCCTTCTCGATCATCGAGAGATTCCTGCGGAGAACCGGCCCGTAATCGGTCTTGCCCGAGCAGACGAAGGTGCAGAGCGCGAGATCTTCTTCGTCGAGTTCGAGCGCGCCCAGCTTCTCGGCCTGTTCGATGTCGCCGACGAGCAGGGAACGCAGCAAGAACGTCGGCAGGATGTCCATCGGCATCACGCGTTCGAAGGTCCCGATCGGAACCATCGCCCGCGGCGATCCGTTCGTGGACGTCGTGAAATCGAAGCTCTTCACGCCGAAAAAGCGCGATAGGTAGATCGGGATGGTCGAGAAGCTCTTCATTCCGGGCGTGAGCCAACCCAGGAAAATGCGCTCGCGACCTTCCCGAAGCACGCTGATCTGGCGATCGAACCGGCCCATGTAGCCGAATTCCTCGCCCATGGCCTTCTTGCCCGAGAGCACCGAGCCGGAGATACAACGGTTGTCGTCGCTGGCGTCGTCACCGACCAGCTCCGCGACCGAGGCACCAAGGCGTGTCACCACCAGACGCGAGTCGCTGCACTCGGGGCCGGCGATCGAGATCACGCGCTCGACGTCGAGCCGCCCCGACGCGAACAAGCGGCCGATCGCGATCACGTCCTGATAGCCGAGGTGCCAGACGATCTTGTCGCGACTCACCGGGTCGAGCCGGTGGATGTGCAGCCCCACCGTGCCGGCCGGGTGCGGGCCGCTGAACTCCTCGACCCTGACGGGCGCGGTGACGCCGTCGGCAACTCCGCTGCCCTCGCGTATGCACAGGTAGGTGGGCCCCTCACAGAGCCTGGCTACGAGCTGGAGCCCGCGATCGAAATCCTCGCGACGCTTCTCGATCACCACTTCCGGCAACGGAGCAAGCGGGTTGGTGTCGGTCGCGGTGACGAAGATCGAACGCGGCGTCGTCGCGGGGCTCGGCACCTTGCTGAACGGGCGCGCGCGCAGCGCGGCCCATTGTCCGGATTCGACCAGCAGCGCGACGATGTCCTCACGGGACAGCTCCGATGGATTGCGCCCCGAGTAATGTTCGAAGGTCGCGCACTCGGCCTGCTCGTCGCGCCCGCTTCGCTCGCCTTCCGACAGTTCGATCACGACCGATTGGAGCGCGCGGCGCGCACCGCGATGGATCGCGATCACCTTGCCGGCTCCCGGAGCCGTATGAAGCACGCCGGGCGCCTTGCGGTCGGCGAACAACACCTGACCCCGCTTCACGAAGTCGTCGACCTTCACCTGCATTCCCGGCTTCGCTCCGGGGAAGTCGTCCGCCATCACGGCGACGCGACTGACGCCCTCGCGACCGCGAACGATCTGCATCGGAGCACCGGAAATCGGAAGGTCCAGACCTTTGGTTATTCGATGGACTGCCATGGGTCGATTGTCGTTTCCATCTCGCCGCGAAGCGCGCGCGGGCCGGGTTTCAATCAATTCTCAGCGGCTGCCGTGCGCCGTCCGAGGCCGAACAAAAGGCCCCTGGTCGTGAAGTTGCATGAACCGAAGGGCCGGAGTCGCTGCTGGTTGCCCGTGGGGGGACGGAGGCGGCCCAGACAATAGAAGTCCCGCGCGTCCGGAACAACGCCGACACGGAAAGATTTCTTCGACTCACCACCGCGAGACGGAGCCGGATCGGCGAGGTCCCCCGCCTCCGATCGCGGACGCAGGACGCGGAAGAGCGCGCCCGGATTGGCGACCATGTCCCCAGGGGCGACACCTCTGACCGCCGAAAGGCCCAGAATGCCCCGCCAGAGGGACGATTTGTTGCACTCGAAACGGAACGGAGGTGTAGGCTCTACCAGAGGACAGTCGTGCTACGACGAGGGCGCTGCGACCACACGTTCAGTGGGGAAGACAGGGCCCGGGGAGGCAACATGCCGGTAAACCATCCGCTCCCGATCGCCCGGGAGATCATGACGACCCGCCTCGTCACGGTGGTGCCCGATCTCCCGATCTTCGATGCCATCCGGATCCTGCTGCGGAACCAGATCTCCGGCGCCCCGGTCGTCGATGCGGGCGGCGCCCTGGTCGGCATGCTCTCCGAGCTGGACTGCCTGAAGGTGCTCGCGAACGGTGAATTCTACGACGACGACTGCTCCGAGAAGGGCATCGTCAGCGATTACATGACCCGCGTGACGCAGTCGATCGATCCGGAAAGCGACGTCTACACGCTGGCGCAGTATTTCCTGAACCACACCGTGCGACGTTTGCCGGTCGTGCAGGACTCGCTCTTGCTCGGCCAGATCAGCCGGCGCGACGTGTTGCGCACGATCGAGGAGATGGGCCGCAAGCGGATGCCACGCAAGCGCTACCCCGACTACCGCGAGCCCATGGACCGCGCCGATCGAACCGCCCACCTGCACAACCGCTAGGGCTTCCCCGCCTGTTCACCCCGCCGATCGCGTCGGAGGTCCCTTCCGCGCTGTTCACCCCGCCGATCGAGTCGGGGGCCCTTCCGCGACCGTCAGCCGATCAGGGATCGGAAGGCCACTCGACACCGCGCGCGCGCTCGGTTCGAGCGAGAACTCAGCCGATCTGAAGCGTCGGTGAGGGCTTCTTGGACATCAGGTCGGCGTAGAAGTCGTTGCCCTTGTCGTCCGTCACGATGAAGGCCGGAAAATCTTCGACCTCGATCCGCCAGATCGCCTCCATGCCGAGCTCCTCGAACTCCTGCACCGCGACGTGCTTGATGCTGTGGTCGGCCAGGCGCGCCGCCGGGCCGCCGATCGAGCCCAGATAGAAGCCGCCGTGCTTGCCGCACGCGTCCGCGACCTGCTTCGAACGGTTGCCCTTTGCGAGCATCACCATGCTGCCGCCGTGGCTCTGGAAGAGATCCACGTAGGAGTCCATCCGACCCGCGGTCGTCGGACCGAACGACCCGGACGGACGGCCCTCGGGCGTCTTCGCCGGGCCGGCGTAGTAGACCATGTGGTCCTTGAAGTACTGCGGCAGGTCTTCACCCGCATCCAAACGTTCTTTCAGCTTCGCATGGGCGATGTCGCGTGCGACCACCATCGGGCCGCTGAGCGAAAGCCGCGTCGCGACGGGGTACTTCGAGAGCTCGGCGAGAATCTCCGACATCGGCCGGTTCAGATCGATCTCCACCACGGCCTGGTCCTTGCCGTCGCCCTGCACTTCCGGCAGGTACTTGGCGGGATTGGTCTCGAGCTGCTCGAGGAAGACGCCTTCGGCGTTGATCTTCGCGAGGATCTGCCGGTCGGCGGAACACGACACTCCGATCCCGACCGGGCACGACGCACCGTGCCTCGGCAGACGAATCACCCGCACGTCGTGGGCAAAGTACTTTCCGCCGAACTGGGCGCCGATGCCCGTCAAGTTGCACAGCTCGTGGATCTTCTCCTCGAGTTCCGGATCGCGGAACGCGCGCCCGCCTTCGTTGCCGGACGTGGGCAGGTCGTCGAGGTAGCGCGCCGAAGCGAGCTTCACGGTCTTCAGGGTGAACTCGGCCGAGGTGCCGCCGATCACGACGGCGAGGTGATACGGCGGACAGGCCGACGTCCCGATCATCTTGATCTCTTCCGCGAGAAAAGCCATCAGCGAGGCGGGATTCAGCAGCGCCTTCGTCTGCTGATAGAGGAATGTCTTGTTCGCCGAGCCGCCCCCCTTCGCCAGGAAGAGCAGCTCGTATTCCCCTCCCGGCTCGGCGTAGATCTCGATCTGGGCCGGCAGGTTCGTAGCGGTGTTCTTCTCGCGGTACATGTCGAGCGGGGCGAGCTGCGAATAGCGCAGGTTCCGGGTCTGGTAGGCATCGTAGATTCCGTGCGACAGAGCGGCCGCGTCGTCGCAGCCGGTCATCACACGCTCGCCCTTGTGGCCCATCACGATCGCGGTGCCGGTATCCTGGCAGCTCGGCAGTTCACGCCCCGCCGCGATGTTCGCGTTCATCAGCAGTTCGAACGCGACGAAACGATCGTTGGCGGAGGCCTCGGGGTCGTCGAGGATCTTCGCGAGCTGCGCCAGGTGGCCGGGGCGCAACAAGTGCGAGACATCATCCATCGCCTCCGCGGCGAGCAGCCGCAGCGCCTCCGGTGCGACCTCGAGCATGCGACGGCCGTCGACGTCGACGGACTTCACGTGACTCGAGGCAGCGTCGAGACGCCGGTACGGAATGTCGCTGCCCATATGTTCGAACATCTTCTGGTATTCGAAATCTGCCATCGAAGGACCTCCGGGAGTCGGAAGCGGGTGGTATCGAGGGGAGCCGCTTCCGGGAAATGCGTCGAACCGCCGATCGCACGGGATGGGCAGTCCGGCGGGAAAATATAGGCCATCCCGGCGACATGGGCCGCGCGACCGCGGCTTGTCGCGCGGTCGGATCACTGCCAAGATCGGCCCTCGGAGGTTCCGTGCCGCAAGCCACACGAGTCGTGATGTTCGATTTCGGAGGCGTCTTCACCGACTCCCCCTTCGAGGCCGTCGCGCGCCTCGGCGCGGAGCTCGGCGCCGCCCCCGGACAGATCGAAGCACTCATGTTCGGCCCGTATCACGAGGACACCGATCACGCCTGGCACCGGCTCGAACGCGGTGAGATCGAACTCGAGAACGCAGTCCGTGAAATCGCGGCGGCGGGCGCCGCCCACGCCATCGACCTGGACCCGGTCGACATCCTCATGAACATGGGCGGCGGCGGCCTGCGCGAGGTGCTGATCGAACGTGTCCGCGCGCTGCGGGAAGCGGGCCTCGCCACCGCACTCGTGACCAACAACGTCGCGGAATTCCGCCCGCACTGGCGCGCAATGCTGCCGGTCGACGAACTCTTCGACCTCGTCGTCGACTCCAGTGAAGTCGGCGTCCGCAAGCCCGACCCTGCGATCTACCGGCTCGCCCTCGAGCGGTTGGGCGGGCTCCCGCCCGAAAGCGCCCTCTTCCTCGACGACTATCCGAGCAACGTCGAAGCCGCCGAGGCGCTCGGCATCCGCGGCATCCTGGTCGAGAGCGATCTTGCCGAAACCCTCGCCGCGCTCGATCGGCTGATCGGCCGACACGCGCCGGCCGACCCCGCCCCTTCGGCTCGACAGAGCTCCGCGAAGGCGGCAAAATAGAACACGTTTCATTCCTGCCGAATCGAGCTCGATTCGGCGCCCGCGTGAGGCCTCATGTACATCGCGTATACCGACGAGCAGGAAGCGCTCCGCAAGGAACTCCGCGCCTACTACGACGAGCTGCTCACACCCGACGTCGTCGAAGAGCTCCACAAGGGCTTCGGCACCGGCGAAGTCATGCGTGCGACCGTGAAGCAGATGGCGAAGGACGGTTGGCTGGGCATCGGCTGGCCCAAGGAATACGGAGGCCAGGGCCGCTCGCAAATCGAGCAGTTCATCTTCTTCGACGAGTCGATGCGCTCCGGAGCACCGGTTCCGATGCTGACGATCAACACCGTCGGCCCGACGCTGATGAAGTACGGAAGCGAAGAAATCAAGAACTTCTTCCTGCCGAAGATCCTCGCGGGCGAGCTGCATTTCTGCATCGGCTACACCGAGCCGAACGCGGGCACCGATCTCGCCGCGCTCACCACGTCGGCGGTGCGCGACGGTGACGAATACGTGATCAACGGCCAGAAGGTCTTCACGAGCCTCGCTTCCGACGCCGACTACTGCTGGCTCGCAACGCGAACGGACCCCGAGGCGCCCAAGCACGCCGGCTTGTCGATGTTCGTGGTCGACATGAAGTCGCCGGGTCTCAAGGCCGAGCCGATGGACCTGCTCTCGGATCACAACATCTGCACGACCTACCTCGACGATGTGCGCGTCCCGGCGAAGAACCTGGTCGGCGGCGAGAACAAGGGCTGGGGACTCATCACGAGCCAGTTGAACCACGAGCGCGTCACGATCTGCTCGCCCGGGATCCTCGACAAGTGCTTCCAGGGCACGCGCAAGTGGGCGCAGGAGAAGCGTCTGCCCGATGGTCGCCGGGTCATCGACCAGGAGTGGGTGCAGACGAACCTGGCGCGGGTCTACACCGGCCTGGAATTCCTGAAGCTCATCAACTGGAAGGTCGCGTGGACAGCGACCGAGGATCGCCTCTCCGTCGCCGACGCATCGACGACCAAGGTCTTCGGCACCGAGTGGTACATGGAGTCGTTCCGACTCCTGATGGAAGTGTTCGGTCAGCGCGGCTATCTGAAGCGCAACTCTCCGGAAGCCGAGATCAAGGGACACCTCGAGACCCTCTACCGCGGCCTGCTGATCCTCACGTTCGGCGGCGGCACCAATGAAATCCAGCGAGACCTGATCGGCATGTTCGGGCTCGGGCTGCCACGCGCTCCGCGCTTCTGATCCTGCGACCCGGGAAGGGTCGACGACGCCAGAGCGCCGTCCGCCGACCGGACGGCGCCAATCCAGGAGACTCCCCCGATGGACTTTTCCTTCACGGACGAACAGCAGTCGATCGCCGACCTCGCGCAGCAGATCCTGCGAGACGGATGCACGCAGGAGCGACTGAAGGCGGCCGAGAAGAGCGACGGACCGCGTTTCGACCGCGACCTCTGGAACGACGTCGCCGGGGCGGGCCTGGTCGGCGTCGCGATCCCTGAGGAGTGTGGCGGCGGCGGTCTCGGATTCTTCGAGCTGGCCCTCATCATCGAGCAGGTCGGTCGCACCACTGCACCGATTCCCTTCATCGAGACGAGCGTGCTCGGCGCGCTACCGATCGCGCGCTTCGGCAGTGAAGCGCAGAAGAACGCACTGCTCCCGAAGGTCGCCGAGGGCGCGCTGATGCTCACCGCGGCGTTGGTCGAGGACGAGCCGACGATCGCCACTCCGGATGGCGACGGCTGGGCGCTCGCGGGCACCAAGCTCTTCGTTCCCGCGGCCCAGCTGGCCGACCGCATCCTCGTTCCGGCCGAGATCGCAGGCGGCGGATCCGGCGTCTTTCTCGTCGATCCGAGCGCCGACGGCGTCGGGATCGAAGATCTCGACACGACCAGCGGTCAGCCCGAAGCCGTCGTGACGCTCGACTCCGTGCGGGTCGGCGCCGACGACCTGCTCGGGGATGCGCGCAACGGGGCCGAAATCAAAGCCTGGATCGAGCTCCACGGCACTGCGGCGCTGGCGTCGCTCGGCCTCGGAGTGTGCGAAGAGGCGCTCGCACTCACCGCCGAATACACCAAGACACGCAAGCAGTTCGACCAGCCGATCGCGATGTTCCAGGCGGTCGGCCATCGCGCGGCCGATGCCTACATCGACACCGAGGGAATCCGCCTGACCTCGTGGCAGGCCGCCTGGCGCCTCGGCGCCGGAATGCCCGCCGCGACCGAAGTCGCGGTCGCCAAGTTCTGGGCGGCCGAAGGCGGCGCACGGGTCGTCTCAGCAGCACAACACCTCCACGGCGGCGTCGGAGTCGACCGCGACTATCCCGTCCACCGCTGCTACATCTACGCTCGCCAGTTGGAGCTCACGCTGGGCGGCGGCACGAAGCAGCTGCTCGCGATCGGACGCACGCTCGCCGACGAGCCTGCCACGGTCTGAGCCCCGAAGACCGAGGAGGTGATCCATGCCCAAGCGCAGGGACCAGATCGCGATGACCGACGCCGAGTTGCGGGATTTCATCGAGAGCCAGAAGACCATCCAGGTCGCGACGATCAACAAGGACGGGACGCCCCACCTGGTGCCGCTTTGGTTCGCGGTGGTCGACGGCGACATCGTGCTCGAGACCTTCACGAAGTCGCAGAAGGTGGTGAATCTCGAACGCGACCCGCGCATGACGGTGTTGCTCGAGGCGGGCGACGTCTATGAAGAGCTCCGCGGTGCGACGATCTACGCCGAGGCCGAGCTCGTCAAGGACGTCGACCGGGTTCACGATCTCCACATGGCCGTATTGACCCGCAATACCGACATTCCGGTCGAAACGCTCGACAAGGTTTCGCGCGGCATGGCTCCGAAGAAGACCGCGATCGTGGTGAAGGTCAAGCGCTGCTTCAGCTGGGACCACCGCAAGCTCGGCGGAGTCTACTGAGCGCCATGCCCCCCACCCGGGGCACAGTGGGGGTGCGACGATGGGCGGTGGCCGCCTGGCTGAATCCGAGCGTGTCGCGCTCGAGCGAAGACTCGCCGACCAGCTGCGCGCGGCGATCGAAGCACTGACCGAACGCGACTTCACCGATGACACACTCGTCGATGCCGTGGCGATCTCCGAATCGCTGACCCGGCGGCTCGTCGGCCGCCACCGCGTTCGCTGGTACGAAGCCGACCCCGCGGACGCGAAGCTCCGACTCGGCTATCTCGACCACAGTCCGATCCGCGGCCCCAACAACGCGATCGCGCCACCGATGCGGATCGAGATCGTGGAGGGCCAGGACGGAATCCGGCGAATGGAAGGAAGTGCCCGACTCGGCTCC
>Ga0210064_1000541_pt1 | contig 17816 bp, 14 predicted proteins | sample Muzzi_CordC_D2_FD_185531 | JGI IMG/M metagenome (GOLD analysis project Ga0210064, IMG submission 185531) | Wetland microbial communities from San Francisco Bay, California, USA, that impact long-term carbon sequestration - Muzzi_CordC_D2 (SPAdes) | ecosystem: Environmental > Aquatic > Marine >...
GTGAGTCCGATGTCGCTGCCAGTCATTTTGCCGGTGGACATCAACTGCCCGGCCAGTGGTGTGCCCGGGTAAACGCGTACACCCGTCATGGCAACCACCGCCGTTGGCCGCATTTCGCGCAGGGCCTGGCAGGTATTTCGAATACTGGATTCTGTTTCACCGGGACCGCCAAATATAAGTGTATGGCAAACACGCAGTCCGGCATCAAGACAATATTGGTTGGCACGGAAAACGGTAGCGGCATCAAATGATTTACCCAGCCGCTTGAGTTGGTCGTTATCCACGGCATCGGTGCCAAGCTCAATACCCTCGCAACCGGCCTGTGCCATGAGTTGCGCCTGTCGCCTGTCGAGTTTGACGGGCGTGGCGTAACAGCTCCATCGGACGTTCAGTTTGCGCCGCAGGATTTCCTCGCAAATGCCTTCGACATGACCGCGCGGGAAGTTCAGGATGGAATCAACAAAGAAGACAGGGTGAGGGCCGTACTCGCGCAACAGCTCCTCGATTTCGTCAACGACATCACGGGTATCGCGCACACGGAACCGGTTGCCTTCGAGTAACGGGTAGGTGCAGTAGTTGCATTTAAATATGCAGCCGCGTTTGGTCTGGATGTTGCCAGTGCCGCCACGACGCACGTAACGGGCATAATCAAACAGGTGGCGTGCCGGGCGCAGTCCATTGCCTCGATTTGTATCAGTTCTCACGGGGGGGTGAATGTGTATACCGGCAGAATGGTTGTGTTTTCGAGCCAGGACACCGGGTACAATACCCGGGTTATGATTATTATCCAGTGCATCGAGTAATGTGACAAAGGCCTGTTCACCTTCACCCTTGATGCCATAATCTGCATCAAGTACCTGCATATAGGCCTCGGGTAAAATCGAAAAACCGGAACCCCCGAGTACGACCGTTGCGGGAGTGATATCACGTATTGCATCGATGACTTCCCGGTGCTGGGTCAGGTAGTCAACCGTCAGCGGGTAGGCGGCATTATCGACATTGCGAAGTGACAAGCCAATGACGTCAGGTTTGAAGGTTCGAATCTGCTGTTGCAGTTCATCTATCGGCCGACTGCCGAAGCAGAGGTCCACAACGGCAAGCTGGTGGTCTGCCTGTTGTATTGCCGTAGCGATACAGGCAAGACCGAGCGGAAAAATCGGGTCCGGAATACGCTCCCTGTTGGCAGATACGAGTAAAACCCTCATCCACTTTTATCCTTGCATAGCCATTACCTGACCATCAGTGTTCCTTCCATGCCATGAGCGCGATGGCTCTTCATGAAAGGCAGTTTTTTGTTGCAGTAGAACGTGTAGGCACCGGGTATTTCAGGAGTGAATTTGATCATTGATGTCGAGCCGGCACTCACACCGGTGTCGATATCCAGTCCGGCAGCCTTATTCTTCAGAGTGAAGCTATGTGGGGTGATGCTGTCCTTGTTGATCAGGGTCAGAACAACCGGCCGGCTGGACTGGACTTCAATGCTGTCCGGCTTGAAACGGTAGTCCCCGAGTGTCAGGGTAACCGTCTGAGGTATGTCTTCAGCATGGACCTGGAAAGCCAGGGCGGGGAAAAAGAAAGTCCCTGTTAGAAAAAGTATTGGTACAACGGACTTGTTGAAGGTTACTTTTCTCATGGCGATCCCCCGGTGACGCAAGACGAAATGATGGCTCTTCATCGTTACAACTTTTCAAGTATAGGCCATACTTCAGATCATGCCTTGTATGAGTCCGACCAGAGGAAAAAGTTTCCTGGCCTGTGTGAAACGGGCAGGTTGTTTCACCTGCCTGGTGAACGGGTTGTTCCTGACTGTCCCGGTGGCGGGCGAGGCGGGGGCTATCGATGTGGATGGCTGGAGGTTGGTTCAAACTGTTGCCGCAGGCCGAATTTATCACCGTGAAGTCGAGGGCTCGTCCGTTCCCTGGGCAATGCTCGTGACGACCTTCGATACCACGCCCGAACGTGTGCATGCTGTTGTGGTCGATTACGATCATTTTGCGGAATTCATACCGAATGTTTTCAAAAGCCGGGTTATGGCGCGAGAGGGCAGGACGCAGTGGATCTATCATCACCTGCAATTCTCCGCGCCAATTACCGATCGTGCCTATCTCATCAGAAGTAGCGATGGTGAATGCTGGGTACAGCAACCTTGCTACCGGGTCGAATGGACGCTGGATGATCGCTCGTTTCAGGACATTGATCTCTCGGCAGGAATTCAGCCGAATGCGTTCTCGGGGTTCTGGGAACTGCGATCCACTGACAAGCCGAACAGAACCGAGGGACGTTATGCTGTATACAGCGAGCCCGGCGGGTTCATCCCCGGCTGGCTGGTCACGAGAATGACCGATCGTTATATTCAGCAGGTCGTGGAAGCCGTCCGTGAGCGACTCGGTGCACTGTCAAATTAAGTTTCTTTGAGCGGTAACTGCTCGATGAATAGAGCGCAAAGAGTGTTGTTCAGGATGGTAAGTTCTATGAAGATTTAGGTTTTCGCAAAAATCTTACCAAGAATGTGCAGGCCCGGGCATATACCTGTTGCAGCGGCGAATGTGAGGAATGCTGCTGGCAGGTAAAGTATCCAATGAACGGTGTTGTAGCCGGAGAGCCATATGCCAAGCCATACCAGTGCGGCTATCAGTAGAAAGAGCACTCGCATGGATGTGCTGGCGTTTTGAAGCTGCATCGTATTTTCCTCCCAATGTATTATGTCAAGGATAGACGCCCAGTCTTCAGATATCCAGCACTCTTTTGGCTCTCCTGCTGCAGGAATGCCACGCTGTTTTGAAAGACTGAGGGCACTCAAGGCCAGAGAAAGAGTTAAACAAAAATAAAGAGGTCCATTGGGAGTTTACAATGACTGCACCGACAGTTGCCGCCGGGTAAAAAACTGCCTGTACCTCGGTTGGATTAAGCCGGGAATGGAGGTCGTTTAGCAGTATGCGGCCATCGTCAGCCGGGGCGGGCAGGCCAGGGAACAGGAGGAACAGTCCCGACAAAATACGAAAAAAGTAAAAATTCATTCGATATTCCCTTTGCTGTTCAATGCGGCGACAGAACCCTTGAAGATAAGAAAAAGTGCGAGCATGAGAACCACGTGATAAACGGCATTGTAGGTGAAATACACCGGGTGAAATGATATTTGCAACTGCTGAATCACCGGTGCAATGAGCGAAATCAGGATACCTGCAGTTCCAAAGGAAATGCCACGACCGGTCCATCGCCGGTTCGCGACGAAAAATCCCGTCATACATACAATCGTTGCTGGAATATAGAAGATGATTGCCAGCAGGAATTCTTGATAGAAGATTGTGGCTAACAGGTAAGCAGCCAGTGCTGTTATAGTTACCTTCTTGCCGTAATGCATTGTTCGTGTACCGAGAAGGGCGAGTCCTGCAAGCGCGAAGCCGGTCGCGGTTATACCTATGAAAAACAATGTGGACCACCACAGGGGGGCGTAAATAGCACTGTCTGGTGTGTTGAAGAAGCCGTGGGAGGTTCCTCCCAGAAAGGAGGCTGCTGCGAAGCCGGCAAACGTAATTTTCAAGTAAGTGGCAAGATCAGATTTATTGCCGGAAGCGTGAATGGCTACGGCAAACCACGTGGCCTCAAGGCAGAGAATGTAGTCCGTTAGTGAAACATCTACTTCGGTCATGTCGTTCGATTCGCTGCCCTGTGACTCAAAAATCAGGCTTGCTATTCTAGCAAAACCCGGCGATATGCAGTCACTTTCGTGTTGAATATTGACCCGGTCCTTGAGGAGGCAGACAGATGCGTTTGGGATTGTCCCTGTTTGTTTTATGTGCCGGCCTGCTGCCGGGTTTCCTGTCTGTTGCTCAGATGTCATACGCACAGGAGCCAGCGGTGCCGCCGGAAATTAACCGGCGCTTTTCTGATCCGGATTTCGATGTCTGGGCGGGCCGGTTTGAGCGGCCCGGGCGGGAAGTCTATGACCGGCGCGAAGATATCGTAAAAGCGACCGGTGCAATGCGGGGTATGACAGTCGCCGACGTGGGGGCGGGTACAGGTCTTTTCACCCGCTTGTTTTCAGATGCGGTGGACAGTGCAGGGAAGATCTATGCCGTCGATATTTCACAGGTCTTTGTCGATAACATTTTGCGCATCAGTCATGAACAGGGGCAAGGCAATGTCATCGGGGTTGTGAATACCCGGCGCAGTGTATCGTTGCCAGACCAATCGGTTGATCTGGTTTTTATCTGTGACACCTACCATCATTTTGAATATCCACACGATATGATGTTATCGATTCGCGCTGCGTTGAAACCAGGTGGCAGTGTGGTGGTTGTTGATTTTCGCAAGATCCCCGGAGTAAGCAACGCCTGGGTTATGGGCCATGTGAGATCAAATGAAGCTGTGGTGGTTGAGGAAATCAAATCCGCGGGATTCAAACTGGTCGAGGATAACGATCTTTTACGAACAAATTACTTTCTTCGCTTTGTGCCGGCGCCGGAAGAAAAGTAGCCTGCTTATCCGTATCGGTGAATTTATCCGGCAAGACGTTAAAATACCGGTAATGTGTGAGCAACCTGAGAAGGAAAATTCATGAAGGCATTCATCCTTGCCATCCTCATTATGTCTAACAGCGGATACGCTGCAGCCTCAGACCGGTATATCCAGATTGACACCCCCAGCGAAAATGACAGCGTAGATCCCGCCAAAGCGATTCCAGTCAGTGGTTCCGGCAAGGGCCTGTTTGAAGGTAATGTCGTCGTTCGAATTGAAGACTTGGAAGGCAGAATGCTAGCCCAGGTTGCGACCACGATGAGACGCGACGATATTGCGGCAGAAGGTCCCTGGCAGACTCAGATCACGCTTTCCAATCCTGTCCCAGCTGAAATCAGGCTAATCGCCTTCTCACCTTCACCCAAAGAAGGCGATACAGCGATCACCAGTAATCCGGTATTGCTCAAGACAACCGGATCGGGACTGGAAAACATCGACTGGAAACTCCAGCGGTATCTCGGTGAATCGGGGGAGATGACGCTGGTTCTGCCCGAAACGACGGTCGATGTCCAATTCAGCAATGGCCAGTTCGGCGGCGGCGCCGGCTGTAACCGCTATTTTGGCCCTTACACCACCGGAGAGAATAATCGGCTGACGTTCGCCCCGGAGATCGGTTCCACCCAGATGGCCTGTCCTCCAGCCATTGCCCGACAGGAGCAGCGTTACTTCGCACTCCTCTCTCTTGTCTCCGCCTGGCAACGAGGCGCGGACTCGCTGCTGTTGTTTGGTAACGATCGTCAGGCTATCCTGAAATACGCTGTCGCCAAACCCGCCGGGCTGGACGACTCACTCTGGCAAGCCACCGGCATCAACAACGGTCGCGGCGGCGTTGTTTCCAGCAAGACCACGCACCTCGCGACGGCGTCGTTCGCAAATAACAAAATCGCCGGCAACGCAGGGTGCAATAATTTCACTGCCTCGTATGACATCAAAGGCAACCACATCACCATCGGACGTGCAGTGACGACGCGCAAGCACTGTGCAGAACCGAATGGCATCATGGAGCAGGAGCAGCAATACCTCCAGGCACTGGCGCGGGCGCGCACCTATATGTTGAAAGCCGACAGGCTTGAATTACGTGACGAGCACGGGTCCTTGCAGGTCAGCTATCGTGTTCAAGAAAACTGAGGTGGAAGTGGGCAGGTCTGTGGTACGAACCCCCATTTCCGTATTACTTGCCATCTTCGCTGTAATCAGCGGTACCTGGTCCCTTGCAAATGCCGCCACTATGGCAGTCGATCAGACGGCTGTGCAACTGGGCTACAAGGTGCTTGCAGTCAGGGAGGCGATTCAGAATCCCGGGGCACCGAACGCGATGCAGGCCGTCACTGACCTCGGACGTGATCAGCGGTATTACGTCATGGTTCGCGGCTGGCTCTCGTATCGGCTTGACGGCGATAGGAGCATTCTCGGTGCCGCCAGGGGGCAGACACGCGATGAGGTGAAGGAGCGTATCCACTTTCTCGAAAAAGCGATTCGGGCCATTGATCTGGAATAGCTGTATAGCGCTGTCTTTTCCGACCGATGGAATGGCACGATATGACTGGAATGGTTTTTCCATTAACAGAAACCAGTGCTATGATTAACAATCGGAGACAATCCAGTTGCAGCCACCCGGATGGCTCGATTCAACAGTGATCACAAGCGGGATGTGTAACTGGATGTCTTTTAATGCAAGTCGTTTGACAGTAGCAGGCTGGTTCAGGTGATGGATAAGCACTTTGAGCCAAAAAGTTTTATATGCCCTCTCTCGGGCGTGAAGCGAAACACCCGGCGCCGCCACCATTTGCCCAGCCGGGGTAATTCGTCAATCTATCTGAGACAGTACGCTCGTGAGCTCTGTGCAAACCCCCTATTACCTGGTCGATGAAAATCGCCTGCTGGACAACCTGAAAAAGATCCAGTTTGTCCGGCGCCATGCAAATGCCCGATCCCTACTGGCACTGAAATGCTTCTCCACCTGGTCTCTGTTCAGCCTCATACGTCAATACATGGACGGTACGACAAGCAGCTCCCTCTACGAGGCGAGACTGGGTTATGAGACTTTCGGTAAGGAAGTCCATGCCTACAGCGTGGCATTCGATGAAACCGAGATCCAACAGCTGAGGTCTTTTTCCAGCAAGATCATATTCAATTCCATTTCCCAGCTGCAGCGATTTCATTCCCTCGTCAGGCAGCAGGCACCCTGTCCCGAAGTCGGACTGAGGGTGAATCCACAGGTCAGTTACTCCCACTTTGACCTGGCCGACCCGGCAAGACCCCGCTCCCGTCTCGGGGTCATCGACCAGGGCGCGATACACAAAGTTCTGCCCCTGATTTCGGGTTTGATGTTCCACTACAATTGTGAAAACGACGATTTCGACAGCTTCTCCACCCTGCTCGACACCCTGGGTGAGACCTATGGGGCTCTGTTGCGTCAACTCGATTGGGTGAGTCTGGGCGGTGGGATATACTTCACCCTCGAAGATTATCCCCTGAACGCTTTTTGTGAAAAACTGAAGGCCTTTTCCGAGCGATTCGGACTCCAGGTTTACCTGGAGCCGGGGGAGGCTGTGGTCACCGGGAGCGCCCAGCTGGTTACCAAAGTGCTCGATGTGGTCTCCAACGAAGGGGATATCGCCATTGTCGACAGTTCTGTGGAAGCACATATGCCGGACCTGCTGATCTATCGGGAAAACGCGGCAATAGAAGGGGGCGACGAGGGGCGGTATCGCTATACCATAGCCGGTAAATCCTGCCTGGCGGGTGACCTGTTTGGCACTGCCTGCTTCAACAAGCCGTTGCAGGTAGGCGACACCATTCGTATTGCCGATGCGGCGGGTTATACCATGGTAAAAAAGAACTGGTTCAACGGGGTCAGGATGCCAGCCATCGTCATCAAACGGCTTGATGGCCGTGTCGAACAGGTCAAACATTTCGACTATCAGGATTATAAATCCAGTCTGTCTTGAAAATATATGCGACAGGGTTTTCGCAAAGCATGAATAAAAATGTACTGATCATCGGGGCAGGCGGCGTGGCCAACGTGGTTGCCCACAAGTGTGCCCAGAACAACGATATTCTGGGCGATATCTGCATCGCTTCCAGGACCCTGAAAAAATGCGATGACATCATCGAAAGCATTCATCGGAAGGGGAATCTGAAACAGGCAGCGGGCCGGCTCTATTCGCGCCAGCTGGATGCCATGGATGTGGCTGCTGTCGTCAGCCTGATCAGGGAGACCGGTAGCCGGATTGTGATCAACGTGGGCAGCCCCTTCATTAACATGTCAGTGCTTCAGGCCTGCATGCAGACGGGTGCTGCCTATATGGATACAGCTATCCATGAGGATCCGGCCAGGATCTGCGAGCAGCCGCCCTGGTATGCCAACTATGAATGGAAACACCGGGACGAGTGCCGGGAGAAAGGGATCACCGCCATACTGGGTGTCGGCTTCGACCCGGGCGTGGTCAATGCCTATTGCCGCTATGCTCGGAAACACTATTTCGACCGCATAGATACCATCGATATAATGGATGTGAATGCGGGAGATCACGGCCGCTACTTTGCGACCAACTTCGATGCGGAGATCAATTTCCGCGAATTCACTGAAGCAGTATGGACCTGGGTGGACCGGCAGTGGGTGAGAATACCGGTCCACACGGAAAAACGAAGCTTTGACTTTCCGGTGGTGGGTAAACAAATTCTATATCTGACCGGCCATGATGAACTGCACTCGCTGTCGAAGAATATTGATGCCAACAGCATCCGTTTCTGGATGGGTTTCAGTGACCACTACATCAACTGCTTTACGGTGCTGAAAAATATCGGTCTGTTGTCTGAACACCCGGTGCGTACTGCGGAAGGGGTGGAGATCGTGCCGCTGAAGGTGGTCAAGGCTTGCCTCCCTGATCCAGCCTCCCTGGCGCAGGACTATAAGGGAAAGACCTGTATCGGAGACCTGGTCAAGGGTGAAAAGGATGGCAGGCAAACCGAAGTCTTCATATACAATGTCTGCGATCACCAGGCCTGTTATGAGGAGGTGGAGTCGCAGGCTATCTCCTACACGGCAGGGGTTCCGCCGGTGGCGGCAGCTATCCTGATTGCCCAGGGGACGTGGGACGCAAAAACCATGGTCAATGTTGAGGAACTCGATCCGGACCCATTTCTTGAACTGTTAGGCACGATGGGGCTGCCGACCACCGTGAAAAATATGTCCGAACTGGAATCCGCGTAAACTCATCCCAATTTCAACAAAAAGCACGTTATCATCGCAACGTATGCCAAAAATGCGCTGCCGGAACCAGGTGATACCCGTACAGATAATCAGCTTGAATTCGTGTAGAATAGGCCGTGTCGTGCTGACCAGGCCGCCAGCACACAGTTCGGCGGTCTTCGATAGCACGACAGCATGATCGGATCGTTTACCCACCTGAACAACAATACCGGCTAAAAAAGGCGTCTATGGATAACTTCGGCACGACAGGCTCAAGACCAGAGTGGGAGGCTCTCAAGTCTGCCGTCTTCATCGGCAACTACCTCCCCCGGCAGTGTGGTATCTCCACCTTCACCACGCACCTTCTTGAATCCATCGCGCTGAATGCACCGGACAAAGACTGCTGGGCGGTGGCCATGAACGACCGGCCCGAAGGCTATCTCTATCCGTCCCAGGTGCGGCTCGAGATCAACCAGAACCAACTGAACGAATACAGCCTGGCGGCCGACCTGCTCAACCTCCACCAGGTGGACGTGATCTGTCTCCAGCATGAATACGGTATATTCGGTGGCAAGCGTGGCAGCTTTATCATAGAGCTGTTGCGTAATGTCAAGATGCCGGTGGTGACGACCCTGCACACGATTCTGAAGGATCCGAACCTTCAGGATAGGCAAATCATGATGCAGCTTGCCGAGTTCTCAGACCGGCTGGTGGTGATGAGCGAGCGCTCGGTCGAATTTCTGCGCGATATCTACCAGGTGCCGGAGGAGAAGATCGTCCTCATACACCACGGTATCCCCGACGTGCCGTTTGTCAAATCCGATGACTACAAGGAGAAGTTCGACGTATCCGGAAAGAAGATCATCCTGACCTTCGGCCTGCTTTCGCCGGGCAAGGGCATCAAGGTGGTCATTGATGCCCTGCCGGCGATCGTGAAGGCCCACCCGCAGGTCATCTATATGGTGGTCGGCGCCACCCATCCGCACCTCAAGGCGGAACAGGGGGAGGATTACAGAAACAGCCTTCACTTGCGCGCAAAAGAACTCGGCGTTTCGGATCACATCGTTTTTCATGATCGTTTCGTTGCCGACGAAGACCTGTTGGAGTTTATCGGTGCGGCAGATATTTATGTCACTCCGTACCTGAACGAGGCGCAGATTATTTCCGGTACGCTCGCCTATGCGCTTGGAATGGGCAAAGCGGTGATATCCACACCCTATTGGCACGCCCAGGAGTTGCTCGCAGATGATCGGGGCAGGCTGATCCCATTCCAGGATCATGACGCTCTGGCACGAGAAGTGATCGATCTCCTGGATCATCCGGATGAACTGCTCGCCATCCAAAAGAGAGCCTATGCTTATGGCCGCAAGATGATCTGGAGCGATGTAGGCCGCCGCTATCTCGATACCTTTGCAAAAGCCAAGCGCCAGCGATTGCGGAAGAACATACCCGAACACCGGCTGGAACCCCTTGGGTTACGACAGCAACGCTTACCGGAAATCAAGCTGAACCATTTGCGCCGAATGACCGATGGAACGGGTGTGCTTCAGCATGCCAGTTACACGGTCCCGGATCGGATGCACGGTTATTGTGTAGACGACAATGCCCGTGCACTGATCGTCGCCGTTACGGCACAGGATCTCCAGCCGCTGGACTCCTCGCTGGGTGACCTGGCCAGCGTTTATTTGAGTTTTCTGGGCTATGCCTTCAATGAGCAGACCGGCCGGTTTCGCAACTTTATGTCTTATGATCGTCGCTGGCTCGAGCTAACGGGCTCGGAGGATTCCCACGGTCGCGCACTGTGGGGGTTGGGTATCGCGGTAGCGCTGGGTCGGGATTCGGGGGAGGTGGTTTATGCGGCCGACCTGTTCCAGCGTGCGCTGGATACTGTCGAGCATTTCACCTCCCCCCGGGCGGTCGCCTTCGTCATCATCGGAACCCATGCGTACCTGTCCCGCTACAGCAGCGACAGCCGCGCGAAAAGGGTGCGCAAGATACTTGCGGACCGGCTCATGGCATGGTTCAGGAGTTCTTCCTCCGAAGACTGGCCATGGTGTGAGGATATCCTGAGCTATGATAACGCCCGCCTGCCTCAGGCTTTGCTGCTGTCCGGGCAGTGGCTTCCCGACCGCGAGATGCTGGAGACGGGTCTGCGCGCCCTCGACTGGTTGAAACAGGTTCAGACCGATGAGACAGGCCTCCACTTCGCCGCTATCGGCAACCAGGGCTGGTTAACCCGGGACGGCGAAAAGGCGCGATTCGATCAGCAACCCATCGAGGCGGCTGCGATGGTGGACGCCTGCATCGAGGCATTCAACTGCACGCGGGACGAGGAATGGATCGCTTACGCCTACCGCTGTCTCAACTGGTACCAGGGGGAGAACGATCTGAGGGTTCCGCTCTGCGATTACGCTACCGGCGGCTGCCGGGACGGACTGGAAGCGCAGGGGGCGAATGAAAATCAGGGGGCAGAGTCCACTCTTTGTTGGCTTATGGCGCTGCTCGCCGTCTACAGCCACCGCGGCTGGGACCGGGTTACCGCGGGGAAGGAAGAGCCTGCCCGGCCGCATGCCCGCGAGGCGTCGTAGGGAAAAGATATTACCCCAATGCCCTACGATGCTGTCATCGGGACGGGCTCGCTGCAATTCCGTGTCAGCCTGGCCATCAGCTTTGGTACCTGCAGCGTTGCTATGCTGCAGCGCTGATCGCCCGAGGCATACGGGATGATCAATTCGTTCTGGTGGATGAGTGAGCCGCAACTGTAAACCACGTTGGGGACGTACCCCTCCCGCTCATGCGCATTCGGCACCAGGATCGGTTCGTCAATCCGGCTGATGATTCGGGTCGGATCGTCCAGGTCCAGCAACTCGATGCCGAGGCTGTAGGTCCGCAGCGGGCCAACCCCATGGGTCACTACCAGCCAACCCTCCGGCGTCTCGATGGGTGAGCCGCTGTTCCCCATCTGGATGAATTCGTAAGGGAACTCAGGCTCCTGCAGAATTTGCGCCCGCTGCCAGAAGTGCAGATTGTCCGAAAACATGATGGCGTTGTTCTCACCATCCTGGCGTGACAGCATCACGTATTGACCGCGGATCTTTCTCGGGAACAGAGCCATTCCCTTGCCCTGTACCTGGGTTCCGTTCAGCGTAATGATCTTGAACGAGAGGAAGTCACAGGTCTCGATGAGTTGCGGCAGGATCGTCTCTCCGTTGTACGCGGTATAGGTGGCGTAGTAGGTCACCGTGCCGTCGTCGTCGACGAAACGCACAAAACGGGCATCCTCGATCCCCTTGCGCTCCGATTCCGACACGGGAAAGATCACCCGCTCGGAAATCGGGTGGCCCTTTCGAAACAAAATCTGGTAATTGGATCGCGCCAGCCACATCGCCATGTCAATGGCATCCGTCTTCTCCTGCGGCAGGAACTGGCCATTGTTCTGGAGTTCGCCGATCTTTCCCTGCAGATCATTGAAGGTGAAGGTATTCGGCAGCTTTTTGAGGAGCTGGTGCGTTACCGCATTAACCGCTCCCATCTCCTGGAGCTTCAGCCGGAACAGGTGTCGGTTGTAGCTTGGGTTGGCATGTATTTCCGGAGCTTCCACATAGTCGCTCAAGGCATCGAAGTAGATATCGTTGTTGCTATCGATAATTCCGCTGCGAAACTCGATGGAGGAGATGTGGCCTTCACCGGTGGCGCGGAAGCTCATAACGAACCGGCAGGAGCCTGCAGGATCCGTCTTCTGCTTGGCAACCTGAACGATGCAGGGATTGAATAATGCCGCCGCCTCCACCGAGTATTCCGCGGTAAAGTACGCGCCGATAAGAAGCCGCCGTTGCTTCGACAGCTGATCGACATCCGGCACAAAGCCGGCCACAGTTTTAAAATTTCGCTCCAGGCTTTCCCTGAAGTAGCGGTGGCGGTGGGAGAAATCGTGCAACAGGGTCTCCAGTATCGTGCACGCCTGCTCCTCGTCCAGATTCAGCACTCGGTTGACGAGTTTGCGGATACGTTCTTCACTGGTCGGCACATACGGACGGGTAATGACGCGGCCGATCTTCGCCTCGATCACGATCGACTTGCGTCGTGCAAGTGGAGTGGGGGGGATCGGTGTGATTTGCGTTTTCATCTTATTCACTCGGTGCAAGCCCTCTATGCCTGGCACGGTCTGCATGGCTGACCAGGCGGGATTATAGTGGAATTCCCGATAGATTAGGCTATTTATTTTCAACCCTTTGCTACGTTGGCCGCTCCTGCGCATCCATGCGCCCGCGGAATTGGTGCGTCCTGCACCGCGCAGTCCCTCCAGCTAATCGTGTTACTGTGGTGTATAGTTTGTTCCTGGTCAAACAACACTCCCTGACGCGTGGACCGCGCGCAGGGTTTCACACGCGAGCCCCTTTATGAAGATTGCAATGTTAAGTCCCCTGTCCTGGCGCACACCACCGCGTCATTACGGGCCATGGGAAAATGTGGTCAGCCTGCTGACCGAACAGCTGGTGATGATGGGCATGGATGTGACACTGTTTGCAACCGGGGATTCCCTCACCGGTGGCAAACTTGCCTGGGTTTGCGAACGACCTTACTCGGAAGACACCTCGATTGATCCAAAGGTGTGGGAATGCCTGCATATTGCAGAGGTATTCATGCGGGCGGATGAGTTCGACCTCATTCACAACCAGTTCGATTTTCTGCCGCTCAGTTACAGCGGTTTTACCGATGTTCCAGTCGTCACGACTATCCATGGATTCTCTTCGCCAGCAATTTTGCCGGCTTACAAAAAATACAATGAGCGGACCCACTACGTGGCGATCAGTGAGGCCGACAAAAGCCCTGAACTCGATTATATTGCAACCATCCATCATGGCGTCGATCTCGCGCAGTTCCCCTATCGGGAAGAGGCGGGAGACTACCTCCTGTTTTTCGGGCGTATCCACCCCGACAAGGGTGTTCACGAGGCCATCGAAGTGGCGCGCAGGACCGGTCTGCGGCTGGTGATCGCCGGGATCGTGCAGGACGAGGTGTACTTCCAGGAACAGGTCAAACCGCATATCGACGGCTCCGCGGTGGACTATGTTGGCTCCGTCGGGCCGGAGAAAAGACAAGAGGTGTTGGGTGGCGCACTGGCGTTGTTGCACCTGATCCACTTTGACGAGCCCTTCGGGCTGAGCGTGGTCGAGTCCATGGCCTGTGGCACGCCGGTGATCGCATTCGGGCGGGGCTCAATGCCGGAAATCATTCGTGACGGCAGTACGGGATTTATTGTTGACGATCTGGATGCAGCCGTGCAGGCAGTGGGCAGGATCGACACAATCGACCGGCGACGGTGCCGGGACGAGGTTGAGGAACGCTTCACCTGCCGGCGCATGGCGCACGAGTACGTTGATGTGTATCACAAGATCCTCGAAGATCGGGAGAACTACCGGCCGTGGGGACATTACGAGAATTTGTTCGAACGGGACGACCACAAGATCAAGGAGCTGATCGTCAATCCGGGAGAGCGGCTGAGTCTGCAGAAGCACCAGCGCCGTGCAGAGCACTGGACCGTGGTGAGTGGTGAGGCGCTGGTTACAGTGGCAGGAAATGAGATTCTGCTCAAGCCAGGACAGTCTGTGGATATCCCAAGGTACGCAGTCCACAGAATCATGAACCCTGGTGAGATCCCGCTGATTCTGGTGGAAGTCCAGATGGGTGATTATTTCGGGGAAGACGACATTATCCGCATGGAGGACGACTATGGCAGGGACTAACACCCCGCTGATCGAACGCTGCCCGGCCAACCCGATCCTCACCCGGGACGATATACCCTATCCGGTGGAGACCGTTCACAACGCCGGTATCGCACGGTATGAAGACCGTACTATCATGCTGTTTCGATCCCACCTGCGCAACGGTCGGTCGATTATCGGCATCGCCGAGAGTGAAGACGGGTTCAAGTTCACGGCCGGGCCGGAACCGTTCATGACACCATCGACAGAAGGCGAATTTGCCGAGTATGAGGCCTTCGGGGTGGAGGATCCCAGAATCTCCTGCATCGACGGGGATTACCTGATTACCTACAGCGCCTATTCACGCCATGGCGTGCGTATTGCGCTGGCCAGGACCCGGGACTTCCGCTCCGTTGAGCGGGTGGCGCTGATCACGCAGGCGGACATGCGTAACGTCGTTATTTTCCCGCAGCGCTTCAACGGCCGTTACGCCCGTCTGGATCGCCCCCATTCGGAGATCAGTCCCTGGTCCGTGTGGCTGTCATGGTCGCCGGACCTGGTGCACTGGGGCGATTCCGAGGTGGTGATGAAACCGGTGCAATATCACTGGGACGAGTCGAAAATCGGTCCCGGCGCGACCCCGATCCGAACTGAGCGCGGCTGGCTCAGCATCTATCACGGGGTATTCGAAACCATGGATGGGGCGGTCTATCGCCTCGGCGTGGCGCTGCACGATCTCGCCAATCCGGCGAACATTATCGGCGTCTCGGATGAATGGGTGCTGGCTCCGGAGGATCCCTGGGAGATTACCGGCTATGTGCACAACGTCGTCTTTAGCTGCGGTGCAGTCGCGGATGACGACGGCGGCGTAACAATATACTGGGGTGGAGCGGATACCGTGATGTGCGCCGGGACCGCGCGTCTCGACGACCTGGTAGACCTGTGCCTCAGCAACAGCCGGCCACCCTATTAAGTTGTCGTTATATCGTTGGATCAGGGTTTTTCATGGCACAGAGTGCAGCTCACCGGCGTCCCTTTGGCGAGGTGAATGCTGCTGTCACCATCATCGTCCCGCGGGTAGTCCCGCTCGGCTGCAGTCCGGGAAAGCACTGTGCCTTCCAGGTTCAGGCCATGGCAGGCCTGACAGGCACTGGGATTATTCTTGTAGAAATTTTCATGTTCATGGGGCCAGGCAGTGCTGTTGACGTTGTGCATCCCATGGGGGCCATTCAGGGTAAGCGGCAGGCTGGTATGACAGGTAGCACACTCGCTGATGGTGCCGACATGGCCCTGCAGCTGGGTAGCTGCCAGGTTGTCATTGGCGGAAGCCAGTGCATTCGGCCAGATCGCATGAGTGGAGCCATGACAAGCTTCGCAGGCGACTGCGCCGTGACCCAGGCTGTTGCGGTAGAGCGTATCGTTATTTTCAGCGAAGCGTTTGTTGATTGCCAGACGGGGGGTGGCGATATCAACATCATCATCCCAGGCCTGTGACAGACGGATATCGTTTCCCAGGTGGTTCATTGCATCACCCGTATGGCAGGACTCGCATCTGGGCTCATCCAGCCAGGGTCGGCGAGTGTCGCTGCCCACTGCCAGCATGCTGCCATGGCAGTCCCTGCACACTATACCGGCACCACCCATGGCGCCTCTAAGGCACTTTGTCACTTTGCCCGGGTGGCACTGGTAGCAGGTCTCATCCAGGGTGCCGTCTGTCGGGAACAGCGGGTCACCGGTCGCCGGGTCAGTCAGCTGACCATGATGACGATGCATCACTCCGGACATGCTATTGTTGTTGATCTGCTCACCCGCAGGACCCGTCCCGGCCAGATCCAGTGCCGGGGAATAGTGGCAACCGGCGCACAGCACAGGCGTTTCGTTGAGCAGGTTCGTGCTGTGTTTGGCGTCATGCAGCGCCAGAATATTCTGTTTTGCCGCCTGCAGCACGCTATTGGGATCATTGATATTATCAGGCAGGATGAAGTCAATTGGACTATCAATCGGTGCGGCAATTTCACCTGATGCATGACAGTTCTGGCAGTCCGCCTCGGAGGCGACTGGCAGTACCACGTCCAGACCAGCCAGAATATCTCCCGTGTCGGGATGGGTCGCACTGACCCGCATCAACGGGTAGGCGTTAAGCTGCCCGGCATCATCAATGGGCAGAATCGGCACCCCATCGGCCGCAAACCACGCCTTGTCTTGATCGAAATGGTTGAAGGGTTGAGGGTCATTGGCTGTGTATGGGTTCAGAATGCCGGGCATTGCCTGTCCGAAGGCCAGCCCCTCATCGGCCGGTGGATTGAGGCCAAACAGGTCAAATACATAGCTATTACCAGTGTCCGGGTTGATATTCCAGAAGTTGGTTTTTTTCACTCCACCGGCCTGATCCTGGCTTGTCGAATTGATTGAACCGGCAGCATCCACGACGGCCCGGTAGCTGACATTCACTTGTGTGGCACCCAGGATCCGGGGTGTAGCGCCCCGTTCAATAACCTGACTATGCACCACATTGAATGGTGGCAGGATTACAAAGGTTGAATAGTCGAGGTCGGCACAGTGCATACCGAGATCATTGAAGGCGAGCAGCTGGTGACTGCCGGTGATTGCAGCGACACCGGTACCACTATCATTGTCAGGGTCAGCGTCGCCATCACCTCCATTTCCACCACCTCCACAAGAGCAGACGGTTAGCGAAATAATGAGTGTGAATAATAAGTTGTTGCTTTTGCTCAATACTCTATCTCACCGGTTTAAACCCATATGGGTCCAGATATAATTGGGAATTATATCCTAAAATAAATGAGAGGGGGGGGAGTTTTTGGTGAGTTTCGCGATGTGGGCTGGCGATAGTCGCTGAGGTTATTCAACCTGTAGAATGCCGGCCGGAAGCACGAGCCGGAGCTTTACAGATGAACAGGAAGAACGTCGCCGGCCATGCCTGTTGCAAAGTGCTGGTGTGCTGCCGCATTACGCCCCGTATTTCTGCGGCTGCAGATTACTTCGCCCATCACTGGCGAAGGTGTCAGGCTGAATACAGTGGCATTCCGTCAAAACTGACAGATTGGCCGGTTGCTGGGTTATACTCTCCGGCGCTGAGAGCAGACCAGAGAGTTATTGTTGCTAACTGTTCCCGTTGCCCGGCCTTTTTTTGATAAACCTGATTTGATTTCCAATCATGTCTAGCTATACGTACCGATTCCTGAACTTTTTTCTCGTCTCTGCTTTGATTACGGCCATATCCGCTTGTGCAATTCCTGGTCGTTCGCGTGAGACAGCCGCTGATGCCGCTCCAACACCGCGCCAGATCGACGTCTTCTTCGCGACCGACCGCATGCCCGATGCTGGCAGCGGCAACTATTTCGGCGCCGGGCGGGGTGCGATGAGTTTCGGTATTA
>Ga0210064_1000542_pt1 | contig 17809 bp, 18 predicted proteins | sample Muzzi_CordC_D2_FD_185531 | JGI IMG/M metagenome (GOLD analysis project Ga0210064, IMG submission 185531) | Wetland microbial communities from San Francisco Bay, California, USA, that impact long-term carbon sequestration - Muzzi_CordC_D2 (SPAdes) | ecosystem: Environmental > Aquatic > Marine >...
CGGGTCAGCCCTGGACGGGGACGCGCTGGACCCGCGGGCGATTCGAGCCCGGTGTTCGGGTCCGGGTCCGGGCGGCGCCGCTCCGGCTCCTGCTGGTCGCCTGGCGTTCCGGTTGCGGGCTCGCGCGCCGCACGCCGAACTCCCACAGGACTTCACGCAGACCGAGGAAGGCGCGCAGGACCGTACGCGCTTCGGTGTCGGTGCGCGCCCGCTCCTCCCAGACTGCGATTTCGTCGTCGATCGCGCTCGCGATCGATTCCAGCACTCTCGCAGAACCGTCGATCGCGTTGGCGCCCAGATCGTTTCCGAGCGATTCGAAGAGCTTCGCGATCGGGCCGAGCAGTCGGCTGGCGTCGGACGCGCCGCCGCCCGAGCTCAGCGCCGCGGCATCGATCAGCGCGCGCACGGCGGCGAAGCTCTCGGCGGCGGCGGCTCGGCCGTGCAGGCGGGCGCGGTTCAACGCCTCGGCGACGGTCTTCGGCGGCGGCTCGATGCCTTCGGCCGCGTACGGGTCGCGGGGTTCGCTCGGATCGATCCTTCGCCGTTGTCGGTTTGCTTCGTTCATGCTCTCACCCCCCGGCGCTTCGTTCGAAGATCAGGTCGGCCACGTGCCCGAGTCCCGCGAGATCGTGGACGTCCTCGGCGAGTTCGGGAATCGTGCCCCAGTAGCGCCCCTGCCGTTCGGTGCGTCGTTGCAGTGACTCGGTCGCGCGCACGTCACGGCGGACCTGCTCAGCGTATCCCGTCGCCGCGGCGATCGCCGCCTGCGCAGCGGCTTCGGCCGGAAAGTCGGGTCCTTCGCTGTTCGCGAGCGCTTCTTCGAGCTTGGCGACATCGGTCGCTGCGGGAGGCGTGTCGGCTGCGAGCGGCGGCACGCCCGAGTCGCCCGGCCAGCGGTGGATGCGGTTGATCAGCACCGCGGACAGCGGCACGCCGGTCGCCTCGAGCCGGTCGTGCAGCTGCTCGGCCTGCAGCGCCGATTCGCGCGCCGGTCCCGCGACCAGGACGAACGCGGCCTCGGGGCCGAGCAGCAGCTCGCGGACCTGGATCGCCCGGTCGCGGAAGCCCTCCGACATGTGCTCGAACGCCATCAGGAATTCGGAGACGTCTTCGAGAAAGCCCAGGCCGGAGATCCGCTCGAGCAGCTGCAGCACCTTGCGCGCCCCGCGGTGGAAGACCTTGAATCCGAAACGCCCGGCCGCCATCGCGGGGTGAATCAGGATCTGTACGATGCGGCTCTCGAGAAAGTCGACCATCCGCTGCGGCGCATCGAGGAAGTCGAGCGCGTGTTGCGCGGGCGGCGTGTCGACGACGACCAGATCGAAGCGCCCCTGCTCGCACAGTTGGAAGACCTTCTCCATGGCGGAGTACTCGACGCTGCCCGCGAGAGCGTCCGAGACGTGCCGGTAGATCGGGTTCGCGAGCACGTTGTCGCGTGCGGCCGGGTCCTCGGAAAATCGCTCCACGAGATCGTCGAAGGTCCGCTTCATGTCGAGCATCATCGCGAACAGGCCGCCGTCCTCGGGGACGCCGAGAGCGGTGAGCTGATCGCGCGGAATCTCCTGCGGTTCGTTGCCGAGCTGGCCCACACCGAGTGCGTCGGCGAGTCGCCGAGCGGGGTCGATGGTGATCACGGCGACCTTGCGATGCCGCCTGGCGGCTTCGAGTGCGAGCGCGGCCGCGACCGTGGTCTTGCCTACGCCGCCGCAGCCGACGCAGACCACGATGCGGCCGAGCTCCAGCGATTCCTCGGCGAATTGGCTCGCGTTCACGCCACCTCCCAGGATGGGACCGCAACGAGCGCCGAAGCCAGCGTTTCGATCTCGCGAGGTCCCTCGATGCCGCCTTGCAGCCGCGGCAGGATGACCAACGGCAGTGCCGTGCCCGCGGCGATCTCAGTCACGAAGCCCGAATTCAGCTCATGGCGCAGTCGCAGCGTGCGCGCGCAGGCCGCGAGCTGGCTGGGCGGCGGCAGTGCGCCCAGCGCAATCGAATCGGGCAGTCGCGCCAGCACCTCGTCGAGGTCTTCGAGGCCGGTCGGAAACGGCGCGGGTGCGACGGCGTTCACCACGACGCGATCGACCGCGATCGCGAGGTCGGACCGGACCCGCGCGATCAGTTCGTTGGTCTCTCGAACGGGCAGTTCTTCGGCGAGCGTCACCGGCAGCAGCAGCGTGCGGTCGGGGTCCTCGATCAGCGCCTCGACGGCCTCGGTGTGCTGATGCAGGGGGCCCGCGCGAACCGCCGAGACGACGACCCGCGGCACGTCGAGAAAGGTCACGCCGTGCCCGGTCGCGGGCGCATCCACGACGATGTAGTCGTAGCGCGGACTCCCGTCGGGATCCCGTAACTGGTCGAGATGCCAGATCTTTCCGAGCGTGATCAGCTCCCGCCAGCCCGGTGCGGCACCCATCAGCTGCTGGAAGGCCTGGTTGTGCATGACCGAATCGACCAACGGCTTCAGGCCGATCTGGAGCGCGAGATACTCGCCGAGCGCCGCGAACGGGTCGATTCGCATCGCGTGGATACCGGGCATGAGTTCGCGGCCCGCGTAGCCGACCGCGGGCGAGCCCGGACACAGCAGCCGCGGAATATGCTCGTCGCGGCCCATTTCGGCCACGAGGACCCGTTTCCCGGCCTTCGCAGCCGCAACCGCGAGCGCTGCGGCGACCGTGGTCTTCCCGGTTCCGCCCTTGCCCGTCACGATTACGACCCGTCGCTCGAGCAGCGAGCGGGGAGCGTCAGGAGCCAAGGAATCCTCCGGGTATGCGATGTGGGCGGGGGGATGCCTGGCCTCTCAAGCGAAACGCCGGCGACTCCGAAACAGTCGAACAGGGCCCGGAAACCGCCTCGAACCGTAGCACAGCGGATCCGGTCGGCCGGGCCGGCCGACCGAGGGGATTGAACGACTTGATCGTCACCTGCCAAGAATGCCAGACGCAATTCCAGTTGGATGACGCCAAGGTGCCCGCAACCGGTATTCGCGTCCGCTGCTCGCGCTGCAAATGTGCGTTCTTCGTAGAGTCTCCCCACCGTCCCGATCCCGACCACGCGTCGCAGCTCGCCCGGGAGACGCTCGCGGGCGCCCAGGCCCCCGGCGGCGAAGCTTCGAGCGTTTCGGACGAGGAGAGCGACTGGCAGTTCAATGAAGATGTCGATGGGGGCGCCGGGAAGGATTCCGGCGACGACCTCGTCGCAGCTCGCAGTGCGGTCGACGCCCTGCTGGGCGGCGTGTCGGCGCCTTCGGTCGATCCGTCCGCACGGGAGCCCGATGCATCCGAGTCGCCCTTCGACCAGCTCGCGGACGACGACGACCTGAGCATTCCGGACACGGATTTCTCGGCCGGGCCCGAGCCGGAGGAGGATCCGAACGCGATCACGCTGGACCGCGCGACGTGGAATGGGCCGGTCGAGGATGCGTCACCCGATTCCGGTCTCGATCTCGACGGGCCCTTCGCCGCGGGCGACGCCGGCGCGTCGCCGGAGCGGCCGCAGCCCAGCGTGCCCGAGAGCGCCGCGGATGTCGCCGAACCGTTCGGCGAAGAGTCCGAAGACCTCGGAAGTCCGGCCGGCTGGGATTTCTTCGAAGACAACGACGCGCCGCCTTCTTCCGCGGCTTTCTCGGCCGCGGCGAAAGAGCCGAGTGCCGCCGAATCGGAGGCCGCTTTCGGAAGCGGCGATTCTCGCGCCTTTGCGTCGAGCGATTACGCTTCGGACTCCGAGCTCGAGGCTTCGCGGGGTGACGCCTGGTTCGCCCGTCTGCGCGGCGCGCTCGGCTGGGCGCTCGTCACCGCGCTGAGCGCGTACACGGGGACGGTCATGCTCTTCCCGGAGCTGCTCGCGTCCGCGCCCGACCCCACGGCGATGCGTGTGGCCGGATTCGAGGTCGTCCATGTCGAGGGGCACTGGATCGAGAATGCGGCCGCGGGGCCGATCTACGTCGTGAGCGGCGCGTTGCACAACGCGGGCGGTACCCGAGCCGCTCCCGGATCGGTGCTGCAGGTTCGATTGATCGACGCGCACGGCGCCGAAGTGGTCGCGGAGTCCGCCGCGGTGGGTCCGCCGATTCCGACCGTGCGACTGCGCGAGTCGAATCCGCGCGATCTTCGCAGCGCGCAGGAACGGGCGGCGGGTGCGATGCTTCACGACCCGCTCGAGCGTCGAAAGCGGCGGCCCTTCATGGCCGTGCTCGAGGACGTTCCCGCCGAAGCGGTGGCGTTCGACCTCGCGGTCGCAACGGCGACTGCGGCGGCGCCGGAGCCGACCGACGCAATCGACGCCGCACTCGAGCGGGACGCCCGCGCCGTTTCGGCGCTCGCCGCAGAGGGCGTGCCGGCGGAAGTGCCGGCCGCGCGAGCGGCTGCTCCCGCCGAGACGCGCTGAACGTCAGGAGGGGGTCTCGCCCTCGCCGACTTCGTCCTTCTTCGGCGTTACGTCGATTTCTTCCTTCGACGATACGCCCTTCTTGAAGTTCTTGATCGCCTGGCCGAGGCCCGAGCCCAGTTCCGGCAGGCGGCGCGCGCCGAAGATCACCACCACGATTCCCAGAATGATCAAGAGCTCCGTGGTTCCGATACCGAACATGCGAGCGCTCCCAGGTGCGGCGGATGGATCCGCCGGGTACGGCCGAACGGTGCTTCGCGAGCTGCGTCGAGTCGCGAAAATCACTGTAAACACCGCAATTTCCGAGAATGTGCCGCTCCCCGGCGCGACGGTCAAGCGCCGCCGTGGACGCGCCCCGTCGAGGCCCTAAACTGCGGCCCGTGGCGATCTTCAAGGCATACGACATTCGCGGGGTCTTTCCGGACGAATTGGATGCGGCGGTGGCGTATCGGGTCGGCCGCGCGACCGCGCGCTTTCTGGGGAACGGCCCGATCGTGGTGGGCCGCGATGCGCGCACGAGCTCTCCGGAGCTCTTCGGCGCGATCGTTCGCGGCGTCGCGGACGAGGGAGTCGACGTAATCGATCTGGGCCTGGTGGCGACGCCGATGCTCTACTTCGCGGTGGACCGGTTATCCGGTGCCGGCGGGATCATGATCACCGCCTCGCACAATCCCGGTCGCTACAACGGCTTCAAGGTCTGTCGCGAGAACGCGATCCCGGTCGGCGAGGCCAGCGGGCTGAAGGAGATCGAGTCGATCGCGAATGCACTCGCCGATGGCGAAGCGGTCGCGTCGCCGCGCGGGCGGCTGGAGGAGGTCGACGTCGCCGAGGGCTACGTCGATCACGTCCTCGCGGTGGGCAGCGGTCGGCCGCACCTGCGTGTCGCGATCGACGCCGGCAACGGCATGGCGGCGGCCGGTCTGGTGCCGCTGCTCGCTCGGCTCGATCTCGAGGTCGAGGCGCTCTACATCGAACCCGACTGCACCTTTCCGAATCACGAAGCGGATCCGCTCAAGGTCGAGAACCTTCGCGACGTCGTCGCTGCGGTGAAGCGAACCGGCGCCGCCTTCGGTGTGGCGTTCGACGGCGATGCCGATCGGGCGGTCTTCGTCGACGATCGGGGCGAGCCGATCTCGTCCGATCTGATCACCGGGCTGCTCGCGCGCGATCAGCTCCGCAAGCACGGCGGCGGTCGGGTGCTCTACGACCTGCGTTCGAGCCGCGCGACCGCCGAAGAGATCGAGGCCGCAGGCGGCGAGGCCGAAATGAGTCGCGTCGGGCATTCCTTCGTGAAGGCCCGAATGCGCGAGGTCGGCGCGATCTTCGCGGGTGAGTTGTCGGGGCATTTCTACTTCCGGTTCTCGCCGACGCTGGTCGCAGACGACGGCATCGCCGCATTCGTGGCATTGCTCGACGTGCTGGCGACGGAGAACCGGCCGCTATCGGAACTCGTCGCGCCGCTGCGGCGCTACAGCGCGAGCGGCGAAATCAACCGCCGCGTCGACGCGATCGCCCCCGTACTCGCCGCGATCGAAGCCGAACACGCCGGAGCCCCCGAGATTTCGCATCTCGACGGGCTGTACGTTCGTTACGACGATTGGTGGTTCAACCTGCGCCCGTCGAATACCGAGCCCGTGCTGCGCCTCAATCTCGAAGCGAATACGCCCGAGCGCATGGCCGCGGAGCGCGACGCGCTGCTGGATCGGATCGGCGGCGAGATCCCCTAGCCCCGTCTATCGGGGCTGCCCGGAAGGCTGCGCGTTTCACGGGCGCTGCAAAGACGCCGGCCGCATCGGACCGGTCCGCAGCTACGACTCGTCCCCGGCTGGGTCGCGCTTCGCGAGCTCGGCGTCGATGATCGCCGCGAAGCGTTCGACGGGCTTCGCCCCTCCCAGCAAGATGCCGTTCACGAGGAACGTGGGCGTGCTCGTGATCCCCGCGGCGCCGGCTGCTTCCAGGTCCTGCTGGACCTTCTTCTCGAAGCGTCTCTCGGCGACGCACTCTTCCCAGGCCGCGACATCGAGTTCGGCGGCTTCCGCGAAGCGTTTCAGATCCTCGTCGGCGAGGGTCTTCTGGTTGGCGAAGAGCTGGTCGTGGAACTTCCAGAAGCTCCCCTGTTCGTCCGCGCACAGAGAAGCTTCCGCTGCGGGCCGGGCGCGCCGGTGGATCCGATCGAGCGGAAGGTGGCGGTAGACGATCCGCACGTCGTCCGGGTAGCGTTCGAGAACCTCCTCGATCACCGGCAGCGCTCGAGCGCAGTACGGACACTGGAAGTCGCTGAACTCGATGATCGTGACCGCGGCGTCGTCCGGTCCGCGACTCGGACCGTCGGCCGCCATCTCGATCCGCGGCTGCTCGATCAGCAGCGTGAGGTCCTTCTCGGCCCCCACCTTCTCGATGTACTCGGCACCGCGCTTCCTGCGCAGGAATTCGCGAATCTGCGGCGCGAGCTCCTCGAGCGTCCCCGGCAGACTTTCCTTCCGCTCTTCGTAGAGCGCCGCGATCTCCTCGTCGCTGATTCCACCCTGCGCATCGACCTCGGCGAGGACGTAGTCTTCGACGCTCATGTTGCGCGCGGCCGCGGCCCGCTCGAGGATCCGCTCGGTGGTCATGCGATCGAGTGATTCGGTGCGCAGCTCGAAGAGTTCGGTCTCGGTGTCCCAGGAGCGCTTGAAAAGATCGTCGCGGATCCAGTCGTCGAGCTCGGCGATGCTGATCGGCTCGTCTCCGAGTCGGGCGGCCAGGGCGTCGGTTGCGTCGCCGTCGTCGCTTGCGTTGGACTCGACCGCGGCCTCGGGAGAGGCGGTGACGCCGCCCGCGGGCGGAGCCTCCGATTCGCGGGCTCCGCAAGCGAGAGCGATGAAGGCGAAACAGAGCAGGGGAATCAGCGCGCGAACGGTCATGGGGTCTCCTGGGTTGCGATGACCGGTCCGGCCCATCCTCGGGGCGGATCCGTCGGCACGGTCCGGGAACGTAGTACAGGGGCGGCCGCTCGCCTCGGCCTCAGCCGATGGCGAGGTATCGACTCAGGAACCGCCACATCGCCTTCAGCGATTTCCCGGGCACTTCTGCGTGCGCGCCTTCGAACCAGTGGCGTTCCTTCGGATCGCGGGCAGCCGCGAAGAGCGCTTCGGCGGCCGCGAGCGGTATGACCTCGTCGGTCTTCGAGTTCACGAACAAGCTCGGCCGCGGGGCGAAGTTTCCGATCGATCGCGCCGGGTCGAGCTCCGCGGGGCCGATTCCACCGCCGCCGAGCGCGAATGCGGCCGCGCACGGGCGCGGGTCGGAGGCGCAGAACGTGGCGCCCACGATGCTGCCGAGGCTGAACGACGCGTAGGCGATGCGATCTCCGTCGATTTCGGGCAGCGTCTGGAGGGCGTCCAGGGCGCGGCCGAGGTCGGCGATCGCCTGTCGGAAGAATTCCTGAACGAGGATTCGAGTCGGCTCGTTCGCGCGTCCCGGTCCGGTGATGCCGCTGCGCAGCAGGTCGCCGAGTTTCGGATTCGCGCGTTCGCCGTGGAGCGGGAAGTCGATCGAAGCGACCGCCGCACCGCCCGCCGCCCACGGGCCGCCGGTGCTCTCGATGTAGTCGGCGTCCTTGGCGCCGTTCAGGCCGTGCTGGAGCAGGATCAGCGGAAAGGGCCCATCGCCGCTCTCGGGCAGCAGCAGCCGGCCCGGTACGCGGTCGCCCCGGCTCGTGAATTCGAAGCGCGTAGCGCGCAGCGCCGGGTGCCGAGACGGGGACGGAAGGCTCCGGCGGTCGAAGCCGAGAGCTTCGTCGAGATCGGGAAGCAGGTGGTCGTTCGCGCCCATATCGGCGCGGAGTCTACCGCGCCAGCAGCAGCTTGCGCGCGCGGTAGAGATTCGACTTGATGGAATCCTCACTGCGGTCGAGGTCGGATGCCATCCGGCGGACCGAGTGGTTCTTCACGTGGTGGAGCTCGACCAGCTGCCACTGGTCGAGGGTGAGCCGGGTCCGGGCCGCGGTCTCGATCTCGGCCAGGCGCTCTCGGCATTCGTAGTGCTCGAGCGGAGACGGCTCGCGCTGCTGGTCGCCGAGCGGCGACTCGCCCTCTTCTTCGCGCATGGCGCCGTCGAGCGGCACCCACTTGTGCTGCTTCTTCTTGAATCGGCCCGCGATGGTGTAGCGCGAGACGCCGAGCACCCAAGCGGCGAAGGGAGCATCGCCGCGAAAGGAATCGAGGGAGGTGAAGACGTTGACGAAGACGTCCTGGACGATCTCTTCGACGTCTGCGCGGTTGTTTACGCGGCGGCGGACGTAGCCGGAGACTCTCGGGAAGTAGCGTTCGTAGAGGGTGTCGAAGGCGTTGCGATCGCCGCGCTGAATGCGCTCGATGAGATCTTCGTCGAAGATCTCCGGTGTATCGATCCGTTCAGCAGCCGCCATGAATCAGCTCCCCAGGGGTCGACTCCGCGCTTCCCCGCCCAGAAGGAAGAGTTCCCTGGAGTGGGAGTGGGCGGTTCGTGTCATCCGGTGTCAAAAAATGTCAGAAAAATTCCGATGGAATCGGAAATTTTCTGTTCCCAGGGGGAACATTCGGGGTGGCGGGTGGCTGAAGCGGACCGGGTGGGCGCAGCGCGCACCGCGATGCGCGGAAATCCCGGATGTCCGCCGACCGCGGCCGCTGCTCGGACGGCTTGGCTTCGGCAGCGTCGCCCGAAACGCAGGAGCGGCTCGAACGACTAATCGAATTCTCTCTGTTCCTCGGGGGTGAGCCCCAGGTCGACGTCGCGTAGACCCGTGCGAAACGCGGGAGAAGTGCCGGAGTTCGGGGTGCCGGGCGTCGAAATCATCGGATCGGCGGGGGGCTCGGGATCCATCGCGAAGGGATGCTCGACGAGGACCTCGAAGGTCGCACCGCTCTGGACGCAGCGATAGGTGACGGCGGTCATCACGCGGCTCCCCAGCGCGCGCAGTGCGGTCGACGCTTCGCTACCGAATGCGGGGCAGGCCAGCACGACCCGAACCTCCGCGTCGGGCTCGAGGCCGAGGTTCGGTGCGAGCTGCGTCCAATCGCCGAGACGCGCCGACACCCAGGCACGCTGCGCGAGCCCACGCGCGACGAGTTCGAGGTCGTCGCCCCGCTCGCCGACGAGAATCAGCACGACGCGTCCGGTCGGTTCGAGAGCGACGAAATCGATGGTCGAATCGGCGCCGAGCAGCTGTTCGGCGAGCACGCGCACGCCCGGCACCGCATGGCCGAGGCGGCCGCGCAGCCGGGCGATCAACTCGTCGCGCGGCGGCGGAGTGATCAGGCGGAGATCAGGCACTGGCGAGCATCCGGGCGTCTTCCAACAGCAGTCGGGCGACGTCGCGCAGGGCCTTGGCCGCGCGTGACTGCGGGTGCTCGAGTCCGATCGGGCGGCGTGACACGATGGCGCGATAGACGTGAAGATCGTCGACGAGCAGGCCGTAGCTCGTGAGTGGGTAGTCGAGGTGGCGTCGTGCCGCGCCCGAGAGTCTCGCGAATGCGCCTTCGGCTTCGGCGATCCGACGCACGCCGTGGACGGTGACGCCGACGCGAGCGTCGGGATTCGTTCGGATGATGCGCTTGGCCAGGCCGTAGACTTCGCGCAAGTCGCGGATCTCCGCGGCCGAGAACAACAGCACCCAGCGCATCAGCGCGCGGCCGTCGCTGGCGTTCGCGAACCACGCGGGCGGCACGCTGACGAGCACCACTCCGCCGTCGCCGGAGTCCGCCGCTCGACCCACGGCGATGTCCAGCGCCGCACGATTCAATTCGCCGAAGTCGTTCGCATCGGCGAGCGCGACTTCGGCTCCGACGGGGCCGCGGCCCGCTTCGGGCCAGAGCGGCGACGGCTCCGGGCTCGAGGGTGCGAGCAGGGTGGCGCTCGCACCGCGTCGCGCGATCTCGACCACGAGATTCCACGCATAGGCGGCGCGCACGACGTCGCGGTTGCCGATCGGCAGGGAGATGATCGGCAGCGCGGCCGGCCGTTCCGATCGCGGCCCACCGGCGACGGAGCTCGGATTCGCGCCGTTCCCGTCCTGGGGCAGGAAATGGTGGATTACGTCGCCGAGATCGCGGGGCAATTTCTCACGTCTTCCCTACCGGACGACGAGAATCGAATTGCGCCCGCCCGTGGATCCGGAATCGAACTCCGGGTTCTGGGGGTCTTCGCGCCACTCACCATCGACGACGTACCGGTACTCATAGGTTCCGGGCGGCAGCTGGAGGATCTTCGTCCAGACCCGCTCGTTTCCCTCGGATTCTATCAGCGATCGCACGCCCTTGTCCGGAATCCAGCCGTTGAAATCGCCCGCGATGCGGACATCGTTCGCGCCGGAGTCGCGGAATCGCACCACCACTTCGCGGACCGGATCCGTCGAGAGGCCGGGATCTTCGCCCAGGATCGCGTCGGCGAAGCTCGGATCCGACGCTTCGACCTCCACGGCAAGCGCGTTGTAGTCGCGCGAGCCGTTGGCGGACGGAGCGAAAGCGCAGATCGGCAGGCCGCGGTTGGCCGCCTCGCGCAGCTTCACGTTGAGTCGGATCACGGTGTCGAAGCACAGGTCCTTGAACATTTCACGGACCTCCGCGAGGGTCTGGCGCGCGTGCCGCGTGCGGCCGTCGTAGAGCGTCGGCAGGATCCGCACTTCGAGGTCGTGCGAGACGCGCTCGGAAAGGAGCGCGATGGTTTCGATCAGCTTCTGTACGCCGTGGATCGCGAAGTAACTCATTTCGAGCGGTACGATCACTTCGCCGGCGGCCCGCAGTGCGTTGAAGGTCAGCAGGCCCACGTTCGGCGGACAGTCGATCAGCGCGTAGTCGAACATCCCCCGGACGGTCTCGAGCGCATTCGTGAGGCGGTCGGTTCGCGATTCGATCTCGGCGCTCGCGAGCTTCTGTTCGAGAGCGGAAAGCACGATTCCGGACGGTGCGATCGCGACGCCGCCACCACCATGGACGAGTACATCCTGCAGGCGTTCGGCTCCGTCGGGGTCGCTCAGAACCTCGTAGAGGTTCTCTTCGAGATCTTCCGGGTCGATGCCCAATGCCAGTGTGGCGTGGGCCTGGGGGTCGAGGTCGACCACCAGCACCCTCGCTCCGTCGGCGGCCAGGCTGCCGGCGAGATTGACCGTAGTGGTCGTCTTCCCGCAGCCGCCCTTCTGGTTCACGATTGCGATCACACGCATGCGTCACGTCCCTCCCACCCGACGCCGGACCTGCGCGCCCGGTCCCCACGACCGGTCCGCCATGCCGCCGGGACCGGTTCCCGCTGCCCGTAGATCCTGGCCCGTTCGCGGTTGGCTGACGCTAGCGGCACCGATCGAGGGCCGCTGTCGCCGGAGGAGGAGGGTGCCACTTCACGCGCTCTGGTTTCGTACCTCCGATCGATCGCCGCTTCGGCGGGTCTTCTTGGCGGTTGCCAGCGACCCGACCGATCGCTTCCATTCCTCGATTTCCCGCTGGAATTCAGCGACTTCGAACACCCATTCCTGGCCCGACAGCGCGTCGAATGCGGTGCCGTCGCGGAACGCGAGGACGACGTCGCCGGTCGCCACCAGCACCAGCTCGGCGAGCGGGCGTTCTACTGCGGGCAGCATGCGGCGCAACACGCCGATCGACTTGCGAATGCGCTGCACCGAGACGCCGGCGTCGATCAGTCGCTTCGCGGCCTTCAGGGCGACGAGATCTTCGAACGTGTACCGGCCATGCCCGCCCTCGGTGCGCTCGCTCGGTGCGATGAGGTCGGTCAGCGCCCAATACTGCAGCTGTCGGCGCGAGATCTTCAGGATCTCGACGACATCGCGAACGGGGTAGAGGTCGCTGGGCGCTTTGGGACTCACGCTGTGTCCATTGTTCTCGACTTTCCGAGCGTAGGCGCGTCGTTGCTCGAAAGTCAACCCAAAATTCAATCGAATTGTCGTAATCTGTGTAAAACACCACGGATTTCCGCGGTTTTTCGTTCGTCTGCGTTCCTCGCACGGTCCACGGGCGTGGGGTAGATTGCATCCGATGAGCTCACCGGACGACCAAGAACGGGCTTCCGGACCTGCGCGATCTTCGCTTTCCGAGCGTCAGAAAGGCCGCATCCAGGTCGAGGACGCCGGAAAACGCCGGCCATTCATGAGGGGCATCATGGTCCACTCGTTGATGGCTCGTGGGATCGCGTTCGACGAGGCCTTTCGCGCGGCCAACGAGGTGCGTTCCCGGATCGGGGATCGCACGGTCCTGGAGAAGGGCGAGCTCGTCAAGCTGCTGCACGAGATTCTCGGTCCGGAGCCCTTCGCCGAAGATCCGCGGATTCCGTTGCCGGGCGCCGAGATCACCGTCACGGGTCACGGCAGGAGCGTACCGTTCTCCAAGGGGCACCTGTCGCAGTCGCTGCTCGCAGCTGCGCTCGAGCCCAACGATGCCTTCGACGTCGCGCGCGAGATCGAACGCGAACTGCTTGCGAGCGGTACGCGCGAGGTTCGTCGGCACGACCTGCGTCGGATGACCTTCGAAGTGCTCACACGCGACGTCAACACCCGGGCCGCCGAGCGCTACATGGTCTGGCGCAAGTACCAGGAGCCGGAACGCCCGGTGATCATCCTGCTCGGAGGCGCGGCGGGCGTCGGCAAGACATCGCTCGCGCTCGAGGTCGCGCACCGGCTGGGCATCGGCCGCGTGCTGTCGACCGATTCGATTCGGCAGATCATGCGCATCATGCTGTCCCAGGATCTGGTTCCGGCGTTGCACGCGTCCTCGTACGATGCACACAAGCTGCTGCCGCCGGACGCGCTCGGCGACGATCCCGTCATCGACGGTTTCATCAACCAGGCCGCTACGGTGTCGGTCGGGGTTCGGGCGTCGATGGACCGCGCGGTGCTCGAAAACGCGAGCCTGGTTCTCGATGGGGTGTCGATCGTGCCGGGCTTGATCGATCTCGAGGCCTACGCCGATCTGGCCGACGTATTCTTCGTGATGGTCTCGTTGCTCGACGAGGAGGGCTTCGAGAACCGCTTCGCCAAGCGCGCGAACAGCGCGAAGGCGCGTCCACAGCACCGCTACGTGAAGAATCTCGACGCAATCCTCCGCATCCAGAACCATCTGCTCGAGCTTGCGGATCGGCACGGTGTTCCGATCGTCGACAACGCCTCCTTCGATTCGTCGGTGCTGCAGATCGTTCGGCATGTGACGGAGAGTCTCCGGAAGAAGGGCGACTTCGATGTGGCCGAATTGTTGTGAGCGGATCCCGCCGGCGAGAATCGAGGCGGTGCTGCTGACGTCGTTGCTGCTTGCCGCTTCGATGATCGGCTGCGGCACCGTGACCGTCCGCGAGGAACAGCAACTCGGTGCCGAAATCGCGCAGCAGGCCCGCGGGGAGCTGCTGTTCATCAAGGATGCGGTCGTGCTCGACTACATCCGTTCGATCGGTTTCGAGATCGTCGCCGCAGCCGGCCCCCAAGCGTTCGAGTACCACTTCGAGGTCGTCGAAAACGACGAGATCAACGCCTTTGCGGCACCGGCGGGCTACATCTACGTCCACAGCGGTACGATCCTCGCGGCCCGCAACGTGAGCGAAGTGGCGTCGGTGCTCGCTCACGAGATCGGCCACGTCGCGCTGCGCCACATCGCCGAGAACTACGATCGCCAGCGCAACGTCGGGACCGCCGCGCAGGCCGGCGTGCTGGCCGCGTCGCTGTTCGGCTTCGGCGGCCTCGCCAACCTCGGTAGCGGCCTGGCTTCGATCGCGCTGCTGAACAGCTTCTCCCGCGCCGACGAGCTCGAGGCCGACGCCTTCGCGATCGAGGTGATGCCCGCCGCCGGCTACGATCCGCGCGGCATGCTGACCTTCCTGCAGGTGGTGCGACTGGAGAGCGGGAACGCCGCGCTCGCCTTCTTCTCGAGCCACCCCGCGACCGAGGACCGGATCGAGGAGGCGAGCGCGCTGCTGGCCGACACGCCCGAACGCACGGGCCTCGAAGTCGGCGACCGGGGTCGTCTCGAAATCATCCAGCGTCGGATTCGACTCTTGACGCGCAAGGTCCGGCCGACCGGTCGGACTCCGCTCTAGCCGGTAATCGAGGCCCGTCATGCAGACACTCCCCCCGGAAATCGGCACGTTGGGTGCGCTTCGACGCGCAGGCTTCGAGCCGCGCAGCCTGCGCGAAGAGATGCGCTCGAACCTGGTCGCACTCCTGCGCGATGGCCGGCACATCTTCGACGGGATGCACGGCTACGACGACAGCGTGATTCCCGCCGTCGAGAACGCGATCCTGTGCGGCCACGATCTGATCTTTCTCGGGGAGCGCGGTCAGGGAAAGACGCGCATGGTGCGATCGCTGGTAGCGCTGCTCGACGAGTGGCTGCCGGTCGTTGCGGGAAGCGAGATACAGGATGACCCGTTTGCGCCCGTTTCGGCGGCCGGTCGCGCGCGCGTTGCGGAAGCAGGCGACGACTGCGAGGTCGTCTGGATCCACCGCAACGATCGCTACGTCGAGAAGCTCGCGACGCCCGACGTCTCGATTGCGGACCTGATCGGCGACGTCGACCCGGTGAAGGTCGCCGAGGGGCGCTCGCTCTCCGACGAGGGCACGATTCATTTCGGTCTCCTGCCGCGAACGAATCGCGGCATCTTCTGCATCAACGAGCTGCCCGATCTCGCGGAGAAGGTGCAGGTGGGCCTGTTCAACGTCATGGAGGAGCGCGATGTCCAGGTGAAGGGCTACCGGATGCGGCTTCCGCTCGACGTGCTCGTGGTCGCGAGCGCGAATCCCGAGGACTACACGAGTCGCGGCCGGATCATCACGCCGCTGAAGGACCGCTATGCGGCGCAGGTCCGCACCCACTACCCGCCGACCCGCGACCTCGAACTGGCGATCGTCGCGCAGGAGGCCCGCGTTCCGGAGCTGGCGGGCCTGCCCGCCCACTTGCCCGGTTTCATGGCCGACATCGTGGCCGAGCTCACGTTCGCGGCGCGACGCAGCCCGGACGTGAACCAGAGCTCGGGCGTGTCGGTGCGGATGTCGATTGCGAACCACGAGACGCTGCTGGCCGCTGCGATGCGGCGCGCGCTGCTCGCGGGGGAGGGTGAGGCCGTGCCGCGCATCTCGGATCTCGCCGCGCTCGACTCCTCGACCGTAGGCAAGCTCGAGCTCGAGTTCGCGGGCGACGACCGCAGCGAGTTCGCCATCGTGCGAGAGCTTCACCGCGGCGCGGTGAAGCGCGTGTTCGACGAGCGGATTCCACTCGAGGGCATGGCGTCGGTGCTCGAGTCGTTCGACCAGGGCTGGAAGATCGAGATCTCGGGGGGCATGGCGTCTTCCGAATATCTCGCCGGCCTCGATTCGATCCGGGGATTGCGTGATGCGGCTACGCGGCTCGCCGGGGGAGGGTCGCCGGGCCGGTTGGCGTCCGCGATCGAGTTCATCCTCGAGGGTCTGCACCTTTCGAACCGCCTCAACAAGACCACTCGGAATGGGAGCGCGTTGTACGCGTCGACATGAAGACGACGATCTACAGCCGCTGGGATGGAACCCAGGCCGAGTTCGAGCTCGACCCCGAGCGCGTGCTCGACGCGATGTCGGATCTGCTGATGGACGGGCGCGACGTTCGCGAGGCGCTCGAGTGGATGCGGCAGCACGGCTTCGAGCTCGGCGGACTCGACATGCGGGTGATGGGCGTCGAGGAGCTGTTGAACGACCTTCGACGGCAGGCCGACGATCTGCGTGAACGTTACGAGATGTCGCGGGCCACCGACGCGCTGCGGCGGCGTCTCGATGACATTCTCGACCGCGAGCAGGCGGCCGTGCGCGACGCCCACGGCTTCGAGTCGGCTCGTCTGAACGACTTCATGGATCGTCGCTTCGGCCCGAGCGAGAAGCTTTCCGATGCCATCGAGCGCTTTCGCGACTACGTGTTCGAAGACGAGGCGGCGGGCGAGGAATTCGCCGAGCTGATCGCCGAGACCGAGCGGCTGCGGGCGCTCGAGGATTTCCTGGAGCGGCACGGGGAGCAGTTCCGCGGAGCCGAGACCGCGGACTACGAGACCGCCCAGACGGTGCGCGAGCGGATGGAACGCATCACGCAGTTGGCCAGGAACCTCGCAGAGGGGAATTTCGAGGCCGTTCCGGCCGACGCGCTGCGCGAGCTGCTCGGCGACCCGGCCGCGAATTCGATCCTGATCCTGCAGCAGCTCGAGCCGAATCTCGAAGCTGCGGGCCTGCTGCGCGGCGGCGAGGATCCCGCCTTGACCCCGCGTGCGATCCGGCGGATCGGAGCGCATGCGCTGGCGGAGGTCTTCGCGGCGCTTCGCAAGGATCGCCGGGGCGGCCACGAGACCCGCGAGCGCGGCGTCTCGCTGCCGCGGCCCGACGAGACGAAGCCGTACGCGTTCGGTGAACCTCTCGACCTCGACGTGGTCCGGACGCTGCTGCGCGCCGTGGCGCGGCGCGCAGCAGCGCTCGGCGAGGACGGACCCCAGGCCCGCGTCCGGCTGGCGGTCGAAGATTTCGTGGTGCGCGAATCCGAATCCACCACACAGTCGACGACCGTGCTGCTGCTCGACATGAGCTGGTCGATGTCCTGGGCCGGGCGCTTTGCCGCTGCGAAGCGCGTCGCCCTCGCGATGGATCACCTGATCCGCACCCGTTTTCCGCGGGACCACTTCTTCGTGGTCGGCTTCTCGACCCGCGCTCGCGAACTCGCGACGCGGGAGCTGCCCGAAATCTCGTGGGACATGGGCGAACCCTTCACGAATCTCCAGGAAGGGCTGATGGTCGCGGAACGGCTGATCGTCAGGCATCCGAGCGCGAGCCCGCAGATCATCGTCATCACCGACGGCCAGCCCACGGCGTACTTCACGCGCGGCGAGCTGCACGTCGAATGGCCGCTCGGCTTCGGCGGCATCTCGCCGCACGCGGTCGCCGAGACGATGAAGACCGTGCACCGCGTCACCCGCCGCGGGATCACGATCAACACCTTCATGCTCGACGACGCGCCGGAGCTGCTCGGATTCGTCGAGCGCGTGACCGAGGTCAATCGCGGCCGGGCCTTCTATACGGAGCCGGGTCGGCTGGGTTCGTTCGTGATGGTCGATTACCTGAAGGGCCGGAGGGCGAAGCGAAGATGATGTCGTCGGCGCCGAGCGAGATCCTGAGGCGGGTGGCGGGCGGCCTGGTGCGCGCCGTGCGGCGCGTGCTCGGTCGCGCCGGCATGCCGCGGCGCGACGGCTTCTGGCTCGAGATCGAGCTTTCGGGGCCGCTCGAGGAGCAGCGGATGCCGCTGCCGCCGTTCGGAACCCGGCCCGCAGCGAGTCTGTTCGAGCTGCTCGAGATCCTCGATACGGCTCGGCGCGATCCGCAGGTCGACGGCGTGCTGCTCCGGATCAATGCTCCGCTGCACGGGATCAGCCGGGTGTCGTCGCTGCGCCGGGCGGTGCAGGCCTTTCGCGA
>Ga0210064_1000543_pt1 | contig 17795 bp, 14 predicted proteins | sample Muzzi_CordC_D2_FD_185531 | JGI IMG/M metagenome (GOLD analysis project Ga0210064, IMG submission 185531) | Wetland microbial communities from San Francisco Bay, California, USA, that impact long-term carbon sequestration - Muzzi_CordC_D2 (SPAdes) | ecosystem: Environmental > Aquatic > Marine >...
CTTTTAAGGCGGCAGACACCGAGATTTCAGCGTTTAACGTGTGAAAATGCATCCGGTTTACGGCACTCAGCAAATCTTCTTTAATGACATCATTAAAGTCCCCTCTGGCGACGGGTTTCTCTTTATCTGAAAATGTGCCCCTAATCTTTTTTGCCGTTCCCACCAGTATTTTAAACGGGAGCTCGATAATCGTGCCGGTTTTTCGCATGACCTTGACAAAGGTAGGATCCGTTGCCATCCATATGTCGACAAACCGTTTCATTACCCGGTCTACGGGAAAGTGTTGAAGGGCTTCATGGACACAATGACTCTGGGCCGTCTGAAGGGCATCGAGATAAAGATGAAGCTCCTGGCGGGAGGTTGTTGTCTGTCCGAGAAATTCCTGGGCCCGGTCCAAAACATCACTTAGGATGGATGACAGCAGCTCGAGTCGGAGCTTTTCGGTATGGATATTTTTCAATGCATCGAAAAACGACGGATCTTCTTTTCCAACCGGGCGCAAGCTCATGAATTTTTCACCCGATGCCACTAAGTTGTCCTCATCGGTACGGTAAACACCCAGAACATATTGATCTGCGGCGTCTCCGTAAAGATTTTTGGCAACGGTCATGGCGTGTTCCTGCACCTCTTTTGTCTCAAAGCTTGGGTAAACGCGATAGATAAAAAAGCATTTTCGCATACCGATGCTTGTGAGCATTTCCGAGATAAAATCCGTATTTTCGCGGTTGTTATAGTTGGAATTGGTGAAAATATAGATCAGGATATCGGATGATTCCAGGGCCTGCCGGGAAACCTCCCGATTGATGTAGACGCCTTTTGCGCCGGTATCGAAATCCGGAGTGTCCATTAACACCAGACTTTTAGGAATGGCGTTGCTCGAGACATACACCGGATGCCCCGGGGTGGTCAGCTCATCTTTATCTTTGAGCGGACGGGGCAAGGTGCCGAAGGGCTCAAATAGGGTAAAGAGAAAGTCAGGCTTTTCCAAAAGCTCTCCATGGGCCGAGAAGAGCACGCGGCGGTTCAGTCCTGCACTGCCGCCGACCGGCGAGAGTCTCTCTTTTACGATGGAGTTAAACAGCGTTGATTTTCCGGATGAACCGCCCCCGCAGATAGTGGCCGTCAAAGGGAAATCCGGAGACAGCTTTGTGAGCAATTTTTTGTCGATGATCTGGGTCCATAGTTTGGTCTCTTGGTGACGGTCAAGCCCAAGCACGTCCATGACGCGGGGAATATCGCCTCTAACTTTTTTGAGGGCGGCCATCAGGTTTTGATCATTCAGGTTTTTCATCATGGCATTGATACGAATAACACATTTTTAGAGACAAAGGAACATTTTACCCAAATGGTTGGCACGTATTCATGGGGGCTGCTCCCCGCTTCACTCCGGCGTCTACGTAGCTGGTCATTTCAATGGCTTAGCAGCGGGGGCATTCCTGCCCCCTCCGCGTTCTCCCGCAAAAAGCATGCGGGAGCCGCGGTCTCCCCCACCGCTAAGTCATTGAAATGACGAAGCCACTCCGACAATATCGTTAAGCGGGGAGCATCCCCCATGAATACATGCCAAAAGAATTGATGCAAGAGTTTGAAGTGAGCTAAAGTTAAGGAATTCTGTCAATTATATAAAAACATCGGAGCGAGCCGACTTCGCCATAGTAGCCAACGGCTACGACGGCTGAAAGCGACACCATAACTTTAGGCACTTATAACTTATACGGTTTTGAGTAAAATATCCCCTTTCAGGGGTAACCCAAAGCCGAGCCCTCTGGACCCGGATATTTACTCATCTTCATCTCTTTCCATCCTCTGCCAGTCTCTCAATCCCCACATCAGACAAGCAAGCCCCAGGCCGCTCATAACCGCCGAAACAGCGCCGGTCATCAGGATTCCGCCGGTCAGCCAGACCGGTCCTCCCATCAGCGCACCGATAACCCTCCCAATACCGGCGGCTGCCAGAAAACCCGACATCATGGTGGCCCGGAAACCGGGGAGCAGCTCCGTGCAAAGTGACAACGCCGACACAATGGTAAACTCAAAGGTCAGGAAAATGAAAAACAACCCACCCAGGGACCATGATAACGTCTGGCCCAGCAAGGGCAGGGCGATATAGCTTATGATGCACAGAGACATTCCTGAAGCCACCGACCGTTTTAATCCCAGACGGTCGGAAATGGCTGCGGTCAGGCCTTCCCCGGAAAGTTCAGCTATTCCGATGACACTGGTGCCAATCCCCAAGGCAACAATGCTCAAACTGAACGATTTTTCCAGCCATGCCCCATAGACCACAAAGAGATTGTCGTTGGCGGCACTGGCAAAAAAGCCAAATCCCAAAGCCCCCAGTGCAGCCCGCTCCTGACACAGCCTGGTCCAGGCGCTCCAGAGACCGGAGGCGTTTTGATGGCGTAGGGTCTGTTTTCCATCCTTTGGCAGCAAAATTTTCAGCGCCACCATACCGATAAGCCCGACGCTGCCCATGGCAAAAAACGGCGCTCGCCATCCCATGTATTGCATAAGCAATCCCACCAGCGGAATACCCAGCAATGTACTTCCTGCCCAGCTAAACTCGATTACGCCGATAAACAATCCCCGCCGGTGAAAAGGCACCCTTTGGCTGATATACGCCTGTATGGCCGGGTCAAAAACACTTTTTCCCAGCCCGGCCAAAAAAAGTGAGGCCAAAACAACACCGTAAAAGGGTAAAAACCCTCCTGCGAACATACCCAGAACCAGCATTCCCAGCCCGGAAATCATCATCAAACGGTATCCCAGTCGATCTGCCAAAGGTCCGAAAAACATGCCCAGTACCGCCGTGGACTGGTTGACGGCGATGATCGACGTCACCGCGGTCAAGGGCACGCCCATTCCGCGACTCAGCGCCGGCGCAAACGGATAGGCAAACCGCCGTGCCGTATTGAGTGCCAGTCGGCATAGCATGGCCACGCAAACTTTCCAGGCCAGTCCTGAGCCTTTCATGTCCTGGGATACTGAGGTGGTATTTTGAGGCATGGACGTATCTTTAAACTATTTCAGGGGTTAGGGTGTTTTTTAGATGGCTTCTTTAAACACTTATATATCCATGTAGCGATCTAACAAACAAAACACTCCGGCCCCTCACACATTTAGATTTTTTAACTTAAAAAAAATGATGAGTAAACCTTGTATCTCCCTAAAATGCAATCAAAATTTTCTGAGACATTGGCTAAAAAGACTTTAAAGTCGAAGACCTAAAAAAAATCCCGGTCTGCTCACTTGTTTGGCATCGCTAAAATTAAGGATGAGAAACTTGAGTTCAACCGTAAAAACAGCTTTACTTTTTAAAAAGAAAGGCATACTTATATGCGTTTTTTCAGGTTTGATCGTTGTTGACCATTGGAGATAATCTATGGAAATTAAAGTGGAGTGCTATGCCGGATATCGGGGAGAAGAAACTCCCCGTAGAATCTGGATAGGCAATCGAAAAATCGAGGTTAAAGATATTCAAGATCGCTGGCTGGCGCCGACCCACCGATATTTTAAGATCCAGGGCGATGACAACTCCGTTTATATTCTTCGCCACAGCTCTGAAACATGGGAATGGGACATGACCTTCTACAAGCAGATGCAAAATCATTCAAACGTGGCATAAATACTTCCTCTATCCCGCTATTTTTCTAACAACATCATCGAATATAGACAGACACTTAGCAATTTCTGCGGTATTCACCGTCAGGGAAGGGCAAAAACGAATACTGTTTTCACCACACCCCAAAAGCAGCAATCCTTTTCGAAATGCATGCTTGATAATATCGTTTCGCCACGTTCTGGCCGGTTCTTTGGTTTCACGATCTTTGACAAACTCCACGGCCACCATCAAACCTTTGCCCCGGACATCCCCCATGCATTCATGAGATTGTTGAAGTTTGACAAGTCCGTCCATTAGGCGGTTGCCCTGAACCGCAGCATTTTCCATGAGTCCTTCTTCTAAGAGTTCAATGGTGGCAAGGGCTGCCATGCATGAAACGGGATTTCCCCCGAATGTTGAGGCATGAGAACCGGCCTCCCAGTCCATGATTTCCGCCCGTGCGGCAAGGGCTCCCAAAGGCATGCCGGAAGCGATGCCTTTGGCAAGGGCGATGATGTCCGGATCCACACCAAAGTGCTCCATGGCGAACATTTTTCCGGTTCGGCCCATTCCGGACTGAACTTCATCGGCCACATAGAGAATGCCGTATTTTTTGGCGATCTTATTCATTTCTCGATGAAATTCAGGCGGCGGCACAATATATCCCCCCTCACCCTGTATCGGTTCCACAAAAATGGTCGCCACCTCTTCAGGAGGAATGGTGGTTCTAAAAAGGGTATCTTCGACCCACTTGACACATCCCAGTTCGCACTCGGGATAACAGAGATTATACGGGCACCGGTAGCAATAGGCATATGGGATGTGAGTGATTCCGGGTACCAGCGGATTGTAATGTTTTTTCTGAATGGTCTTGCTTGCGGTCAGTGAAAGCGCCCCCATGGTCCGTCCGTGAAACGCCCCGTAAAACGCCAGGTTCAACTCACGTTTTGTGTGCCACCGTGCCAGTTTAAAGGCCGCCTCCACCGCTTCTGCGCCTGAATTGCCGAAATAAACTTTTTTACTCCCTTTTCCGGGCGCCATATGGGCAAGTTTTTTGGCCAGAACAATTTGCGGTTTGTAATAAAAATCCGTTCCCGACATGTGCAACAGAAGATCAGCCTGTTTTTTGATGGCCTTAATCACTCTGGGATGGCAGTGTCCTGTGGCACAGACGGCGATGCCCGCTGTAAAATCCAGAAATATATTGCCGTCCACATCGTGTACCCAAAGCCCTTTGGCTTTTTCAACCACCAGCGGATAATAGCGGGTATAGGATGGAGAGACGTAAGTTCGATCCTGATTAATGAGTTTGCGGGCTTTTGGGCCTGGCAGTGGGGTGTGAATCAGGGGCCATTTTTTCATGATTTCTCCAAAGTGAATGAGCAGAAATTGTTACACCTGAATTTTTACCCCAAGAACGAGTCAGAGGCTCTTATATGCCCCGATATCGGGATTTCCGATTCGCTCCAACAAGGCACTTCAGGACAAAGCCATCCGCCAGCGATCTTTGGTGAATTGCGAGTCCTCAATAGTGCAGCATCTGAAAGCCTTTGGCTTGTGCAAGATTCAGGTTAAACGACACTAATTGAGCGAAAGTCGAGGATGCCCCAGATCCAAGGTGACCGAGGGTGAAGCTGTAGTAGTCTACCGCGAACCCTCGGCAACGAAGGAGATGGGGTATCCTCGACTTTCCCACAGGGCAAACAAAATCGATATAAAATTGCAGAATTCATATCTAACTGTTGGCAGAGATATTAAAAATTGTTCAAATTGTTGGATTACTCATTAAAATTAAGGCATTATAATCCTTGTCGGTTTTATCTACGCTCAGTTAGGGTACGATTTTATTCGGGCATGCATACCGAAAGTGCCGGGCAGGGAGTTTGGCGAACGACGCGATCTGTCGTCGATCCAATAAATAACCTTTCGACAACCCCTTGCCCTCGAACGCCCAGAACAATCAAGTCCATTTTATTTATCTTGGCATATCGGATCAGTTCTTCATGAGACGGGCCGTCCAAAAGAACGGTTTGTGGCGTACACCAGTTAAAGGCTTCTGTGGGGACCATCTTTTGAAGTTTGTCTTTTATCTGGGTCTGTAAATCCACTTGAAGATCTTCCCCATATTCAACAGATATTTTAAACATGTCCATATATACGGGCGGTTCCATAACATGAACCAGATGCAGCTCTGATTGAAACTCCTGGGCAAGACTGAGCCCGTGTTGAAATGCCAGGGCGGAATATTCTGAAAAATCACAACCCACCAGAATTTTATTAAATCTTAATCCCTGTTCCGAGAGGATATTAAGATTATGTTCCGGACCTCGAACGATCAGCAACGGGCAATGAAGCGTACGCATGAGGCGTTCGGTGACAGAACCGAGGATCAGTCGCTTGAGCCCGGAGCGTCCGTGGGTGGCGGAAATGGCCAGGTCAGCACCTTTTTCTTTGGCCAGGCGGGAAAGTTCATCACCGGCATGACCGATGGTGACCAAGGGCTCCCATTCAACCTTTTTATCACCCACCAACTGTTTAAGTTGATAGTTGGCATTACTGATGGCCTGGCTCTGCTGATCCACAAAAAATATGGGCCCGTCTCCATATGTAATACTGGTAGGAAAGTCAACCACATGGCACACATAAAGTTTGGCGCTAAATTCCTGGGCCAGGGCAATTCCCCAGGACACCGCATGGTTGGAAAAGTCTGAAATGTCGGTGGCACAAAAAATCGTTTTTATTTCCACTCTCATAACCTTCTCCTTCCTTTTTTCAAACCGGGTAATCACGCCCGAGGCGAATAAATCATGCCGAAGACAGACAAGCCATACCAAAGGCAGATAAATCACGCCCGAGGCGGACAAGTTAAATCTAAATTAAGTATTCGGACGAATTCAAAAGATAAGTCGGAACAAAACAGATATGAAGAATCGAAAACCGGAATCATTTGAGCACAGAACAGCGCATATTCAGATATGATTTATAAAAATCATCATAAGATAAAACGGCATTCATGTCAAAAGAAACTCGCTTCTGATCTCGACATTTTTTCTTTCCTTGACACCCTTATGTCGCAGAATTATCATAATTAATAGGCGGCGGGAAAGGAGGGATCATGAAAACAAAAACGCGTTCTACAGAGCAAATTGTAGAAGAACAAGTAAGACGATGGCAGATTATTCCAAAAGAAGAAAAAAAAGAAAAAGAACGTATTTCTGTCATCACCATTTCCAGAGAACCTGGAAGTGGGGGGAACATACTGGCCAAACGACTCTCCGAGCAGCTTGAATTCGATCTGTTTTACCAGGAATTTATCCATGATATGGCTGAAAGTGCCCGGGTCAGTGTTCGCTTTCTTGAAACGCTGGACGAAAAAGGCGTTTCAGTACTCGAAGAGTGGATATCGTCTCTTGTGGATAAGCGCCACCTCTGGCCGAACCGGTATCTCCAGCATCTTATGAAAATCATTGGTACTATTGGGAAACATGGCCGCGCAGTGATCGTGGGAAGGGGCGCCAATTTTGTTTTGCCTCCAGATAAAAGACTCAGTATCCGCGTTATTGCTCCTTTGGAAACGCGACTAAAAAACGTGTCTCAGGAATATAATGTGGCCATGGAAGACACCAAACCCAGGGTTTTGAAAACCGAATCGGACCGAAAGGCATTTGTTAAAAAATACTTCAATGATGACATCACAAACCCTCTCAATTATGATCTTATTATCAATACCGAAATGTTAAGTATCAATGACGCCGCCAATGCCGTCAAAGGGGCCCTGAGCAAGTTAAACAGGGTATAGATCGAACAATGCCGAGAGCTTGAAATCTTTAAAAACCGCTTTCTCGGCATTGTTTAACAAACATGACCGCTAACACCCATATCTTTCAGAAAATTCATCGATGATATCCAAAAACGATTCGGGTAATCTTTTTCTGACATTTGATGTGATTTCTTGGGGAATGCCCTGATAGAATGCCTGGGCAATCCCCCCTGCAATACATGCGATGGTATCGCTGTCACCGCCAAGAGATATCCCTTGACGAATGGTATCTTCAAAATTTTCTCCTTCTAAAAAGGCGATAATCGATTCCGGAACAGACCCCTGACACGATACATCAAAAGAATAATGCGGCCGGATATCGTTAAGTCTCCGATCCAGATGATAACCAAACCGCTGGCTGATCTCAGCTTTGATGGCCGCCTTGTTTTTACCGGAACGGGCCAGAAAAATCGCCAATGCTACGGCTTGTGCACCTTTGATACCCTCAGGGTGATTATGGGTGACTTCGGCGCTTTTTTTTGCTTCTTTTAAAACATCTTCTATTGAAGTGAAGGCAAAGCCCACCGGACTGACTCTCATGGCAGAACCGTTTCCCCAACTATTATAGGGTTTCATATCTGAAGAAAAAATCCACCTGAAAAAGGAAGCGCCGTAACCGGCATTGGGATATCTCGCGCCAAATGTCTTGAGAGATGTTGCGTAATCAACATCCCTCATGATGGCATCTGCAATGGCCACTGTCAGGACAGTGTCATCGGTAAATTTTGAATGCCGGCTGAAAAGCTCAAATTGCGTTGACTTTATCGCATGTTGCTCAAAAACCGAACCGATAACATCTCCGGCAATGGCTCCGATCATTTTGTCCTCTTTAAAAATCATTTCGAAATCTACTATTGGTTTATCCTATAGCTTATCCGATCGATAATGGCAGTCCTATCATCTGAAATCAAAAGGTCGCCGTCAGACATCACCAAGACATCCTCAATACGATCCCAAGCGCGGACGTTTTATTCTGTTTTTTAATTTATCCAAATCAGATGCTGATTTATTCACTTGGAAAAACATAAAAGAACACCGACATAAATTGACAAAAACTACCACTTAAAACAAACATATGGAAGATGGCGTGATTGAATTTTATTTTTTTAATGCTGTATAAAATTGCACCGATTGTGTAAGATATTCCTCCTACAAGAAGCCAAATTAAACCTTCTAAGGGTAAATTATTAATTAATGGTTTTATGGCGAAAACGATAACCCAACCCATTAATACATACATTATAGTCGAAATTAAATTATATTTCCCTGTAAGGAAAAGTTTCAAAATTATTCCAGTTAAAGCCAATCCCCAAGTAGTACCGAAAATCACCCAACCTATCGTACCTTTCAGAGTAACAAGTGTAAAAGGAGTGTAAGTTCCAGCGATGAGGATATAAATAGAGGCGTGGTCAATGATTTTCAATCTGTTTCTTAATTCTGACTTTTTGGCGCTGTGATAAAAAGTAGAAGCAGCATATAGTGTAATTAAACTTGCTCCGAAAATGCTAAAACTAACAATATGACAAACGTTTCCGTGCAGATTTGCATGTATAACTAAAAATATGAAAGCAACAATGCTTAAAATGAAACCGATAGCATGGGAAATGATGTTAATTTTTTCTTCTATTGGCGAATAGTAATTTATTCTTTCTATATCTTTCATCTAATCGATGTCTTTTGTTTATATTTCTCAATAACTACTAACGGAAGCGTAATAAACTTGAAACCAATTATTTGAGATGGACTATCTTTGAGCGTTCATATACCGTTTAGACTTCAACCGTTAATCTGTACCTCTAAGAATTAATACGAATCCAGTATATGGTGGTCTGCACTCCAGCTTTCAAACTTTTTATTTATTGAGACTACCTTCTAAAAATTAAGGCTGTCAAAACCTTTATTCGCTTATCAGGATCACATTCATAAAGCAATTTCTGCTGATTACATACATCTAAAGTCCTCAAAAAATCAAAGGGAAAACCCTGCGAAATGGTTTGCCCTATAGAAAAAACGATATCAAGATCTTTTAAGGTATCAAAATTGTCTAATATTCCAGAAGTCGCCACAATTGTCGTTTGGTGATACGGTATTATGGTATCACCAAAAAAATCAGGCCACTGATACCTTTTTTTGATTGCAGATATCAAAGATCTCCATAGCCGATATTAAAACATGCCCCACGGTTAAGTTACGGTACGACATCGCCGCCACTGAAATCGATGTTGGGCAGTACATCACTAAAACCACAGCCTTCTCATAGATTTCCCAATGCTGTTTCTTTAAGATATTCTGAAAAATATTAATACATATCATTGACATCCGTCCTTTAGGTGATACCATGTGGTATGTTTGGTGGGGCAAGACAATACAGATTTTAATATTTTTTCAAAGATTAAACCATCAGGTCAATTAAATTAAATTAAGTGAACAGGGACAAAATAATTTATTAAAATCTTTAATGGACGGAAACTATAGTAGGAAAATAAATCACTGTTAAAGTGATACAAGTATTACAAGATCTTTAAGACCTATTCTTTAATAATTAAGTTCTGTTGTGGATATAAGATGAACAAGAAAAGATCCTTACCACAAATTTGGCGAGAATTTAGCATAACCGTCAAGTTTGGCTTGGCCTTTGGTGCAATGTTGATACTGATATTGCTCGTAGCATGCACCGGCTATATTGCCTTTTCAGCAGTGCGCCAGCAAACAGAGACGGCTATTTTGAATAGTATAGAAATTCAACGTTTGGTTTTGCAAATGGAAGCGGGGTTATCAAACGCACGCAGAATAGAAAGCGAGTTTTTCCAACAGTGGCCAATGATTGGTTTTTCAAAAGCCCGCAAGCTTTATGCTGATGCACACAGCAAACAAATTCTGGAAGTGGTCGCCTTGAGCTCCAAGCTGAAAAAACTGCTTTCCGAAGAAAATGCAACTGAAACTATTCGCAAGGGGCGAGTAAGTTTTCTTTTAGATCTCAAGGCAGAAGACCGGACCGTGACTTTTGATGAAGCGGTGGAGGTATACCTTGAAGCGGCGGATCAATCTGAAGCATCGTTTGATGAAGCAGTTGATCTTGTTGCCGAATTAGGCGAAGAGGAATCCGGATCATTACCACAACTATTAAAGATTTCAGAGGCATTACGGAATGCTGTAAAAAGAATGAATGATACGAAGTTGTTGATTTTGACAACAGAATATACAGCATTTGAGAAAGACTATATATTAACCCGTCGCCGTCCCTCATTAATTGCGGCTTTAGAAATCATAAGTTCTCTTCGCACAGAATTTAGCCATGCAACATTTAGCAAGTCGTCTCAACTGGAGCGGTTAGTGGGATATCTGGAGGAATATGTATCAACCGCCAAACAGGTGGCCTGGCTCGATACGGAGATCCGAAGGCTTCAAAATGCTTTTAAATTGCAAATACGCACAACCAATCCTATTTCAAAGGCGCTGATTGAGTTGGGTCAAAATGAGGTTAATCAGGCACGAAATCAGATTGTTATAACGAGTCGCTATGCAACGATCTTGGTGGTGGCAGCGGTTTTTACCGCCGTAATGCTATCAGTGATCATTGCTTTTGTGCTAAACAATAGCATTACTCGAAATCTCGTAAAATTAACGCGGGCTGCAACAGAATTAGAAGAAGGTGTGTTAGATGTACAAGTTGAAATTAATAGCGATGATGAAATCGGCAAGCTATCCGAAAGCTTCAATAACATGGCACTCCGGATTAAGGATCTCGTTATTGATTTGGAAACTCAGAAAAACACTGCTGAAACCCATCTTAGCGAAGCAATAGAAAGCATTTACGAGGGTTTTTCGCTGTATGATTCATCAGATCGATTGGTTTTGTGCAACAACAAATACCGAGAAATGCATGCCAGAATCGCTCACCTCATTGTCCCGGGCGTGAAATTTGAGCATTTGATGCATAAAGGCGCGGAGCTCGGCATATTTCCAGAAGCAACCGCAGATATTAACCAGTGGGTTCAAAAAAGAATGCAAATGCATTTGCATCCTAAGGGATCCTTTGAACAACGACTCACGGACGACCGATGGCTCCAAATCAGCGAGTATAAGACACAGAACAATGAAACTGTCGGCATTTGTCGAAACATCGATGATATTAAAAAAGCTGAAGAGAAGCTGCAAAGGCAAAACGAGTATCTCACCGCCCTGCATGAGACATCCATAGGCTTATTATCCAGACTGGATTTAAGCGATTTACTGCTGACAGTTATCAAGCATGCCGGCCAACTGTCAGGTACGGAGCACGGCAATATCTATTTATTTGATGAAGCTGAAAATGTGCTAGTTTTGGAAGTGGGCCGAGGTATTTTTTATAATCGGATAGGAGCACAGCTCAAACCGGGTCATGGTTTGGCTGGAAAGGTTTTCCAGGATGGACACCCACTTGTGATTAATGATTATGACAACTGGGCAGGTCGATCGTCGGCTATCAAGTATAAGTCTATCCGAGCTATAATGGGCGTTCCACTTAAATCCAGACATCGAGTCATTGGTGTAATCAGCCTGGCCTACGGATACCAATCGGACCGTATCCCTTCCCATGATGAAATAGATATGCTGAGTCGGTTTGCCCAACTTGCGTCCATCGCTATTGACAATGCCCGATTGTACGCAGTTTCCGAAGATGCCAAAAAAGGAGCTGAAACAGCCAATCTTGCCAAGAGTAGGTTTCTTGCCAATATGAGTCATGAATTGCGCACGCCATTAAATGCCATTATCGGCTACAGCGAGTTGCTAATGGAAGATGCAACTGAACTGGGCCAAAAGGATTTTTTCTCCGACTTACAGAGAATCAACTCATCCGGTAATCACCTGCTGATACTCATCAATGACATTTTGGATATCTCTAAAGTCGAAGCAGACAAAATGGAACTTCACCTTGAGAAATTTGAACTTATCGATACTGTTGAAGATGTGGTGAAGATCATTCAGCCTCTGGTGGGCAAAAACTCAAATGATCTAAACGTCAATTTTGTTGAAAACCCTGGTACCATGTATGCCGATCTTACAAAAGTACGTCAGATTCTTTTCAACATTTTAAGCAACGCATGTAAGTTCACAGATCATGGATCGATAACCTTGGATGCATTCCTCGAGAAAAATGACGGCAAAAGATGGACCTGTTTTCGAGTGACCGATACAGGGATCGGTATGACGCCCGAGCAGCAGAAAAAGCTGTTCCACGTATTTTCCCAGGCTGAAGCCTCAATGATGAAGAGATATGGTGGTACGGGACTGGGATTGGCGCTTAGTAAACGATACTGCAAATTGATGGGAGGGAAGATCAGCGTGAAAAGCGAATACGGTGTCGGAACAACGTTTACCATACGATTGCCCATGGTGGTAACTGAGGAGAAAATCTAACCTGTCCTTTACACAAAGATTCAAAGCCGTGCGGTTTTGGTTAACACTACCTGATGTAAGATCATTCAGAATGTCTGAGTTGATGGAAACATTTTCTGAAGTTTAAACAAGCTGCCGGCCGGGAGCTGCTTACGGTGCCGGTTGCCGGTACTCGAAACATTTTTGCGACACTGAAAAAGGAGGCGATAACTCATGACGAAAATCCTTTTGGTAGAAGATAATGAATTGAACCGGGACATGCTTTCCCGAAGACTTCAACGCAGGGGTTTCGAGGTTGTGAATGCCGTCGATGGGCAGGAAGGTGTAGAAATGGCCCATTCCGAAGCACCTGAGCTTATTCTGATGGATATCAGCCTTCCGATTCTGGATGGGTGGGAAGCCGCACGTAAGATTAAAACATCGCCGAAGACGCGATCAACTCCTATCATAGCACTGACTGCGCATGCCATGGTAGGAGATCGGGAAAAATCCCTCGACGCCGGTTGTGACGATTACGATACCAAACCTATCGATTTCCAACGATTATTGCAAAAGATGAAAACACTCATGGAGAAGAGAACCCCATGAACGATAAAGAGAATCATTCCCTGGAGAACAAATCTGAGGTTAGACCTACCTCGCCAAAACAGATATATTATCAAAAAACAGATCAGGATTTAACCCCACGCTCTCCACGATCAACGATACGCCATGAATTGCGAACACCTCTGAACGCCATCATCGGATATAGCGAAATGCTGTTGGAGGACGCTCAAGAACTCGGCAAGGAGAACCTTGTTTCGGATCTGCAAAAGATACAAACCGCAGGCCATGTAATGCATAATGTGATAAACGATTTCTTTGAGACTTCGAAGCCTTCAGCCAAGTCGATAAATCTCAAAGATGAGAAAATGGGCAACAAACTTCAATATGATCTTCGTATCCCCCTAAATACGGTCATTGGGTATTGCGAAATGCTCCAGGAGGAATACGATTCGAATATTATCGAAAATTTTGGTAGAGATCTTAAGAAAATTCTAACATCGGCTGAAATCTTCCTAACACACATTAATGCCATGTTAACGAATACTCCGGTCGAAGCCGATAACATAGATAGCAGAATAGAGACATCTTATGGCTTTGCCAGAATCGGAGGAGATGCAAATGACATTTACCCGATTTCGGAAGACAGACCTTCTTTAATTGCAAATCACGAACGTTCTGTGCTTGTTGTTGACGATAATAGGATGAATCGCGATCTGCTATCAAGATACCTTAAACGCCAGGGTCTAGATGTTATAACAGCAGAAAACGGTATCCAGGCTCTAGAGATGGTCAATTATCAACCCTTTGATTTGGTTCTCCTCGACATACTGATGCCGGGTATCAACGGATATCAAGTGCTTAAACGCCTTAAAAGTGAAAAGGCCTGGCGCGACATTCCAGTCATTATGATCTCGGCATTGAAAGATATGGAAGGCGTTGTAAAATGCATTGAAATAGGGGCTGATGACTACTTACCAAAACCTTTTAATCCAGTAGTATTAAAAGCCAGAATTAGTAATTGTTTGGAAAGAAAAAGACTCAGTGATTTAGAAAAAGAACACAAAAAGATAATAAATGAAACTTTTGGCAAATATGTATCCCATGAAGTTCGAGATGAAGTACTTTCTGGCCGAATTCCTTTGGATGGAGAGAAGAAGGATGTAACTGTTCTGTTCGCTGATTTGCGTGATTTTACGCCATTAACCGAATCCATACCACCCAAAGAAATGGTTAGGATCCTTAATTGTTACTTCACTGAAATGGCCCCAGCTATTCGATCTCGACATGGTTCGATCTTGCAATATTTAGGGGATGAAATTTACGCGGTGTTTGGCGCTCCGATGCCATTAAGCGATCATCCTCGACAAGCTGTTGGGGCCGCCTTGGACATGCGACAAAGACTGATTAAAGTGAACAAATTACTTGAAAGGCAGGGGCACGTCCTGCTCAGTCACGGGATCGGTATTCACTCCGGTTCTGTGGTAGCTGCCAATATAGGTGGTTCTGATCGGTTTTCCTACGGTCTTGTGGGCGACACTGTAAATTTAGCCTCTCGTATTCAGGGCCTTACAAAAAGGTTCAACACCGATATTCTTGTAAGCGCCCAAAGCAGAGCCCGATTAGCGGATGAGTTTGCAGTAGAGGAACTCCCTTCCACATTCGTTAAAGGTAAAAATTCGCCTGCTGAGATTTATAAAGTCCTTTAAAACCGAACAAGCCAAAGCTATTCTGTATCTAACGTCTTGCCTTTGCTGTAATACGTTGAGAGTATGGCGTTGAAATCGGACTTTTCAAAACCTTTGATAACTTGAAACTATCTATTTTCAAATGAGATAGAGATAGGTCATGTAGGTATCTCAAAAATAATGCTTGTGAAATTTTTCTGGCGGCTGCCATAAAATAATGCTGAGTTTGAAATAGAGAAAAATCATTGGGTAATCAGACGATCAAGAATCAGTCCATGAAAACTCTCTTTTCCAGAAGAGGAGAAGAACCAACCCAGATGGGTAAGGCATAGGAGACAGACGGCCACCCGCCAGCGATACCCTGAAAACCAGCTGAATTCATCTGACGGCGGACCCACATGGCCGCATCCCTGGACAGCGGTAAAACATCCGATTTCAAAGACAATGCCATGAGGATTGGCAAACGTATGCTGGTGGGTTCCCTGGACGCTGATGCGGTCTTCAGGACTCGCAAGGATGTTTCGGCATTGGCGGCAACGGATATACTCCTCTTGTTCCAGTATTTCCGCTTCGGTTTTATCTTCAGCCTCACCTACAGGCATCGCATCGTTTTGATTTTCAGGTGGAACACGAAAATGATAAGAGAAAGCCGGATAAGATGATATCATTTTTAGCCTTCTTCGGATTTGATTACTTTGCCATTTACCGGGATATTCGGTTCTATTTACAATGTTTTCGGATGGATTTCAATATGGTGTTTCCTATTCACTCAATTTTATCAGCTTCGTTGAGCATTATGTCCCTTATCCGGGAAACGTTTTTATAATCCCCTTGAAAATACATCCATTCTATATTAACGTGAACGAATCTGAATACATTTAGATAAGGCTTAATAAAGGACATTGCCAGAAATGAACACACCGACGATCGTTGCAACACTATTAATATTCTGGCTGGTCATGGGTTTGGGTTTTCTTGCTAAATATGTCACCGTTCGTAAAAAAGGGAAGACCTTGTATGAAGCCTGGACCTCTTATGAAGGATTGTTGTTTATCTCAAGCATCGTTATACCACTTTTAGTGTTGCTGTATAGATCTTTAATGGGTTAAAATTCATCATTAACCTCATTAACCTCATTAACCTCTTGATCATCATCGTCGGGCAATTCCAGAATTTTTGCTGTTGATTCCAACGGCAGTTCCTCCACCGCCTTCAACCTACGCGCCATGGCGCGGGTTCTTACATTGGTCTGGTCTATGGTATTCGAAGCGGTATTCAATTGCCTCTTGACCTTGCTTAAAACATCTCCGAATTTTCCAAATTCTGTTTTGACTGCCGCAAGGATTTTCCAGACTTCACTGGATCGCTTTTCAATGGCCAATGTACGGAAACCAATGCGCAAACTGCTCAAAATCGCCGACAACGAGGTGGGCCCTGCAATCACAATTCGATAATCCTGCTGAATTTTTTCTACCTGACCCGGTTGCCGAAGGATTTCTGCATAAAGCCCCTCGGTCGGCAAAAACATGATGGCAAAGTCGGTGGTTTTCGGCGGTTCGATATACTTATCACGAATCTCTTTTGCAGAACTGTGAACGGCGCGGATGAGTGCAGCCGTTGCCCGCTGTACGGCATCGACGTCGGCAGCATCGGCAGCCTCCACAAGGCGAAGATAATCTTCCTGGGGAAATTTTGAGTCAATGGGCATCCAAACACAGGATTCAAGATAATCGTCTTTTCCGGGCAACCGCACGGCAAATTCAACACTCTCTTGCGATCCGGCTTTAATATTTACATTTTTATCATATTGATCCGGAGTCAATATTTGTTCCAAAAGTGCACCGAGTTGGACTTCTCCCCAAGTACCCCGTGCTTTAACGTTTGTGAGCACTCTCTTTAGATCACCCACCCCTGTGGCGAGATTTTGCATTTCTCCCAGGCCATGCTGAACAGCCTCGAGGCGTTCACTGACAAGCTTGAAGGATTCTCCAAGTCGTTTTTCAAGGGTGCTTTGAAGTTTCTCGTCCACCGTCTGGCGCATTTGATCGAGTTTTTTTTCATTACTTTCCTGCAAATATTTTAGCTGTGTGTCGATGGTGCTTCGAAGTTTTTCGATGCCTGCAGTATTCGACTCGGTGAGTTCCTGAATACGTTTGGCAATGGATTCAAGTTGATCGTTTTGTGATTTACCCATTTCACCGATGATTTTCACCATGGTGTCCACGATATTCTTTTGACTATCCGATACTTCTTCTCTCAGATCCCTTGCACTCTTTGCGGATTCTTCGCGACCGAAACGCAATTCATCGCGGACCGCCTGTTCAATTTTGGGACCCCGATCTGATCTCATCCGTATCAGTGCGAAAATCAACAGCAGTGCACTGATGGCCAGTAAAATAAACCGCGTCCACATGAGTATATCCGTTTTGATAGAGAATCCTCCAGTTTAAGAAAGTGAGCTTAGCGTTTTGCAAAACCTAAATTGAGCGATTTTCAAGTTCTTGAAATTCAGAATGGCAGAATACCTTAAAAATATTATTAAATTAACCATTTCAAAAATTTGAAACGCTCAGTTTAGGTAAAAGATTTCAATTAGTAAATGGGTAGGTTTTGAAACAGGTTCTTATAAAAATAGTATAAAACATTACTAAGAAAATCAACCTTGAAACACGTTCGGCTGCACAATACCGGTAATTTTTCGATGAAGCACCGGAAGAGCGCTGAGAGGCAATTTTCCAACAGGGCTGGAACAAAAGGGGCAGCT
>Ga0210064_1000544_pt1 | contig 17785 bp, 8 predicted proteins | sample Muzzi_CordC_D2_FD_185531 | JGI IMG/M metagenome (GOLD analysis project Ga0210064, IMG submission 185531) | Wetland microbial communities from San Francisco Bay, California, USA, that impact long-term carbon sequestration - Muzzi_CordC_D2 (SPAdes) | ecosystem: Environmental > Aquatic > Marine >...
CATGAAGGAAAACGGGCGCGCCGTGCTGATTCTCGCCAGCCTTTTTGCTGGCCCCGAGAATCAGCACGGCGCGCCCGTTTTCCTTCATGGCGGTCAGGTTTCGTGCCGCGATCAGGTGGTCTATTTTGTTGATCTTGTAGCCATCTATCCTGACTTCTTCGGGAAGTGCGCCAAACGGCGGATTCATGATGACGGAGTCGAATTCTCCAACCATGTCCTCCGGGACTGGTTTTGTGGCATCCCGGGTGGTGACGGTGGCATTGTCCTTAAACCCGTAGGGATAGTTGATCCCCATCGCCCTGCCGAGCGCCTCGGCGCGCTTCGGGTCAATCTCGTTGGCAACCACATCGCCATGCCTGAAAGACCTCGGGTTCTCGATATCGATCAGCAGCATCCCGTTACCGGCGGTCGAGTCGTAAACCCTTCCGCCATTGGGCTTGATGCCGGCCATGCGGCCGGCGATGTAGGCGATCGGTACCGGGGTGCTGTACGCCTGATTGGCCGCGCTGGTGCTGGTCTGCAGGTTGAGCGCCGGCTGGCTGTTGTACAGCTGGGTAAGCGCCTCCCATGCCTGCTGGTCAGCGAGTCGGTTATTGGTGGACTCCGAGCGGAACTCGTGGGTCTTGGTCAGCAGGTAGCGGGCGCGCTGCACGATGGCAGCCTCAAGATCCTCCTGAGCCTCTTTCAGGCGGTCATATTTCAGGTCGGACGGTTTTACCCCGTCGAATTCGGCGACGAACTTACGCAGTCCGTTGTTGTCTGAGGGGAGCTCGCCATTGGCAAGCGCCACAAATAGCGCCCGGGCCAGCTTGGTGCCACCCTTCCAGCCTGACGTTTTCGCATCTTTCTGCTCTGCCTTTTCCTTTTCGTCTGCTTTTGCGCGCTCGTTGAGCCAGTCGGAAAGCTCCTTGAATCGCTTCGCCCTGTCGTCGTTCAGTTTCTTGGTCAGGTCCGGCTTGAACGAATCCTTCACCCTCGGGCCTGACGGGGTCCATTCGATCTGATCGAAGATGTATCCGAAAACCTCTTTCAGTAGGGTGCGATCATCGCCAGCCGGGTACGGGGTGCCTTTGTATCCTGAATCCTTGGTGACATGTCCATCCTCAACCCACGGGCTGACGAGGTAATCATCGATTCCCGGCGACACATCGAATATGAAGGACTCGACCGCCCGGGCAAACAGTTCTTCGTCTTTCGCCCAATACGGTTTGTTCCTCGGCTTGCCCTGTGCCTTGTCGAGTAGTCTCGCGTTTTTCAGGTAATCGGTATCCACGATAAGCCTGAGTTGCTGCAGGCGCCGGAACGCATTGCCGATCTTGGTGGCGTGTTTGTCTCCGCGGTAATGCCAGCCGCCGGTAATGAATCGCTCAAGGTCCTGCTTCGCCGTCTCCAGATCCATCACGCGCTGGCTCATTCCGCCTACCGCCTCTTCAATCAGGCGGTTCATGCGGGCCTTTGCCGTGTTTTCCGGGTTCTCCGGATCCCGCAGGTAGTAATCGAGGGCGTGACCCCACTCGTGGGCGATGGAGCCGTCGCCGTTACCCTTGGTGACATTGATCACGGCAACCGGGGTGCCCTCTGCACGGGGCTGGTTCGGGGAGAAGTGCGCGGCGTGTTTGCCACCATGGCCCAGCGCACCAACCGAGAAATACAGCCAGCCGTTCAGGGAGATATCCTTCGGCTTGATGCCAAGGGTTTCGGCCAGATCCATGAAGGCGTCGTAGGCGTAGTTCAGGTGGTCCTGCTCTTCCTTCGAGCTGACGTACTGACCGATAGTGATATCCTTGAACCCGAACACCCTTTTGAGCAGTTTTGAAGAGATATTCCTCCCGTTGCGATCGGTCTTGAATCCGTCGCGACGGATTTCATCGAGGCGCGGGCGCGATAGCGGCTTGGCGCGCCCCTTCACGCTCAGGGGTTCGTCCTGCTCTTTCACCAGCCTGTCTGCGTACCGAGAGGGGATGATCAGCGCGGAAGGATTGCGGCGCACCATCGACATGAAGGTGTTGTGAATCTCCTTGTAGTCGTGCGCCTCGTACTCGGTTCCGTTGAAAGTTTTCTTCTTCACCACCCCGTTGGACATGAGGTCGGTGTACTTGCGCTGGAATTCCTCGACCCGCTTGACCCCGTCGAACAGGGCAGCAACCTCGCTGACCGTGTCGGCATACTGCTGGGCCAGCGCCTTGACGCGATCCGGATCCTCTTCCCATCTGTCGCTCAGTACCTCGGAGAACGACGAGTGCCACCGGCCGCGACCGCCACCGAGCTGGGATCCGGCCCACTCGGTAAACGGCAGCAGGGTGCTACGCAGCTGGATCAGGATGCCCTTGACGCCGTTACTTGCGCCCTCGGCTACCAGTTCATCGGGGAGCATGGCCGGGCGGGCCAGCGCCGAAATCAGGTCCTTCAGGTCCTTATCGGTGACGCCACCCTCTTTGACCTTCTTGAACAGCTCGTACCAGCGCCGCAGCTGGTTTCCGGTGCCGCCCTGCTTCCTTCCGGATACGGTGCGGCCGGTCTGCTTCAGCCAGTCATGAGCGGCATCGTAGCCCTTGCGAACATCGGGGCTCTTGTCGTCGAGGTTCGACAGGGTGCCGCCACTGATGACATGCTCCCAGCCCTTGCGGTAGGCGATTTCCTTCTCGGGAGAAAGATTCAGGTCCGGGAGGCGCTTCTCGAGCTCTTCGTCGGCAGCCGCGCGGGTGGATTTCTTGCCCGGAGCCTTTTTCTTCGGTTCCTTATAGGCCAGCGGCTTGGTGGTATCCCCGGTGGCCAACCATTCCTTGAAGTTCTCCCACGTCATCGGGGTGGATGCGCCGAGCCCCTTCCAGCCCTTGGCGTAGTTTTCCGTGTAAATGCCGCGGGCGACGGTGTCGCTCTTCGCGCCAATGACGACCTTGTGTTCGTCGAACTTGCCGGTTTTCGGGTCGATCTGATCGATTACCACGACCGGCAGGCTGGTATCCTCGGCCTCCGGGGTAAGGAAGGTATCGATGTGGTCTTTGTCCTTCCCGATCGTGCCCTTGATGTAACCATAGTGGTGCTTGAGCGCCGGCCAGTCGGGCCTGCGCTTACTGCCGGCCGGGTTCTCGATGCTGATATCGAGCCCGTTGATCTTGTAGTGACCCTTCTTGTAGTTGCCGGCCTGTTTCTGGCCATCAGTCGGCTCCGGGGTGTCGTTCTGGTCGCTGGTCGCCGCCTCGTTGGCGGCATTATCAAGATCGGATCCACCGTCACTCGTTGTATCCGGAGCTTGCGGAGGCACAAGGTTGACCGGTGGCTTGGTCTTGGCTGACCGTTGACCCGCGGCCTCACGCTCGGCCTTTTGGGCCTTCATGGCGCGGTCTGCGCTCGTCTCGTCGCCGGTGATGCCGTAACTGAACTGAACACCCTTGAGGGTGCCGTGCTTGCCGGCTGGGATCTCTACCTTCGCCAGATCGGCCTGAGCGGCCTTGATGGCCTTCTCAAGGGCCTCCTTGTCGTCGCCATGGGCCCAGAACTCGTCGCCATGGACGTGGAAGGCATCATCGCCCAAATGCTTCCTGAGCGCCTCTCCCATCGCCTTGAGCAGGGAATCGCCGGCCTTGTCGCCCACGTTGTCGTTCAGCCAGCCAAGGCTGTCGGCATCCATGGAGACGATGTGCTTCTTTTTCGGGGTGGTATCCCACGCCTCTTTGTTCGGCAGTCCGGTGACCTTGTTGGCAACATTGGACTTGCGCAGTTCGGCGATCGCCGCTTTACGCTCTTCCTCGCCCATTTCGTCGATATTCTTGCGCATTGACCAGTTGCGCCGGCGATCCTCGTCTCCGGGGCGCTGACGGCGCTCGGTCTTGATACCGGGCTTTTTCTTCTGGCGGCGATCGGGACGATTAATTGACCCGGTTTCGGGGGTATTTAATCCGGTTTTTTCTTCACCTTCGCTGGGTGCGGATTTATCCGGAACATTTTCAGGCTGATTTTTTTCCGGAATATTCTCGCCACCCTTTCCTTCCGGAGCATTTTCGGGCTGATTTTCTTCCGGTTTCCCGAACAGCTCGTCGAGGGCATTGATCGCATCCCCGCCCTGATCGGTTTCCGCGGGCTTGCCCTGCCCGGGAGGGGGCGCATCATCAAGCAAATTTTCGTCAGTATCCTCAGACTGGTTTTGTTCGGATCCAGTCTGAGGATTAACCTGCCCGGGTGGCGGGGCATCGTCCAGCAGGTTTTCGTCGTCTAGCCCTCCCTGATCAGGTTCACCGACGGGGGCGGGCTCTCCCTCTCCTTGTCCGAGGGGCTGGTCAATGGGCGGTTGTCCATCAGGTTGTAGGGGTCCGACAGCCCCGGGGCCTGTTTCGACAGGGCCTGCGGGCCCTCCCCCGGGTCCTGCGCCACCTGCGCCACCTGCTGGCGGCGGCGGCGGAATTCCTTGATCACTTGGTCCGATTGGGCCAGCAGGGGTCTGTTGAGCGGCATTTTCGGTTGCTCCTCGTAGTGCATCCATCAGGATGGGGAAGAATTGGGCGTCAGGCAGTTCGTTGTTCTGTACGGCTACCTGACCGATAAGCTGGTTTACCGCCTCTTCACCAAGCACGGACTCCGCTTTGAGGCGGGCGGCTGCCAGCTGTGATACCTGCGGCGGTGCACCGATTTCCTCGGCAATACTGTTGAGTACCTGAGCATCCTGCTCGGTGAAGTCTCCTGCGCCTGCAGGGGCCTTGTCGAGCCCCATGGTCTTGGCTCGCAGGTTCATGGCCTCTTCTTTCCTGCCCTCTGCCCACAGCTGGGCAACCTGATCGTCGACCTCGCCCTGCTGGGCCACGGTACCGTCTGGGTGCACAACGAAATCCGACGGCGCGCTCAGTTCCGGTGGTTTTCCGGGGGGTGGCGGGGGTTCGTCAGAGAACTCCGCGTCTGGTCCTTCGTCAAGGGGCTCGCCGCTGGGTGGCGGGGGTGGGGGTGGACCCTCTTCCTTTTTCTGGAAGGCCGAGGTAACCCCGGCGACAGGCGCGCCGGTCACGGCACCGGCAAAGGCGTTGTTGAGGACGCTGATTATCCGGTCCATCATTGGGCCTGTGCTGCCAAGGTGAACCTGCGCCCACTGCGACAACACTTCCTGCATACCTTCGGTGCCACCCTCGGATATCGTGCCGATGACCATACCCTTGACCACCCGCTTGATCAGGTCGTCACGGGCCGGCTTGAACGCCCGCCCGAGGATCTTCTCCAGACCGACCAGATCGAGCGCGGCGATCGGCACAGCGACCTTCATCGCCGTCTCTGCCATACCCTTTTGCGTCAGCTCGCCATTCTCGATCAGCTTCTGCAGGCTCTTGTCGCCCTTCATGGAGCCGTATACGTCGCCAAGGTTCTGCACGTAGGACGGCAACGAGGCGCCGGCCACAAAACCGAGTACCGGGTTGGCCGACATGGCGCTGACACCGAAACCGATCGCAGCCCCGGGGGCGATACTGGCAATGCCCTGACCGGCGAAATACTGTGCCAGATCGATCAGATCACCGACCGACTGAACATCCTCAAGACCGGCCACCCGGGGCTGGTATTCCTTGAGCTGTTCCTCGCCCCACCCGGCAACATCAGCACCGACCTGCTGCAGACCGTCGGAGTCGGTCACCACGCCGAGGGCTTCCATGGCGTTACCGAGCATGTTGGGGTTGGTTCCAACCACACCGCCGACAAGGCCCTGCATGAAATCGCCATGTTCCGGCTTTTTACCCGGGGCCTGCTTGTCTTGGCCGGGGTAGGTCAATGCTTCTTCGGGGGAGTAAGGGGTGCCCGGTGCGGGCGGTTGATCGCCTGAGAACGTATCGGCGTAATCATCAACCCAGCTGGGTTGCTGTGTTTCTGAGGGGGTATTTGCAGGGGGGGTAGAGAACGAATCGGCGAACTCGTCGATCCAGCTGTTGGCTTTCTCTGGGCCAACCAGCTTCTTTACATAATCTTGAGTCTCCGGGAACGGCGGCACATCGCCGTATTTGTCGACAGCCGCGGGGCCGGCGTTGTAGGCCGCGGTGGCAAGGCGATCGTCACCGTTGTACCGCTCGAGCATACGCTTGTAATAGCCCACGCCGGCATCGATGTTCTGGCGCACATCGTTGGGATCTGTTCCGCCCATCTCCTTAAAGGTCGACGGAATGACCTGCATGACGCCATGAGCATCCTTTGGCGAAACGGCATCCGGGTTGTAGTCACTCTCAACGCCGGCCATCTTGCGAATCTTCTCGCGGGGAACCCCATACTTATCGGCTGCTTCATCAAGCATCGACAGTATTTGATCTTTCGAGGGTTTTGCCCCATTAACGGATTCCGGGTTATTACCTGAGCCGTCTCCAGTGGTTGGCGCACCAAAGGAGTCGGCATAGCCGTCCAGCCATGATCCCATTTGTAGGTCCTTTAAGTTTTAGCGGCGAACGAGGCCGGTATTGGCAGTTGTGTCCTCACCCTTTGCGGGCGGTTCACCCCAACGCTCCCGGTACGCCTTGATCGCTGCCTCTGTTGATTCTTGCTCGGTTTTACCTATTTCCTTGCCTTTCGCTATTGCACCAGCCAGAAACTTGTTCCAGTCGGGTTTCCCACCCTCGGCCTTTACTTTTCCGGCCTCTGGGGGCGGTTTCTGGGGGCTGGCGCTAGATTCGCCGCGCATCCTTGCAATCTTCTTATCGACCTGCCAGCGGATAAGTTCAGCCACCCGCTCATCACGCTGATCAATGTCGATCTTGCCTTCCTGTTCTTCCTTGTCGGCGTAGTTCTCGGCCTGCGTGGTGTACTGCTTCATCAGCTTGCTGGCCGTGTTGTTCGCGCTGTTGGTGTCCTTCACGCCGGATTCATAGATGGAGGTCGCCAGATCGGCTCTTGCCGCGGCGTTTGATTCCTTGTTGGCATCCCCGAAACTCCACGACCCGTTGGCGAACGTGGCCCCGTAGGCATCCCGGGACATGTTGTAGAGCTGCTTGCGGTAGGGCGCGACCTTTCCTTCTGCGCCCATCTTTTCCTTTTCCAGCTGGCCCTTGAGTTCGTATTCCCTGTCCATCTTGTCCAGCGCGAACTGGTTTTCGTTTGCCTTGGTGTTTGCGGCGACCCTTTCATCGCGGGCCTTGTCGAGGCGCTTGGATGGATCCTGAGACATGAGGTACTGAATCGTCATGCCGATGGTGTCGAGGTCGGCCTTTTGATCGATGATCTTCCCTTTTTCATCAATCTTGATGTGGTACTTACCGTCATCACCCTTGCTGATGTTGAACTTACCGCCAGTTCCGGACCACTTTGTTGCGTAGTCACCAGCTGCCTGCGGATTGCCCAGCATCAGCTGGCGAAGCGCCTCGCTGCCTTCACGGTATCGGTCGGCCGCTTCCTTGCGGCGGTTGTAATCCTCGTCATCGCGCCCCTCGGTAATGTCCTGACGCTGCAGGCGATGGGTGCGATCTTCCTGCCCCTGCTCGCGCTGTAGTCGCGTGTAGTTGTAGTCCTCGTCGGCACGTCCCTGCTGTTTTGCGGCCTGTAGTCCGGCGTTCGCACCACGCAAAGCCAGTCCGAATGAATAGGATCCCATCAGTGCGCCCTCCTGAGCTGGGTCTGTCGCTTCTCTCGAGATTTCCTGATCAGCTGGTCAAAGAAATCGGTTCCCTTGTCCATCACAACCTCGGGCGGTATGACGTACTCGCCGTCTGTGAACCGGGCCTCGTAGGTGTTCCCGTCGGCCCCGTGGATCCGCCCCGGGACCTGATCATTGCCGGCTGGCCCACGAATCAGGCCGGCCTCGCGACCGTCTCCGGGGGCAATCTCGCCACCATCGCGGTAGCCGGCGCCGCTTCCTCCGCCGTACAGGTTGACGCCAGACATGTCGATAGCGCCCGCCCCGTTCGCGCTGGTGCTTGGCGCAGCCGGTGTCGAGGATCCGCCTCCGAACCACCCGGAAACCGTGTCTCCGATGCTCTTCCCAATACCTGAGTTAGCGAACTGGTCGTACAGCTGTGCACCAGCCTGCCCAAGCTGTACGCCAGCAGATTGGGCTCCCATGGCGTTTTGACCGTAAGCCTGCGCCACGTTTCCGAACTGGTTGGCGGCAGCGTTCATCCCGTACATCGACGGGAAATTCGACTGCGGCAGTGATTGTGACGGGTTCGACCCGACCGGCGCACGACCAAGAACCGTACCCATGCGGTTGAAGTTCGTATCCTCTACCCGGTTACGCTCGTTCTCGCGGGCGGTGTTCTGAGCATCAGACAGGGCGGCGGCACGAGCAAGACCGCCACGCTCGAGGGATCCGGTGTACTCTCCACTTCCCGGAGTAATCCCGTGGCGAGCCAAGTTGCGTTGCAGGATGCCCTGTTCGGCGTCAAACGACCGGTCGACACCGAGACGCGCATCCTTGGCAACCTTGTCGTACTGCGGCTTGATCCCCTCAAGCGCGGATCCGACATACTTCTCTTGAAGCGGGGCGTAGTAGTTCTGATACAGGTCGGCATCTGTCTGACCGCGCTGCAGCGCCAGCTCCTGAGCGGTGATGCCCATTTCGCGGGCCTTTTGCTCAAGCGGGAAAATGGTTGACTGGTAGGTTCGCCATTGCTCTTTGGCGATCTTGGACATTCTTCTTGCGGCATCGGCCTGATCATCGAGTGCCTTTTCAGAGTCTCCGCCGCCGCTAAACAACCCGGCAGCTCCGCCAATGACGCCACCAATCGCGGCACCATATGGGCCAAACGATGCGCCGGCCGACGCTCCGCTTACCGCTCCGGTTGCACCACCAGCAAGATTAACTGCCATAGTTATTCCCTCTCTTTACATACAGTAAACGCTGACCGTTCCACCTGAGTAAACACCGGGGGAGCCGCCAGACTTTGCAATGATTTTTAGCCTGTCCATTTCATTCGTGAGCGTAATACGCCCTGACACGAAGTATTGGTAACTTGAGGTGCTCTCGCGGCCTAGAGCGCCACTCACAGACCATGTGTTGGTTCCGTATATCCTCACCATTTCGATTATCCCGCTATGCAGCAGGTTGTTGCCGCCCGTCCCAATCCCCACAAGCTCGAAACCAGCCCCGTCATTTGACTGTAAAGTGGACCCCTCGGAGGAGCTTCCGGCGTCCCAATTTTCTGCCCCGTATTCCGCTTCGGTGGCGTATGAGGCGCTATCACCGCACAGAATAGAGATTTTGCTTGAACCTGATGTGACATTGACCGCAATGGAATCAAACGCAAGAATGATCTTGCTCTTTGATGACGGAATCCCCGTAATCTCTCCAAGAGTTGCGGTGGTTCCTCCGGTGATATCACCTAAATGAGTGAGCCCTCCAGTAGAGACGGCTTGGTACTCACCATAAACGTCAATGCTTCCATTGGCACCAAACGTGCCGGTTGAGGTCTTTATTTTGAACCTGTCAAGCACGGCAGACAGGTCGAATTCGCCACCAAGAGAAATATTTAGAAATGACGAAGATCCTGTTTCACGGTGAACAGAGCCAGAGACTACCCACCTGTCAGTACCTGACATTCTTCTAAGATTTATAATGCCGTGGTGCTTAAACGCCAGCGACGCGCTATAGGTAACTTCCGCACCAGATCCGGAAGTCCATGAATACCCGCCAGTCGTCGCACCGGTGTTGTGGGTAGTGCTGCCGGCGCATGATTCTCCATAACTCGCGCTCGACGCAAGATCGAGAAGGAGTGTATTGCTATTTGATTGAAGGTTGTTAAAGACCAGTTTGAGCGCGATTACTGATGACGGTATCCCCGTCATCTCTGCCGAGGATGCGCCGCTTCCAACAGCGATAGTGCCGAGAAAGAACTCGCCGGCGCCGTTGCTTACAGAAAGTGCCTCGCGCTCGTAGTAAACATCGACAGTTCCACCACCAACTGACCCCGTGCCGCCATACTTGATGGTCTTGATCCTGTCCAAAGGGCCGGAAAAATCAAGGTATCCGGTACTCAAAAGAGTCGATAATCCACCTGTATCGCTTCTTCCTGTTGTGGAGTTGGCTATCCATTTGTTTGTTCCGTGCTGCCTTACAAATTCAACAATACCGGCAAACTTGCCACCGCTATACCCTGTTCCTGTGACGGCTATCGGAATACCGATATTGGAAGTCCAGTCTGTTACTGTTGGCCCGGCGCTGTAGATTTGAGTTTCATCACCATCGCTGGTGAACGAATAGCTGGATGTATCCCCGGGAACAACCACAACACGACCAGTTCCGGATGATATCGTCAAGGAAACATCACGCACCACGCACAAAACCCGAACCGCATCGGATGGTATTCCTGTTACCTCTCCAAGCGTTGCAGTGCCACCACCGCCGGATATTTGGCCTGCATAGACAAGCCCACCACCCGGAGTCGGCGTTTTCCATTTGACCCCAAGCGTCTCGGCCGCATCAGCCGAAAGGTACTGCTCGTCTGCGCCAACCCCGAGAACATCGAACGCTGAACCATCTGCCGCTATCAGATTGCCGAGCGTCGTATCCAGCAGGTCAAACGCGCTACTTCCACCACCGCTTCCTCCGGAAGAGGATGACGACGACGATGACGCGACGATATCTCCCGAGCTGATCTGCTGTTGAAGGCTGGCAATGTTGGCAATGATCCGTAGCAGCAGGCGCTTGTGGTTAGGATCCTTAATGAACGGTAGCGTTCTGTCAGTCGATTTAATCGTCACAACAGCGCCAGCTCTTCCATTGTTGAGGCGAGGAATATCTCGTGGATTGTCACATTGTTTGCGATAACCTCAACCTCATAGGTATCCGCAAGATACCCATCGGGGAGTCGAAACGGCCTGTGGGCCGGTATCACGGTTACGACCACATGCCCTTCGTCATCAACAGAATAATTGTACTCAATGAGGTTTTTCGAGTATTCGAGTCGCCTGACTATGGTGTTTGGGTTATCGGCATCACGCCGCAGACTGTAGACATTAAGCAACGCCGTGATATTAGACTCAACGGCTTGCTGTATCGCGGCGATGTAAGGGCCACCGGCAACCACATACTGTCCCGGCATCAGCCCGCCAAAGCCACCCTGTATGTAGTTGCTTGACATTAGGTTATTTTCTGCCCGATCTGCATCTGGTAGATGCGATTATTGTATGTATCTATGAAATACAGGTGGTGACCATCAGTGCTGATAGCCAAACCGCCACCGTAAGCACTCGGCAAGGACAGGTGCTGGTCTTTTACGGCAGTTGACAGGTCCCAAGGTGTCGACAGGATGTAGCGATCCAAGTGGTACGGTGAGTAATTCTGGTTTTGGTTGATATACAGGTACTGCCCGGTCAGATCGAATGTGATCCCTTGAATGTAGTTGGTGAACGTCAGAGACACAGAATCATAGGATAATGTCGTTATATCCCATGCAGTTGAAAGCGAATACTGATAAACCTTTGCGGTGTTGTAATCGCCAATATACATCTTGGTGCCATCCGGGTTGAAATGGCAGCCATGTGGTCCGGTTATTTCGGCCGAGACATCATGCGTTGCAACATAGGACGCAGTAGACAGGTCATAACCAGTCGACAGGTCATAAGAAAAAATCTTCTTATCACCTGATATAAACAGCTTCGTACCGTCAGAGTTGAAGAAGATTCCTCTAGGGTGCGCAGTTTGGGAATCAACATTAAGCGAATCTGTGTTGGAGTAAGTTGTCAAATCCAAAGGAGTCGACATCGTGTACTCATACAGGTAGCCGAATGAGTCTTTAGTTGTCCATAATCTTGACCCGTCTGGGTGTATGAACAGGCCGTTTGGCGTGGTTGTTTCTGATGTTATTGACTCGTAATCAATAAATAAATTGAGGTCAACGAACCACGGATAACTGGCATCAAACCCGTAAAGTGTGTTGGTTCCAATCCTGTAAACCATGATTTTGGTACCGCTATCACTCCATTGGACCTGTGTTCCATACACGAAGTGGTGCACAAGCGTCCGATAGGAGGCGGTACTGAGGTCCCACGCTGTCGTTAGCTTATATTGCCGGACAAACTGAGCATCAGTAATGTACATTTCTGTGCCGTCAGGCTTTACATCAATGCTTTCAGCTCGGATATAGAGTTCCGAAGAAGTGAATGAGTAGGTTATCGTTCCGGTGGTTATATCCCACGGAGTAGAGAGAGTGACCTCGTGAATTTTTTTGGCTGTCTCGTCACAGATAAACAGCTTCGTTCCGTCGGCTTTGAATTTGAAGTCACGGGCCGATGTAATCGTTGCTGAAAGATCTAGCACCGAGGTATAGGTGGCGGTGCTTACATCCCATGCGGTAGACAGGGCGAACTGGTATATTTTTTGTTGCCCGGTGTCACTGGCATACATCTTGGTGCCGTCGGCGCTGAAGTCAACACCGTAACACACCGCAATAGCGCACAACCCGGAAATATTCTTGTTCTTGCTGTCGTATGAAGCGGTCGACACATCCCATGCGGTTGTCAGGCTGTGCTGATAGACGACAGAGACACCATAAGCGGTACCATACGAATAGAACATGGTCCCATCAGGTTTCCACGAAACCCCAGCCGCGTTGGTGTACGTTTGCGGGTTCATGGAATCCCCGTCAGGGACGATATTGAACAGGGCGAAACTCTCGCCAACATAAAGCGGCGAAAGCTCTGTTTCTGCGATTTCTTCCTCTTTTGCCGTGACTGCCGCCGCTATGGCCTCTGCGGCAGAGGATGGATCGTAGGAGGCAATAGCCTCTTCCATTGTGAATCGCACCAGCGCGGTCTTTAGGCAGGTTGGCAGCGCCATGGTGAAGCGTTTCGACAGCCACTGGTAGGTCTGAAAGCTACCGCCGGAATCATACTTGCTGATCGTGCCCTGATCGGCGTCCATCAGGTACAGGGTGTCGGTTTCAACGATCTTGTGGGCTGCCGTTATCAGACCGGTGAGCTGGGTAAAGGTAGCCTCTGGCTCTTCCGGGTCAAAGATAAGCCCGCCGTTCTCGTCTCCGTCGGATCCGCCGTCACTGTAGAACAGGTAGTAACGATCGTCGTAGACCTCGGCCAGCATGGAGGACGGGTTGAACAGGTCCCAATCCTTCTTTTTCGCGAGCGGCTTGGTGATAACCTTTGGCAGACCAGCTGACGGGACATAAGCCACCCCGTCAGGACATGCGTAACAAACCCCGTTTTGTAGCCCCTTCATCGATCTCTTGCTGATGCAGGGCTGGAAAAACTCTAGTTTCGAGGAAACCGCGGCCGATGGGTCGTCGACAATGACAAGGTAGGGCTGCCCGGTCGTGGCCACAACAACGGTATTGCCAAGCACGGCGATGGCAACCACGTCGAAATCGAACTTTACCCGGTAGTTAGTAGGCCATGCGCTGGGGATGTACTCAGGGGTAAGCGCCAACACCTTGCCGTAGAACCCTGCGCAAACCCCGTTGGCGAGGGCTATGATCCCCTTCATGTTGCCATTTGGGGCCTTGTACCAGTCGCCCTCGATCACATCCCCGGGGAGGTCCTCACCAAGGTCGGCATCGGCCACCGTGTCGTTGAAGGTGGTTCCGGTCGTGGATCCGACGTATTTGTAGGTGCCGTCAAGGCTGCGGTAGATATACTTCGTCCAGCCGGTTGTTTGCAGCGGGGCCTCGCGCTCCCATGTGCCGCCGCTGGTGTAAGCCCCGTTGGTGGTCAGGGTGATTCGGATCTCGTCAACAGCGAGCCGTTCGGTAACCTGAAAGGTGCCAGCAAGGTCAGTCGCCAGATCACCTGTGGCCACGATGGTACCGCCGAGCGTCACATACTCGGTTTCCTCTAGGAAATGGCTGGTATCGAAGGTGATATCTACCGTGGTTGCATTAACCGTTACCGCGCTGATGTTCCCGCTGTTTGGCGGGGTGGCGTCGATTCCTGTCAGGTTCCACGAGCTGGCGTCATCGACGCCGGTGTGTGTACCTACCGGGCTCGGAGGTCCTTCCTCTCCCCACGCGGTAATGAATGAGTAAACGTAGGCGCGATCGACGGCGGTTCCTGTTCCTCCGGTATGCCCTACGGTCGGCGCTGTATCGGGTCGCGGCACCCCGAGACGGTAGTAATCGGTCGGGTATGCGGTGCCGGGGCTTGCGTGAACCAGCGTGTCGTCAGTCGATTTCGGGTTGTAATGCCCTGTGTAGTGCACCCGATCGCCATACGATTCCGCCAGATCCTGCGGTGTGCGGATCACGTCAACATCATCAGTCCAGTGCATCCAATAGGCACCGAGCGGATAAATCGACTTGATCGTGCCCTCTTTTGAGGGCGTAAAAACCTGAATATTGCTCTGCAACGCTTTCAGTTCGTGACTGAAAATGTTTACGTTGCGGGCAACCTGCGCCTGATTTGGTCCGAGTTTCCGGGGCGCGATTCTCGGGGCTATGCCCTGAAACCGGTTAATGTGTATGTAACCCATCAGGGGAAGTAAATCGCCACGATCTTGAGACGCCAGTACCCATAGGTAATGTTGATTCCGTACCCGGTACCCTTGCCTATAACCGAAAGCCTGTTGGCGGTGGCCCTGTAGTAGATATCAGATGCGTCAGGAGAAATCACAAGACCGCCAGACCTTGCGCCGGATCCCTCGTCCTCGTCATTCTGTGCGGGATTAACAAATACCTCGTCACCAGCTGAATATCCGCCTTCCGAGGTTTTACAGATCAGCTTACAGGTAATTACATGTGGGATTGCGCCAAGCCCGTGGGCAACGGTCTGCAGCGTCCCTGTCAACGTCAGCTCGCCAGATTCAAATTTTTGGCGTGAATTCTGAACAAACTCGGTTGTTGCTACCTTGGTGCTGCTGTCTCCTGCAGCCTGCGTGGTTGCTGTGGTTCCGTCAGGCAGTGCGCCGACAACGCCTCCGGATGACCGCAAGTAACTCGTCACGCGCCACTTACCGACAGCGTACTCTACGAATTCCGCCTCGTCGCCGGCTACCGTATCGATGTTGGCGCCACCCGGAAGGACGATGTAATCGCCGTCATGGGTCAGGGTCAGCACATCTAGGAAGCGGATCTTTATGACCGCTCCGATACCGATCGTTGCTATCGCGGTAATCGCGGTGGTCGAATCCAGCTCATAGTAGTTGCCGTCGTCCGGGATGGTCAGCGTTCCGGCGGAGATATCACCATCGCCCATGTCGGTGCCGCGGGCGAACACGTTCGTCTTGGTGAACGTATTCTTTGCGGTCAGCTGCGCAAAACTGGACGATGACAGGGGTACCCGGGGATTCAGTAGCTTGAAGTTCCCGTCGCCATCATCGTAGACGACCATGGATGTGGAGTTTGCCGCAATGTCGCCGGCTGCCGGGTCGGTTCCATCGGGCAGCTTGATGTTCTTCACCCCAAGGCTGTTGACGTTGAGTGTCGAGGCCCCGGTATTGGTGTTTGCCGGCAGGAACAGGATGAACATAGGAGAGGCGTAGGAGGCGGCTGCAGGGTCCAGATCAAACGCATACTGGTTTGCGGATCCGGTATCGACCGCGTAGTTGAAGTCCATCGCCTGAATCGCCGAACTGGTTGGGGTTGACAGGTCACCAAAGAACCCGGCAGTTGGGCGTAGCTCAATCAGATCATCGACGTTGAAGGTTTTCGCAGAGGCAACATCGTTACCCTGAGACGCCTCATAGGCCCGGGTGACAGTCAGCACATCAGCAGATCGTGACGTGCAGGCGACAATTTCAGTTTCGCCGGTGGTCTTGTTCAAAAGGACGAGTCGGAAGAAATCACCGCCGCTCGGGTCTGGAAACAGGGAGTCTCCGTCTCCTGACAAAACAGTGAGGGTGGTATCGATAGCGGATACTGCTGATGCCAGCCGGGTGCTGGCGAGGTTTGTAAACAGTTCAGCCATTTGGGGCCTCTAAGGGGTTACCACGACGGGATGGTGAGAGTTGTTGCGCTCTTGGTGTGGCCCATGCGGGCCCGGGCTTTTGCGCTTTGGATCTGATTGACGAAGTCTTTCATGTAGCCCTTTGCGGCCCGCTCGTCGTACCAGTCCTTGGTTTTCATGTTCAGAAGCATACCCAGCGCGCCGGCCTCGATGGCGTCGCGCCAGTCCTCGTAGACGATTTCACCGACACTGGTAGCCGCCTGCGTTGGTTTCATGGCTACCTTGGCCTCGACAGCGCCGGTGATGACCTCGTCTGATTTACGGTTGAAGCGGATCGTTCCCGGGGATTCCACGATGTAGTACATCGGGGTACCGGAATCCTTGTCACGCCAGCCAGCGTCGAAACGATTCAGCCACTCGGCTGTTTTCTCGGCAATCTCGTTGCCGTCATAGGCCACCCACAGGGGGAGGATTACCCGGGCGTTGTCATAGGTGGAGTCCGATGGCTGTACCGAGTAGGTATCCTCGTCGATGGCTGAATCCAGCGCGGTGATATCGACCTGCCAGATCAGCGACTCATTACAGAACCGGATGGCGGCGCTGGATATGTAGGAAAGCGCCACAGCCTCGACCGCCCCCGGAACCGCGATCATGATGTTCGGGAGGAAATCTTCGTAGTCGGTCATTTTTCAGCTCCGCGATTCTTCGGTGAGAAAAGCGCGTCTGTTTCCAGCTTCTCCTTTAACATGCGGGAGAATCGCAGGAAGTGAGAATTAGCCCGGTCTGTCGCCGCGTTGGTTTCAGCTCCGCGCTCGGTCATACGGAACAGCATCCACTCGATCAGGTGTGGAGCCCAAATATCCTCAAGCGTGATCGGATTAGCCGAGTTGGTGATTTCCGCTGGAACCTCAGACTGCAGGATCCGCAGATAGGTGTTCGGGCTGGTCGCTGCCGGCGGGCTGACGTGGAAAACCCGCGGCGATGCCTCGTCGAACATGTATTCCTTGATCGTCCCGGACTTGGTTTCGGCGCGCCAGTTTGGCGAGAACAGATCCTTGTCCTCGCGCCTTACCCGGCGCACGGCGCGCCCCGGGGTGGATCCGGCCGATCCCATGTTGCAGATTACATCCAGCAGGCGAAGCCCGCTGATGGTCTGCATACTCCCCTGCGCCAGCAGTACAGTGCGCATGGCGGCGTTGGCGTCTGGACGCTTCTCGACAATCATGCGCTGCCCGTCATTCAGCCATCCGAGGATCTGGGAGGGGGTCCACGTAATCTGGTCACTGTCCTCGATCTGCTCTGATGCCTGCGCAATGAGGGTGCTGGCGAGGATGGTTCCCATCAGGCGGCGTCACTCGTCAGGTCGACAGCCTTGACGGTCAGGTGATTACAGTATTCGACGATATTGCCGACACTGTCGCGCTTGTCGATCTTGATATCGTGATGCTCTTTCGCCCAGCCTGCCAGCAGATCCTTGGCAGCCTTGGACGGCATACCGTCGACGCTGGGTACCACAAGGGCGGGATTGACCTCACAGGTCACTTTGCTGGTGGTTTCCTCGTGGTCGCCACCTACCTCACCTTCTCCTTCGGCCCTCAATTGTGCGGCTTCCTCTTCCTGCAGGCGCGCGGCCTCTTCGGCTTCCTCTTTCAGGCGTTTCTCGCCCAGCTCGCCGATCGGGGCCTTGACCGGTCCTGTGGCCGGCGGGCGGTTGCCGTAACGCTCGTACCAGTTGTCCTCGTTTTCGATGGACACCAGCTCCGGGCGCTTGGCCAGAATATCGGTGTAGCGGAACAGGCGACCGTTCTCGGGGTTTCCCAGCCACGTTGATTTGACGCGCACCGGCTCATCCGGGGTGAAGGTATCCAGCATCGGGGTACCCTGCGCATCACAGGGAACGAAATCGGCGCGCTTGGCGTGAATCTCGTTGTAAGGGAATACCCGGCCGTTCTTGGTGTTCTTCAGGAACAGGGGTTTCGGCCCTTCGAGTTGTACTGCATGAGTC
>Ga0210064_1000545_pt1 | contig 17783 bp, 14 predicted proteins | sample Muzzi_CordC_D2_FD_185531 | JGI IMG/M metagenome (GOLD analysis project Ga0210064, IMG submission 185531) | Wetland microbial communities from San Francisco Bay, California, USA, that impact long-term carbon sequestration - Muzzi_CordC_D2 (SPAdes) | ecosystem: Environmental > Aquatic > Marine >...
CGCGTCAGTCCGCTCCGCTCTGCAGCAGGTATCCGTTCGATTCGCGCTCGACGATCGGCAGGCCGTCGCGGTAGCACACGGTCTGTGAGCGGACCGCGGGCACGCGCAGGCCCGGCGTGAGGATCCCGATCAGGTTGAGCGGGTCGGCGGCCGACAGACGCACGACTTCCCCGTCGCGCGGGAGCTTGCGCGTGCGGCGCAGCGCGTCGACCGCGCCCGGCAGCGCGAATTGCTCGCCGCTGAAGCCGGTCACGAAGCGGCCGCCGCGCACCGTGCCGCGCGCTTCGAGACGCCGCAGCGCCCACGCGATCTCCCGCCACGGCAATGCCAGGGATTCGCGCGCGAGCAGGTGGTAGAAGATCACGCCGTAGCGCGCGAGCAGCTGCTCGGCGGCGGCTTCGGCCAGCGCGTCGCGATCCGCTTCGCACTCGGCGGCGGGCAACAGCGCCCAGCGCCCCTCCGCACCCGCGCGGGCCCGCACGCCGCGGCGCAGGCGGCGGTCGCTGCGCCTGTTGTCGCGCTGTTTGGCCCAGCGCCCGCTCGACGCCAGCAGCGAACGCAGCGTGTGGAAGCCGTCCGCGGTCACGAGCCCGCGCGACACCAGCTCCCAGAGTCCTTCTTCGATCTCGATCGGCAGGCGCCGGGTCGCCTGCGCGAGCTCGGACGGGAAGGCCGCGCCGCGGGTCTCGAGGCAGTGGAGCAGATCGCGCGCGGCGCCTTCACCCGGAAGCGCGGGCTCGGCCTCGCCGCGCGCGATCGCGAGCAAGAAGGGCAGGTCGTGGCGCAACGCCAGGCTGATCGGCGTCGCGCGCGACGGCGCCGCACCGCCGCGGCGGCCGTCGCCGGGGCCGGTCGCGCGCAGCCCGACACGACCCCACACCACCTCGCCGGAGAGGCACAGATCGTCGAGCCACTCGCGGCGATAGCCGTGCAGCCGCGCGGACAGCACGCTCTCCTCCCAGGCGCCCGCCGCGAGCTCGAAGCCCTGCAGCTGCTCGATCGCGGCCAGCAGGCCGCGCCGCCCTTCCCTGCGGGTCTGCGGCGTCGCGTGTTGCCAGCGCAGCAGGAAGCGCATGAAGTCCTGCGCGCTGACGGGCTCGATCTCGCGCCGGAGTCGGTCCTGGGTGAAGGCATGAATGCGCGTCAACAGACTGCGCGCACAGAACTGCTCGCGCCCGTGCGGCGCCGGCGGCTGCGAGCCGGCGACGGCGAGCGACCAGTCGCTCGATTCCCGCTCTGCATGTTCCGTCCGGCCGCCCCCCGCTGCCTCCGGCTCGAACTCGCCGCGCAGCACGAAGCCCTCGCCTTCGAGGTGCGCCAGCGCCTGCTCGACCCAGACCTCGCGCAGCGCCGTCGCGGCTGCGAGCGCGGGCAGCGTGCACGGACCGGCCGTTTCCAGATGCCCGCGAACGGTCGCGATCACCGCCGCTTCGGCATCGGGTGCGGGCTGCCCCGCGAGCGCGGGCGGAAGCTCGCGCTCGGGGTCGATCGAAGCATCCGGGAACATCGCCTCGAGCGCGCGCTGCTTCTCGATCGCGAACCAGAGCCGACCTTCGCGCGTTGCGGCGACGGCCGCGCGCCCGTCGCGCACCAGCGCGTCGAAGTGCGCGGCCCAGCTCGCGACCGGCCGTGCGACGACCCAGCGCAGGAGTACGTCGTGCAGCTCGTCGGGATCGCGCGGATCGGGTCGGGCCTGCTCGCGGACGCGCGCGATCGCATCCGGATCGAGGCGCGCCAGGTCGCGCGCTTCGAGCGGCAGCCCGCGCCGCAGCGCGACCGCCCGGGTCCGGCGTTCTTCGAGCGGTGCATCGTCGAGGAAGGTGAACGGCTTGCCGTTCAGGATCTCGTGGCACGCGAGCGACGGCTCGGTCGAATCGCACAGCCGCACCGCGACCGCGCCGGACTCGATCGCCTCGAGCAGCGCCACCAGCGCGTCGACGTCCATCGCTTCGTGCAGGCAATCGTGCATCGTCTGGTTCACGATCGGTTGGTCGGGAATCTCGATCGGCCCGGTCTGATTCTCCTGGCAGCCCGCCAGCCGCGGGAAGATCGCCGCCATCAGGTCGTCGGCCTGCATGCGCTGAATCGGCGGCGGGTTGCGGCGACCGCCGCGAAAGCGCAACACTGCGAGCGAACGCCCGAGGTTCCAGCGCCAACGCGCGGTGAACATCGGCGACGCGAGCACCGCCTGCGACAAGGCTTCGCGGACCGATCGCGACGACAGCATCTTCAGAAAGTCGTCGAGCGCGAAGCTGTGCTGCGGACCGAGCGACAACACCAGCGCGTCGTCGTTGGCGGCCGCCTGCAGCTCGAAGTCGAAGCTGCGACAGATCCGCTTGCGCAGCGCCAGGCCGAAGCCCCGATTCACGCGGCCGCCGTGGGGCGAGTGCACCACGAGCTGCATGCCGCCGGTCTCGTCGAAGAAGCGCTCGACGACCAGCTGTCGACGGGTCGGGATCACCCCGAGCGCCGTGCGCACCGCTGCTATGTAACGCACGATCTGCTCGGCTCCGGCCCGCGACAGGCCCGCCTCGGCCTCGAGCCACCGCTCCGCGCCCGGCGCGTCGCCGCGCTCGAGGAAGGCGGCGACCTCGGTGCGCAGATCCGACACCTCGACCGAGAGCTCCTCGCTGCGCGTGGGAGCCTCGCCGAGCCAGAACGGAATCGTCGGCGGCGCGCCCGCGGCGTCCGACACCCGCACCACGCCGGTCTCGACCCGGCGGATGCGCCACGAGGTGCTGCCGAGCAGGAAGACGTCGCCCGCCATGCTCTCGATCGCCCAGTCTTCGTTGACCGTACCGACGAAGGTGTCGTCGGGATCGGCGACGACGCGGTAGTCGGCCGTGTCGGGAATCGCGCCGCCCGAGGTCAGCGCCGCCAGGCGCGCGCCGCGGCGCCCGCGCACGCGGGCGTGGACGCGATCGCGGTGCAGGTAGGCGGCGCGCCGGCCGCGACCGGTCTCGATGCCCTCGGCGAGCATCTCGAGCACGGCGTCGAAGTCGCTGCGCGAAAGCGACGCGAACGGCGCCGCGGAGCGCATCAGCGCGAACAATCCATCCTCGGACCACTCGTCCGCCGCACAGGCGGCGACGATCTGTTGCGCGAGGATGTCGAGCGGCGCTTCCGGCGGGCGCAAACGATCGAGGTTGCCGCGCCCGACGCCCCGCAACAGCGCCGCGCACTCGACCAGCTCGTCGCGCGTGACCGGAAACAGCCGTCCCTTCGGCGTGTCGCCGCGGCTGTGGCCGGAGCGTCCGACCCGCTGCAGGAAGGTCGCGATGCTCCGCGGCGACCCGAGCTGGCACACCAGGTCGACGGGCCCGATGTCGATGCCGAGCTCGAGTGATGCGGTCGCGACCAGCACGTCGAGATCGCCCGCGCGCAGCCGATCCTCGATGCGCAGGCGGCGCTGCTTCGACAGGCTGCCGTGGTGGGCGGCGCAGCGGCCGCTGCCGAGCTTCGCTTCGAGCAGGTGGGCGAATCGCTCGGCCAGACGGCGCGTGTTCGAGAACACCAGCGTGGTGCGATGGCTCCGCACCAGCTCGGCGACGCGGTCGACGATCTCGGCCCACTGCTCGTGCGACGCCACCGCTTCGAGATCGCTGCCCGGCACCTCGATCGCGAGGTCGAGCTCGCGCCGATGTCCGCTGTCGACCACGTGACAGTCCGGCGGCGGGCTGCCGGCGGCGGAGTCGAGCCCGCCCCCGCCGACCAGCAGCCGCGCGACGACTTCGATCGGCCGCTGCGTCGCCGACAACCCGATCCGGATCGGCCGCGCTTCACAGAGGGCGTCGAGGCGCGCGAGCGTCAGCGCCAGGTGCGAGCCGCGCTTGTCGCGCGCGACCGCGTGGATCTCGTCGACGATCACGCTGCGCACCCGCCGCAGATTCTCGCGGCTGCGCTCCGAAGTCACGAGCAGGAACAACGATTCGGGCGTCGTCACGAGCAGGTGCGGCGGCTTGCGCAGCATCGCGGCGCGCGCCGACGCCCGGGTGTCGCCCGAGCGGACGACCGCGCGAATGGCGGGTGCCGCGAGCCCGAGCTCTTCCGCAATGGCGCGAATTTCGGCGAGCGGAGTCTCGAGGTTCTGCTGGATGTCGACCGCCAGTGCCTTCAGCGGCGACACGTAGACGACCGAGGTCTCGTCGGCGAGGCTCCCTTCCGACTCGAACGCGCGATACAGGCGATCGATGCAAACCAGGAAGGCCGCCAGGGTCTTGCCGCTGCCGGTCGGCGCGGCGATCAGCGTGTTGCGTTCGGCCGCGATCGCGGGCCAACCGCGGCGCTGGGGCTCCGTGGGTCCGGACGGAAAGCGACGCTCGAACCAGGTACGCACGGCGGGATGGAACGAAGCGAGTGCTTCCATGGGCGGAGCGGAAGGCTAGCAGAGTCGCCGAAACCGGACCCGGGCGCACCGATCTCGCGACGCTCGGATCGCTTCCGGTGCGCCGTGCGACGTGCGTTCGCAGCCGTCAACCGTCAGCCGTGGGGGTGGCCGACATCGAGAGCCGAATGAAACTCGACTCCGGCCAGCCCGGAATACGCGTAACGATTCTCGATCCGCTGGAGGTCCTCGGCCGAAGCCGCACGGCCGGAAGCGCTGAAGACGGCAGCGACCAGCGCACCGTCCTTCCGGTAGATGAAGGGATGAGCCTCGAGAAATGCCGCGGATCCGGGGGAATCATCCAGGATCTGGAGCACCAGCGATTGCTTGCGAGTGCCGGTGATGCGGTGGCCCCATTTTCGCTTGTAGCAGAGCACGCCATCGTCCAGGAATGCTCTCGACGCACCGAAGCCGGCCTTCGTGTGGCCCTGCTCCCCCAGAGCGGAAAGGGCGAAGAAATAGAGTGCAGCAACGCCGCCGCAGCGAACGTGATCGCGGTCGCCGTCGCGGGCGCCCAGGGTCTTCAGATGCGGCATGCCGTCCTTGTACTCGATCACCATGCCCGCGATCGTCCGGTCTGCCTTCCGGATCAGCATCAGCTCGCCATTGGCGAAGTACTTCTTCACTTGATCGCGGGTTCCGATGTGGGCCGCCTCGCCATGCGATCGCTTCGCGTGCGGTACGTACATGTTCTCGTAGAAATCGTCGAAGTGTCGCTCGTCGCGAGTAAACTCGAACTGGAGCTCGTTCCGTCGGACGCGATCGATATCCGAGCGAACGCTCGTCGACCTCAGGATGGAGGTCGCGCAAGGGAGGTCGCACTCGCCGACGATCCAGAGGGGAATCCGGAAGCCCTCGAGCGTTCGCAGCGGCTTCGGATCGGACTTGCTGATTTCGACGAAGGCGAGCGAGCAACCGCGACTCCGCTGTCGAATCGCATCGGGCACGTTCCAGCTCCAGGATCGTCCGGCTTCGCGCACGTGGTACGTGTCGCCGAAGACCAGCCGGAGGAGGTACGGGTCGATGGGCCCCGGTCCGACGTAGATGATCGAGAGGGGAGCTCCGGTGGTCGCCTCGCGCCCTTCCACGACCTGCAGCCTGAACCGGATCCCGAGCCGGACGATCCGCCTGAGCCGCTTGAGCCGCCAACGGGGGGCTCGTTTCAGAAGGGCGGGGGTCCGGCGAACGAGCCGTGGAGCGTCGAGCCGAACGATTCCATCCATTCCGCAGGGACGAGTAGCAACCGAGCCGAGACACCGCCAAGGGAGCGAAAGATTCTATGGGCGGCTTTCGATGGGAAACATCTGCAACGGTTTCCGGAGGAATCCCCCTCGGCTGATGTAGTGTGTCCTGTCCACCCGCCATTGCTTGCCGAGCCAGCGATTGAATTTCGGACAAGAGGTGGGGGTGGAGCGTATACCCGCTTCCGGATAGAGCGTGATCTCTCCCAGCATGATCCCCTTCGTCGTGTCGTACAGATCGATTCGAGCGAAGTCGATTTCCTCGCCAATGCATTCGGCGGCGCCGATCAGCCGCGACAGGTTGCCCGGTTTCTCCGGTAGCCGCTCCGGCCGCCCTTCCCGCTCATAGCTGCTCAGATCGATCGGATTCCAGGACGGATCGAACAGCACGTTGCTCCGGTTCTTCCGATGGCTCGGCGAGCCGATGCCGATCACTTTGACCGTCCCGCCGAACGTATACATCCGATAGTCCCGGAGCTCGTCGCCAACCGCCGGCACGAGCCGCTCCTCGACCAGGATCTTGGGAGCGACCTGGTGATAGGCCCATTCGTGCCGGGAGTGCTTCCGGCCCAGCCAATCGGTGCAAAGTCCGAGCACCTGGGCGTGGGTGAGGAATTCACCGCGATCCGATGTTCGGTCGCACTCGGAATTCGTCTTCGACACGAGACCACTGCCGTCGCCGAAGAAACGATGCCGGGACTCGGAGCACAGGATATTCCAACGCCAGCCGTGGTTCGCCTTGATGAAGTAGTCTGCGGGCAGATCTTCGAACGGAATGCGTTCCGGCCGGTCGGTCACGAACAATGATTTCGCGGTATCCACGCCGCGCGAACGGGCGAAATCCTTCACTTTGCACTTGTCCACCAGTTCGACGAACCGAGGGTTGCGCTCGTACCACATGCGTCGTCGCACCTTCAGCGCGAAGTCCCGATCACGGAAGCCCGCTGCGTTACCGATCGCTTTCCGCAGCCGTTTGCGCTTTCTGCGTAGAGTCCTGCCGGTGGCCAGAGGTGCAGCGAGAAATTGCATGACTTTTTGGATCTTCCGAGTAGGGCCCGCACTGGCGCGAAGAGAGCTGCCGCGAGTCTATTCTCTTCACGACCGAAATGCCTGGCGTGAACCGTCCGGCTGAACGAACCCGAGGCAGTCTATCAGCTCGGCGGGGGTCGCAGGCAGTTCTCGCTGGCCATTCCGATCCGGGCGAATATCGAGAGCACACGCGCCTGGCCGCCGGCCGCTTCGCATCGAGAGATCCGTCGATGGGTGGAGCGATCGGTCAACGGGTAGAATGCGAGCCTGGATTTCCTGCTCGAAATCCGGACGACTCGGCGATCGTGCGGATTCGACCGGAGCGAGGGGCATGGTGAAGGTTCTACTGGCCACCTGCGGCGGCGGAGGCCGAACCACACTCAGCGTGATGCGATCGCTGGCGCGGGCCGGTGCGCGGCTGACGCTGGGAGGCGACCGGTTTCGCGGCGAGGCGTTCCGTTCACGCCACGCCCACGCACGCATCTGCTATCCGAGCCCGGCCGTCGATGTCGAGGGCTTCAGGACTTCGCTCCTGGGTCACCTGCGGAGCGGGGCTTTCGACGTGTTGTTGCCGCTGTCCGATTACACGAATCTCGCGATCGGCGCGATCCGGAGCGAGATCGAATCGCTCGTGAAGGTGCCCCTGGCGAGCGATGCAGCGATTCGCCTGGCCCAGGACAAGCTCGAGACACTGAATTTCGCGCAACGGCTCGGCATTGCGATCCCCGAGACCCATGCACCAACGACCCTTCGCGACCTCGAGGAGGTGGCTGCGAAGATCGGGTATCCCTGCGTCTTGAAGCCGCGTAGCGGCACCGGGGCGCGCCATACCTACGTCGTCGAATCCGCCGCGGAGCTCGTGCGCCGCTACGAGCAGCGGCCGCGACGGAGGGACCTGGTCTACGACCATCGTCCGCTGGTGCAGCAGTACATCCCGGGGCGGATCCACGAAGCGGGTGCTCTGTTCTGTCGCGGGCAACCTCGCGCGCTCGTCACGCAAGTGCGACTGCGTATGCGCCCAGCGGCGGCTGGAGCCGGGGTCGACAATGTCACGACCCGAGAGGACGACCTGCAGGAGCAAGCCGTCGCGTTGCTCCGTGCTCTCAATTGGCACGGCCCCGCCCAGGTAGAGTTCGTCCGCGACGCTCGCGATGGGACGCCCACCCTGATGGAAGTGAACCCGCGCTTCTGGGGAACCCTCGATCTGGCGGTACGGGCGGGCATCGATTTCCCCGCCCTGGCGGCGCGACTCGCGGTGGACGGAGACGTCGATCCGTGCTCGGACTACCGCGTCGGGCTGCGCTACCGCTGGCTCGATGTATCACGCGGCCGGACCTTCTGGAACGTTCTGCGCCCGTCGAAGGCCGCGGTGACCGACTTCCGTTGGAACGATCCGATGCCACAGCTCTACCTGCTCTCGAAATGGTGGCAGCGGCGAATGAAACGCAGGCGATCCCGCCGCCAATCGCGCCCGAACACCTAGCACGAGCGCGCGCTCGGGGGGCTGCGGCCACTGCCCGCCGAAAAGGGAGCGGCAGGCACCCCCCTGCTCGCGCGGATCCGAACCGACCCGGCCCGATCCCACCGACGCGAATCCTCGTGAAGCCGAGCAGGCCGTTGGCGTGGGCTTGGCGGCGCTTCGGCGGCAGCGCGCAGCGCCCTGCACTTCCAGCCGGCTGCGGCGGAAGCTGCCACTCCGGTGCCGATCGCTGAACTCCGGACGGGCCCCGGGGCGGGCGAGCGGTGCTCAGCGCGAACGCCCGTCCCGTCGATGTGCCGGGAACCCACTCCGGTATCCGGAGCAGCGGGCGGGGAGCACAGCTTGCGAATCGTGTTGGCTGCAGACGGCACCGTCGGCGACGTCCATCCGCTGCGCGCGCTCGGTGCGGGCTGGCTCGCCGAGGGCCACGAGGTGACGCTGTGCGGGCCGCCCGACTTCGAGCCGATCGCGCGCGCGAGCGGGATCGACTATCGCGTGGTCGGCCGGAGCTCCCGCGAATTCCTGCTGGAAGTCTCGCACGCGATCGCGGGCAAACCGGTCGCGACGCTTCGCGAGATGATGGCGTACCTCGACGAGGTGCTCGCCGCCCAATTCGAGCTGGTCCCCGCCGCCGCGAAGGGCGCCGACCTGGTGATCGGCGCGGGCGTGCAGGCGGGCGCCGCGCTCGCGGGCGAGATCCACGGCATTCCGTACCGCTACATCGCGTATTGCCCGGCGATGTTCCCGTCCGCCGAATACGGGCCGGTGATGCTGCCGACCAGCGGGATGCCGCGCTGGCTGAACCGCCTGGCCTGGGCGGTGTTCCAGCCGATCTTCGTGGGCTTGTTCCAGTTCAAGCTGAACCGCCGACGGCGCCTGCTCGGACTCGGGAAGTTGCACGACGCCTTCCGCTACATCCTGTCGGAGCGCCCGATCCTCGCCTCCGATCTCGACCTCGGCCGGCCCGGCCCCGACGGCCCGTTCGACGTGCAGCAGATCCGCGGCCTGCATCCGATCGACACCTCGCCGCTGCCGGAAAAGCTGCAGGCCTTTCTCGACGCCGGCCCGCCGCCGATCTACATCGGCTTCGGCAGCATGACCGACCCGGCCCCGGCGGCGACCACGCGCACCGTGCTCGATGCCATCGAGCGCGTCGGTTGCCGTGCGGTCATCTCGCAGGGCTGGGCCGGGCTCGGTGACGGCCCATTGCCCGAGCGCGTCTTCGTGACCGGGCCGGTGCCGCACGGCTCGCTGTTCCCGCGTTGCGCGCTGATCGTGCACCACGGCGGCGCGGGCACGACGACGAGCGCGGCGCGCGCGGGCGTGCCGCAGCTGCTGGTCCCGCATCTGCTCGACCAGTTCTACTGGGTCGGCCAGATCCGCATGCTCGGTGTCGGGCCGCCCGCGCTGCGCCGCGACCGCCTGCGCGCCGATCGCCTGGCCGAGCGGATCGAGGCGACGCTCGGCAACGAGTGGATGGCCGGGCGCGCGCGCGACCTGGCCGCGAGCCTCGAGCGACTCGGAGCGACGACGCCTCCGCTGGCGAGCCTGCTCTGATCTCGGGCGGTTGCGGCGACGCTCAGGCGACGATGCGGTAGAGCACGCTGCCGCGCGCACAGATGCGCCCGTCGGCCTGCCCCGCGACCTCGACCTCGCTCCAGAGGATTTCGCCGTCGCGCTGCACGCAGCGGCCGTACGCCACCAGATCGCCGCTCGGGGCCGGCGCGATGATGCGCGCCTGCATCGACGGCGTCGACGCGCGGTAGTTCCCGGCGCCGTGCTCCGCCCAGGCCGCCATCGCGCCGGTGCTGTCGAGCAGCGCGAGCACCGCGCCCTCGTGGACGCCGCCGTCCGAGTCCCCGTTGACCTCGCCGAGCGGCATCGTGAGCCGCGACGTGCCGTCGACCATGTGCTCGGCCACGATGCCGCGGCGGCCCATGAAGGGGATGCTGCCGAGATGGGGGCCCATCGGCCCCGGATCCGAACGGCCGTGGTCGCCCGCGCTCACCGCGAGCTCGGCCGGCGCTGCAGCAAAGCGCGCGCGGACCGCGGCCGTCGCGTGCGCGATCGGCTTGCCGTCGTCGCCGACCACGTCGGTCTCGACGAAGCAGAGCTCCTTGCCGCGGCGCAGCAGCGTCGAATGTGCGACGACGTCCTGCGCCTTCGCGGCCGCGAGGTAGTTGATCTGCAGGCTCGCCGTATGCCACGGGCCCGACGCCGCACCGAGGGTGGCGCGCGTGACGGTCTGCGCACCGATGGCCGCGAGCGACGCCGCGACGCCGCCGTGCAACACCTGCCCCGGGTTGGTGTTGTCGTCGTCGAACGGCAGGCGGAGACGCGCGCGGCCGTCGCCGATGGCTTCGGGCACGACGCCGAGCGCGGCGCTGTAGGGCGACTTCTCGATCCAGCTCTTCACGAAATCCGATTCGCTCAATCCTCAATCCTTTCCGGGCAACAAACAGGAGTGAATCGACGCTTCGCCCGGAATCTCGCGAGCGAGGGTCCGAATCGCGAGCTCGGCATCGCGCAGGCCGAAGTCGTGGGTGTGCATCTTCTCGATCGGATGGCGACCCGACTCGATCAACCGGATCGCATTGGCATAGCCCGACGACGTCACGCCGATCGCGCCCTTCAGCTCGATCTCCTTGATCACGATCTTGTCGGAAATCAAGTTCGGAATCGGCCGGAAACCCTTCACGCCCGCGAGCACCACGCGACCGCCCACCGCGGCGCAGTCGATCGCCTGGACGACCGGCTCGGTCGAGTAGGACGAGACGTCCACCACGACGTCGGCGCCGCGCCCGTCCGTGAGTTCGCGCACGCGTTCGACCGTATTCTCGTTCTCGACGTCGATGCAGTGATCGGCGCCGAACTCGCGTGCGAGCGCGAGCTTCGGTGCATCCGCAGCGAGCCCGGTGACGACGATCTTCGCCGCACCGGCGGCTCGACATGCCAGTACGCAGGCCAGTCCGCGCTGGCCGGGGCCGAGGATCAACACCGTGTCGCCGGGCCCGGTGCGCGGCATCTCGACGCCCCAGCGAAAGCCCGCGCCGAGCGGGTTGAACATCACCGCGGTCGCGGCCGGAATCGCGGGGTCCATCTTGTGGACGATGGCGTTGGGGTCGAGATACATGTACTCCGCGTAGGCGCCCCACAGCCCGGGCTCGTCGCTGAGCGGGATGTAGGAGTAGATCCGACGCGAATCGCACAGCTGATAGCGCCCGGCGAGACACGGCGCGCAAAAGCGACACGACAGCATCGTTTCGACCGCGACGCGGTCGCCGACGTCGATGCCGAAGCGGCGCGCCGCCGCGTCGCCGATCTTCGCCACCACTCCGAGCGGTTCGTGGCCGGGAATCACCGGCATCGGCGTGCGCAACGAGCCCTCGTACTGCTCGTAGTCGCTGCCGCAGATCCCGCAGGCCTCGATGCGAATCAGACCGGCGTCGTCGCCGATGTCCGGGATCGGCAGGTCGCGTGCTTCGAGCTTGCGCGGCGCGGTCTGCACCATCGCGAGTGTCTTGCGCGGAACCGGCGGCATCGTCTGGCTCCATTCCGTCCCGGGTTGGGGAATTCGGATAGCATATCCGGGGCGGTCGAATTCGCGAATCGCTCACCGACTCTTCGAGCAGGGAGACCCCGATGTTCCTGATGCGCTTCGACATGCGCGCGCCCGCGTTCGGATCCGCTGCGCCGGCCGAGCTGTACGCCGCCGCACTCGAGATGGCGGAATGGGGCGAGAGCAACGGTTGCATGCAGATCGTGGTCTCGGAGCATCACGGCTCGGACGATGGTTATCTCTCGTCCCCGCTCGTACTGGCGTCGGCGATCGCCGCGCGCACGAAGAAGATCCCGATCCAGGTGGCGGCGTTGATCGTGCCGCTCCACGATCCGCTGCGACTCGCGGAGGACATGGCGGTGCTCGATCTGCTCTCCGGCGGTCGCGTCTCGTACATCACCGCGGTCGGCTACGTCGAATCCGAGTTCGAAATGTTCGGCCGATCCTTTCCCGGCCGGGGAAAGCGCATGGATCGATGCCTCACCGCGCTGCGCAATGCGTGGACCGGCGAAGCCTTCGAGTTCGAAGGCCGCAGCGTGCGCATCACACCCAAGCCCCTCACCCCGGGCGGCCCGGGTCTGCTGATGGGCGGCAACAGCGTGGCGGCGGCGCGGCGTGCCGCGCGCTTCGACATGGGGCTGCTGGCGCAGGGCTTGAATCCGGACATCGAGGCGATCTACCGCGCCGAATGCGAGAAGCTCGGCAAGCCGCCCGGCCTGTGCATCAACCCGCCGCCCCAGACGGTGGCTTCGGCGTTCGTCGCCGAAGACGTCGACCGCGCCTGGTCCGAGTTCGGCCCGTACCTGCTGCACGACGCCCAGGCGTACGCGCGCTGGATGACGAGCGGCACCGCAGTGACGACGACGATCGCCGCATCGGTCGAAGAGCTGCGCGCACTACAGGGCGTGTACCGGATCTTCAGCGTCGACGAAGCCGTCGACCACCTGCGGCGGAACGGTCTGTTGCTCACGCAGCCGCTCTGCGGCGGACTGCCGCCCGAGCTCGCGTGGTCGAGTCTCGAGCTGCTCGCGCACGAGGTGCTGCCGCGCGCCGCCGCTTGATCGCGGCCGGCGCGGCCCGCGCCGGTCAGCCGGTGAGCTGGCGCAGGATCGTCGCCGAGTCGAAATACACGCGCTCGCAGACGAGCTCCTCGCCTTCGAAGAGGAAGAACGCCGTCATGCGGCACTTGAAGGAGCGCCCCGTCGGCGGGATCCCCAGCAGCGGTCCCTCGTGGGTGCCGAGCAGCCAGAACTCGACGATCACCGCGTCGTCGGCATGGCGCAGCGAGATCAGCTCGTTGCGTTGGTCCGGGAAGGCCGTGCGCGTCTCGCGAAAGTACTCGCGCACCGCGTCCTCGCCGTCGTGGAGGCGATCGGTCGCGATCAGCTCGTAGCGCGGGTGCCCGAAGGTCGCGATCACGTCGTCGAAATCATGGACGTTCTCGGACTGCATGTGGCGGCGCACGAGCGCCTCGCGGTGTTCTCGCAGCGTCTCCAGCGTGGGGTGCCTCCGGGTGCGAGCTTATCACGCCACTCGATCGTCCCGGCACCCGGCGTGCGATAGGCTGTGAAGGGTCGGAATCGGAGAATGCGTTTGGACGATATCGACAGTGCCGGCGTCTACTACCTCTCCATCGAGGAATTCGAATCGCGCACGCCCGCGCCCGACCGAGCCGGCAGCGACACCCGCGAGCCCGAAGATCAGCCCGCGGTCGATTCGACGAAATCGACGATCACCCGCCCCAGCTCCTCGCCGCAGTCCTCTTGAAGGAAGTGCCCGCCACCGGCCAGCGTGACGTGCGGCTGCCCCGCGGCGCCCGGAATCCGCTGTTGGAAGACGCGGTCCCAGCCCGCGGTCGTGGGGTCGGAGTCGCTGAAGGCCGTGAGGACCGGACGGTCGAAGCCTTCGAGCGCGCGCCAGGTCGCGCGGTTGATCTTCGCTCCGGGGTCGCTGCGCGTGATCGGAATCAGGATCGGAAACTGGCGAACTCCGGCCAGATAGCGCGGGTCCGGGAACGGCGCGTCGTAGGCGGCGGCCACGTCGGCCGGAACGTCGCCCACGGTCGAAGCGTTCACGAACAGGCTCGGTCGCAGCACCGGCATGCGCTGCGAGAGCGTGACCCAGTTGAGCAGTCCCTCGGCGATCGTACTGGTGGTGCCGTCGGAGTGCGCGGCCCAGACGAGCCTGCCCGCGAGCTCGGGTTCGAGGGTGTGGAGCATGGTGTTGCCGAGCACGATCCGATCGAATCGCTCCGGCTCGCGCGCGACCGCCGACAAGCCGATCGCTCCGCCCCAGTCCTGCCCGAACAGCGTCACGCCGTGCAGATCGAGAGCGGATAGGAATGCATCGACCCAGCCGATGTGGCGCGCGTAGGTGTAATCGGTCGCCTCGCTCAATTTGTCGGAGCGTCCGAAGCCGATGTGGTCGGGGGCGATCGCGCGCAGGCCGGCGGCGACGAGCACGGGGATCACCTTGCGGTAGAGATACGACCAGGTCGGTTCGCCGTGCAGCAGCAGCACGACGGGCGCGTCGCGAGGCCCCGCGTCGACGTAGTGCATCCGCAACGGGGCGCCGTCCCGGTGCGGCACCTCGACGTAGTTCGGCGCGAACGGATAGCCCGGCAGGTCGTCGAAGCGGGCGTCGGGAGTGCGGAGAACGGTCACGGGGCTCCCTTCCGATTCCGTTGCGATCGGCGAAGCACGCCGATCGCGACGCCGCGCCGCAAACGGTCGCCGACCCGGGGAATGCGGACGACCCCCGGATCGGCGCCGTGTCGTTGAACCGGATGTCCTCCTAGTTCAATTCCTTGCGGGTGTAGCCGCACAGGGCTCGCGCGATGATCATGCGTTGGATCTCGCCCGTTCCCTCGTAGATGTCCGTGATCCGGACATCGCGGAACCACTTCTCGAGCAGGTGCTCGCGCGAGATCCCCATCGGCCCGAGGATCTCGATGCAGCCCTGGGTGATCTCCCGCACGGCCGTGCCCGTCTTCGCCTTGCAGACCGATGCCTCGGTGTTGTTGGGCTCGCCTTCGTCCGACAGCCAGGCGGCTCGCAGGATCGTGAGCATCGCGGCTTCGTACTTCGCCTCGAGGCGCTGGAACTTGTCCACCACCGCCGGCGCCGTGTGCAATCCGCCGCCGTAGGCGATCTCGAAGCCCGCCTCCGTGAGGCAGTCGCGCGTGAAGTCGAGCGCGGCCTCGGCCATGCCGATGCCGATCGCCGCTACGCCCGGCCGCGTCATGTTGAAGGTCTTCATCACCCCCTTGAAGCCGCCGGAGCCCTTCTGCTGCACCTCCTCGTTGCCGCCGAGGAGATTGTCGCGCGGAATGCGGCAATCGGTGAAGACGAAGGCCGCGGTATCGTCGGCGCGGATCCCGAGCTTCTTCTCCTTTTGCGCGACCACGAAACCGGGCGTCCCCTTCTCGATCAGGAACGATTTGATCCCGGCCCGGCCGGCCGATTTGTCGACGGTGGCCCAGACGACCACACCGTCACAACGACAGCCGGTGGTCACGAAGATCTTCTCGCCGTTGATCACCCACTCGTCACCGTCGAGCACTGCCGTGGTCTGCACCTGCGACGGATCGGAGCCGCAACCGGGCTCGGTGATCGCCATCGCGAGCGTGACGTCGCCCCATTTCTGGTTCTGCTCGGGCGTGCCCGCGGCTCGCAGCGCGGCGTTGCCGAGCCCGCCGGCGCCGCGGTGCATGCGCACCGAGTAGTCGCCCCACGTCTGGCCCGCCGAAATCAGCATGCTCATCACGCCGAGGCCGCTGTCGCTCTCGCCGCGGCCGGCGAACATCGCGTAGACATTCGGCTTGCCCTTGGCTTCCTCGAGCTCGTCCGGCGGGAACTCGTGCTCGTTCTCGTCGTAGTAGCGCGCGTATTTCCGGCAGATCAGGGCTTCGGTCCTGACCTGATCGAGAATCTTCCGGTCACCTTCGGTCGGTTCGAAATTGATCATCTGAGTCGTCTCCCCTAGATGCCCAGCGTGCCTTCGAGGACGCTGATTGTGCGTGCGCTGCGGAACCACAGCTCGATCAGGTGCTCACGGATGAAGCCGTGGCCGCCGAGGACCTGGACTCCCTGGTCGGCGATCCACATCGACTGTTCCGCGGCATAGCTGCGTGCGAAGTGCGCCGCGCGCGTCGCATCGATCCCCTGCTCGAGCTGCGCGGCGGCCTTCCAGACCAGCCAGCGCGTCGATTCGGTCTCGATGTGCATGTCGGCGAGCTTGAACGCGATGCCCTGCTTCTGCGCGATCGCCTGATCGAACGCCTCGCGCTCCTTCGCGTACGGCACCGCGTACTCGAGCACGGCGCGCGAAAGGCCGACCATCGCGGCAGCCAATGCGGTTCTCGAATTGTCGAGCAGCCGCCGGACGTCGCAACCCGCCGCGCCGCCGAGCCTCGCACTTGCCGGCAGCTCCACGCGCTCGAGCTCGAGCGTCGAGGTCGGCAGGGCGCGCAGGCCCAGATTCTGTTCGTTCTTCGAGACCGACAGCCCCGTCGCATCACGCGGAACGATGAACGCGTCGAGGCCGCCGTTGTTGCGCGCCACCACGAGGAAGTGGCTGGCGCGGTCGCCCATCGGGACGAACGACTTCACTCCCGAGATCACGAAGCCGTCGCCCTTCGGCTCGGCGACGGTGCGCGGAATCGACGGGTCGAAGGCCACCGTGGGCTCGTTCACCGCGATCGCGGCCGCGTGATACGCCTCGCCGCAGAACAGCGGCAGGTAGGCCTGCTTCTGCTCGTCGCTGCCGTGATCGACGATCGCGTTCGCGAACGTCGCGGGCGTGAGCGCCGCGATCGCGAGGGCGACGTCGCCCCAGGCCAGCTCTTCGAGGATGATGGCATTGGTGATCGGGGAACGCGCCTCCCCGCCGCCGCCGTACGCCTCCGGGAGCTGGGTCGATACCAGTCCGAGCTCCCACGACTGTGCCAGGAACTCTTCCGAGATCTTCTCCGCTTCGTCGCATTCGCGCGCGATCGGGCGCATCACCTCGGTTGCGAATTCGCGCAGCGCGTCGCGCGCGATTTCCTGTTCTTCTTCCAGCTTGAACGAAATCACTTGGTGCTCCTTTGCGTGTTCGCTGACGTCTTCGAACCCTGCGACTCGGCATCCATCGCGTGTTTGCCCGAGTCCGACTGGGATACCTGGTGGAAGTAGTGGTCCATCGCCTCGCGACCGCCTTCCTTCGCGATCAGGCCGCGCCGGTAGAAATCGCCGGCATCCGCGAGGCCGAGCGCGAGGCTGCACCAGTCGCGCGCGTCGGCGGTGTAACGGACGTCGGCGCGATCGGTGAAGCCGGTGTGCACGCTGCACGCGCCGTCCTTCACGTGCACGGTCCAGACGCCGCCGCCGGTACCGGTCAAGCGGATCTCGAATTTCAGATCGACTTCGCTCGCACGGTCTTCGCGCACCATGAACGGCAGGGCGTCCATCACGCTCTGCGCCGAGGTCTCGTTGAAGCGTTCGGCGTCGACTGCGAGATCCTCGAGACCGTGTCGGATCCACCAGCGCGCGATCGACGTCACGATCGGTCGCAGCGACCGCCCCTGCTCGGTGAGCGCATACACGGAACGCGCGCCTTCGGACACGGTTTCGACGAAACCGGACGCGATGAGCCCGCGCAGTCGACTCGACAGCACGCGCGGCGCGATGCCGGTGCGCTTGCGCAGGTCCTGGAAGCCGCGCGGTGCGTCGAGCAGGTGCCGGACGAGAACCAACGTCCAGCGGTCGCCGATCACGTCCAGACCTCGGGCGACGGGATCGAAGATGCCGTCCGGATGCGGAACATCCGTCGAGCGACTCGCAGATACCGGGGTCGAAACCGTCTGCGTCATGACACTTCAGTATCTAACAAATACCAAATCAGAATTCAATAGATACCAGATGAAATCCCCGTGCGATAGTAAAAATCGCTCTAGACGCACGACAGGGAGTTTTAGCCCCTATCGGGGAAATTGGCTCGGCGGGCGGGGGAAATTGGCCCGGCAGGCGCGAACCGGGTAGCTTGGACGCTGCCGGAGGTGGATGGGCGATCGCCGGCGGGCCTTCGGGACCGCGGGAGGAAAGTCCGGGC
>Ga0210064_1000548_pt1 | contig 17686 bp, 11 predicted proteins | sample Muzzi_CordC_D2_FD_185531 | JGI IMG/M metagenome (GOLD analysis project Ga0210064, IMG submission 185531) | Wetland microbial communities from San Francisco Bay, California, USA, that impact long-term carbon sequestration - Muzzi_CordC_D2 (SPAdes) | ecosystem: Environmental > Aquatic > Marine >...
TATAATCCAACAGCTGCCGGTAGTAAACGAAGGTTTCCTTGGGTGATATGATTGCCGCAACGGCAACTCTTAGGCGTGCCGATCCCGGCTCCGGGCTTATCGGACGCTCAACCGCCACGATTTTTGAAAAATCAACTACGACGGAATCACTGTCCCCGTCGCACCCGGAAGTATACGCAACCATCGCAATCAGGAAACACGCTAGTATGAGTTTTGTCCTTGTTTGCATGAAATAAATGACCTTTTGAATATCGGATATGCAGATAGAGAACTGAAGAATACGCTAATTTCATTTGTGCCTGAAAATCGTACACACAGATCGAACATACCACTTTGTAGAATTTTCCGTCAATATAAAATTATTTGCGTTTTAAAATAAGTCCAATAATTTCACTTGCGCGCAAGGCATTTCTTGGCCCACTCTTGAGCGCTTATCTGGATGGGGTCATAGGGACTCAGACTTACATATTTACAGATTAGGTAATGAGTAATACATACTTCTTTTGGCCATAATTATTTTTTAGGTTTCGTGCCTGATAGTGAAATTTAGAGGAGCTGAAAAAGTCTTGGATTTGCTAAAGAAATATTAACTTTATTGAAAACCTTTGAACGCTTATGATATTTTTGTAAGTTCTTCAGTCAGCTTCTGCCACGATTCGAACCGTGCGCCTTGTTTTATGGGACGGCGCAGTTCCGCCAGGACATCGGTCACATATTCTGCCCGGCGCATACCGACCAGCGTGCAGGAAACGCCCGCTGTGGAGCGGATTGCCCGCAGCGCCTTCTGGCTCAGGGTGCCCGCTTCGGCCCATTCCCGGTTGGCGGCAGCCAGCGTGCGTCGAATCCGATCGACCCGGTGCGCCGCTTCTTCGGCGTAAATCGAGGCCACGGCCTCAAAGGCGGCCTCAATTTTCTCCCGGTGGGAAATCATCCAGTTTGATAGGTCCGCATTCTGGATAGCATACGGTTCCAGAAAATCCATGACCCCCTGGATTCTGGGCTGCAAGTTGCCCGTCTTGATCTGGCGCCAATGTTCATAGGATCCGAGGTTGAGCCAGTGATGTTTCAGGGTATCGCCGATGGCCATCTGCTCCTTGATGCGGACCTGCAGGCCCGGCGGGACGTTTATGGTGGGCAAAAGTTTCATCCACAGTCTTTTTTCGGATTTTGATAGAAATTGAATTTTGCGAACAATTTCCTCTTTGGGCTGGTTTTTAAAGGCGGGTACTTCCGCCAATCGAATCAGTTGATTGTTGTAAAAGGCGTTCAGCGGCCGGTTGATCAGGACCCCCAAATTCTTTTTTTTCTGCGCGAATTCCAGTATGCTGACACCGCTCGGTTGATTTTTTTCCAGGACGGCGCCCGGCTCCATTAAATTAAAGGGCAGCTGGACCAGCCGGAAATGGTGGCGGGAATCCAGTGCTTCAGCGATGTTCCAGATGGTTTCCAGGCAGGTGAAATCAGATTGGTCGGCCGCCGTCGGAAACGTATTGGAGCTGATGCCGTAATCGCGAATTCTTCCCCGGGCGACTTCCTCTTCCAGATATTCAAATGCGACTTTTATGCGGCGACAGTATTCGTCCCGGGCCGGCTTCAGGGGGCGTCTGTTTTTTTCGGACCATTCGAGATAGTACTCGGGATTGTGCAGCAGATAAAAATCCAGCGTCTCCAGGTTGAGCCGCTTGAGGCTGCGATTTAGCTGATCCCGCAAAAATTCAGGGTGGATGCAATGTTCCAGGCCTTCGCCGTATTCCACCAGCTCCGGAAAGGGACGTCCCTGCTGTTTGCGTTCCCGGCTCAGGGTGTAGTTTTGCCCCTGCAGATAGCCGACCTTCGAGACCACCACGATCTCATCCCGCGAAAGGTCGCCTGAATCAATCAGTTTTTCCAGCACCTGCCCCATCAGGATTTCAGCGCCCCCGTCGCCATAGTTGGCGCTGGTATCGATCAAATTGACGCCTTCGCACAGGGCCATACGCAGCGCCTGTTCATGATGGGCCACGCCGGCACTGACCCGGTAGCAGCCAAAGCCGGCCGGGCTGACAGTCAGGCCTTCCGTACCGATTTTGTTGCCGGCCAGCGGTCCGTGTTTTTCCACATAGCTACTGGTTGCTGTGGCGCTGGCATATCCATTAGTCATGCTAAACTCCTTTTACTGCCTATTTAGTCTAACCAGTTTCTTCAGTCTTTAAAAACTATCAACAGCGTTGAATGGGCTATTTTTCAGGGCGGATTAATTAAGATCCGAGCTGCTGCCGGGTTCTTGGGGCGTGTGGTATACACCGGACTCTACCTTGGCGGGATGTACGAAATGCTCACGCAGATGTGGGATGTACTCAAGGAAGATTTTTACCAGGCCAAACGCGATGTGGTTGACCAGAACCAGATGCTGGTGGATCTGCCCCATGTCGCCGACATGGGGGACGACTTTCAACCCGTATTTTCTGGCCAGCAAACTGATCGTTAAAAATTCACTGATACCCCCAACACGGGTACAGTCCACCTGGATAAAGGTGGCCGCACCGGCCTGTATGAAGTTTTTAAACAGAATCCGGTTGGGTACATGTTCGCCTAAGGCCACATGAATGGGATAGATCGCCCGCGCCAGCGTCTGATGGCCCAGTACATCATCGGGATGAAGCGGCTCTTCAATCCAATAGGGTTTCATGGCTTTAAGCTTCTGGCACATCAACAATGCAGTCGGCAGACTCCATTGTTGATTCACATCCAGCATAATGCGTGCCTGATCGCCGACCGTTTCTCGAATCAGATATGCCCGGCGGATATCGCGCTCAATATCCCGCGACCCGACCTTGAGCTTCACGGCGTCAAAACCCTGGTCAATTGCGCGTTTGGCATTTGACCTGATTGTTTCATCGTCGTAATTAAACCAGCCGACGGACGTATCGTAACCCGGATAGCCGGTATCGAGCACCGCAAGGCGCGAATTGCGATGCGGCAGTTCGGTCTTGATCAGTGCCAGAGCTTCGTCCGGGGGCAGAACATTTTCCAGATTGCTCAAATCCAGCGTCGCCAGCAGGGCTTCCGGTGAAAGGTCCAACAACAGCCGCCACAACGGCAGCCCCCGGTGCTTGGCCCATAAATCGAAACAGGCATTGCTGATTGCCGCCAGGGCCAGATGAACGATGCCTTTGTGCGGACCGAGCCACCGATAATATTGATTATCCGCAATCGAACGAAAGATATTACCAAAATCGGCCATCACCGATTCGATGTCCCGGCCGACCAAAGGCTTTGACAGATCCGTGATGGCGCGGCAGACCAAATCGTTTCCAAGACCTAATGTAAAGGCCAACCCAATGCCCGTCGTCCCCCCGTCCGCATGCAATTCACATACGGCATAAGCATACACCGGTTGGGTGTGGATGGAGTCGGCGCCGGCGCCATCTTCCAGCGGGAATCTGCGGTCGGAAACAGTTATTTTTGAAATCATCTTATTGCGATTTAAGGGTTGGGATCAGTTGCCGCTCAACTTCACACAACAGCACGGTTTCTTTTTCGTTTGATATCCATTGCCCTGTTGTTTATGCCGCGCAAGGGATTATTGTCAACCCCAATGTTTCTACCGATGTTCGTTTTGCTACAGCGTTATCAGCGTCCGATGAAAATTAAACTTGGTCATTACAGACAGGAATTAACCAGCCAATCCCCGGTTGCAAACACCGGCTGGATTATTATTTTAGGATCATCTCCAAAAAAGTTGGAGTAAAAAAGAGTAGCCCATAGTGATTTGCGATAAAATCTTTGATAAATTAGCCGCAGACAAACGCAGACGGTCGCAGACATTTAGCCCGGCCGACCTGGCCGGACTAAAGTTACCATCGCTTCGCGATTGATAATTTAAAAGGAATAAAGCTGAAATAAAAAGAATTGTTTTAAATTTGCCCGAAGGGCAACGGGAATAATATCCGGCCACGTCGGCCGAATATTGTCTGCGTCAGTCGAACGAGCGACTTGTCGGGGCGAAGCTCGCAGAGCGAAGCCTGAAGCAAGAGGGCGGCTATCAAATATAATTGAACCAATTGTGCCCTGGTGCCTTTGGGGCAATCTGTTCTCCGCTTCAGGTGGCTCCGGGTCAGGAGAAAACCATGAAATTGAAGGAACGAAAAATATTGGTGATAGGAGGCAGCTCCGGGATGGGATTGGCAATTGCAACAGCGGCTGCTCAGGCAGGCGCAAACGTTTTGATCGCCAGCCGCTCGGAAAATAAGCTAAAGGAAGCCGCTGAAAAAATTGGCTTAGGTGTTAAGTGGTATACGGTCGACTTTACCGATGAAACATCCGCCAAGAATTTATTCTCAGAGGTCGGACCCATTGATCATCTGGTCATCCCGGGCAGTCAGGTCCGGACAGGGCCGCTAAAAGACCTTCCTATTGCAGACGCGAAAACCTCCATGGACAGTAAATTTTTTGGACCTTATCTGGCAGTCAAAGCCGCCCGGATAAACCGCAACGGGTCGATTATATTGTTTTCCGGCATTCTTAGCCGGCGGCCCGACAAGGGATCGCCGATCCTGGCGGCCATCAATTCGGCGGTCGAAACACTCGGCAAGGCGCTGGCGGTTGAGCTTGCCCCGATCCGGGTCAATGTCATTTCACCGGGCATGACCCGGGACACCGGCGCCTACCTGGGAATGCCCGACAAGGCACGCGAGGATATGTTCAGCGGTGTGGCTCAGAGCCTGTTGGTTAAAAGAGTCGGCCTTCCATCCGACATCGCCTCGGTCGCCATTGAACTGATGTCAAACAGCTTTATCACCGGTTCGGTAATCGATGTCGATGGGGGCGGATTGTTGAGTTAGTTGCGGGGTGCGGGAAAATCCGTGTTTCGGGTTGCGTGTTGCGAGTCGCGCGGAAGGTGGCGGAAAGCACACGTTCGCATTCTAAAAATTTGCTGGCCGAATTTATATTCTGTTGGATCTACATTGATTGCGATATGTGAGCCATATCTTTCGTTTTACCTCCTATAGAGGGCGCCACTATATGTTGTGGTGGCTCAAAGATCGAAAATATAATCATTATTGAACATTATGTTATGCAATTTACATATTCCCTTTAATTCAGGATCAGGCACGCTATATACAATTAGTGTCCCGCTCGAAATATTTATATTAGCCATTGGCTAATCTGCAAAATTAAACACATTAATTGAAAGATGGATTTCTGGACAGGACACCTTTTTGTTGAAATGAAACGTACCCTTCGTTCTGCGCAGAATATTTTTCACAAAATTGAGACTCTTCGTATATATGATATAATAAATTCATATAACTTCAAATATGGTCAACTGTTGTAAGACTCCGATACCTGACAAAGAATAGATCGTCACTAATCCACCTATATTGAAAAAAAGTATATTAAAATATTAGGTAAAGGTTCATTTGATTTTTTAGATATGGCTCGGAAAATAATTTAATTGGGTAGAATGCTTTTTATGAAAATATCAGAAGAAAAGATACCCTTGAAAAGCGATCTGCCAGATGAAATCGTTATGCAAGTGTCATCTTTCCCCAGTATGCCGCGGGCAGGGACTAAGCTCAGGGAACTTCTCGCAGAAGAGGATGTGCCTTTGGATATAGCAGAGCACATGGTCGTAGGAACCGATCATGCTGAAATTGGGGCACAGATTCTTGCCCGATGGTCATTTCCTGATGATATTGTTAATGCGGTTAGCTGGCGCCACAATCCGGAACGTATTAAAAATTCAACCACAAAATTAGATATGGTTTATCTATCAAACATCATGTGCCAACCGCCTATTGACAGTGATTCAGCTAGGGGATAATTTATTACGCTATCTTCCATAGTGCTCGACCGATTGGGAATTAAGTTAGAACAATATGAAGTGTTTGCTGAAAAAGCTCGTAACTGGATAAAAAAACTATCTGATACGTTAACCTTTGATTGAAACTAATTCCAGAGGGAAAATGGTTTACTTATTTCATCGCTTTTGATGCTTGCCAACATAAAATTTTTCAATTTGAATTACAATAGGGTATATTACTTTTTACAATCGGAAGCCAAAGAAGGTATAATATCAAACGGTAAAAAATCGGAATTTTCAAGACCATTGATCGAGGCAATAAGATCCTTCTGAACTGCGACAACTTATAGTCCAGGTTCTTTTACTCCTCGGTCTTGTTAACTATCATCCCCCGGACGGGTATTCATTTATTGTGTGTTAATTTATCGGCCCCCGCCTGACGGTCAAGCCTTCCAAGCTGTGTTATCAAATCCGGGGCTCGCCTTGCCGCCGCTTGCGCGAAGAATGCTTTATGGGATCCGGATTCTTTACTACTTGCACTTATCAATATACCACAGCGATTCAATTTTCTTGTTGGCGGTACTGATAAAGCCGACCCGCACGCCCTTGCGAAACGGGGAGCGTGATGAATACTGGGTTTTGGGGGTGTGGAATGTTGCATCCGGAGCGAGCCTGTATAGCTGGTCATCGATCACAATCTCGTCGTCCTCTATCCGGTTTATGCATCCATGCCCGGAAAAATGGGCTGGATAGTGCTCGGGCAAAATCCAGCCTTCGCTGCGCCTTTCCTGTGCCAAACAGTCGCCTGCCGGCAGAAGGATTGCGGCCAGCAGCAGAAGCAAACTCAGCCTGCAAATAATATTTTTGATCACTGAATACCTCATTATTGTGTCCTCCTTAAGATGCCAAAGCATCGTTGGCCGTTGCATATATCGTTTCCGCAAAGAATGCGAAACGGGCCGCCGCGCGCAGCGGCCCAATGGATCCCTATTGCGAAAATATATTCCAGTAATAGATCCCCAATCGCGCCGCCTTCTGTCCCATCCTTTCGATGCTGCCGATGGAAGAGCTCATGTACAGTCCCTCTTTATTCTTGCTCTGGATTAATATGGCAGGTGGCTGAAGGCGTCCGGTGTATTGGATTCCGGTTGGTACCGCCAAGATTTCAGTAGAAGTGCCGATATCAACCAAATCCTGGTCATCAATCACACCGTCGCCGCTGACATCAAAATTGGCCTCCGAAAGCCTGCCGCCGGAGCAGGCATCCAATGCCATCACCCAGGTATGGCCGCCCGTGGCGCACATCGAACCTCCCGGCGCATAGGATACCACGATCAGATTCCCCTCCCTGGTGATGACATCACTCACCACCCGCTCTCCGGCATCCGGCAGCGCAAAGTACCAGCCAACGTTTCTGACGGGATCGGGCAGGGTTCCCGTACCGTTCGGGTCGCAGTCTTCCGTGCCGCTATAGTCTCCGCAGGCGGTTCCGTCCGACGGGTTCAAAGTGGAGGTGGTCCAGTCTGCCTGATTGTCCGACAGCGTCCTGAGATCCCTATCGTTAGCGGTTTGTTCATTGACAACACTCTGCGCCAAAAGGGAAACCGTACCCGACGGCAGCAGCGATGAGGGTGTATACGTGCCACTGCTGATGGTACCCACATATTCGCCGTCGTCGGTGTCATCTCCGTAATCCCAGATGCCGTATACGGCCTGGCCGCTGGTATCGGAAAGGTCCCAGTCTTCCAGGTATTTACCGGTGCCAAACAGCACCAGGTAGCCGTCTTTCCCACAATGATACATCACATCCGGCCGGGTAGTTATCGGCTGTCCGACGGCCTTAAACAGCGGCATTTTGGTTCCGGCCTCATAATAAGCCACATCCCAGTTGGCCGAATCGTCGCTGGTCAGGTCGAATTTCCACAAATTACCTTTCAAGTCGCCAGCATAGACGTAATCCACCCTATCATCGTAGTTCACGTCCACTGCGACCGGTGTCGAAAGCCCGTTACAGGAGCCGACGCCTGTATCGATGCGCTTGATGAGTTCGCCTGTAGCCGGGTTGAGTATGAAAAGAACGGCCCGTCCGTTGGTGCTGTTATAACCATTGCCGAATATCACGATGTACGGGTAATTGTCTTCATACGTCTTTAAAATCTCGGGCTTGCTGTACGAATAGCCGAGATCGGCAACCACCGTGTTGGACGTGGACCAGTTCGGGAATTCCCACATCACCATCCTGGCCACTTCATTTTCGTCAATGGGGTAAACCACCCCGGAAGTGGCAACATCGGTCAGGTTAAGCGCATAATAACCGCGGCCGCCTTTGCCCAGACCTCCAACCAGCATGGTGGTGATTCCGGACAGATCCACGTCGGCGATCTTGGGTGTCAGGTCCACATAAAACTGATGGCCGAAAGTCGGATCGGTAAGGTTGGGAAGGTTGCCTATCACCATGTTCGGCACATAAGCAAAAAATTCCTCGCCGGTTTCCGCATCAAAGGCGTGGAGCATGCCGTCATTGCCGCCCGAGTACAGCACACCGTCCTGGTGTACCGGCGAGGAGTGCACGATATCCCCCAGTCGGGAGGATACGATAATAGAGCCGTTGTCGGGGTGATCCTGATCCGTGATATGCCAGGTGCGATTCCTGAACGTGCCGCCGTAGTCCACTTCATTGGAGGGATCCCCGCGCACGTAATCCACGATGTTTCTGGCGTTCGTATCATCGGTCTCCCAGGCGGCATCCAAAAGGTCTTTTTGAAAAACCGTCAGGTCGTCAAACCTGAAAGGTATGCCAGATGAAGATCCGTCATAGGTGGCAATTTTGCGGCCGGCCAATGACTGCAAGCTCATGCTTTTGGCCGCCGACCACAGCGCCGGCTGGACAAGGTCGCCGGTCACGCTGTCCACGCGGTAGGCCAGCACATCCCCATGCCAGGTCTCGCTGTAATACTTGGACTGGAACAGCACCACGTTGTCATTGATGCGGCTGTACAATTCATCCCCGTTGACCGACACCGATGAGGCCGATCCGCTGAAAAATGCAATGTCTTTTAATATCAGGTATAAGTCATTGATCAGCTCGAGGGAATTTTGAGCCTTCAGGTAAGCCCCCCGGCCGTTGACGGCGGCATGCAGCAAGTCGTCGATTTTGTGGGTGTCGTTGCCATCGGTCGGGTTGGTCCAGGTGGGGTACACGCCGGTGTCCAGATAATCCGGCGCCAGGGTCAGCGATCCGGCCACGCCGAACCCGATGGTGTAAGTTACCATGTGCTGGTGTTTGGCCTTATCGCGGCTGTTCGTCGGAACAAAATCGTTCAGGTTCGGGTCGAGATCGTTCTCATAGTAATGCATGGCTACATCGGCCAGGGTATCCGAGTAAGTATCGGCATAGGGCGGGCCGTCAAAATCGGAATTGGCGTCATCGGCATCGGTGTTGCCGACCCCGGGGCTGCTGCCGTTCCAGAAGCCGTCAGTCATCACGATGGCAAAGCACTGCTGGCATTCGCCGCCGGCGGTGGAATCGGCAATCGGCGAATCGTCGTCGGGATCCGCCGAGCTGCCGATGCCGCCGTTGGAGTTGTCATCCTTGTGGAGATAGCGCCCGACACTCTGCAGTCCTTGGCGCAACGGGGTAGCGTCCATTGATACATTCAGGCTGTACAATGTATCCAGCAGGGTGTCGGTTTCATCCACCCCGTCCACGTGAATCTTGTGCACCGGCACCTTCAGGTTCTGGTTGATACTGTATATCCCGATTTGCATGCCCGAGACGTTGTTAATGACAGTGGAAATGGCGGCCGTGGCCGACAGCTCCCGCCGCCGGTAGAAAGAAAACCAGTTGGCGAAGTTCTGCAAATCATCCTCCGCGGAAGGGGGTCTGACAATCTCCGGCACGCTGGTTTCGGAAACTTGGGTTAATTCACCAGTCTCCACAATATTATCGCCGTCGTCGGCAAACTCGTACCACCGGCGGGTGTCAATTGCGCCGTCGCCGCTGGTATCCACAAAGTTTACCAGGTAGACGGTTTCGCCGCTATCCAGTTCACCGTCCTCATTGGCGTCGTACCAGGTGTAATAGTGGGCGTTTTTGATGCTGGCAGTAACACTGCCTGTGGGTACAAATTTGACCGCATCGGCGCTTACCTGCTTTTTTTTGGATCTATCTTCGTAGATTTCCACATATCCGGCGGGCGTAAAGGCAAAGTTGCCCAGATAATTGACAGTTGACTTATCGCCGAAGGTTCCGCCACCAGAGGTCTGATCGACAACGATTTCGGTCCCCGGAGAAACTCCGTCGGGAACCACAAAATACTTCGATGTGCTATCATAGGAGGCGTTGGCCACCCAGCGCACATAGACATCATAATTGCCCGCGACAAGGTTTGGCGACCAGCGCGCGGTCATATCCGCGTCTTCCAGCTTAGATTCCGCGTAGTCGGAGTCGTAGGCATCGGTATGAAAGCCGCTGGTATTCCAGTCGCCGGAGATGATCGAAAATTCGATATCCCCGTCGTCCACAATGACTGTCTCGCCATAGGCCGAAACCTGGGTAAACTCGGTGGCCAGATTAAGACTGGCAGAGCCCGCCGCGGTCACATTCGGATGCGACCAGGGATTGGTCGTGTCGGCGTCGGTTTTGGTCGGCCAGGGCGTATATTCCGTCCGCGGATTATAATACATCAGATTGTAGCCGAACCACTGGGATTTCCATTTTTTGCGTTGACTGCTGTCCAGGATGTAGCTGTCGGAGTAAATATTATCGCCGGGATTGTCGAAAATATAACGCTCGCCTTCAAATTGACCGTCGTCCTCGCCGGTCATAAACTCCCAGTCCATGCTGCCGGAGTCGTCCAGCACGAACATGATACTGGCCGGCGCGGACCGCACGCGGGTATCCAGAGGCATATCGGAAATGTCAATGCAGGTATCGAGGTCCGGCCGGTTCGCCATAAGACCAAATTCCGCCCGCAGCTCGTGATCGGCATCGACATTGGTAAAGGCATAGGTGTCCACCATCCCCACCGAGGTGCCGTCCACCCAGACCTCTATGACATCATAGCCGGGGTCTGCACCGATGCCGAACGTCAAGCTGTCGCCGGGCGCCACGCCCACCGGGCCCGGCGGCACAATGCTGCCGTTGTCGCCGGCAATGGCGGTGATGATGTAATTGTTGAGCGCGGTGAAGCTGGCCGACAGGCTGTGATCGGTATGGACGTTGCTGAAGGTGTAGGTGGTCATTGCCCCCACCGTGAGAGGGTCGACCACCGACACACCGTCGACCTTGACATCGAGAATCTTATAGTCGGGTAGCGCCACAATATCGATGGCATAATTATCGCCGCAACCCACCGTCACAGCACCGGTGGACTTTGTAGCGAGGCTGCCGCCGTCGGAAATCATGCCGTTGCCGTCGGAAAAAACATTGATCGTATAAGAAATGGATTGGGCAAAGCTGGCCTCGATGGTGTGGTCGTCCGAGATGTTGGTGAATGTGTAGGTAGCCGTCGCCCCGACGGAGACCCCGTCGACGAGCACATCGGCCACCTCATAGCAGTCATCCGCTGTGATTGTAAAGGTCTGGACATCCCCCTGGCCTGCCCCGACATTCCCCGCCGGGGAGATGCTGCCGCCATTTCCGGCGCTGGCCGTGATGGTGAAAGGATTTAAGCTTGCAAAATCCACGTGCAGCGTATAGTATCCCTGCATATCATAATGTCCGCCTTCCACGCGGATCCAGTAGGTCCCGGGGGACACCGTCTGCACAATTGAAAAATTCGTATTGCTGGGGTAATCGGCATCGTCATTTTGAGCGATGATGTCGTAGTAGTTGCAATTATTGTCATCATACAGGCGGCCCTCGGTGTCCATGATCGGGCTGTATGCAGGGTTGGTCGTGTAAATGCTCAGGGTGCCTGCCTCAGGAACCACGATCTTAAAGTAGTCTTTATCGGCGTAAGTCTGGCATGTAAAACGACCATAGGACCACCAGCAATTATATCCCTTGGTGATATATCCGTTAGTGGTGCTGTTCAATGCGAGTTCGTTTGCGTAGCCGCATGAATCGGCATAATCCGGGCTTTCGGCCTGAACGGCCGGCAAATACAGGCCGGTCAGAATCAATATCGTCAGCAAACAGGTCAGCGTGAATAGTTTGATATTCATGATATGCTCCTCCGACTTGCGATCCCCCAGGCTTCGAAGATCCGGAAGTCATTTGGTATTTTTTTTATAAAACTTGCGGTCGGTATACCGTCAAACCCTTCAGGTTTTTATTTAAAGGCCTTCAGATATCCGATCTGGATGATCGTCTCTCCCCTGTTGGGCGGCGCCGCCCGGCCGTATATTGTGTAAGCATGCACCTTAGTGCTGCCCATGGCCAGCGAGGTTCCGGTAAAAGCGCCCTCGGAAACCGCCATTAATTGCGTATCCGCAAGCGCGGCCGATGGCTGTGGCGTGACAGTGCCGTTGCCGGATTGCCAAAATGATTTATCCAAAATGTCATCGGCGGTTACACCATCCACATTGAGCTCCAGCCAGGATAGGCCGGCCGTTTTCGGATTGGACGTATTTTCAAGCAGCTCAACGGTTTCCAGCGTGGCTCCTTCGGCGTTGTAAAAATTTTGCTGGTAAATGCTCTCCTGACCCGCTATCCGCACCTCGATGTTGCTGGTGGTCAGGGATGCAATTCCGATAATTGTAAGCAGAGCCAAAATCATGATGGCGGCGATGATAACGACCCCCCCCGCTTCATTTTTCAGCAAGGATATTGTTTGTCTCATTTTTCCGACTCCTCTTGGACCCGGGCGGGAAAGTTCCCGACTGAGGCCCGCATTGATGCCGCTTTCTGCGCGATCAAAGGCCCAGATTACGGCACCTGAAGCGGGTGCTGTACGTCCGGGCAATCAGTCCCTGGCGGCCGGCCGGTTCCTGCACGGTCATCGAGATGACGATCGTGCGAATATCATTAAGATCGGCAGCCGCCACCGGATCACCTAAATCATTGCCGGTCCCATCCAGGTAATTAAACGTTAAAGCGGTCACATTGTCGATGAAGGGCTGACAGTCCGCTGTACCGATAGTTTCATCCAGGCATTGATCTATACGGTTGCTGGCCGAGATGTAGCTATAAGTAATCTCCTCGGAGTTGGCCGGATCGAGGGTGCCGTTCATGTTGCGGTCGGCACTGAAGCGAATAGAAGTCGATGTCGCCGTTGCTATTCCGATGCCGGCCGCATTGCTGGGGTTCAGACCGGCCGTGATCATGTCTTCCACCATAAAATCAATACCGGCCCGCACCACCTGCTGCATATCGGCGGCAACATTCTGAGTGGTGTAAGATCGCGTAAGCCCTCCATAGACGCTGTATATCGCGGTTAAGACAATTGCGCCGACGCTCATGGCCACCAGCAATTCGACGAGGGTAAACCCCCTGGTTCTGGTGCCTGGAGAATCTTGCGATACCCTTCGTATAGACAATAGTGATTGTCTGCTTGTCATGTTCCATTTCCTCTGGTAATCGAAGTAAGAACCACGCTGCGGTTTTGCCCCCGCCGGTTCCAGCTCACCGTCACCGCTAAATGGCGCGAAGTGCTTCCGCCAAGCGGATTGCTGACGGTCCAGCTCCGCGTAAAGATGCCCCCGGGATTGCCGTCTGCATCAATGGGATTATTGGGGTCTGAGCCCGAACTTAGCGTGGTGACGTCCGTTTCGTTTTTAAGCGTTTCTATTTGCTCTCGGGCCAGCATGGTGGCCATGGTCGTGATATTGCCGGTTGTGTTGTTTCTGACATTCATTAATTGCAATTGGGCTATGGCCAATATGCCGATGGCAAAAATTCCCATCGCAATGAGAACTTCGATCAGAGTGAACCCCTGGTCGTTGTCAAAAAAGCGACATCTATGTCGTTTACTTTGCATGCAAACACCTTGTAATGGTTTTCAAAGCTTCTGGATATTGATACGGCCCAGTCGATTGAGTTGAACCTGTTGTTGATCGCCGGTGGAAGCCGCTAACACAACACTGCCGATGTTCTCGGGCAGGCCTCTTCGGTTAAAGCGGGTTCGGTCGCTGTCAAAATCGGTGGCGACAAGGTCAATGCTTACGCCTGCCGGCAACGCTCTGCTCGCAATGAGACGTTCGCCCGCGTCCCGCGTCCAATTTCCGGCGTCAGCACCCGCGCCGTTATCAACGAATACTTCGTAGCGGTCGGCAAAAAAATTAACTACGACAAGGGCATTGTCCCGCACAGCCATCATTTTAGCCGAGTTCAGGTCTCCTCTTAAATTTTCCACAGCACCCCTGAGCTTGGCGTCGCTGCGCGAGCCGATCATATTGGGTACGGCAATGGCAGCCAGTACGGCCATTATTGCCACAACGATCATCACTTCAAAAATTGTGAACCCTGAGTTTTTCTGCATGGCTAATTTCCTTTGTCATGGTTCTCAGCAAGTTTGATGCCATATCCTTGCTCAACGCTTAAATCAGACCTTTCCGCCGGTCTCAAGCCGCGTTGATACGAACAAAATAATATGCAATTTTATATACTTAAACCTGAACCCGGCATTAGCACGGCACCTATCCGATTCGGTACTGAAGGGCTTCGAACCTGCCTAGAGCGGTTCGCGCCAAATATAAAAATTTTTTCAAATCATTAAATTTTTTTATAGTTAAAAGTAATCCGCTGGAATATTTCTACTATCGGAAGGAAATGGATATGGCTTTAATGATAAATAAAGAAATGGGCACCTTAATGTATTTAGTGTTGAGAAATGATGAAAAAAAAATCGCCTATCCAGGTCTTAAAAAGCAAATTCTTGACTTAAATTTGCGGTAAACTGCAATTGTGATTGTTTTTCTCATGGAACTTTTGGCAAATTGGACTTATGGCTTAATCAGAGCCCAAGACAGGAGTATCTCGCTGCAGTAGTATGAGAATCAATGGTTTTGGTCAGACTCCTCGCTCCCGCCTTCACCACAGGCCATCAAAAAAAAGCTGATGTAATGATGTTCAAAAGTAGTTACATGACGCCTCACCACGATAAAATTGTCGGACATCAAAGCCAGAATTATATAAGCAGCAGATGGATATTTGACTTCTGAATCTGTGCCAATTTCAAAACTCGTAGGCTAAAATACTGTAGGCCATGGAAAGACAGGCGTTGTGAAACCTTTTCCCATAATCTGAATGCCACCTATGCCCTACCAATTCCACCACCCCAATCTCTGATTAACAAGATCCTTTACCTGGTTACCAATCTGTCATCTTATACCTTGATAAATTGCACAAACCCTTTTCTGGCCGCATAAAGTTTTTGTTTAGTCTTGCCGATATTATAATGGTGTTGAATGCGTCTTTCGAACCGTTAGTCTCATAATAGAAACTGGAAATTATGACAGAAGTAATTGAAAATAGAAAAAAACCACGATTCACTCATATTTCAGCGCTTCAGGTTAAGGATCTAAGATCTGGTCAAATGTACGAAGCCAGAATGTTCAACTATAGCGATGATGGAATTTATTTCGAATCCGATGTTGTCTTTCAAAAGGGCACCAAGATCTACATCAGTATACAAATCTCTTCATACTTACGCTCCTCGGGAGTTTTGAAATATTATAAAGGGGAGGTTAGGTGGAGAAAAGTCTTGAAACGATCGTTCTTTAATTATGGTTATGGAATCCAATTGATTTCCGATTCAAACAATCGGAATTCAGAATCCAATCTTGCAAAAAACATCAGAGATTTAAGAAAGCATCCTAGAAAACCTTTTTTTCGAACTATTCAATTTGGCAACCATAAAAAAGTTTTTAAGGCCACAACAAAAAATATCAGTGCATCTGGAGTTTTTATTGCTACGGAAGAAAAATTGAAAGTTGGACAGGTACTAAAGCTAAATCTCCCTTTAAAAGGAAAAACAACAAAAATAATAGGACAAGTTGTATGGTTAAACGAAGAGGGATTTGGGCTGAAATTTAAAAAGATAGACTGATATTTTGATCAGAATGCAGGCTTCAAAACGTATGCTGTCGTCGGCTGGTCATATTTTGATGGTATTGCCTTGCTAAAAGATGCCGGGTAAGGGGAATTCGTCTATTTAAAGGAACCGCTGAATTGATTGATGATAATTTTGCCACTGATCAAAAAAAGATATTGTTCAGACTGCTAAATAGGATATCAGCTTATATCGTGTGCAAAAGAAAAGATGTCCGCAAAATTTTTTATCGGCATTCGCTCCATTTTTCTTGAGCGAATTGCACACAAATATAAATACCACGAAATGATTTGATCAGATTCTCAAAAAGAATTTTTCTAAAGTTTTTTTTCTAACCTACCGAAAACAAATAAGAACTTCGCCCTACGGAATTAATACGATTACTGATCGAAAGGTTTTGGAACATTCTATGCCAAATTATCATTCAGTGGGAAATTGTAATATAACGATTTCGCCACTTCTATCAGATATAATTACTGAAGGTTAGCTGACAATGGTTGATAAAATATTAGTGGTGGAAGATGATAGAATTGCTTCAGAATTATTCAATACATTTCTTAGAAAATCTGGCTTTCAAACCAGGACCGCAGTAAGTGCTGAAAAGGCGGAAAAATTCCTAAATAATGAAAAAATAAATATAATATTAACCGATATAAAATTACCCGGAATTGACGGGATTGAATTTACAAAAACTATCCGGAAAAAATTTGATGTCGATGTTATAGTTATGACCGGGTACAGCTCAGAATATTCATATGAGTGTGCAATTAAAAGCGGTGCAAGCGATCTTATTTTCAAACCAGTTAAATTAAACGAATTACTTTTAAGAATAAACAGGGTAATGAGAGAACGGTCCCTTCTAGATCAACGCGATAAAATGATAAAGGAACTGCAGAGGTTATCAATAGAAGACCAATTGACCGGATTGTATAATTCCAGGCATTTATTCGATCAACTTGACCGGGAAATTAAAAGAGCAGATCGTTATAACCACAAAATCTCATTAATGTTTGTTGATGTTGACGATTTTAAGTTAATCAATGACTCTCATGGACACATGATTGGAGATAAAATTTTATCGCTAATAGCTAAAAGACTAAAAGCTTGTCTTAGATCCAACGATACGGCCTATCGATTCGCAGGTGATGAATTTACGATAATGTTGCCGGAAACCACTTTAAATGAAGCCAGAATTGTCGCTGATAGAATATTAGCGAATTTTTCCCATGGTTCTTTAATCATCAATGAAAAAAAAATATCGAAAATAACCTTAAGCATTGGTATAACCGAGCATAGAAGAAACGAAGGAGTTGAGCAAATGTTACATCGAGCCGATGTAGCCATGTATGAAGCCAAACAATGCGAAGGCAATGGCGTAGCCATTGCACCCCACGCGGATGATTTATCGATAGCCAATATGCCACAATTTTCTTGGAGTTGCTAAAGCTCATTAAATTTTCTAATCCAAAATGAATTTTAATGGAATCAACGCAGACAAGATATGTATTAGCGCGAAAATCTCAATTGAATTTTTACAAAGCTGTTCCTCTTTTTTATCAAAATCAAAGCAATGATTTCATGTTGTACAAACCCGTTGGTCTTAAGCTAAGTGAAATGCGCATAAAAGACGAGCTTTATCCGGAAAAGCTTTATTTAAAACGAGTTGACAAATTGCGAGGAATTCGAGAAGTACAAAAAGAGTTTAACCAGCAGCTTAAAATAGATATACAATCGAACAACGCGATAAATGTAAAAAATACATTAGTCAGTATTGTGCAGGAAACTTTTTCCGAACCAAGAAGTGGATCGATAGAAGGTATTTTAGAAACTGTGGATATACTTATCAGTGAATTTGCGACCGAATCGGAGGTAATAAAAAATCTGTTCAGAGTATCCAACAAGGATT
>Ga0210064_1000549_pt1 | contig 17674 bp, 17 predicted proteins | sample Muzzi_CordC_D2_FD_185531 | JGI IMG/M metagenome (GOLD analysis project Ga0210064, IMG submission 185531) | Wetland microbial communities from San Francisco Bay, California, USA, that impact long-term carbon sequestration - Muzzi_CordC_D2 (SPAdes) | ecosystem: Environmental > Aquatic > Marine >...
CCTGGTTTAAAGTTATATAAAGTAAAATTTTATCACATGGACCATGAATTACTTGAAACCGAGCAGATTAAAGTCGCTCCAAATTTTTTGTCACTTTTTCGTTCTAAAATCATTTTTTTTTTTAAAGGAAGAGCCCTTGAAGGCATTTTCGAAGGCCAGGGAGAGTTTAATAAAAACAGGCCAGATCAAAATGTTATTATTGAGGGAAAATATTCCAACATTAATATAAAGAAAATACCTGCTGTTAAACAGTATATAGGACGTAATTTAACCGGAATACTTGAGGGGAACTTTACATATCGCAATGGCGGAAAATTGGGCGGAACTTATGAGGCAAGGTTTGTCATTTCAGATGGTGAGGTTGAACTTTTAACACCTGTTTTCAAGCTCGAAAACATACATTTCAGTAAAATTGAGGCTGAAATGACAATGGCGAATCAAAGGCTTAAAGTTAAGCGATGCATCATAAAGGCAAGTCCCATGGATGTTAACGTATCCGGTCTTATCAATTTAAGAGAACCTTTGGGGCAAAGTTATTTAAGACTTTTAGGTGTCGTCAAACCAAAACAAGAATTCTTTGCAGAAAAGGAAAAAGATCTTCCGACAAATTTATTGCCTGAAGCGATATTGAGCAAGGGAGTGGTTCGAATACGAATTTATGGTACGTTGGACGAACCCCGTTTTTTTCTGGAATAGGCAGGAATGGGCGGTTGATAACCTCGATTTTTTGAATTCATTCAAATTTAGATCATGAAACGATATTTTACCATATTGAATATTCTGTTCATTACCGGCATTGTTTTTTTTATGGTGAAGGTGTTTTATAAAATTGCTACAGCCAACATTGACACCAGTAATTCTTCCAAAACAGCAGCCAGACATCTTGTCCCAAATAAAAGCACAACGCAACACGAGCTGTCTCATTACCAGGCAATTTTTGAGCGCAATCTCTTTAAAACAAAAACAGAAACCGGAGGAGGACCCGACAAACTCGACATAGAAACCCTTAAACCCACAGATCTTAATTTGAAACTGCTGGGAACGATTACGGGTGATAAGCAAGAAGCCTATGCCGTCATTGAAGATCTTGCTGTAAAGGAACAGGATCTCTACAGAATCGGGGACACCATACAAAATGCAACGGTTAAGATGATCTTAAGAGAAAAGGTTGTACTTAATGTCAACGGTAAAGATGAAATATTAGGCATAGAGAAGGTTAGCGGAAGTCAACAGATAAGAAAAGCATCCTCGGAATTGGGCGGGACAAGCTCACAAAATATAACCGTAAAACGGTCCCAGATAGACACAGCCGTTAAAGATGTAAATACCCTTATGAAACAGATAAGAATACGACCAAATTTTAAAAATGGAAAACCTGATGGTTTCCGTTTGACAGGTATCAGGCCAAACTCCATTTTTTATAATATGGGTTTGAAAAGTGGAGATATCATCATGGGCGTGGATGGTAAAGATATCGAATCTGTTGACGATGCGTTGAAGTTTTATCAAAGTTTGCAATCATCTTCCAATGTCCAGCTCAAGATAAAACGAAGAGGCCGGCTCAAAACCATTGACTATCATATTGAATAAACGATAAGTATATGATATACTAAAAAGCTTGTGTGCGATGCTTTAAGATTTTGGTTCCCAAATGTATTTTTGATGAATTTGCTAAAGGCCGAGTTCATTTTGTTTTTGGTTATTTGGCATACATTCTTCGCGGCCAATTTTGTTGTTTTAACGGATAGTTGAACGCAAGCTGATGGCGAAAGGGTTCTTATTTTAACTTTTTCTGAAACCTCATCTTTAAGTGACTGAAAATCGAGTTTAATAACAACAATACTGTAGAATCATCGATGATGAAATCCCACGATAGCGGTTCAAAAATTATCAGATATCTATTTACCCTCATGGTGCTGACGTTGACATTGAATCTGTCAATCGGTGCTCATGCCAAAAATTCTGACAAGACCGCCAAACCCTCAGACGATAAAAAAGCAATACAAGGGAAACAGGATAATGGACGTTTCATTTCAATAGATTTCAACAATGTGGATATCAATGTTTTTATTAAGTTTATCAGCGAATTGACGTCAAGGAACTTTGTTGTTGATCAACGGGTAAGAGGAAAAGTAACGATAATTTCACCCAGCAAAATTTCCGTCAAAGAAGCTTACAAAGTGTTTGAATCAGTTCTGGAAGTCCATGGTTTTACCACCATAAAAGCCGGAGAAGTGACTAAAATCGTTCCATCTCCTGATGCACGATCAAAAAACATTGAAACACGGCTTAAACAAGAGGCCGCCTCTCCGGAAGATCGGGTGGTCACTCAATTGATACCCTTAAAATTCGCAAATCCATCTGAAATAAAAAAGCTGTTCGCTCCACTGGTTTCAAAAAGCAGTGTTATTCTGGATTACCCGCCGACAAACATGCTGATTATAACAGATGTATATTCAAACATAAAACGATTGCTTCGGATCCTGAATGCCATTGATGTGGCCGGCATGGGAGAGGAGGTTTCTGTCATTCCGCTCGAGTATGCTGAGGCCACAAAATTTGTTAAAATTCTTGATTCCGTTTTCCAGGAAAAAAGAAGATCCAAAGCACAAAGCTCGTTTTCGGGCGCCAAGTTTGTGGCCGATGAAAGGACCAACACCATTATCGTAATGGCCAGTGAGGTGGAAACCTCAAGGATCAAAAGACTGATCAACATGCTGGACCGGGAAACACCCCGGGGGAAAGAGAAGATCCACGTCTATTACCTTGAAAATGCCAATGCTGAAGATTTATCCAAAGTTTTGCAGGAATTACCAACGAAAAAGACCGGGGGACCCCAAAAGAAGCTTCCGTTTGTTTCGGAAGATGTTAAAGTAACCGCAGACAAAGCCACCAACAGCCTGATTATCATGGCAGGTAAGGAAGATTACCTGGTTCTCGATGAGATCATTAAAAAACTGGATGTCCCAAGGTCCATGGTCTATATTGAATGCCTGATTATGGAAGTGAATATCAATAAGGAGTTCAATCTTGGCGTCCAATGGCAAGCAGGGGGTACGACCAAAATCGATAATAAAAATGCGGCATTTGGCGGTGGATTTGTACCCGAAGTCCCTATTATTTCGTCAACCGGTACAGCAACATTGCCGTCACCGGCAGGTTTTTCTTTAGGGATATTCAGCGAAGTGATTACCATCGGCGGCATCACCTTTCCCAATCTTTCTGCCATCGTAAATGCGTATAAAAAGGATAAAGATGTTCATTTTCTCTCCACACCTCAGATTCTGACAACGGACAATGAAGAGGCAAGCATAACCGTTGGAAAGAATGTTCCGTTCCAGACCCGATCAGCTGCAGAAAGCGGAGTGGCAACTTACCAATCCTATGAGTACAAAGATGTTGGCATCACCTTGAAAATTACCCCTCAGATCAGTCACGACCGCCTGGTGCGGCTCTATATCAATACGGAATCAACCAAACTCGATGAACAGGCAACGACGTCTGCGGATCGCCCCACTACACTAAAGAGAACCGTCGATACAACAGTGATTGTCAAAGATACAAATACGGTTGTCATCGGCGGGTTGATTGATGACAGCTTTTCGGAAACAAGATATACAGTTCCCTGCCTGGGAGATATTCCTTTGCTCGGTTACTTGTTCAAAACAACGGCAAGGGGGGGCGACAAGACGAATCTTTACGTATTTATCACTCCCCACGTTGTTGAAAATCCTGCTGAAGCAAAAGCGATTTTGGATAGCAAGAAAGATGAAATTGACCAGATCAAAGAGGGAAAGATCAAGATGTACGAAAAAAGTTTAGACACACTCAAACAGGGTCCTAAAGAATAAACCCTAATGTTGCAAAAGCCAGAAGGCTCCAGATCCCTTGTTGTCATGGGTTTGCAGCAAAAATACTGCGGCTTCACCCTTGATGTCTCGGCTCTTAATCCATCCGACTTTCCCGAGATTAGGGTAAAGCAAGCATTTATTTTTCATTCCTTGAAAATCAACAAATCGTAAAACAACATGCAAAGAAACCTTTCCCAAATATTCAGAGAAAACCTCAACATTTCAGAAGAAGATCTAAAAGAAGCTCAAAGGATAAAATCTGAAAAAGGAGGCGATTTCGGAGAAATACTTGTCACAAAAAAAATGATTACCGAAAGACAGCTCCTTGAAGCTTTGAGCATCCAATATGACATGCCTTTTTGGCCTGAACTGCCTCTGGAAAAATATAAAACCGATTTTACGGACCATGTTCCGATTCAATTTCTAAAGAAATATGTCATGGTTCCTCTTATCAGCGAAACCCAATCCCACGGCGTTGAAGGAAAATTTAGTGACAACATCCGGAAAGATTCAAAAGAAAATTTAGTTGAATGTGAATCGGTCATCGCCGTAAACAACCCCGCCTTCATACAGCCAATGGATGACCTGATAAGAATTCTCGGATGTGAAGATGCAAAGCTTGTTCTTTCAACAAAAGACGCAATTTTATTTGCCATCAATATATCCTATGATCTTAGCAGAGACTCCGCCGAGCAGCTTGTTCAGGATATGGAAGAAGACGGCAGTTCAATTATCAGCGAGATAGAGGAAAGGGCGGATTTGCTGGATGACATCAGTGATGCACCAATTATTAAACTTGTGAACCACATCATCTCTCAATCCGTGAAAGCACGGGCAAGCGATGTTCATATTGAACCTTACCGGGACAGTTTCAAAGTTCGCTATCGTATCGACGGTATTCTGTATGACCTTCTGTCTCCTCCCAAATGGGTCCAGCCGGCGCTAATCTCAAGGATTAAGGTTATGGCAAACATGAACATCGCGGAAAAACGCCTTCCTCAGGATGGTCGTTTGGATGTAAAAATCGGCCATCAGGAGATTGATGTGCGGGTGTCCACTATACCGACCTCCTTTGGAGAACGTGTGGTACTCAGGCTTCTTGACAAATCAGGATCCTTAATATCACTTTCGGATCTGGGACTTAAATCCGACAAACTTGATATGCTTGAAAGCCTTGTGAAATCTCCCAATGGAATTATCCTTGTAACCGGGCCCACGGGCAGCGGCAAGACCACGACGCTCTATGCCGTCCTGTCATCCATCAATAAATCGGATATCAATATTATCACCGTGGAAGATCCCATTGAATACAAGATTGAAGGCATCAACCAGATACAGGTCAATCCAAAGATAGACCTTACCTTTGCCAGCGGCCTTAGATCCATTGTTAGACAGGACCCTGATGTTATTCTGGTGGGAGAAATACGGGATAAAGAGACAGCTGAAATCGCAGTTCAATCCGCACTGACAGGACATCTTGTTTTTTCCACACTTCACACCAACGATTCTGCAAGCGCCATTACGCGCCTTGTGGATATTGGTGTTGAACCCTTTTTAATTTCATCGGCCGTTTTGGCTGTTGTTGCCCAGAGACTGATTCGAGTTCTTTGTAAAGATTGTAAAGAGGCTTACACCCCCGATGAGCTGGCTTTAAGAAGCATCGGAATTACCGATGACCAGGCTCAAAAGTCTGTCATTTACAGGGTAAGAGGGTGTGAAAACTGTTTTCATACAGGCTACAAAGGGCGGATGGGCATTTTTGAAATGATGATTTTAGATTCCAGCTTAAAAAGAGTCATACTTAAGACCTATGATTCGAACCAGATAAAAAATGAAGCCTTGAGCCGGAATATGATTACCCTGCGTGAGGACGGTGTACAAAAGGTTTTAAGCGGCATTTCAACAATAGAAGAGATCCTCAGGGTTACTCAGAAATAAGTAATGAAAAAAATATTGAGTTTTATCGTTTTTTTTATCGTTTTAGCCGCATTATCCGGGAGTGTTCTTGCCGGGCAGGATGTGAAAATCGATGATCATCAACAATTTTCAGACGAAGCTGAAGAGAACCTGGAGAATGTGTCCCTATATCCCATCAAATTTTATCAAGATTATATCTCAAGTGTTGACGGTAATCGATGCCCGATGCATCCGACATGTTCACAATACTGTATAGAAGCATTTAAAAAACATGGCACATTCTTGGGATGGATCATGTGCTCGGACCGCCTTATGCGTTGCGGTCGAGACGAAAACAAATTATCTGATCCGGTCTGGATAGACGGTAAAAAGCGCACCTATGATCCTGTAAGTAATAACGACTTCCGGCGGCAGTAATTATCATGCAGATCCGAAACACCGGCCTTGATTATCGGCGCTTCATTTTTGTTATCATATGTTCTCTTTTTATACCGTTTTCTCAATCTTTTGCCGATTCCGGATCTCAAGGCGCTTCCGCCCTTTCTATTACCCTTAATCCTGATAAACAGTTTAATTATGCACAAGAGCTTTTTTCAGCCAAAGATTATTTAACAGCTGTAAACGAATACAAGCGGTTTATCTATTTTTTCCCAAAGGATGAAAGGATTGAATTGGCGATGTTCCAAATCGGCCAGTCCTATTTTCTTGGCAGGCAATTTGATGAAGCTGTCAAATCTTTTAAAAAACTAACAGATCGGTATTTTGAAACCGAATATTCTATAAAATCGTATTTTAAAATTAGTGACATCTACATCGCATTAAAGGCCTTGGATCTCTCCTTGATCAATCTTAACAATCTGATCATGATTACAAAAGATGAGAATATAAAAGATGAAGCCTACTACAGGATAGGATGGATTTATATCGAAACGGCATCCTGGGACAACGCCAGACTTTATTTTGAAAAAATCAGCCCTGGGAATAGAAATAAATTCAGACTTAAAAAGCTTGCTGATGAACTGGACAAGGAAACTTTAATCCCACAAAAGGATCCGAAGCTGGCGGGATTTTTATCGATCATTCCTGGGGGCGGATATCTTTATTGTGAAAGATATCAGGATGCATTGATTGCCTTTTTGCTGAACGGCGGTCTGATGTACGCCGCCTATGAATCTTTCGATAAAGGGCATGGTGCACTTGGAGGTCTTATTACGTTTGTCGGGTTCGGCTTCTATGCCGGTAACATATACGGTGCTGTAACCAGCGCTCACAAATTCAATCGAAAAGAAACCGGTCAATTTATTTATAAATTAAAAAAGAATGCCCGGGTTAATCTTTCGGCTGATTTGGAAAACAAAGGAGTGCTTCTTTCCTTCCGGTTTTCATTTTAAACCCATAGAGAAGAATTTGAACTTTCTATTTCTGGAACCATTTTATGGCGGATCACATAAGGATTTTGCCCAAGGCCTGGTTTCACACTCTAAATACAAGATCGATCTCGTTACGCTGCCAGCCCGTTTTTGGAAATGGCGAATGCGAGGCGCTGCATTATACTTTGTAAAAAAAATTCCTTCCCTTAAAAACTACGACGGATTGATCACCAGCGATCTTATGAGTCTGTCGGATTTTAAGGCACTATGTGGTCCGTTTTGTCCTCCTTCAATGGTTTATTTCCATGAGAATCAATTGACCTACCCCCTGGCGCCGGGTGAAAGCAGAGATTTTCAATTTGGATTTACAGATATCACTACTTGCCTGGCGGCGGACCGTATCCTCTTTAACTCTCAAACTCATTTTGATGCCTTTTTTTCAAAGCTGCCCGTTTATTTAAACATGATGCCCGAATATCAACCCAAATGGGTGGTTGATGAGATACGCAGTAAAGCCGATGTTCTCCATCCGGGATGTCATTTTCCGATCCCGGAAAATATATCGAACGCGTTGCCCGAAGAGGACTTGCCGCCGTTGATCGTCTGGAATCACCGCTGGGAGTTTGACAAAAATCCGGCAGGCTTTTTTAATGCTCTTGATAAGGTACTTGAGCGGGGTCTGAATTTTCGATTGGCTCTTTTGGGAGAAAACTTTCAGGTGGTTCCGAAAGAGTTTATTGCCGCCAGAGAGCGTTTCAAAAATCAGATTGTTTGGTACGGCTATGAAGCATCCAGAGATAAATATCTTAAATGGCTTATGCAGGGGACCATCGTTATCAGCACGGCAAGACAGGAGAATTTCGGTATTTCGGTGGTTGAAGCGATTCGTTACGGTTGTATCCCTTTACTGCCTAACCGTCTTTCGTATCCCGAAATTATCCCGAAGGTATTTCATGGGGATTTTCTCTATAAAGATCAGACGGTACTGGTGGAAAAATTGTGTTTTCTCATTCAAAATTATTCCCAATTTACAGAAAAGCAACAACATCTCTCTATGGCCATGGAACGATTTGCGTGGGAAAACATGATCGATCAATATGATAAGATATTGAAAAATATGGCTTTCAACTTCAACGTGTTTTGTAAATGAGCACCACAATTACGCCCACCAATATGATGGATGTCAATCCCAATGCATAAAAAACCGTTTCGAGAGAAAAGACTGTTTCAATGATTTTTATCATCTTTACAGACAGCGCACCTACACCGAAAGTTAAAACAAATTTTGAACCAAAGGCTGAATGGTGAAATTTTTTGGGTGTAAATTTTGCTACAAGGGTATTCTCAATGGGCTGCATGCCGAGCAGAAAGAAAAAGTAAATCAGCGCAAGAAAGACCAAAGGTAGATCGACGGCAAAAGCCATTAAAAAGGCTGCAGGAATCGTTATGGCATGAAACGTCAAGTAACAGAACCGAAGATCAAAGCGCTCTGCCGATCTTCCGCCGGCATATTGCCCCAGCATGCCTACAATGTAGATAAAGGAAACAAAGGCGGTTGCCACAAGATTTTTAGATAAGCCGCCTCCTGCAATCGAACTCAGCCACTGAAAAATGACCTGGTTTTTCAGTTCGAAATATGCCGGAAGAATAACGGTTGCTCCCCGGTAGACAACTCCGCCCAGCATCATGGCCACCAGCAGGATGAGAAATGCAGTTAGAAGACCGTTTCCATCGTCGGAACTTTTGCTTTCCGATTGATGGACTTCAATACGTGGCAAGACAACAATCAACCCTACACCCAAAAGATTCAACATGCCAAGACTAAGATAAGCTGCCGAAGGTCCCCAAATCCAGTTGAGCACACCGGTCAACAATGGGGCCGTGGCAAGTCCAAGATTTCCAAACATGCCGTTGTAGGCCATCCCCAAACTGACCCGTTTGATCTCCTTTGAAATCATCCCCAGACCAATGGGGTGATATATGCCTGAAAAAAGGCCGATCATTGCCAATGCCATGGAAAATCTTGACGGATGATCAATCCACGCGGCTGCTGCCAGGCCACTGCAACCCGCACCAAGATAGTAGATCAGAAACAAGGATTTGCTACCCCAGCGGTCGGCGATCATGCCCCAGGGAAGTGCGGTGACGCCAAACAAACAATACATCCAGAAGGAAAGGTCCAGGATATAGGCCATGTCCATCTTCAGACGTCCGGCCAAGGGAAGAACCACCGCCGGAAAGACCAGCATGTTGAAATGGCTCATAAAATGACCGTAACAGGTGGCGATCAGAATGCGGGATTCACGAGAGTCCATTTAACTTGTCATCAACAGATCGGATGTTTTATTATTTTTATTACTGAAAATCTATTTAAATTCATTCCACAGAGATATCACCTTCAAGATACCGGTCGAAAATTCGGGTCCTTCAAAGATCTTAATCTCATTTGATGTTGTTGCCCATCGCTCCCAAGGATACGAACCATTACGCAATATAAAATACAAAAAGACACCGGTAAAATCAAGTCAGAAACAACCCTTTAAGAATATATTATATTTCTCTGTTGACACCTATTGCCTTGCATTTTATAAAATTACCACACTGTATATATCTTCTTCCAGTTTAGGCAGATGTTGTTGTACACAACAATATGAATTTTATAAAAAAATTATGTTCCTGGATAGACACAGCAAATGAATGGGTTGGCCGAGGTGTGGCCTGGGTTACCCTCGGACTGGTTTTGGTTGTATTTATCGATGTCGTTATGCGATATGTTTTCAATACCAGCTTTGTTTTTACCCAGGAACTTGAGTGGCACCTCTTTGCCTTTATTTTTCTGATTGGCGCCGGGTACACCCTGCTTCATGACGGTCATGTTAGGGTGGATATCATTTATCAGCGCCTGGGATATAAGGGCCGGGCCTGGATCAATTTAATCGGCGTTATCTTCTTTCTTCTGCCCGGCTGTATCCTCGTCATTCTTACTTCTTGGAACTTTGTTCATAATTCCTGGAGTATTATGGAAGGATCGCCGGACCCGGGCGGCATTCCATATCGTTACCTGGTCAAAGGAACCATCCCTGTAGGATTTTTTCTGTTGTGTCTTCAGGGCATCTCTTTGGGTCTTCACAGTTTGCTTCAGATTTTGGGAATGGAAGATATCACAGAGGAGAAATCGTCCTGATGGAATATTTACCGGCATGGATGTTCCTGGCGCTAACCATTCTTCTTATGGCCGGATTTCCGGTGACCTTTACCTTGCTGGGTACCGGTCTTTGTTTCGGATTGATCGGTTTCGGGTGGTCTTTCTTTAATCTGCTGCCCCTTCGCATCTGGGGCATTATGACCAACGTAACCCTTATTGCGGTACCATTGTTCGTATTTATGGGGGTCATGCTGGAACGATCCGGTCTGGCCGAGGATCTTCTCGACACCATGGGCCTGCTTTTTGGGCGTTTGCGCGGCGGCCTGGCCATTTCGGTGGTGGTGGTCGGCGCACTGCTGGGCGCTTCCACCGGTATTGTCGGCGCTACCGTAGTCACCATGGGACTGCTGGCGGTACCCACCATGCTTCGGCGAGGATACCAGAAAGAACTGGCCACCGGAACCGTGGCAGCCTCCGGAACCCTGGGACAGATTATTCCGCCGAGCATCGTTCTCGTTCTCATCGGCGATATCGTCGGCGTTTCGGTGGGAGATCTTTTTCTTGGTGCGGTGTTGCCCGGTTTGGTCCTGGTGGGCCTTTATATCATATACATCCTTATCGCGGCCTATCTTCGACCGGGTATTGCACCGGCCATCCCACAGGAAGAACTGGATGCCATTTCTACCAAAGAACTTATCGGGCGGGTCGGCAAAGCCCTTGTTCCACCCCTGTTTCTCATGCTTGCGGTTTTGGGATCCATTTTTGCCGGTATTGCTTCGCCCACAGAGGCCGCAGCCGTCGGTGCAGTGGGTTCAACACTGCTCACCGTGATTAACAAAAAATTCAAAATGGAAACCCTGCAGGCCGTCATGATTTCAACGGTCCGGTTGACCTGTATGGTGTTTATAATTCTTTGCGGTGCCGCCGCTTTTGGATTGGTTTTCCGTGGTCTCAACGGTGACGGGCTGGTGAGGGGATTTTTAGGAGGACTTGCGCATAAGTACAGTCATGGTCACGTATTGTTCATCGTCATGGCGCTTATCTTTGTTATCGGGTTTTTTCTGGATTTTATCGAGATCACTTTCATTCACGTGCCGGTCCTGGCGCCGATCATGATCGATTTCGGCTACGACCCGATCTGGTTTTGCATTTTAATTGCGGTGAATCTCCAGACATCGTTTATGACACCGCCGTTTGGATTTTCGTTGTTTTACCTTAAGGCGGTTACACCTCCGGAAATTTCCACCGGTCATATCTATCGAGGAATTATTCCTTTTGTTGCTTTTCAACTTGTGGGGTTATTAATTGTGGTTTTTTTCCCAAAGTTGGCCACATGGCTGCCGAGTGTTGTATTCGGGCCCTGATTGCAGGATAAGGGATGAAAGAACTTGAAGATAGAAAATGTTTAGAAGACAGGCTTTTTTCCTTAATTGTGGAAGAATACGCTGATTTGCTTGACGTGTTTATCTACACAAACTTAAAAAAGGAGGTTTTATATGAAGCGACGTGATTTTCTAAAAAAGGCGGGTATGGGAACTGCTGCTGTTGTTGCGTCCACCGCTGTTAATGCTCCTGCGGTTCTGGCAAAAAAGAGTTATCGTTGGAAAATGGTGACCACGTGGCCGCCCAAACTTCCGGTGCTCCAGGAAGGTTGCGAACGTTTGGCCAAAAGGATCGGTGAAGTTTCAGACGGTCGTCTCCAGATTCAGGTCTTTGCCGCCGGCGAGTTAGTGCCGGCACTGGGTATTTTCGATGCTGTTTCACAAGGCACCGTTGAGGTCGGCAGCGGTGCCAGTTATTACTGGGCCGGTAAGGCCCCGGCAGCCCAATGGTTTGCAGCAGTGCCGTTCGGCATGAATGCCCAGGGGTTGGCGGCATGGTTCCATGGCGGTGACGGTTTAAAACTTTGGGAAGAAGTCTACGCGCCGTTTAATCTCATTCCCCGTCCAGGCGGTTCAACAGGCGTCCAGATGGGCGGTTGGTTCAATAAGAAAATCAACTCCATTAAGGATTTTAAAGGGTTGAAGATGCGCATTCCCGGTTTGGGCGGAAAAGTGTTGTCCAAGGCCGGCGGCACGGTGGTGTTGCTGCCCGGCGGGGAGATCTTTACATCCTTGGATCGCGGTGTGATCGATGCCACGGAATGGGTCGGTCCGCTACATGACTTGCGGATGGGGTTCTATCAGGCCGCCAAATACTACTACTACCCCGGTTGGCATGAACCCGGAACCTATCTGGAGTATTTTTTCAACAAAAAGGCTTATGAATCACTGCCCAAAGATCTCCAGCATATTATTGATGTTACCTGCATGGAAAATGAACTCTGGGTACTGTCTCAATTCGATGCCCGAAACGGTGCCGCGCTTCAGGAACTGATTACCAAGCACAAAGTTCAGCTCGTCAAGTTCCCGGATGAAGTGCTCAATGATCTGCGCAAGCTAGCCGATGAGGTCGTTGCCGAAGAGGCGGCAAAAGACGCCATGTCCACAAAAGTCAATGATGCGTTTAAAAAATTCCAGAAGGTGGTGGGAACCTGGGGCAGCGTTTCCGAAAAAGCCTACTATGACATCATTTCCCCGGCATATTCTCTAAAAGGGTAAAATTTGACCTGAGAACAAAAAGATTTTGATTCGTTCCTGTTTTAAAGAGAACAACGTTCGCCGGCCGGCCCATTTTTGCCGGCCGGCGATTTTTTTGTAACCAAGTGACATGGCGAATTCTTTGTTAACAATGCTTTCCAACGAGCTTTATTAAAAACAATTTTGAATTATTTGAGGAGTCGGGGAGTTTTTCTAAACAACCGCTACATGGATAATCTTTTTTTAAACCGCATGAACTCGCGGCAAGGGATCTTAAAGAAAAAACAGGAAACTATCTTTGAAATATCAATAGGTTCTCTGCATTATTTTAAAATTCTTCTAAAGATACGATTTCGGTGTGCGCCTGTTTTTTCTAACGATCCCTAAGCCACTCAGACAGCATCCGATTTAAAAAAAGATCATCCATTCCGCTATATTCAAGGATTTTAGAGAAAAACTCCCCGATCCCTCAATTATTTATAAAAAATATTGATGATTTGTCCTATAGCAGCTATTCTTACAGCAAGTACAAAAATCATAAATGACAAAAGGCATGAAAATGGTTCCAGACATTAAAAACATACTCTATGCAACAGACCTTTCTGAAAATGCTCGTTATGCATTTACATATGCTTCAGCCATTGCAAACCGCTTTGGGGCGGAAATAACCATCCTTCATGTTCTGGAGGAACTCTCGCCGAGCAGTTCGGGTATAGTCAGTGAAATTGTCGGAAAAGAACGCTGGGTGGATCTCAAAAAGCGTAATGAGGAAAAGGTCATTACATCCATTAGATCGCGAATTGAAGATGGGTGCAATGTGATAAATCAGAACACCCCGGAATGTCCGTTCATTGTTCAGAACATCATCGTAAAGGCCGGCCATCCCGTGGATCAGATCATTCATTATGCCGAAAAGAAAGAATGCGATTTGGTTGTAATGGGATCACGTGGCCATGGAATACTTGCTGAAGCCATGCTGGGCAATACGTCGCGCAGGGTACTTAGGAGATGCACCAAGCCGGTTCTTGTCGTTCGCCTACCGAAAGGAGTTTAGATAAAATTTGCATACGAGGAAAATAGATATGGACGAATACATTGAACCGGATTTCTCATCCGTAGCTCTGATTAGCATTGATACACAGAAAGACGTTTTAGACGGCCAACCTTTCGAAATACCCGGAACGACGGCTGTGCTTCCACAAATGCAAACACTGCTTCAGGGCTTTCGGAAACACAATAAACCCATCGTCCATATTGTTCGAATTTACAAAAAGGACGGATGCAACGCAGATTTATGTCGGCGCAAATCCGTCATGCGAGGCGCCCGGGTCCTCATTGAAAACACCCCGGGTTGCGAACTGGCGGACGAGCTGTTAGTGGACCCATCTGTTTCTTTGGATCATCAGAAACTGCTGTCGGGTTCCATTCAAAAGGTCTCAACAAATGAGGTCATCATTTACAAACCACGATGGGGAGCCTTTTACCAAACCCCCTTAGATGCCCACCTGAAAAGCCTTAATGTTTCGACACTGATCTTCACTGGTTGTAATTACCCTAATTGTCCTCGAACTTCCATATACCAAGCCAGTGAGAGAGACTACAAGATCGTCCTGGTAGAGGACGCCGTGTCCGGTCTTTATCCCATAGGGTTGACTGAAATGAAAAACATCGGTGTTTTTCTTATGAAAAGTTCGGACGTTCTGGCACGAATTCTATCCTGACCAAATATGCAACAAGAACACTTCCTTCACAAAAAGACTTTTCAATCCACTTCCTCCCACCATTTTGAATTCAACGTTCAACGTCAGCGATAAAATTACAAAATCTCCAATATGTTAAGAATAAATTTCGTTAAATTACAAATCGTTAAAGCGTTCAGGTTATCGCTTGATTCTTCAAAATGTTATCTGGTGGAATCTTCATCTTTTGAAAACCTGTCTTACCGTCCATATCTATTATTTACATCCACTTTTATCCACTATAAGATGCTCCTTCTGGTTTTCTTTTAACATTATTGAATTATTATAAAAAAATATTACACATTCATTTATTTTTTCTTGACATTTACTGAGAAATGTACTTTTAACCTAAAAGGGTGGATTAAAGTGGTTTTTAGGGGAGATATATGTTTCGAGGAAGCTCATTCCATACCATCGATTCAAAAGGGCGTATCATCATTCCGGCCAGATTCCGTGATGTCATAAAAGCAGATGGATCATATGGTGTTATGCTTTCCAGAATGGACGGGGCGCTTATCGCATACACCTATGATGAATGGCGAAAAATTGAAAGCCGTATATTGTCCCTGGCAGAAAAAAGCGAAAGCATGCGTCGATTCAGAAGGGTTTTTATCGGAGGATCCTTTGAATGTCCCTGTGACAAACAAGATCGTATTTTGATTCCACAGAACCTGAGAGAATATGCAGGGTTCGAAAAGGACATTGTACTGGTTGGCGTCCTCGACCATTTTGAAATCTGGTCACGAGATAATTGGAACCGGGAAAATATGGACCTGGAAAAAGACATGAAAAAGGAGGACGTAAGAAACGAAATTGCAAAGTTAGGGCTCTGATCATATGCCGCTTAAACATATTCCGGTAATGATTCCTGAAGTGCTCCAGTATCTCAACTGCAAGCCCGGCAAGATCTATGTTGACGGTACCCTGGGAGGTTCGGGGCATGCCAGGGCGATTTGCCGCAACATCTTTCCAGACGGTATTTTTATAGGCATTGATCAGGATATCGATGCAATCAAAAATGCGGAAGACGTTTTAAAATCGTTCGATTTAACCATCCGCCTCTTCCACGGTAACTTTGTAGATCTTCCCGAGTTTCTACGACAGCTTAAAATAAAAGCGGTGGACGGTATTCTTCTGGATCTTGGGATTTCACTTCATCAAATCGAATCCAGCGGTCGTGGTTTCAGTTTTCTAAGAGACGAACCATTAGATATGCGCATGAACAGGGCGACGAGAACAACAGCCGAAGATTTGGTTAACAGGATGGATGAAAAAACCCTTAAACAGATTTTTCGAGAATACGGGGAAGAGCGATGGGCGGGGCAAATCGCAAAAAAAATCGCGACATCGAGAAAGCAAAAAACGATAAGATCCAGCAGACAACTCGCCCAGATCGTGTGCGATGTCGTTCCAAAATCTAAATCATTTCATCAAAAAATTCATCCGGCAACGCGGGTTTTCATGGCACTTAGAATCGCTGTCAACAGGGAACTGGAAATGCTCAATGCATTCATGGAAAATGTTGCAGACTTTCTAAATCCCAAAGCTCGCCTATGTGTTCTATCTTTTCATTCTCTTGAAGACCGGATAGTAAAACATCGATTTAAAGCCCTGGAAAAAGGATGTATCTGTCCCTCAAATTTTCCGGAATGTGTCTGTAATCAAAAACCGATTTTTCGTTTGCTGACGAAAAAAGTAGTGCGTCCCTCAATAGAAGAGATTGAAAGAAACCCCATGGCTAGAAGCACAAAGTTAAGAGCGGCAGAAAAGATATAATGGCCCGTAAAACACGTAAAAAAAACGGCGATGTAAAAATAACGGGAATATGGATCATTTTCATGGCCGTATTTATTGCCGAACTCTTCCTTTATACGTGGTGCCGTGTCAACTATATCGATGTGGGATATGAGATTTCAAAAGAAACCAAGAAACAAAATGAGCTTATTGCCTTGCAGAATAACTTAAAAATCGAGCTGGCAAGCTTAAAATCTCCGGAACGGATCTCAAAAATCGCGAAAGATCAACTCGGGTTGAAAGCGCCCACTAAAAGCCAGACCATTGTTATTCCATGATTCGGATTTGATATGAAACAGATAAAATTACGTGTAATTATCGTTGGGGCTATCTTTACCTTCTTTTTTATTATCATCGGCGTAAAGGCCATGTACCTTCAGGTTTTTCGCTACTCCTGGCTGTCCCAGAAGGCTGCGGATCAATACGAAGTGTCTTTTAAATCTTCGGGGAAACGCGGAACCATTTTCGACAGAAACCTCAGAGAAATGGCGGTGAGTATCGATGTTATGTCTATTGCTGCACACCCGACACAGATTGAAAATTCCAAAAGCGCTGCAAAATTGCTTTCAAAAGCCCTTAACATAGACCGTAAAATGCTTGTCAAAAAGCTGAAATCCAAGAAAAAGTTTGTATGGATCAAAAGAAAAGTAACACCCAAAGAGGCTGAAGCCGTCAAAAAGCTTAATATGGACGGTCTTGATTTTATACCTGAACATAAACGTTTTTATCCTAACAAAACACTTGCCGCCCAACTCATTGGATTCACCGATATTGATGATCATGGTTTGGAAGGCATCGAATTTAATTATAACGATGATCTCAGCGGTGAAGCGTTCCAATACAAGGTATTAAGAGATGCGCATGGCCGTGGATTTGAAGCTGAAAACATGAACGGCGTATCCTCCAGCGGCAAAAACCTGGTCCTTACCGTCGACAGCACCATCCAGTACATTGCAGAAAAGGTGCTTGCTGAAACCGTGGAAGAATTTTCGGCAGAATCCGGAATGGCCGTGGTCATGGTTCCCAAGACCGGTGCCATATTGGCACTGGCGCAAGTTCCTTTATTCAATCCCAATGCATTAGAAAGATTTCAGCGGAAGTTCTGGAGAAACAGGGTCATCACCGATCCGTTTGAACCGGGTTCAACCATGAAGATTTTCAGTGCGGCGGCGGCAATAGAATCAGGGAGCAGCTCTCCAAACAGCATCTTTTTTTGCGAGAACGGTGCTTACAAGATGGGGAGACACATTATTCACGACACCCATGAGCATGGATGGCT